>Ga0315331_10003959_pt1 | contig 11187 bp, 8 predicted proteins | sample M160m34915metaG_FD_203456 | JGI IMG/M metagenome (GOLD analysis project Ga0315331, IMG submission 203456) | Ammonia-oxidizing marine archaeal communities from Monterey Bay, California, United States - M1 60m 34915 | ecosystem: Environmental > Aquatic > Marine > Intertidal zone | place: USA... | reverse complement strand
AGAGTTGTCGTTCCGTGAACTGAAGACTGCTGCGCGCATGGCTAAGGAGTTGCGCGCGGTTGGTATTGAGGTTGCCGAGCATGTTGGAGGCAATGGCGTTGTCGGTGTCCTGCGTTGTGGCGAAGGGCCTGTTGTTCTATTGCGCGCCGATATGGATGCCCTGCCGGTTGCCGAAGAAACAGGCTTGGCATACGCATCTAAGATCAAGGCGGAGAGTGCTGACGGTCGCAAAATCGGAATCATGCACGCGTGCGGCCACGACATTCATATGACGTGCCTGATCGGCGTAGCGCGTTATCTTGCGGCTAATAGGGACGCCTACCGAGGAACGGTTGTATTTCAGCTGCAGCCGGCTGAAGAGCGTTCGGGCGGTATGGATCGTATGATTGCCGACGGTTTGCTGACTCGCTTCCCGCGACCGGCCCATGCAATTGCGCTGCACACTGCTGCCGATTTACCGGTTGGAAAGGTTGGTATGCGCGTTGGTCCGGCAATGGCAAACGTCGATAGCTGCGATATCACTCTCTACGGTAAAGCTGGCCACGGGGCGGCGCCGCACATGACGATTGATCCCATTGTGCAGGCAGCCAAGCTTGTGCTCGATTTGCAGACGATCGTGTCACGTGAGATCAATCCGATTGATGCCTGTGTGATTACCGTTGGTTCGATCCACGGCGGCCAGAAGCACAACATCATCTCGTCATCGTGCCACTTGCAGTTGACGATTAGGAGTTACACAGAATCTGTGCGTAAGCAGATGTTGGCGGCGATCATCCGCAAGGCTAATGCTGCGGCGCAGTCGGTAGGGGCTAAGCAGCCGACAGTCGAGTTCAGCGAGAACACGCCGGCACTCCAAAACGACGAAGCATTGACGATTGCGGTCCGGCGAGGCATCGGGGCCGTCATTGGTCCCGAGAATGTTGTCGAAATCCAACCAGCGATGGTGGCAGAGGATTTTGGCCGCCTGCACGGACAAGGAGTGCCGCTGTGTATGTTCCGATTGGGCACTGTTTTGCCGGATCGGCTGCGGGCGATGCAAGAAAGCGGCAAATTAGCGGTGCTGCACAGTGGCAAATACTATCCCGACTACCAGCCAGCCATTCGTATCGGCGTCCGGTCGCTACTGGCGGCGATTGCTGGCGCCGCAGCAAAGTAGACTGATTGCCCTCAGCTGCTGACTGCGACACCAGGGGCGCGCTCCAGGGGGGGGCGCCCACCAGCGAGAAGCAACTTTTTGTAAAGCCGCGGCGCGAAACGAGGGTTAGGACGCTAGCCTCTTCGCCCGTGAACCTCGTCCAGCGCAAGCTGTTGATGAGTGGCCTAGTCGCCGCCTTTGTGGTGCAGACAGCCCTCGTCTATCTCGATGACACTGCCTCTACGTTCGAAGTGCTGAGCGAGGAAGCGGTGCGTGGTCGCCGTCTCTGGCATGAATACAACTGTCAGAGCTGCCACCAGATCCATGGCTTCGGGGGTTTCCTCGGTCCTGACCTAACGAATGCCGGTAAGCGTCTAACTGCAGAGCGATTGGAAGAAGTTTTGACGGTTGGCACCGCGCAGATGCCAGCGTTCCACTTCACCGAAGATCAGCAGCTGGATATGGACCAGTTCTTGTTGGAACTGAGCGACATGGGTGTGGGGGTGCCACGTCGGCACAAGCCGCTCGATCCGTCGGCCGTCATGGCTGCTGTTGATCAGCGCATGCAGGCAGCGTCACCCGGTGAATCTGCGGCGCGCGGCTTGGCTGTGTTCCAACAGAACTGCACCTCGTGCCATTTGCCGCTGCAGGCAACTCCACTTGGTTTGCAAACTGCACCGGACCTGACAACAGTGTTTAGCCGTATTGATGAAGCGGCCGTGCGCACGACGATCGTGGATGGTCGGCCGGAGCGCGGGATGCAATCGTGGCGAGACTTGCCCAAGGAGTCGATCGACGACCTCGTCGCATTCTTGAAGTGGCTGAATGAGGATCGCGCCGAGCTCGCCAAGTCGGTGGGTGGTGTTGGCGCGGAGCAACCGTTGCCGTGGTGGGAGTACAAATGAGCGACACGCAATCAACGCGGCCGCCCGCAGCGATGCTTGAGAAGACTTGTTACGTGCAGGTCCGGATGGCATTGGTTTGCATTCTCGTTGCCGTCGGAGGCGGCGCGCTTGGTGCCTTGCACTACGTGCCATCGCTGTCGACTGCGCTCAACGATATCGGGCTAACGTTTCCGAAGTTGCGCCCGATCCACACTGCGTTTGCGTCGCTGTGGATCTATGGTGGCAGCGTCGCGGTCGCCTACCATTACCTCTGTAGCAGTCACGGGGGCTTGACGGGCGCCGACCTGTCGCGCTTCCGCGTGCATACCGTTTGTTGGCTGGTTGCTGGCGCGGGCATCTTTGTCTCGCTGTTCATGGGCATCAGTACCGGCCGCGAATACTTGGGTTTCCACCCAGTCTTCAGCGTGATCTTGTTGATCGGCTGGATGGCCTTTGCCTGGAACCTGCTGCGTCGATTGCGCCACGGCTTCTGGAATCAGCCGATCTACATCTGGTTCTGGACGGTCGGTTCGCTGTTCTTCATGTACACGTTCGTCGAAGGCCACGCCTACCTGCTTGACGACATCTTCAATCGTCCGATCAAGGACATGCAGGTGCAGTGGAAGTCGTGCGGCACGCTAGTCGGCTCGTTCAACTTCATGATGTATGGCTCGTTGACTTACGTCGGCGAACGCTTGTCCGGCGACAAGAAGTATGGCCAGTCGTCAGTTGCATTCTGGTTGTTTGGCGTTGGCTGTCTGAACAGCTTCACCAACTACGTGCATCACACCTACCACTTGCCGCAGACCGAGACGGTCAAGTGGGTGGCGTTCTTGGTGTCGATGGCCGAGGTCATCATCCTGGTCAAACTGATGTTTGACATGGGCAAGATGCTGAAGAATCGCAAGGGTTCGGCGCCGTTCTGCGGTCGCGGCGGCTGGCTGGCGATGGCGAAGTGGTGGACGATCTTCATGTTGATCACGTCGATCGTCATCTCGGTCCCGACGTTCAACACGCTGATCCACGGCACGCAATTGGTTATGGGTCACGCGATGGGCGCGACTGTTGGCATTGATACTCTCGTGTTGCTTGGCACTGCCTCTTGGTTGGTCGTCGAGTTGCGCGGCAGCGCGGTCTTGCCGCGCATGGATGCAAAGATCACCAAGACATCGATTTGGTTGATCAGCGGTTCGTTGGCCGTGATGGTGATCTGGCTCAGTGCCGCTGGATTCGTCCATGGCATCAGTCGCTATAATGGAGAGTCGACTCCGCACTGGGTCAGTGGCAGCCGCTGGCTTTTGCCGGTTGTTGGCTCGTTGCTTGGCGTTGGCTTGGTCATCGCAACCGTGCGCCTGCTGTCAATGGTGAGATCGAAGTCGCAGGCGTGAGCGACACGCCATGAGCGTGTTGTTCGCATTGCTGCCGCAAGGCAAAGCTCTCGACGAACTGTTAGGTGAGAACCCAGCAGTTCTCGCCGCGGCTAGCGCGGCGTCACTGCGCCGCTACCCACAGGCGTCTGACAGTCGCCACGCATTTAGTTTGGTTCGCGATGGCCGTGATCGCAATGCGACCCGATGGCTTCGTGGCGTTGTGCTAGCCGTAGCCGGAGGCGCGGGCCTAGGTGCTGCGGTCAACGCGGTGCTGTCCGTTGGCTTTGGCATGTTCAGCGGCTTGAGCTCTATCGCGATTCCGCTGGGCTTCGCGCTAGGTGCGTTCCTCGGTGCATTTACCGCGGCGATGACGGGGACTCATTGTGCGCGCCATGATCTACGGCCGCTACTAAGAGAGGTTCAGTCGGGCGATGTGTTGCTGCAATGGCAAGCTGGCGATCGATCGCTATTGCAGGCGATACGATCTCGCTGCGTGCAAGCCAGTGTCGCATGTGTGCTGCTCGACTAGATGTCGAATGTGGCGTGGATGATCGCGCTGCGACTTCGGCTATTTGTTGCCTTTGAGCCAGTTCTGCTTGGCCGGTGCCAGATTCTGATTGCCCGGATCAACTTCCATTGCCTTGTCCATAAGCGCGAGGGCCTTCTTTCGCTGCTTGTTTACGATGAGCACTGCAGCATGCAGATACATCGCGTTGCCGAGGAACGTTGCGTCTGGTTGCTTCTTGTGGCGCGCTTCGACGGCGGCGAGTGTCTTCTTGCTGATTACGAGAGCATCCTTCAGTGTGCGCTTGCTCGCCTTGTCGAGGTCTTTCCAGCGGCGGTATGCAATCCCACACATGCGTTGGCCCCAATCGATCACTTCATCCTTGGGGATGTTCTTCCACGCCTTCATTGCGGCTGAGGATGCTGCTTTGAGGTCTTCGTTACGATAATGCGCTGATGCCATCTGGTCGTAGCCGAGGAATAGCACGCGTTTGTTGCGTTGTGACTTCAAGAACAGGCGTAACTGCTTGAGGTCATAGTCTTGCGGGGCAACATCATCGCGGAAGGTCTCGTCACTGATCTTCCAGAGCATTGCTTCGGCGACCTCCTCTGACTTGCCCTTTGGATCAACTTTGATCATCGCATCGATGACCACGTGCGAACCCTTGATGTCGCTTGCTAGGCGTAGTTTCTGGACCAGCTTTAGGGCTTGCTTGAGATCTTCGGGCTTCGCTTTCTGGTGCTCACGCAGCGCTTGGATTGTGTCCTTGCCGGATGTGATGCGATCAAGGTCGGTCAGGAATTGTTCGATTGGGACATAGCCAGGTATTACGTCGACCACTTCGCCAGTTGGATCGATGAAGAACACCGTTGGCACGGAGGCGACTCCGTAGCGTTGCCACACGGCGCGCCCGGCTTCGTTGTCCTGAACGCCCATGCAGACGAAGTCCGTGAGTTTCTTGCTCACTTTTTCGTCGCCCATCGTGCCGTCGAACATGGCGGCACACGTGTCGTGTTTGTCTTGCCAGCAGTAAAGGAGCACCATTCCGGCCGGCTTGCCTTTGGCCGCGGTGAGGGCCTCATCAAAGCTCTTGTCCCACCAGGTGACGGTTTGAGCCGGGAGGCTGACTGCAATCACTGAGGCGAGTAAGCCCGTTGATATATGGCGCATCATGATTGCCATTGTGCCTCGCTGCGGCCGTGGACCCAAGCTCACTTCGCTCGGAGCACGTCTAGGAAGCGCAATATCTCGCGTTCGGCCAATCGTCGGCGGGCACCAGGTTGCGCTGGTGCGGGTTTGCTGGATGTGCGCAGGGCGCTGAATCCGGCAATTGCTTCATCTGGTGTATTGCTACGGCGATGACAGAGCGTGCACTGAGCTGCATACGTGCTGTGTTTGCGTGAGCCGTAGTCTCGGAATAGCTCTTGGCTTTCCATGTCGATGCTGCGGAACGACGGGAATGGTACGTTTTGAATCGAGCTGTTTGAGTCGCGCACGGTTTCGCGGGCGAGTGACCACATGGAGAAATCGACTCCGTCGCGTGTCGTTGTTGGGTTGTCAGACGATAGGGGATCACGGTTACTTAGTCGTTGCGTGCGTGCTTCGATCACCAGGTCCGTTGCGCATGGCTGCCCTTGGTCATCTATGGCGACAATGCCTTGTATGAGTAACGCGGTTGCGCCCATGGCTAGAGGTGTGCGTTTTTTGCCTGCCGTTAACCACGCGGTGACTGCTGCTGGTTGTAGCTTGGGGATCGCCAAGTGGATTGTCGACCAGAGCTGGACGTACTCAGCGTCAAAGAGGCGGCTCGAGTCACGTGCAATTTCGATGCACTCCCGAGGGTCGAATCCGGGGATCTGGTTCGCGATTTCTTTGAACGTTGCTGTTCGAACGGAAGCGCTCTGCAAGACCTGTCGTGGTAGTGCGACGCGATGCGCGCAAGCGAGAAGTGGCTGCAGAAGATCTGAGTTCTGTTTTACGTCAACCAAGCGCCGGGCGAAGCGAAGCAGGTCGTGTTGGAACCACACGGCTGCGCGTGGCCGGCTGCGGAGTTCTTTTGAGACGTCTCCGTCAACTTCGAGCAACCATTTCTTTAGTGCGCTAGCGACCGGCTTTGACAAACCCTCGATGGGAAGCTGGCGGCCGTCGCCGCCAAACCAGCGGCGGTCTTGTTCCTTGCCGTTGCGTTTCTTGAAATACCATCCCGGTGCGAAGAACGTCTTCACGTCATCATGTTCGCGGGGCAGTGCCGCGGCGACGAAGGTGGGAATGCATTCGGTTAGGTAGAGCTGCCGAAAGATGCGGTTGCAGACATGATCTTCCTTTTTGGCGTATGGCGACCACGATGCGCTGCGTTGGGGTAGGCCAAAGTCGTCATGATCTCGCGGCAGGCGCTTGTCAGGGGCCTGTGCGCAAATCGTGGCGGCGACTGCCAGCAGCAGGGGGGCGCGAATCAGCAAGGAGGGCATGACGTGATTGTGCCCTGAGCGTCATGTTTTGGCAGTAGGCTCGATTCCGCATTCGCATCGTCGTTCGAACTGTTATGCGTCTACGGATGCGCTGCATAGTTTTCGCGTGTTTCTCTGCCCTTGCGCCGCTGGCCCAAGCGGCCCTGGCACAATCTGATAGCCCGATTTCAGCATCTTCGAAGTCGAAGCCTGAAGGAGCCAGGGACGACAAGTCGATCGCGACGTTCACCAAGGATATGCAGCACATGCCTGGCTTCGTCGCCATGCATGTCGACCGGAAGGAAGATCGCATCTATTTCGAGCTGTCTACGTTCGGCCAAGAACTCCTATACGCGACTGCGCAGGCGTCGGGCCTTGGTTCTAATCCGATTGGTCTCGACCGGGGTTCTCTGGGGCCCCAACACGTCATCGAGTTTCGTCGTGCCGGTAAGAAGGTGTTGGTCATGGCCAAGAACCTTCGGTTCCGCGCGCTGAGTGATAATCCGCGTGAGCGATTGGCGGTTGCGGAGTCCTTCGCACCGTCAGTTATCGCATCTTTACCAGTTAAGGCAGAGACCGGCAATTCGGTGGTTGTCGATGCCACGGGCTTTGTTGTTCGTGATGCGACCAATGCTGGCCCCCGACTCGGTGGTGATAAGGCGAGTTATAAAGTCGACAAAGATCGGAGTGCGCTGTGGCTTGAGCGGACGAAGTCGTTTCCCGACAACAGCGAAGTTGAGGTGCTGTTGACGTTTGCTAGCAGCAAGCCCAATCGCGAAGTGACACGCGCCGCAAATGGCAAAGCGGTGTCGTTGCGTCAGCACCATAGCTTTATCCGCTTGCCGGATGATGAGTACAAGCCACGTCACTTTGATCCGCGGGTTGGCTATTTTGGTCCGCAATTTCAGGACTACGCGGCGCCGATCGGAGAGTCGATGCACAAGCACTACATTGCGCGTCATCGCTTGGTGAAGAAGAATCCGAAAGAGCCAGTCAGCGATCCAGTCGAACCGATTGTCTACTACATCGACCCGGGTACACCTGAGCCAGTTCGTTCCGCGCTCAAGGATGGAGCTATGTGGTGGGCGGGCGCGTTTGCCGCTGCTGGTTTCCGCGATGCATTTCAGGTCAAAGTCCTACCTGCGGACGCCGACCCGATGGATGTGCGGTACAACATGATTCACTGGGTGCATCGGCGAACGCGCGGATGGTCGTATGGCGCGAGCATTAGTGATCCGCGCACTGGCGAGATCATCAAGGGCAATGTGTTGCTCGGTTCATTGAGGGTGCGTCAGGACCACATGAAGTTTATTGGCCTGCAGGCGCCATATTCTGAGAACGGCGCATGCGCTGCGTCTGCGTCGCCAAGTGCGAGTCATTTGATCGATGATGACGATCTCGCTAGAGAAGTGGCTCTGATGCGCATCCGGCAATTGGCAGCGCATGAAGTTGGGCACACGCTAGGTCTGTCGCACAACTTCGCGGCGAGTACTTACGGCCGTGAATCGGTGATGGACTATCCGGCGCCACTAGTTTCGATCACTAATGACGAGCTAGACTTTTCGGCCGCCTATGACGTTGAGATCGGTCAGTATGACACGTGGGCGATTGTGTTTGGATATTCGCAATTCCATGCAGGCGCTGATGAAGCCGCCGAACTCGACCGCATTGTACGTATTGGTCTGCGTAAGGGGTTTACGTTCTTGACCGATCAGGATGCGCGCGCTGCGTCGACTGGGCATCCGCGCGCCAGCCTGTGGGATAATGGGGCCGATCCGGTGCAGCAGTTGGAAACCGAATTGCGTGTGCGCGCGATTGGACTACGCAAGTTCGGTCTCGATGCGTTGCGTCCTGGTGCGACGATGGCGTCGTTGGAGGACACGTTGGTTCCGTTATATTTGCATCATCGATTCCAGCTTGAGGCTGCGATCAAGATTATCGGCGGTGTTGATTATCGGCATGCGGTCAAAGGCGACGGGCAGTTGGCAACAGCGCCGATACCCGTAGAGCAGCAGCGTCGTGCGTTGACGACGGTTCTCGGCACGCTCAAGCCCGAGTTCATGCAGCTTAATCCACGGGTGTTAGCGCGCATTCCACCGGCGCCGCCGGGGCATCCCAGCACAGCGGAGCGATTCCCGCGTAGCACTGGGCAGATGCTTGATCCCATCGCGATGGCGGCAGTTGCGGCCAATATGACGATTCGCGGTTTGCTGAACCCGGCGCGTGCGGCGCGTCTACAGAATCGTGATGATGGGCAGGGTTTGACGTTTGCGGCGGTTCTTCATGACCTCGCAGACACTGTGTTCCCAGATGAACCCGGTGCAAGCAGCATGCTGCGTCGCCTCGAACGCACCGTGCAGACCGTTTTGGTTGATCGGTTGATTGATCTAGCGAACAACGCAACTGCATCCGCCAACGTGCGTGCGCTTGCCGAAGAGTTCTTGGGGCACTTCTCCAGGAAGTCCTTCGTGCTGGCTGCAGCTGACGAAAAGGACACCGCGGCTAGCTCTCATTATTCTGCGATGCGTCGACGCATCGAAGCATTCTTGCAGCGTCAGGATCGCGATCCGAAGCGTGCGCCAGTGCTCGAATCTCCACCTGGTTCGCCGATCGGTGGCGGCCGATGAAAAGATCTAGTCGTTTGTTTGTGTGTGTGGTCGCGGGGTGGTTGTCCGCCGCGTGTCAAGGAGTGCCGATTGCGCGGCCCGCGAGGAGTCCGCTGCCACCCCACAATGTGTTGTTTGTTGGAAACAGCTTTTCGTACTACAACAACAGCTTGCACAACCACTATCGCAAGCTTGTGCGCGCTGCCCGTGGACGAGAATGGAAGAGTGCTGTCCGTAGCATGACAATCTCTGGCGGTAGGATGGCAGAACATCGAGGCGGCCTAGATCAGCGTTTGGCCGAGCAATCATTTGATGCGGTGGTGCTGCAAGGTCACAGCGTCGAGCCTCTGAATGACTTCGAGAGTTTTGAATCAGCTGTGACTGAATACGTCGGTTGGATTCGTAGGCATGGAGCAGAGCCGGTGCTGTTCATGACGTGGGCCTATGTCTCCAGGCCCGGGATGACTGAGCGCTTGGAGCGTGCGTATAATCAACTCGGTGAGCAGTTCGACGCGATGGTCGTTCCGGTTGGCTCAGCTTTCGCGCGTGTTGCCGCTGATCGCCCTGATCTTCGCCTGCGGATGGCAGATAAGCGTCACCCAACGCTGGCAGGAACCTACCTTGCTGCATGCACCATGTTTGGTGCGTTGCATGGCCAAAGTCCCCTGGGGCTTGCCTACACGGCAGATTTATCCGAAACAGATGCCTCTTACTTGCAGCAAGCTGCATGGCAAACTCTGCAAGATGTGCCAGATCGTTCGCGATGACACCTTTGAATATGACCGTGTTCTCCCGCCTTTTCTCGTTGCTGACTCTCGCCACGGTGGTGGCGCTACCGTGCCACGCCCAGCAGGATGCGGACGCCATCAAGGCCGGCCCTGCCATCGACTATGAGGACGCCTTCCCCGGCCAAGAGTCGTTCGTGCAGCCGTTGTTTGTTGCGTTCCATGAGACGGACGCTGAATCGGCTTACGTCGTAACCCAGCCTGGTTTCATCTACCGCATCCCACGCGATGGTGACAAACCGGATCGCGAAGTGTTCCTCGATCTCAGTAAGCAGGTGTGCACTGAGGGATGGGAAGAAGGGTTGTTAGGGTTTCAGTTCGACCCGGATTACGCGACCAATCACTACGTCTGGGCTAATTGGTCCGAGAAGATTGACTCGCGTACGGAGCCAATGGCTCGGGGTAAGCGCAAGAGCAATCGGCAGTCGATCATCGCACGCTACACAGTTAAGGATGACGGCGGTAAGAAGTCGGTGGACTTGTCTACTGAACTGCGGGTGATGGAAGTGTTCCAGCCGTTTGGGAATCACAACGGCGGGACGATCCTGTTTGGCCCCGATGGCATGCTCTACGCTGCGTTTGGCGACGGTGGTTCAGCCAACGATCCGTATGGCAACTCTGAGAGTCTTGCAATGTTGCTCGGCAAGGTGCTGCGCATTGATGTGAGTGGTGCGTCGGCCGATGAGCCCTACAGGGTTCCAAAGGACAACCCATTCGTGGGCACCGAAGGAGCTTGCGGCGAGATCTGGTGTTATGGCTTGCGCAATGTCTGGCGTATGTCCTTCGACCGTGAAACCAACGAGCTGTGGGCTGCTGATGTCGGTCAGGGCCGCCTGGAAGAGGTAAACATCTTGGTGAAGGGTGGGTTCTATGGCTGGAACACCTATGAGGCGCATGAAGAGTTCGGCAAGCGCCGCAGCAAGCTAGCCACGCCAGAAGGGCATATCCTCCCGATCGCTAGCTACACGCATCGGCAAGGCGTCTCGATCACCGGTGGTCATGTATACCGCGGTAAGAACATCCCTGGGTTGCAGGGCTTCTTCGTTTACTCCGACTTCATGACCAAGCGTGCCTGGGCGTGTCGTGAGGGGCAGGATGGTGCGCACGAGGTTGTCAGCTTGAAGAACGCCAGTTTCCCACCCTCGAGCTATGCCGAGGAGCCTGAGGGTGAATTGCTGATGACGGTGTACATAGGCAAGAAGGGCAAGATCTACCGCTTGGTGCCAGCGGCCGAGTAGCTCGCGCTACCCGTCCCGCCCCGACTGGTTCGTAGTGCTCGGGGCGCGAGGGGCCATTTGGATTGTTGCCAATGGTTCGCATTTGGTGGCAATGTGCCGGTTGTGGTGCTGCAGTAGTAGACATCCATGAATGCCGCAATGAGCCGCAACCGAGCGCTGAGTCTGTTCTTCCTGGGAGCATTTGTTAGGACGTGCTTTTGGTTGGCGACGCCTGATC
>Ga0315331_10003956_pt1 | contig 11193 bp, 11 predicted proteins | sample M160m34915metaG_FD_203456 | JGI IMG/M metagenome (GOLD analysis project Ga0315331, IMG submission 203456) | Ammonia-oxidizing marine archaeal communities from Monterey Bay, California, United States - M1 60m 34915 | ecosystem: Environmental > Aquatic > Marine > Intertidal zone | place: USA... | reverse complement strand
TCCCCCCGAAAATTAAAAACAAGAACAAAGAGAGTACTTTTTTGTTCAGATTTTGATTCGCCCGATAGGTCCCGGGAACTCCGCGCGAGAACGCGCCCCTGCCAGGGAGTCACCTGCCGGCGGAGCGGACGCTCGACCGCGCGCGATGTCGTGTGCCGGAACCCGCTAGCGGTGGTGTAGGCTGCGCCGTCCTATGCCGATCGACCCGCAGACTCCCTTCACACCCGCCATCCAAGCACCAAGCCCGCTCACGGGACCCGTCCAGTGGTTCGTCTTCCGCAAGCGAGAGCTGCTGGTCTCGGCGGCGGGCACCATGCCGTCCAAGGAGGACCTGGACCGGCACCGACTCAGCCCGGAGCGATCCCTCTACCTGGGCATGCTCGGCGACCTCCATTGCTTCGCCGCGCAGGTGCCCGACGCCGCGACGCCACCAGCCGGCATGACCTTCCGCGACCTGATGTCGCTGTTCGCGAGCGTCGAGATGCCGCTGCACCAGGTCGCGGGGCGCGCGGCTCAGCTGCTCGACTGGGACCGCACCCATCGGCTGTGTGGTGCGTGTGGGAAGCCCACGGAGCCGTCTACCGCCGACCGGTCCCGGGTGTGCAGCGACTGCGGCCTCGCGCAGTTCCCCCGGCTCGCCCCCGCCATCATCGTGACCGTCGAGCGAGACGACGAGATCCTGCTCGCGCGTTCCCCGCACTTCCCTCCCGAGCTCTACAGCACGCTGGCGGGCTTCGTGGAGCCAGGGGAGAGCGTGGAAGAATGCGTCGCGCGGGAGGTCCGCGAGGAGGTCGGGGTCGAGGTCGACGAGATCCGCTACTTCGCGAGCCAGCCGTGGCCGTTCCCCAATTCGCTGATGCTCGGCTTTACCACCACATGGAAGAGCGGAGACATCGAGATCGACGGGGAAGAGATCGTGGACGCCAAGTGGTTCCACTGCGATGACATGCCCACCCGCTTCCCGGGAAACATCAGCATCTCGCAGTGGCTGATCGATGACTTTCTGCGGCGAAGACGCGGCGTCGAGCCGACGGACTAACCAAGCGCCTCGAAGGCTTCACGCACCGCGTCCGGGGCCTGCACGAGCTCAACGAGCACGCCCTCCGCGCCGATCGGGGCGTCCTCGTTACCCTTCGGATGGATGAAGCAGACGTCATAGCCGGCCGCGCCCTTGCGAATCCCACCCGGCGTAAAGCGGACTCCCGCCGCCGTCAACCAGTCCACCGCGGCCGCAAGATCATCGATCCAAAGGCCGACGTGGTTCAGCGCGGGGTCATGCACCTTCGGGCGCGCGTCGGGGTCGATGGGCTGCATCAGGTCGACCTCGACCTCGAAGGCGCCGGCGCCCGCGGTGGCGATGTCCTCATCGACGTTTTCCTTCTCGCTGCGGTAGCTGCCCTTCGGGGTGAGACCGAGGGTGTCGACCCAGAAGCGACGCAGCGCCTGCTTGTCGAGGCCGCCAACGGCGATCTGTTGGATCCCGAGAACTCGGAAGGGGCGATCAGACACGATGATTCCTCCATCCCGCCGAGCGCTGGCTCGGCAGCGCGCGCATACTACCGTCTGAGCTCGGCGGGGGAAACGCCGCAGGAGGATGCGTGCGCGCAGCGGCGATCGCAGCTCGGTGGGTCCTCGCCCTCCATTTGATTGCAGTCAGCGGTGAGGCATACGCGGAACAGTCGTTCCCCGCGGACCCCTCCCCTGCCGCCGCGTACACGCCGGCACCGGTGGAGTTCACCCCGCTCCCGCTGCGGCGATGGCGCGCGTCGTTCGCGACCGGCTACGAGTACGACTCGGGCCTGGCGGGGGACACGACGCAACAGTTCATCCCCTTCGCCGCGCGGCTCGAGTACGGCGCCTTCGCGGTCAGCGTCGCCACATCACGGGTCTCGATCGAGGGCGAATATGTCGTGGGCGGATTCTCGATCCCCGGCCTCTCTGCAGCTCGCCTCGAGGCCGCGCTCGCGAGGATTAATGAAAGGCTCGGGAGCAGCGTGACGCTCGCGGACATCGCGGACCTCTCGTTGGACACGAGCGGCGTCGGGGATACGCTCGTGAGCCTCTCCTACACCTGGTTCGACCCGGACCGATGGCTGCCCTTCATCGAGCTGACGACCTCCGTCAAGCTCCCGACGGCGAGCGCGCAGAAGCGAATCGGGACGGGCGAGACCGACTGGATCCTGCAAGTGGACCTGGCCAAGCCGATCGGGCGTGTCACGCCGTTTGCGAGCCTCGCCTATCGCTTCAACGGCGGGCCCATCTCCCTCGGGCAGCGCAGCGTCCCGATCACGAGCCAAGCGGTCATCGACCTCACGAACCAGACCGCCATCGTGCTCGACGCGGCGAGGATCCCGGTGAACAACAGCGTGCTCGCAACAGTCGGCTCCTCGATGCTGCTGAGCGACTCGCTCGTGCAGCTGGCGGGCCAGAATCTTGGCCTGTATGCGGGCGTCCTCTACGACTTCGAGCAGAGCCCATTCGAAGGGGTCGATGACGCTCACGAGCTCGCCGCGTATATGACCTTCGACCTCTTTGGGCGGCTCCAGTTCGGGCCGTCGTTCCTCGTCGGACTGTCGCGCTCGGCGCCGAAGTGGGGGATCGCGACGCAGTTCTTGGTCAGCTACTGAGCGACCAACGCGCGGTCGTCAGCGCGGAGCCATGTCGACCGGCTTGGGCAGTAGCCGTGGGATGGGCTTCGGCAGTGGCTTCGGCAGTGGCTTCGGCAACGGCAACGGCTTCGGGAGCTGGGGGGCGACCCGCTTGCGGTCGCCCGGCTTGCCGGCGCGGCGGGGTCGCGGCCGCTCCGCGGAAGGCACGCTCGCCTCTGGACCATCCAAGGAGGCGGGAGTGCGTAGCTGGGGGGGACGCTGCCGCGGCGGACGCACATCGAGGCCAAGCCGGAGGGCGCGAACCACGCCGCCCGGAGCCACAACACCTCGGACGATCACGTACGCGTCGAGCTTCAGGCGCTGTTCGAGCTTGGGAGCGAGCTCGACGCGCAACCCGCCGATGCGCGCCGCGTCACCAAGCCGCGCCTGCACATAACCGCCGACCGCCACTTGTCGCGTCGCGGCGTCGAAGACGACCGCCCGCTCGAGCTGGGCGCCCTCGAGGCGGCGGCGCCCCGGTGCCCAGACCCCGCGAACGAGGACCGTTTCACCCGCCAGCTCGGTGTTCAAGGATCCAGACAGCGCGACGTTCACGCCGGCGACGCGAGGCGGACCGTCCGGACTCACCTCGAGGGTCCCGATCAAGCTCGCCTCGGGGAGCGCGTCCAGCAGCGTCAAGCGGGTGGCGAGGATGACCCCCTCGCTGCTTCGCTGGCCGGAGACCGCGACCGAGCGTCCGAGCGTCAAGGCGGCGAACGCGTCGGCGGCCCAGGCCTGCGGCAGCTCAACCGCCTGACCCAGTACCTCCAAGCGGCGGCTCCCCGCCTCAACCTGGTCCACCACGCCCCGGACCAACTGACGAACGGCGATCGAGGTCGCGCGGAGTTCACCCGCGAGGGCCTGACTCTGAACGGTCACCAGCTCCCCGACCCGCAACGTGCTTGGGGAGGCAGGGGAACGGTTCACCTCGGTCGGCGTCTCCTCGTCGTACGCGATGCGGACCCCGTTGACGCAGACGCTGCCAAAGCCGGTCACAAGACCAAAGACGCCGGTCCCCCCGAGGCCTTCGGGCTCGTCGCCACGGCCCGTCCCGCCTAGACCGCTCGGCTCATCCGTGACCGCGAGCGCCTCGAGGCCCGTCCCGCCCAGGCCCTCTCCCTCATCGCCAAGGCCCGTGCCTCCAAGGCCCTCGGGCTCATCGCCAAGGCCCGTGCCTCCGAGGCCCTCGGGCTCGACCGCGGCCAGCCAGGGTTCGGCGGGGGGGCCCTGCAGGGGCCCTTCGAGCGTGCAAGGGTTCGCGGCGCGCGCGGGGGGCGGCGCGAGCAGCAAGGCGATGGCGAGTAGTGCGGCGCGTGCGTCAACCACCAGGCGCGTCCTCGCTCGGAGGCGGGGCCTCGTCCGGGGGGTCGGCGTAGAAGTACACGCCGAAGTTCATGCGGTGGGAGGGCGCGTCGCTTCGCTTGCCGTCATGGCGCTGGAGCTCGAGCGCCCGCTGGTTGACCTGGCGGAGCGCGTCCATGCCGAGCTCGCGGGCGAGGGCCTCGAGCTCCTGCTGGGAGGCACGGGTAAGCTGGCCGTAGTAGACGCTCCGGTCGAGCTGCGGCGGCGCCTCGCCCGCGAGGTTGTGTGCGCCAACTGCGATGTGATCCCGGAGGTTTCGCCCGAAGAACCAGACCTTCTCCTCGAACCCCTGGTCGGGGACGAAGGCCTCGGCGTTCAACACCACCTGACCGTCGGCGTCGACCGAGGCGAGGCGAAGCCGGACCCATTCATCGAGCACCGCTCGGGGCCGGATGTCCTTGCTCACGGTCTCGACGAGGGTCTCGAAGCTCACGTCGCCGGGCGCTGCCGCCTGCCGCGGCAGGGGCCGCGGGCGGCCGTCTTCGCCGTGGTACTCGGGCATGCCGACCCAGCGCGAGAGAATCGCGGACCCGAGGGAGATCGAAGCGGGCGCTGCGTCCGAGTCGGGCGGCTCGAGCCGCAGCCGGCTGACCTCCTTACGATGGACCCCCGTCAACAAGCTCACGCGGCTGTCGGTCTGGCGCTTGGTCGGGAGACGAAAGTCGGCGTCGGCGACCTCGACGTACACCTCCTTCAACAGACGGGTCAAGGCGGGGTAGGTCACCTGGTGCTCGAGGAGCAGGCGGACGAGCGGCCGGAGCAGCGTCCGGAGGGCGCGACCCAGAGCGGTCGTATGCTGATCGTTCGGGGCCTGGGGCACGACGGAACTCTCCGGTGGACGAGACCAGTTGGGGTTTCGACACAGTGGGTGGGAAAATTTACCACTAAGTGACGGGGTGCGCTCGGCGTCGCTGGCGGCTCGGCCGACGCGTTACAGCCGGAAACCCTTGGCCAGCAAGTAGCGCTCCGCGCTGCCCTTGCGGGTCGCCTGCGTCTTGATCGAACGAGCCTCAGAAAAACGCGAACGGATTCGCTTATCGATCTGCTGCGCCTCAGGACCGTCTAAGATCTTAATGAGGAGCTTTCCCCCCTCCCTCAGCAGCTCCGGGAGGAGACGCTCGATCGCCTCGAGCAACCGCTCCTCCGCGGCTCGGTCCACGTCGCGAAGGCCTGTCAGCTTCGGTGCCGCGTCCGACAGGACGACGTCGCAGCGGGCAGCGCCGAGCGCCTCTCGCAGTTGGCCCGCGAGCGCGGGGTCTTCGAGGTCCCCGGTGAATGCCTGGACCTGGGCGAGTTCGAGCGGGGGATCGACCGCGGCGAGGTCTACCCCGACGACCCGGCCCTTGGCACCGACCGCGGCGCCGGCGCACTGCAGCCAGCCGCCCGGCCAGCAGCCGAGGTCGACAACTCGGTCGCCGCGGCGGAGCACACGGTGCTTGGTCTGAAATTCCTCAAGCTTGTAGAACGCGCGGGATCGCACGCCCTCGCGCTTCGCTCGTTGGTGGAAGTGATCCTTGCGTTCGTAACGGGCCAAGCCGAACCCGCCTCCCCAAGCGCGACCGCTAGCGCGGGGCCACTGCGGCGCGCACCCGAACGAGCCCGTCGCGGTGACCCGGGACGCCGCCGCGCACGAACAGCAGCTGCTGCTCGGCATCGACGCGGAAGACGACGAGGTTGCGCACCGTGACGGACTCGTTGCCCATCCGGCCCGACATCTTCATGCCCTTCATCACCTTCGCCGGCCAGGCACCTGCGCCGATGGCGCCACCGTGCCGCGTGTTCTCGTGGGTGCCGTGCGTGCGGCGCTTGACGGAGAAGTTGTGGCGCTTGATCACACCCGCCGTCCCGCGGCCCTTGGAGACGCCGATCACGTCAACCGTCTGCCCTGCCTCGAAGATGTCGCAGGAGACCTCGCCCCCTACCTCATAGCCATCGGCCTGCTCGGCCTCGACCCGGCTCTCCTTCAGGTGGCGCCGGGGGGCGGTGTTCGCCTTCTCGAAGTGGCCCCGCTCGGGCTTGTTGAACAGGTTCGCGCGCCGATCGCCATAGCCGAGCTGGAGCGCGGTATAGCCGTCCGTCTCTTCCGTCTTCTTCTGAACGACGACGTTGGGTTGGGCTGAGAGGACCGTAACGGGCACACAAGACCCGTCTTCGGCGAACAGCTGGGTCATCCCTAGCTTGCGGCACATGAGTTCGATAGCCATAGCGGCTTTCTCCAGGGGCCTTGGCGGGTGGCGTCGAAGAGCGCGGCTGCCACAACGTTTGTGCAGCATCCGGCTCCGCACCACGCATCAACCAGCGGGCCCGGGCCTCGGGGAACCCGAGGGCGCCGGAATATAGGAGCGGGGCGGACCGCTGTCGACCCGGCCGCGAACCCGCGCGCAGGATTCGTTGCGAAAAAGGCCCACACGCTCCAACACAGCGGCCGCTCAGGCCACCCGGTCGAGGCCATAGAGCGCCGCGCAATTGTCTCGCAGGATCCGCTCGCGTGTCCGCTCGGAGAGGCCGGAAGCGTGCTCTGCGAGCATCTGCTGCGACCACGGCCAGGTGGCGTCGCTGTGGGGAAAGTCATTGGCCCACATCAGCCGCTCGACGTTCACCATCTCGGTCATCTGAAAGGCGACCCAGTCGTCCTGGAAGGTCACGTAGATGTGCTCTTGGAAGTACTCACTGGGCTTGCGGTGGAGCTCGGCCCCGGGCTTGAGCCAGTTCCGGTGGCGCTCGAACGCGTGATCCGCCCGGTACATGTAGTGCGGGACCCAGCCGGCGTCGGCTTCCGCGCATACGACCCGGAGGTCGGGGTGCCGCTCGAACACCCCCCCAAAGATCATCGTGCCCAGGATGTCCTGATTGCCCCGGATGATCGAGAGGAACCCGTTGATCTTGGGGCCTCGGACGGCCCCGCCGAGCGCGCCCCCGTCGCCGCCGGTCAGGATGTGGAAGGACAGCGGGAGGTCTAGATCCAGCGAGGCCCGGTAGAAATCGTCGTAGCAGGGGTGGTCATAGTCCTCGACGGCAGGTCGACCCGGCATCATCACACCGCGCAGCCCGAGCCCCTTGATCTGCTCCAGCTCGGCGATGCCATCCTCAGGGCTCCGCATGCTCGTCTGACCCAGCCCGATCAAGCGGCTCGGAGCGTGCGCCGAATACTCCGCGATCCACCGGTTGTAGGCGTCGAAGCAAGCCTTCTTGTAATCGAAATCAGGATGGTTGCAGAGCAGCATCCCGGTCGAGGGGTAGATGATCTCCGCGACGACGCCGTCCTCATCCTGCTCGGCCAGCCGGTAGCGCGGGTCGTGCCCGCCGGGGTGGAGATCTTCGAAGCGGCGGGGGTTGTTCAGCCGGATCTCCTCGGCGGGCAACCCCGCCGCGGCGACGATGTGATAGGGGACGATGGACTTCCCATTGTCGATCACCATCACATCGCCCAAGGTTTCATGGAACTTGATGCGCGGCGCTCGGTCGCGGAACTTGGGGTCGATCCGGTCGACATAGGTCCCGGGCGGCTCGACGATGTGGGAGTCAGCGGAGATGCAAGGGAACGTTTCACTCATGGCGGGGGCTCCTTGGTGATCGACGCAGTCCAGAGGGTACCGCCTCGGGGTAAAGCATGTTGAGGCCCACCCTCGTGATCGCGCTCGACGGCGCCACGTTCACGGTGATCGAACCCCTCGTCGCCGCCGGGAAGCTGCCCCACCTCTCCCGGGCCCTGCGGGAGGGGCTCACGGCCCCGCTCCCGAGCGTCATCCCGCCGGTCACCTTCCCCGCATGGTCGTCCTTCATGACGGGGCTCGAGCCCGGCGAGCACGGGATCTTCGACTTCACGCAGAAGGTGCCCGGCGCCTATCGCCTGCGGTTCGCCAACGCGAGCGACCGCGCGGGTCGCTCGCTGTTCGCGCGGGTGGGGGACGCCGGCGGACGCGTTCTTGTCCTCGGGATGCCCGCCGCCTACCCCCCGGAGGACGTCGACGGCCTGCTCGTCTGCGGCTTCGACGCGCCCGTCTCCACCGGGACCGATGCGCGGAGCGCGAACGACCCCGCGATGTACGAGCGGATCGCCGCCGTCGCCGGGCCTTGGATGCGACCCGACATCGACGAGAGCGCGAGGGACGCGGGCTTCCACGAGCGCGCGGTCGGGACGCTCCTCACGCGTATCGAGCGCAAGGAGCGGTTCACGCTCGAAGCGCTCCGCGCGCTGACCGCAGAGGGGGGGCGCCCCGACCTCGCCATGGTCGTCTTCTCGGAGAGCGACACCGTGGGCCACCACTATTGGCGAGACCACGACCCCCTGTCGCCCCGCCACGACCCCAGCGCGAGCCCCGCTCGACGAGACGCGATCACCGCCGTGTACGAGCGGCTCGACGCGGCGTGCGGGCGACTGCGCGAGGCCTTTGGAGATGACGCGCCCTGCATCGTGCTCTCCGACCACGGTATGGGTGGCGCCGCCCGCGAGGTCGTCCACCTGAACCGGCGCCTCGAAGAGTGCGGATTGTTGGTGCGCCGGCGCGTCAGCGGTGTCGACACGCTCGCAAAGTCGGCGCGGGATCTCGCCCTGCGCCTGCTGCCACCTACGCTCGCGCAAGCGCTGTTCCGGAGCGCCCGGGGCGCCGCGGCGCGACTCGAGAGCGCGGTCCGCATGGGGGGCTTCGACTGGCGCGGGACCCGCGCGTGGTCGGAAGAGGCCAACACGAACCCGGGCGTTTGGATCAACCTCCGCGGACGGGAAGCGGACGGCTGCGTCGCGCCGGACGACTATGAAGCGACGCGCACCGCCGTCATCGAGGCGCTCGAGAGCTGGCGCCTCCCGGCGAGCGACGCGCCGGTCGTGCGGCGCGCCTTGCGACGAGAAGACGTCCACCGCGAGCCCTTCGTCGAGCGGGCCCCCGACATCCTGGTCGACCTCGCCCTTCACGAGGGCTACGGCCTGTCCCTGGTCCCGACCCCCTGGGCGGACGACCCCGAGGCGGTGCGCGTGCTCGAAACTGACGAATGGGCCGGAGGGCGAGGGCGCGGCATGAACGGCACCCATCGCGGCGACGGGATCTGGATCGACGCCCGCGGCGACGGCCAGGCGCCTCCGGAGAACCTCGCTCGCGCTGCCCCCGCGATCGCAGGCATCATGGGGCTGCCGTGGAGCGACGGCACAACGCCTGGCGACGGCCTCGGGGCCCGGCAAGACTACAGCGCACAAGAGGAGGCGGTCGTGGCCGAAAGACTCCGCGCGCTGGGGTATATGGAGTGACACCGACGATGCCGAGGCAGGAGGCACCGCGACCGGAGCGGCCCGAGTTGACCCTCGTCTTCCCCGTCTGCGATGAGGTGGAGAACCTGGGCCTACTGATCGACAACGCGCTGTCGATCGCGGGCCGGCTCGCCGCGCGCTTCGAGATCGTGCTGGTCGACGACGGATCGCGCGACGGGAGCGGCGAGCTGATCGACGCGCTCTGCATGCGCGACCCGCGCATCCACGCGCTGCGCCACCAGAGCAACAAGGGATACGGGGCCGCCTTGCGGTCCGGGCTCCGCGAAGCGCGCGGAGAGCTCGTCTTCTTCAGCGACTCCGACCTCCAGTTCGACCTCAACGAGCTCGAGAAGCTGCTCTCCTACACCGACCAGTTCGACATCGTCGCGGGATACCGCAGCCCTAGACAGGACCCCTGGCCTCGACGCTGGATCGCGTCCAGCTGGGGGGCGTTGGTCCGGTCGTTGTTTGGCTTGCGCGTGCGCGACATCGACTGCGCCTTCAAGGTCTTCCATCGGCGCGTGCTCGAGTTCATGCCGATCGAGTCGATCGGCGCTTTCGTCAACACGGAGATCCTGGTCCGCGCTGAGGCGGCGGGCTATCGCATCCACCAGGTCCCGGTCTCGCACCGCCCCCGCCGTTTCGGTCGGCAGAGCGGCGCACACCCCCGCGTCATCTTGCGCGCGTTGTCGGAGCTGCTCCGTCTCTATCGCGAGCTTCGACGGGCGCGGCGCGTGCCCCCGGCTGAACGCCGATGCGCATCCTCCTGATCGGGGCGTTCCCGTTCCCGTACCCCCAGGGCTCACAGGTCTTCACGGTCGAGCAGGCGAGGGCGCTCGCGCGCAGCGGTGCACAGGTTGCGCTGGCCACCTATGGCCACGGCGAAGCGCCTCTGCCCGAGGGCGTCACCGACGACGACAGCGGCGAGGTGCGCTGGATCCCCTCCTCCCGCCGGTTTGCGCCGCGGCGCACACGCTCCGGGCCGTCGCTCAGCAAGCCGGTCGCGGACGCGGCGCTCATCGCGACGGTGGTCCAGGCCCAGCGCAAGCGCCGCTTCGACATCGCCCTCGCGCACAACGCAGAGGCCGCGTGGGTCGCGCAGGTCGCGCGACGCGTGACCGGGCTGCCCCACATCTACGTCGCGCACACGTTGCTCGCCCAGGAGCTCTCGGCCTTCGGCCGTCCCCAGCACGGCGTGGCGCTCCAAGCGATTGGCGCGAAGATCGATCGCCACGTCGCCCGACACGCCGACGCAACCCTCGCGCTCAGCCACGCGGGTGAGCGCGCGCTCCAACCGTGGGTCCGCGGACCGATCCGCTGCATCCCACCCGGGCTGGAGCGAAGCGCGCCGCCCTCTCACGCTGAGCGGCAGCGGGCGTGCCAGCGCCTCGGCGTCCCTCCGCGCGGCTTCTTCCTGTACGCGGGCAACCTCGACGGCTACCAGGATCTCGCGCTGCTCGACGCGGTGGCATCACGAATCGGGCCGGAGGGGCTGCCTGTCCTCGTCGCGACCCATGACGCGACCGGGGCAGACCGCTTCGACGCGCTGCGCGTGGTCCCGTGCGACTTTTGGACCACCCGCTGCCTCGCGCTCGAAGCCCGCGCGCTGCTCCTGCCCCGGCGACGCGTCGGGGGCTTCCCGATCAAGCTGCTCAACTACCTGGACACCGGCCGCCCCGTGGTCGCGCACGAGACCGTCGCCGACGGTCTGGTCGACGGCGTGAGCGCGCGGCTCCTGCCGCGCACAGCAGGCGCCGAGGACTGGGCAGAAGCGCTCCGAGAGCTGGCGGCTCAGCCCCAAACCGGCGACCGGCTCGGCGCGGCCGGGCGGGAGCACCTCGGGGCGGTGCACGACTGGCGGGCGATCGCCGACCAGACGCTCACGCTGTGTGCCGAGGCGATGAGCCGCGGCTGAGCGCGCACGGGTTCGGCAAGCAGCGG
>Ga0315331_10003954_pt1 | contig 11196 bp, 3 predicted proteins | sample M160m34915metaG_FD_203456 | JGI IMG/M metagenome (GOLD analysis project Ga0315331, IMG submission 203456) | Ammonia-oxidizing marine archaeal communities from Monterey Bay, California, United States - M1 60m 34915 | ecosystem: Environmental > Aquatic > Marine > Intertidal zone | place: USA... | reverse complement strand
ATCTTTGTGCTCTAATGAATCGAATTGGAAGTCATCGAATACATCGGCGACACCATCGTTGTCGTCGTCATCGTCTAATTCGTCACACTTACTATCTCCATCGAAGTTTGATGGTACTGAATCAACATCTACTGAATCAGATGCGCAGGCCGCTTCCTCCGCATCGGAGAATCCATCATTGTCATCGTCTGTATCTGAATTGTCGGTTACACCATCACCATCTGTATCAATTGGTGAAGATGAGGCATCTAGAGAATCATAACCAGTCGAAATTTCATACTCGTCACTCCATCCATCGCCATCGTCATCATCATCGGAATTATCTCCAATTCCATCGCTATCGGTGTCAGTTGTTTCAAGTGGATTATCAGGGAATGAATCTTGTTGATTATCTACCCCATCACCATCTCTATCGCTGTCGGAATTGTCTCCGGTTCCGTCTCCGTCCATGTCGCTAGATTCGAATGGATCTAGAGGAAATACGTCATTCACATCCTCCACTCCATCTCCATCATCGTCAGAATCCAAGTAGTTACATTCAGAATCGGAATCGGAATCAATTGGAGTGGACTTTTCATCAAGAGAATCGGTTGAACAATTCCCCTCATCTTGGTCTGTCCATCCATCGCCGTCATCATCTTCATCTTCGTTATCACCAAGACTATCCAAGTCCGTGTCCAACCATTCCGCAGCATTCATCGGGAATACATCATTATCATCTGTGAATCCGTCATTATCATCATCATTATCGACTAGATCACAAATCATGTCACTATCAAAATCATCTGGCAAAACTAAACTGTCTCTAGGGTCTGTCCCACAAACCGCTTCCTCTGAGTCCGTCCATCCATCATTATCGTCATCCAAATCTGCATTATCTCCAATGCCATCCATGTCGAAATCAGAAAATTCTGTAGCATTCAGTGGAAACAGGTCATCGACATCTAAGACACCGTCTCCGTCGTCATCATCGTCCTGGGAGTTACAATTTCCATCTCCGTCTGTATCTGTGGGATACTCAGAACTATTCAGGGGGTCGGTTAGACAATAATTCTCGACCTCGTCATCCCAACCATCTCCATCATCGTCGAAATCAGAATTATCTCCTAAACCATCATTATCCGTATCTATCCATTCTGTAGAGTCGAGTGGGAACTCATCGACGGTGTCATTGTATCCGTCTCCATCATCATCTAAATCTTCAACATCACAAATTCCGTCTGAATCTGTATCAGTCGGATAACTCTCGAAATCAGTGGTATTTGAACCACAAAGAATCTCGTTACTATCCGACCAGCCATCATCATCATCGTCTGTATCTAGGGAATTACAAGTACCATCTGAATCAGTATCAACGGGATATGATGTTGAGTCGGTGGAGTCAGTTCCACAGGCTAATTCATCAGAATCCTGCCAACCATCTCCATCGTCATCATCGTCCAAGTAATTGCATGTACCGTCACCGTCGGTATCGATTGGTGTGGAACTAGAATTGGTCGGGTTTGTGTTGCAGTTTAATTCGTCAATATCATTCCACCCATCATCATCATCATCTAGGTCTAATGGATCGCATGTTCCATCCGAATCGGTATCGGTTGGGGTGGAACTGGAATCGGTTGAATTACTGCCGCAGTCATCTTCATCCGAGTCACTCCAACCGTCATTATCGTCATCGGTATCCATTGAATCACAGGTGCCGTCGCTATCACTATCATCTGGAATTGAGCTCGCATCATTTGGATTAGAACCACATGCCTGTTCGGCACTATCACTCCAACCATCGTCGTCATCATCAGTGTCTACTGGATCACATATACCATCACTATCAGTGTCAGTAGGTACGCTAGAGCTGTCATTGGCATCTGTACCACATGCTCCTTCGTCAGCATCACTCCAACCATCTCCGTCAGAATCCGATGCCTCTTCTGCGAGACTCCAAGAATCTGTACCATATCCATCGCCTCCTGTATTTCCATTACCGTTTACAAAATTGACAGTCAAGTCGAATGTGACATTACCTGAGCCTGAAGAGGGAGCGGTCCAATCCACGGTCCATGTTCGTGCGTTTGCATTACTGTGGGTGACTTCACCATTCGAAATCTGGGCGTTAGAACCAGGGTTGCTAAAGCTGCCTAAATCTGCATCAAGGTTGAACCCTCCGCCACTTCCTGATGGTCCACCAGTTCCTCCTATGGTCAATCCATAGGTACTACTTGCAACATACCCATCGGCCGGAAATCCACTCAAACTAGGAGTTACTTGGTTTGCTCCACCACCATGGCAGGCACATCCTGAAGAGGCTGACCCAGTTCTTCCACCTGAGTGCCCAAATGCATCCTGTGGCACGGCTAAAACAAGTAGTAGAATCAATACCATTGACACCTTACGTCGAGAAGTCATTGAGTTACGGCGTCACACCGACCTTTTGGCCTTCACTGTCGCCTGCGTCCAACAATCATCGCTGCACATAGAATTGCTAAGGTTGCCAAAACTAATCCAAATCCTGGTGTGTTGTTGTCATCTGGAACGTAGTCAGGACCATCTGTATTGTCGGAATCTAACTCATCACAAATCTCGTCTCCATCCATATCGTTTGGTACTGATGTTGAATCCATCGAGTCACTACCACAGGAGTCTTCGCTAGTATCCAACCAACCATCTCCATCATCATCTGTGTCTCCATTATTTCCAACCCCATCGTCGTCGGTATCAATCCACTCATTAGGATTATCTGGGAATACGTCGACATCGTCTCCGAATCCATCTCCATCATCATCTGGATCTTGATTATCACACATTCCGTCATCATCAAGGTCGTCCGGTACCGATGCTGAATCCATTGAATCAGAACCGCAATTATCCTCTACAGAGTCTGGCCAACCATCTCCGTCATCGTCACTATCGGCGTTATTACCTTCTCCATCTCCGTCAGAATCTATCCACTCACTTGAGTCATCTGGAAATACATCTTCATTATCGTCGACTCCGTCATCATCACTATCTGTTTCCAATGGATCGGTACCTCCTGTAATTTCGTCTTCATCGCTAATCCCATCATTATCATCATCATCGTCTATAGCGTCGCATTCACCATCGCCATCTGAGTCAACTGGCACTGAATTCACATCCAGTGGATCAGAACCACACCATCCTTCATTGATGTCGGTAAATCCATCTCCGTCATCATCGTAGTCGATTGGATCACAGTCCCCATCTCCATCAGTATCAGTTGGAACTGAATTAGCATCCAATGGGTCCGAAAAGCACCTCTCTTCCATCAAATCGGAGATTCCATCATTATCATCGTCATCATCGACATTGTCTCCTTTACCATCTCCGTCAGAGTCCTGCCATTCACTAGCATCCAGAGGATCCCAATCTTCTGAATCAGGAACTCCATCATCATCGTCATCGGTGTCTATTCCATCACAGACTCCGTCACTGTCGGTATCGGTAGGGATCGACATTCCATCCATGGAGTTACTTCCACATGCATCCTCTATGTTGTCATTATATCCGTCTCCATCATCATCGACATCGGCGTTATTTCCAACTCCATCTCCATCTGTGTCCATCCATTCACTTGAGTCTAATGGATCCCAATCAACAGAGTCGTCGTATCCATCTCCATCATCATCGGCATCTGCATTATTTCCTATTCCATCTCCATCGGTGTCTTCCCACTCGTACGGGTCTAGAGGGAATGCATCCTCGGAATTGATTACTCCATCTCCATCATCATCTACATCTAGAGCATCACAGGTGCCATCGCCATCAGAATCTAGCGGAATACTTGATGAGTCTAATGAATCAGAGCCACAATCTAACTCGTTTTGATCTAGGTATCCATCTCCATCGTCGTCATCATCTGCGTTGTTTCCAGTACCGTCGTTATCTGTATCTGTGTCCTCATTAGGGTCTAGAGGAAAATCATCGTATGCATCATCGACACCATCCCCGTCATCATCATTATCTGCATTATCGCCAGTACCATCTCCATCGGTATCTGTGTCCTCATTAGGGTCTAGAGGGAAATCATCGTATGCATCATCGACACCGTCACCATCATCATCGGAATCTAATGTATCACAGGTCCCATCGCTATCCGTATCGGTAGGAATGCTGCTTGAGGAAAGAGGGTCAGAACCACAATCATTCTCAACAGAATCACTGTAAGAATCTCCGTCGTCGTCATCATCGGCGTTGTTACCAATTCCATCGCCGTCGGTATCCGTATCTTCATTCGGGTCTAATGGGAAATCGTCTGCAGAATCATCGACTCCGTCATTATCATCATCAGCATCAGCATTGTCTCCGATACCATCTCCATCACTGTCTGCCCATTCACTAGCATCGAGAGGGAATGCATCATTGACATCTAGGTAACCATCATTATCATCGTCATCGTCTTCAACGAGAGTTGTCGTAGTTCCATTTCCAGAACTACTACTTGAGAATACAACATTATCGACATAGACTGATTCAGATTGTGAATTAGAAGTGAATTCAAATTCTAAATTACCTTGCCCAAGAGAGCTAATGTTAGAACTAAAACTAGTCCATACTCCCATGTATGTAGCAAAACCACCGTTATTTCCTCCTCCGGTAGCACCAGTTGCGTTTACTAGTTCGACTGTTGAGGTACTCCCAACAAATCGAATAATTAGATGGTCGGAATTTTCGTAACTATTACTCGACCCACCTTGGACATATAAATCGAAAGTCATTGAATCCGCTGTTACGTCGTCAAGAGTCAAGGTTGCCATTCCATCAACATCACCCATTTGGTATCCTTGAGTGCCATCTGTGTAATTCCCAACAGTACCTGTATAGTTCGCGGTACCAAAGTAGTCGCCATCTGTAAGGCCAACACTTCCGGTAGAGGTGTAGTACAAGGTGAATCCCATCTCTGCACCGGTGGTCTGGTTGTGAGCAATATCTGGCTCATTTGCATTGTTCCAAAGGTACCTATTTACCGACTGGTTTCCAGTGTCAAAATATTTTGCACCATTGCTAAATGGATCTTCAAATGAAGTATAGGCTACAGTTCCCGAACTACTAGGGCAACTGATTGTATCTGGCATTCCATCGCCGTCGGTATCGGTATCTGCACATGGGTCATTAGGGAAGTCATCAGCAGAATCATTCACTCCATCTCCATCAGAATCTGTTGCCATCACGGTTGGAACCCATGAAACCATGAGTAGGGCAATCAGTAGTGCAAGTGGCTTAGGGGTGGTAGACATGTAGTGCGAAGTGTGGCTGCGATTGAAATAAATGACTACTGCGCATTCTTGTAATTTAGAGCGACCTTGACCGTTATACTCTTTGACCGATTCTTCAAGCATAGCATATGAATCCTCGAGAGCAGGTAGATGCGGTAATGCAGGCGAGTGCGTCTTCAAGTAGCCATTATCGCAATTCCATCCCCATGATTGCTAGCGAAAATATACTCTCTCCTTTGGTTGCAGAAGTCATTCAAGGAGATCTTCATGGTCGCTATGCAGAGGGTCTACCAGGGAAGCGATATTATCAGGGATGCGACGATTTTGATACTATCGAAAGCATTGGAATAGACTCTGCAAAACGCGTTTTTAATTGCCAATTCGCGAATATCCAATCTACCTCTGGAACGGTTTCTAACATGGGCGCCCTCAAGGCCTTGACGAAACCCGGTGATACGATTACAGCAGTTTCGACTGCAGATGGGGGCCACATATCACACCACCCTATGGGTGCTGTGGGTATGCGAGGCCTCAATCTTGTCACCTATCCATGGGATGAGGAAAGGATGGAACCCGACGTAGACGCGGCTTCGGCTATAATTCGCAGTGAGCAACCGGAACTATGTTTATTCGGCCAATCAGTTATTCTGTTCCCTATTCCTTTACAAGAATTAGCCGATGTAGCTCACGAGGTAGGCGCCCGCGTCATGTATGATGGAGCCCATGTCTTGGGGCTAATCGCGGGTGGGGAATTTCAAGACCCACTTCGAGAAGGTGCCGATGTTATGACCGGGTCAAGCCACAAGACTTTCCCTGGCCCTCAGGGAGGTTTTGTACTAAGTGATTCAGAGGACGAATCATTGCAAAAGAATCTCAACAATGCGATATTCCCTGGAGTCTGTTCATCATACCATCTTCATCATGTAGCAGGCAAAGTTGTGGCGATGGCAGAGTTTGAAGCTCATGGCGAACAGTACGCTCGAGATATAGTAGCCAACGCAAGAGCATTGGGTTCTGCTTTAGCGGCGGAGGGTTTTGATGTGTTCGCAGAAGAACGCAATTTTACTGCTAGCCACCAAATATTAACCCGCCATGGAGGGCCAGATTCAGGTGCTGGAAAGAAAGCGGCCCAAAGGCTAGAAGATTGTGGAATTATTACCAATATGAATATGCTTCCGGGCGACACTAAGGCAATGTCTGGCCCTAGTGGTTTGAGGCTTGGTACACCCGAGTTAACTCGAATTGGCATGGGTGTCGATCAAATGATAGATATTGCAAAATTCTTTGCTAGATCACTGTTATCAGAAGAAAACCCGGAACGTGTTAAATCCGATATCGCGCAATTCAAATCCGAATTTCAAACAGTGAAATATGCTATACAGGAAGGCCCTGCCTATCCTGAATTGTGATGGTGACATCAATTGGTTAGTATTTATGACGACCACCATAGGTGGTCGAACATATGAACACAAAGGCCGCCACGTCCGTCCTCCTCACTCTGCTGATGCTATCATCAGGCTGTTTGGGTCTGTTCGGAGATTCATCCGTGGAACCCGAGGCCATTGATTGTGAAGTGCAACCAAATCACCCAGATTGTATTGAAGAACAGATAACCGAAGATGATTGTAGAACAGATCAAATTTTCACAGGATCCGAATGTCGTCAAATGCAAAAGCCAGAAAATCTGTCTTATGGTTTGAGTATGGTATCTTTAACAATTGGAGAAGAAATGCAATCATTAACACCTTCATTTATCGGTGATGGTCCACAATTTTGGATAATTAATCCAAGCCTTCCTTCAGGAATCACATTCGACAGAGATAATGGAGTGATTTCAGGTATTCCCGATGAAGTTAGAGAATCAATTCGTTACACAATTATCGGTTCAAATGCAGTAGGTTCAACGAATGCATGGATTGACTTAGAGGTAATTGTGAATTCTCCTACTGCGATTAGTTACCCAGAACAAACCCTTGCTTGTGAGTTAGGCAAAGTCTGTGGAATCCCCGCTCCAACTCTCGAGGGGGGAACGCCCGATGAGTGGGCGGTAAACCCAGAATTACCCAATGGGATTTCATTATTCGCCGACGGCTCAATTTCTGGAATCACTAATCAATTGGGTGATTCTAACCATACAATAAGCGCTGCAAATATAGCAGGTTCAATTGAAACTATAATACGAATTATCGTTCTACACGAAGCTCCGATGGGGTTAGGATATGGGAGTAACAATTTACAACTTAGTATCGGTGATGTAGTCCAGGTAATTCCTTCTACTACGGGCGGAGATGTCGTCTCATGGTCTGTTGAGCCGCCATTCCCCGAGGGGCTCAATTTAATGCAAACTGACGGTTCAATTCGTGGCTCTCCAACAGAGGTTCAGAGCCTAACCATGCATAGAATTACGGCTTCTAACTCAGGTGGTTCGATTTCCGTTGATGTTCTAATCAGTGTTGCCGATATGCCTGTGTCAAACTTGTTATACAATCCTTGGGAACATGATTTAAGAATTGGAGAACAGATTTCGATTACACCGTCATATTCTGGAGGGACACCCGACTCATGGCAAATATCCCCTAGTCTACCTTCAGGATTCCAATTCAATTCAGCTAATGGTACAATTTCCGGAATCGCTAGTGAGGTACAATCATCTTGGGAATCTTGGACAATCTGGGCAAACAATACCGGAGGGGCAACATCTACTATTTTCAAAATCAAAGTTACCAGCATGGCTCCTGACCTGATATCATGGGAAAATAATGAGTATATTCTAGAATCTAATCAGAGTGTCTTTATTCAAGCAAATAACGATGGCCCGGAAATCGAATCTTGGGAAATCGAACCACAACTTCCAGACGGCCTCTCTCTTCTCCATAATGGCAGTATTTTTGGTGCGCCAACACACAATACCAATTGGATAGAGTACACCATTTGGGCAAATAATACTGGAGGTTCAGTGGGCCTTAATCTTTGGATTGTGGTTCATGATTTGAGAGCGGATCAAGAGGAATTGTTACGCGGAATGGGACAAACCAATTGGGGTGGCTGGCCATCTCCAATTCTACCAATTGGAGAGTGGTCTTTTCCCGTTGGATTTGCTGAAGGCGGCTATACAGATAGTATCCCAGTTATTTCTGCGAGTCATGTTGGTAGAGGCAAGATGCTAGGATATGGTCATGAAAGTTGGGTGGATGGCGCGGGAGTCGAAGAGACAGAATTCTCACTACGAGCTGTTAAGTGGGTTTGCGGTGAGAACGCGAACGTAGGGCTCGCCTATGGAGCAGGATTCGAAGACTTCGAAGATGAGTTACAAGCCGAAGGACACACAGTACATCTCTCAGTAACACCCGCGGACCTTACTGGAATAGATTGTCTATTGGATGAATTTTGGAACGGGCACGACGACCAAGATAATCTGAATTTAATCAATTTCATGCTTGCAGGAGGTGGGCTAATAATGGGTGGTCACGCTTGGTATTGGTCATACTCAAATTCAGATGTGGCTCACAATTACCCCGGTAATAAGATTGCAAAAACCACCGGTCTTTTCGTCTCTCAGGCTTGGGGTTACAACAGTGTCAATCTAACCGAAATCCCACATCCTTTGGCGAGACCGCAATCCGCGATCCAAGCGATTTACGATGACCGCATAAATAACCAAAACCTCTCTATTAATGACGCTTCGATAGCCGATTCTACACTCTCGGTTTGTACTGGGGTTGTGAGTTTAGATTTCCATGATTTCTGGACTCCACTTCGAGATACAGTTAACGCAACAGGGTGGACAGTAATCGAATATGGGACTCTTTGGCAAAATGTTGGACATAACATCGGAAATGACCCAGTCGCCGACACGTTACTCAGGGTCGAGGCTGCGCTAACACAAGGGCTTCCAGCGAACGAATTACCAGCACATCCTAGCCATGTGGAATTTCCCGGCGAAGTGCCTGCAAATGCTACTAGAGTGACAACCACTGTTTCAGTCGATGGTAACCAAAGTGGCCTTCCGAGTAACTTTGGTTATGCGGGCGCTAGAGCTCATGTTAGGATGAGTACAGGACTATACGCAGCACCTGGAGAAGTTGTGACGGCAACGCTTCCTTCGGAAATAGTCGATTCAGGAACCTACGTCTTGGTAGGGGCCCATAGTGACAAGTTGTGGTCAAAGAGCCAATTACATCGCCATCCAGAGATTGTCAGATGGTGGTATGTTGATGATGTTAGCATGGAGGTTGGAAATGCCTTCGGGGGGCCGATTTACATTGCAATAGAACCGGGTTCTACATTGGGCGATTTCCAAGTTAATTTCACAAATGCGGTAGAGGCCCCGATGTTTGTTCTTGGAGAGACTTACGATTTTGAGTGGATATATTCGGAAAGCAATAATCCCGCTCCTTGGGCCGAATTGGTTTCGGATAATTTCATTATGACAGTTCCAAGTCATGAAATTCGGGATTTAACAAATCCAACAGATTTGATGGACTGGTGGGATATTGCTCTAGAAATGGAGCATGAATTGTATGGCTTCTTACCGTGGCCAAGAGTTGAGCGAGCCGTCTTTGATGCTCAGATATCAGCAGGTTGGATGCATTCTGGATATCCATTCATGGCTCATGATTTGAGCGTGGCAGGAGTAGTCAATGTATCCTATATGTCAGAGAACGGAGATTGGGGGATGTTCCACGAATTAGGACACAACCATCAATGGATGCCTTCCACGCTTCCGGGGACAACAGAAACTGGATGCAACTTTGCTAGTGTCTATCTGATGGAAGATTTGGTTGGAATTGAGGGTCACAACGCAGTTGACCCTGCTCAAAGAGCAAATCGTATGAGGGGCTATTTTGATGATGGTTCAAATATAGCCAATTGGTCTGTTTGGACTGCCTTAGATACCTATTTGATAATCAAAGAAGAGTGGGGTTGGGATCCGATAACTCAAGCCTTAACTGTATATTACACACTACCTGCGGCAGAGGTTCCAACTACTGGTGATGAGGAATTCAATGCCTGGGTTTTGCATCTTTCAAACACAACGGGGTATAATTTAGCTCCTTATCATGCTGCGTGGGGATTCCCACTTACACAGAATACACACGATTCGCTTACCCATTTACCAATCTGGGTAGATGATCCGTTAAGAGGAGAATATTTCACCTATCAAGCGATACTTCGAAACTTGGGTGTAAATAATACCACATCCAGCAGTTCAACATTTACTTGGGAAACTTACGATAATGGAACGAATACCTCACTAACAATTTACTACGGGCCAATGGATATGGGCAACCAATCTTTGGTTTGGGCCAATAGTGTATCCCTAGGTGACTCAGCAGTTGGTTGGTCAGACCACGAAATTACAGGCTTATCTAGTAATTCGACGTACTACGCCAGAATCAAGGCATCGAATGAAATTGGAGACACATGGTTCGGTCCTGTTAATTGGACTACATCCAGCAATTGAAAATCAATTACTTACTCTTCTTAGTAACTCTTCGAGGCTTACTTTTGGACAGTAGCGCTGGTGTAAATTAGCGACGGGAATCCAGATGAGTGTATGTGCAAATGTGACAATAAAAGCCTCGGGGACAGATAGAAGCGGTTGATCCATCATGTATTCTGCAGCAATCCCAAGAATGGCAAAGTGAAGGACGTAGATGGTCAAAGTTAGGCGCCCAGAAGCTTCTAACACACTCAAATCAATTAGTCCATTCTTGGAATTTCGCAGGAGTAATTCGTTTGCAATAAGAACGAACATTGCAGTTATGAAAATGAAGAATGTTGTTGCGGGGAAGAAAGTCAAAATCGCCTCACCTTCTGTTAGTGCCCAAACCTTTCCTGAAGCAAATGATAATCCTATACTAATCAAAAATATAACCCCACCAATTGCCATTATGTTCTTTCTAGTTTCAAAATCATTTTCAGATTCTGCAATTATTGCGCCTAAAGTCGAAAACGCTAACCATGGAAA
>Ga0315331_10003944_pt1 | contig 11208 bp, 8 predicted proteins | sample M160m34915metaG_FD_203456 | JGI IMG/M metagenome (GOLD analysis project Ga0315331, IMG submission 203456) | Ammonia-oxidizing marine archaeal communities from Monterey Bay, California, United States - M1 60m 34915 | ecosystem: Environmental > Aquatic > Marine > Intertidal zone | place: USA... | reverse complement strand
CATACGCGCAACCTTGAGAGCACCGACATCGGCGAGTACTTCCTGCTCCTGCTTTTCGCCGCGAGCAGCGACCCACCGCTCCGTCACCTCTAAGTATGCGGCCCAGTCAAGGTCACCAAGCTCGCGGCTGTGTTTGCGGGCTTGCGCAGCGAGCGCTCGCGCCTCCCGCTGTTCTTCGGCAGCAACCTCGCGGATCATGGAATGCGCCGCAATGACTGTTGCCACTGACGCCCGCTGACGCATTATCAGCGGATGTTGCGCCAACGCAGCATCGACAGGGAGCTGGAGAAAGCGCAAAGCTAATTCGAAACTGTCACTTTGGCCCGCCAGGAACGCGCCAGAGGCACCGATGAGTCCCAAAATGTATTCCTGCTTCGTCACCGGCGAGCGACGCGCATTGACAAGCGTCTCGGCGAAACGTTGCGCAGGACTCTGATCGGACAGAGCCTGCCCGTAATTTTGGACCAAGAGAACACGCGCACCTATCGAGACAGGATCGTCATCGTCACCAAGCGTCGCGTCGATTTCGGACCGCATTCGTTCCATCGCCAACTCGGCCTCAAGGTCGTCCGGGGACTTAATCAACCTCTGCCGAAGCTCCGGCAACGACACCAGCAGCCGCAAAACGACAACGCGCAGGTCAGCACCGGGCAGCGAGGATGCACGCTCGACCCGCGCTACAGCGTCATCGCGCCGACCGGCAAGAAACGATTCCCACGCCAATACGACCTCGGGCAACGCGTGCTCCACGCCCGCGTCCAGCATGGCGCGAGCTCGCTCTTCAATATCGTCCGCACGATACATCACAGCCTGCTGCAACACTTCAAGCGGTGACTCATCCTTATCACTCGCATCCGCACGCAACGTAGTCGCATCCAGCAACCACTGAGCCGCATCGTCCATTTTGTCGAACATGCGCTCACGTTCTCCTAATGAGAACGGCCACCTCGCAGTGCGCGCTGCCGCAAGCGCGACGCGAGCAGCATCAAACTTCCGCGCTCGTAGCATCGCGAACGTCACACCCATCCAGTCGCCCACCCCGGCCGCTTCGCCGAGGAGTTCCACGGCCTGTCGATGCAGATCCGTGTGCCGAGGATCTGCCAAGAGAGTTTTTGGGAGCAGGGCAACCCAGCATTGGGATATCGCCTTGTGTGTGTGTGTGTCCGACGGATGTAGACGAAGCAATCGCTCCATCGCCGCGCGACCATGCGCGAGCGCTGGTTCGCGAGCCTTTTGCAGCCACGCAGGCGTGCCGCCCTGACCGAGCATGCTGGATTGGACATTGCTACGGGCAGCAGACGCAACCAGGGCCTGGCAGGAGAATACGTGCTCGTACAAAACGCGCGGCTCAAGCTCGTCCAAGTCCCGACCCTCGTCATCGAGCAACGTGAGCACCGCAATAGCGTTGACGATGTCGTGCTCGCGCAGTCCATCAAGGAACACCTTAGCCCGCTCCTCGCCGGTCAGACTCGCAGTCATCGACGTGGCCACTGGGCGCATCTCAGAGATCGCATCGGCGACATCCATCGCCGACTCATCAACGGGCAAAATCTCAAGAAGCGCAGTCCAGTCCGGGGACTCCTGGGCAGAAATCAACCCGAAGAACATCGAGAGCGAAGCCACTACCCTAAGCATTCGCAAAGCGTAGCTTGACGTTACAAGCAAGGCGACCTCAATGGTTCAGCATGGCATCTATAATGCGGTAACGATAGACGACCGCAACATCGCGCTCGCGGCATGCCAGTAGCTACCTGTCGTGCCCGCACAATAGCTGCGCATTACTTCACACGCTCTGCAGCGTTCGAATCCAACCCAGCAACGCCTGCACCGCTCCGGATAATCGACTGGAGCAGGCGAGCATAATCAGAAGCGACGTGCAAGCTCTGCATTGATGCCCTCGATCAGCTCGGCAGCCTGACTGCCGAAGACCTGCGCGCGCGACTCATGCAAGCACTGATTGATCGTCAATCCAGTGCCGCCGCCTCATTACATTAAGAGTTCGTAATCACGGCAGGCGTCGTCTCGCCCGGTCGACGCAGCATCTTCTCGATTTCGCTGAGGTGGTTCTCCTCATCCATAATCATTGTCCGCGCGTACTCTTCGAGTCGGACATCCTTGTCCTGCACGAGACCGAGCAATTCACGATACTTTTTGACACCTAGTATCTCGTGCTCAATCGACTCTTCGAGAATCGCATCAATACTGTGCTTCTGTGTCTCCAGCAGCGGCCCAATCTGTAGCGATGGATGCCCACCGAGACTCGTCACGTATTCCCCAGCCTCAATCGCGTGATTATGGGACTCAGTCGCGACATCACGGAACCACTTGGTGATCGGGATCCGCGCGTGGCCAAAGATCATGAGTGAGTAATGCGTATAGCGAACGACACCCGCGAGTTCGAGTTCGAGGATCTCATTGAGGACAGCAACGACCGCGTCTTTATTCATTGTCATGGTTAGGTTGAGAGTCTACCGACATCAAGATGTGATGAAAGCAACCACAGACCATGACGACCTGCACAGCAACACTGCTGATCCCACGCAGCTAATCGCTTATCGATAGATGTAGCTTGATGGCGTGCAGTAGAACCACTTGTTCCAACGAGCACCTTGGGCTGCAGCGCTCTGAAGCATGCCGCCATAATGGAGCGCTTTCGCCCGAACCTCAGGCTCTGACGTAGAGTCAGCAAGCAGGTGTAAGCCCCCAACAAGGGACTCGTGAGCGCCGCCTAACGGAGAACTTCCCAAGCTGGCTCCGCTTGAGAGGTGATCCCAATGATTGGCCGGAATCGGCGTCCCGTTGTGCGATACCGGCACGTAGTAGCGAAGACCATTCTCGATCCACCCCATGTTCGGGTGGTTGATATTGCTCACCCACGCATACTCCACCGTGCTAGCGACGTCCTCTGCGATCTGAAGAAGCAGAGACTCGTCAAACGCCAAGTAGGCACCCAGGTATCCGTATAGCACGGCACCATGCTGCCAAGGCATGAACACCTCGTGACTCATCGGGTATTGCGTCGCGGGATCATTCGCTAGGAACGTCAACGCGCGGCTTGGATGATCCTTGCGGCGCTCGACTTCAACAATCTCGTTCACGCGACGTAGCGCGTAGTCCTTGATGCCCGGGTCACGTGTCGCCTGATACACCTGCGCAAAGCCCTGCATGCACCAGCCCTCGGCCTGCGCTGACTGGATAGACTGAGTTGGGAAATCCTGCAGCCTCATGAGGCTCTTCAAACTTTGCCCAAGCTGACGCAACTCTTCTTGCGCCCATGCGTCGCCGCTGACCGTCCAGTAGTCAAACAGAAGATCCGTAGACCAATGTTCGGGGTCAAAGGCATCCCATCCGTGAGCGTCAGGATCACCTTGACTCAGAGAGCGATAGGCAACGTAAGGGTCATGATCGCGAAGGTCTTTCCGCCCCAAGTGCTCGCCTGGCGCCGCGAGTAACGGCGTACCGTCCCATAAGCAGATCCGCTGCTCATCGCCGACTTTCAAACCGTATAGGTGGTATGGGCGCATGGCTTGCGCCCAAGCCATTTGCTCAAGCTTCTCCAGCAATCGTGGATTGCTGCCCTGGATCGCATGTGCCAACTCCGGACTTAGTGGGTGATTCCGATCAGCACCAGTCGATCCAGTAGCAACCGCATCGCCATGTGATCCCCAAGTACCGAACCAACCTGCTGCGCTCCAATCATCATATTCCGCGATCGCTCGGTCGACAGCATCGACAGGGCCATCGATAGGACCACCGACGAGACCGGCGGCGGCCGTCTCTTGCCACGTGCGCTGCGTCGCGATGGCATACATCGGCCGATCAATCATCGCGTTCGCTGTCTCTTGCCAGGGACTTTGCCCTAATTGGTCGCGGTCGCTGGGATCGAACCGAACAAGGAATCGGTATCGGCGAGACTGCGCATCGCCGAGGTATGTGTCGTGCATGACGCGGTAACCGTCGAACCCTCCGGTCATGGTGCCGGCCTGCTCAATGTGCTCACGATCCGCACGATATGGGATGCACTCTGCCCCACCCTTAACTAAGAAGTATGCGCCACGGACGTCAGCGTCACCCAGGGCATACAAATTGGGATCACTGCTGCCACCGGCGTCGTCAGCGCCGAGATAATCATTGCCAAGCACCCAGTCGACAAGGATGAACGGCATGTCGCGGAACTCGGTCACGTAGTAGGTCGACGACAAGTAATCTCGACCAATCCCGCCGCCCGACAGCGACTCATGATACGTGCGATAACGACGTGTTTCGACGAGCGGCGAGGTCTGCAGAACTTCCCCGCTACCAATTGCGAAGCTCCGATACGGCACGTGAAACGTGTCACGCACCTCAGCGCCAATTTCGAATGAATCGGCGCGTGCATCGACCCAGCGATTCCGCACGAAACTGCCCCTGAGCGCAGGTTGCTCGCGCGAGACGGTGTATTGCTTACTCTCGCCAGACTGCAACACATCTGTGAACTGTGCCTGAGCGATCTTCACGGACCCATCGGGCCAGGTTTGCATTGGCATCCATGCAGTCTCATGGCCATCAATGCTCATGCTTTGCAGATCTGCAGGCTGGTAACTCGAGCGCGGGAACGGGATCGACGCGCGGAGGGTCTCAACTCGCGTGACGTCCGAGCCGTTTGCAACGGTGCAGTCAAGCGCGACCGGCAATGGGGCATTCGCGGCGCCGTCGGCACCACCACCACCTGTCGGCACAAACGTCAACGTGACGGACCGACTAATGGAATTGATCTCCTGGACCTGGGTGACGGTCTCGGTCCGAATCTCAAACGTGCCATCCACTGTCACTGTTTCGGAATATGAATCCTCCAGATTTGGTGTCTGCCAATCAGGCGCGCCATCGTTGCCAATATCGACCGACGTGAATCCTGAGCCAGCCAAACTGGAGCTCGACCCCTCTAGGGTCACCGTCAACGCACCGGTAACCGGTTCGGTGCTGGCAAGCGTAATCATCACTTGGTGGTTATTGGGAGTCTGGTTCTTACCGATCCCAGCGATCCTCCCCTGACCGTTACTAACCGCATCGTCCTGGATTACGAAGACGACTGTTCCGCCGGTAGTCGTCAGACTAAACGAAGCCGACACGCTATCCCCCAAGCCGCTCGAAGCCGAGAGTGTCTCACCGCTAAGGTCCGACCCTTGCGCACGAGAATCACTGGCGAGGACCTCAGTCGTGCCATTGGCATCACGAGTGATCGTCGCGGTCATCTCGGTATTCGCGACCGCTGCCGCAGTAATCGTGGGGGCACCGCCGCCAATGGGATCGCCGCCACCGCCGCTGCTAGGGTTTGGTGCATCCATTTCGCATGCCGCTAGCAAGAATGCAGCAACAGATAGGATCCAAGTGGGCTTGGCGGGTCGATGATGAGTTGAGAATTTGGTGCAGGTCATGGTTCTGCGAGCCTCGGGAAGCCTGGGGCACTGTCGCCCCGCCAACGATATAGACTCTATAATCACGCAGTGAGGCGTAGGCGCAACCCTCCCCAACGCGTTCGCATGACAATCAGCGCAAACTGCTCGGTGCTGTGGGCTATATGACGCCATCACCCCAACTCAGATCACCTGGACCGCCCTCCATTTGACCACGTAACGCGGCCTCATGATCAAGACACCGCCCCAGAACATGCCACCCGACGTACACCAAACTCGGTGACTCAAATCACTGCCGCGCAACAGGCGATCTCCGACCCCCTAATCCTTAGGCATCGAGATAAGGACGTGACCGACCTCGCGAACAGCATTCCAGACAAGGACGATGCGAACCTGCTGGCTCGCCTCATTATAACAAAACACGAAGTCCAACTCTGCGTGGCTGGACACTCTGGCCTGCACCATCTGGTCGAATCGCCCTCGGAACTCTTGAACCGAGGTGCAAGGCGCAACGTCTTCGAAAAACAAACGCCCAATCACATCTACAGAGCGACGACCAAAGCGCTCGGACTCCCGACGAGTAAAGGCAAGGATGGTGCCCGCCTCGTCAATACGCACAACGCCGACGGGGACATCTTCAAGAATGGCCCGATCAATGTCGCCAAGGTCTTCGACGGGCAAGTCGTAAATGCCCCCCATGCACGTGGCACAGATCCCGTGACTGACCATTAGCGCAGAATCACCTTCACGCAACGTCTTGCTGCACCAAGCGCACACAAGGGGTGGGCCACATGCGTTATCCGACTTCTTCATGACGCCTCACGAACTTCCAATCATTGACACCCCACAAGAACCGCCTGGGCAACAGCAGCTTCTCGCCTTGCAGTTGCGAAGGTAGTGCTACAAACAAGCAAACAACCAATACCGAAATGCCTTTGAGGATCGGAAATCCACATTGGACGCGCTGCAGCACGCATAACTACGCACTTCGACCCATCGATTCATCATGCGACCGCCCATGCAAACATCAGGACTGTCGACAGCACTCCGCGGTGCTCGCTCTCAACTTGCCGAACAATCCAAGACGCGCGGGGATCGGGGACTGAAGTCACGCCCCCCGCAACCACAAAATCACACAGAACAAAGACGCCGCCATTCGATCTAACAATGATGATCTAGACCAAAACTCCACTCACAACGTGGAATTGATAGCATGACGACATGATCGCAAGATGCGCCATTGGGTCCCTTCTCATCCTTAGCCTGGGCTGTGCTAACCAGCGAACAGACTTCGCTTCTGAACGCCCTGCTTTGCCATATAGTAAAGCCGTGCTATCTGGGAACACGCTCTATGTCGCGGGGCATCTCGGAGTCGACCCCGCGACTGACAGCCCGCCCAAGGCTGCGACGGATGAAGCCCGCATGATGCTCGACGCTTTCTCTGCGACTATCACTCGGGCAGGACTGGCCATGGATGACCTAGTGCAGGTGCAGGTGTTTTGCTCCGACAATTCGCTCTACGACTCATTCAACGATATCTACCGACAATATTTCGACCGCAGACTTCCGGCGCGAACCTTCATCACTTCGGGAACACTCTTACGAGGCTGCCGCTTTGAGATCGCCGGAACAGCAATCAAGCCCTAGCTTCGCCTGATCGCGACACTCATCGCAGCAGCCTTGGATCCGCTTGTTCATGCTGCGTGTCAGCCCGCCCAGGAGCGGGCGCTGCGGACGACGTGGGGAACAAACGGTCAACATCCCAATAGGGATGATCAAGCCGATGCGAAGATGCCAGTCTTGGCACTCTCTACGATTCGCGCGACGCCAGGATGGCGAATCTTGCGCTCGGGAGAGACAGCGTAGAACCGCTCTCGAACAGTGCTCAGTTCGGCAACAACCTTAACGCCATAGTTCTTGCAGATCTGATCTCGCACGATGGTTGGTGCAGGAAAGACCCCGCGTCCCGCTTGGCCAAAGACCTTCATGAGGGCGCCATCCTCAAACTCTGCAACGATCGCGGGCCGAATACCTTCCTCCTCAAACCATTGTTCGAGCGAGTGCCGGATCGCAGCGGCTTTTGACGGCATCAAAAAGGGTGTGGCTGAAAGCGATTCTGGCAAGCCCCGGCGAATCTTATTGGCCATCGATGGGACCGCGAACAGTGTTGTTGTCGACTCCCCCATCACGTGATTGTAAGCGCGCACATCAAGACTTGGCGCAAGCGGGATATCAGAAAGCACGAGGTCTAATTCGTGCACGGCTAGATCCGCAAACAATCTGTTTGGCTCGTCTTCTCGGCACTCAACAACACTCTCATTGTCTGCATCAAGCGCTGGCGAAAGCAGACGGAATGCGACGAGCTTGGCCATGACGTCGGCGATGCCAACGCGAAAGCGTCGCGGACGGCCAAGTGGACGACCGCGCACTGCGTCGACAAGCTCGCGCCCGGAACGAAAGATGTCATCCGCGTAGCGAAACACGAGTTCACCTGTTTCGGTCAGGGCGAGGTTGCGGCCACGGCGTGTAAACAGCGGAGCACCGACGAACTTTTCGAGGCTCTTTAGCTGCATGCTGACCGCTGGCCGACCGATTCCCAGGCTTCGGCCAGCGGCAGCAATTCCACCCTCGCGAGCAACCGTCCAAAAGTACAGCAGATGATGATAATTCAGCCATTCCATGCTCGTCAGTATAGCGTCAATTTTAGTGACGGTAAGCGTCACGATAAATGCGAGTATTCGACGGAGCGATTCCGTCGAATAATGGCAGATGTTCGGTATGCGGCTTCTCTCCCATCTCAAGTCAGACTTCCCAGCTGGGATCGTCGTTTTCTGCGTTGCAGTCCCCTTGTGCCTAGGCATCGCGCTGGCAAGCGGAGCCCCTCTATTTGCGGGTTTAATCGCAGGCATCATCGGCGGCCTGATTGTCGCACCACTCAGCGGCTCTGCTCTCGGCGTGTCGGGACCAGCCGCCGGCCTCGCTGTCATTGTCCTCGAAGCGATCGCGAGCCTTGGTTTCGAAGCCTTCCTGCTAGCGGTGTTCTTGTCTGGAGGCTTCCAAGTCGTTCTCGGCCTCACGCGCGCAGGTGTCCTCAGCTACTTTTTCCCCTCAGCCGTTATTCGAGGGATGCTGAGTGGCATCGGCCTCATCATCATTCTCAAGCAAATCCCACACGCCATTGGGTGTGACAACGCACTCGAGGGCGAAGTCGGATTTGTGCAGTCAGATGGAGAAACCACATTCTCCGAACTGATGGCGATGCTGGACTACATCACATGGCCTGCCGTTGCCGTGTCGATCATTGGCCTCGCCATTCTCATCGCCTGGGAGAAGGTCCTGCGACGCTGGGGAGGAATCTTCAACCTGCTCCAAGGCCCCCTGCTCGTAGTTTGCTTCGGCCTCATGTGGCAACTTCTAGCGTCTGCGTACATGCCTTCGCTGGCCCTCTCTGGTGAGCACCTCGTGTCGGTTCCCGTTGTGAACAGCTGGACGGAGTTCGCCAACCTATTCACTTCACCTGACTGGTCTAGTATTGGGAATCGATCCATCTGGATCACTGCCGCCACCATTGCGATAGTCGGAAGCCTCGAAACACTGCTCTGCCTCGAAGCCACCGACAAGCTCGATCATGAAAAGCGTGTCACGCCTGCGAACCGCGAACTCATGGCGCAAGGTGTTGGCAACATGATGGCTGGCGCAATCGGCGGCCTACCAATCACGCAGGTCATTGTGCGCAGCTCGGCCAACATCCAGTCTGGCGCAAAGAGCAAGCTATCAGCAATCATTCACGGTGGGTTCCTCCTGCTTGCCGTCATCGCTCTAGCCAGCGCTCTCAACATGGTTCCACTAGCCGCGCTAGCAAGCATCCTTCTGGTTGTTGGCTACAAACTGGCGAAGCCAGCACTCTTCGTGCAGATGTTTCGCCTTGGTTGGTCACAGTTCATTCCGTTTGCGGCAACGGTGCTGGGCATACTCTTCACAGACCTACTGAAGGGAATCGCTGCGGGTATGGCAGTTGCCTTTGTGGTGATCCTACGCCGTAACTACCTCAACTCTCACTTCCTTCACCGCACGGAGGAAGATGACGAAGGGGAGCGACACAGAATCCACATCCGCCTTTCAGAAGAGGTCACATTCCTCAATCGCGGCGCCATTGTCCGAGAGCTAGCAGCTCTCCCAGATGACTGCGATGTGACCATCGACCTACGTTATTGCTTCGAAGCTGACCACGACGTCATGGAAGTAATCCATGACTTCGAGGCATCTGCAGCAAGTCGGAACATCAATGTTGAACTTGTCGAGGCAGGCGATGGCCAGTCGACAAATCGTGCATCTCACCTAATCGCTAGCTGACACAACTCACCATGCATACTCACTCCGAAGAGACCCAAGCCACGATGACGCCCGCCAAGGCCCTCAAGTTCTTGCAGGAAGGCAACCTTCGCTTTCTCGCGAACCTGCGCGCCAATCGAAACCTGAGCCAACAAGTAATAGAAACTCGTGCGGGACAGTGGCCGTTTGCGACGGTCCTTGGCTGCATAGACTCACGCGTACCCGCTGAGATCGTCTTTGATCAGGGCATTGGCGACATCTTCAGTGCCCGTATCGCTGGCAACTGTGTGACGGATGAGATGACTGGCAGTCTTGAGTTCAGCTGCAAAATCGCTGGCGCCAAACTAATCGTAGTCATGGGACACACCAGTTGCGGAGCCATCAAAGGAGCTTGCGATGATGTCAAGCTTGGCAACCTGACCAAACTGCTGGCGCACTTCAAACCGGCGATCGCTGCAGTCACAGAACCGGCGGACAGCGCCGATCGAAACTCCAAGAACGCTGAGTTTGTACAGCGTGTCGCAGACACCAATGTCCACTTGATGGCTCAGAAGCTACTTAACGAAAGCGAAGTGCTGCAGGAGATGGTCGATAACGGCGAAATCGATATCGTCACCGCGATGTATGACATCACCAGTGGCAAGGTGGAGTTTGCTCGACTCAACGGTGACTGCGTCGCGCCACACCCCATGATGCTAAACGACAAATAGCCCGACCAAGATGCCGCGACTCAGGCAAAGCCGGAATCAGTACTGGTTTGACTCTGGGTCGTTTAGACAAATGTCGCGGAACCGCCTCCAATGGTGTGCGGCACCTTTCTTATCGGAAAGGTGACCCCACACACGGGCTTGGACAGGGCATTCCGGTTGACTCGGGTCAGCGGAGTGTTTGGTCAGCTTTCGCTTAACGATCTTTGCGTGACGAAACATGAACAATGATCGCCAAAGACAATTGATCTCGTTAAAGCGATTAAATCGGGGGTCCGAATAGGTTGTGGTTATCGATTTTTTGGAATCGTAGTACTTCAGAGTCACACCAATGATGCTCGCTTGCTCGTCACCGCTTGCACTCTGATTCTCGATACGGTGCCACCACATAGGTGGATTGAAGAGTAAGTCACCCGGATTCAGGGTGACCTCATAGCGTGGACAGTATTCATAAAGCGGAAACGCCGAAGACTCTGCATGCAGCCCCTGCATCGTTCCAAACTCCAGCGCATGACTCGCGCTATAAACAAGGTGAGAAAACTCAGGGTCTACCAGCGTCCACTTTTTATGCCCATCCACTTGCATAAAGAAGTTCCACACAGAGTGACAATGAAGAATGGATCCTGATCCGGACTTCGTCGACAGGAAGATTTCGTTGTATGAAGGCTCTAGGCCAAGCATTTGAGAGAGCGTCGTTGCGGCCTCTCTCACCTGAAGGTGATCTTCGAGCTCTGGATGCACTCGAAAGATTCGATCGAGGAAATTGACATAGGATT
>Ga0315331_10003942_pt1 | contig 11209 bp, 7 predicted proteins | sample M160m34915metaG_FD_203456 | JGI IMG/M metagenome (GOLD analysis project Ga0315331, IMG submission 203456) | Ammonia-oxidizing marine archaeal communities from Monterey Bay, California, United States - M1 60m 34915 | ecosystem: Environmental > Aquatic > Marine > Intertidal zone | place: USA... | reverse complement strand
ACAATCCGCTTTCGCTAAGAGTTTTGAGAAACTCGACGTCGCCAATTTCCTGGTACTCATCCAGTCGCTGGATCACCGGAAATTCGGTCAACAACTCATCAATTGGTTTGCTACTCTGCTTGAATGCTCCGTTGAAACCGGCCGTCGCCGCGAACATCAACCCCAGGAACGCGACAACGCGAATTCCGCAGGCAATTGCGCATCGAGAAACGTCTGGTTGGAATTTTTCGACCGGCGAGGGTTTCTCAGTCACTTTCGTATGCGGCACACTTTGCTGTGTTCGGATTGCCGTGAGCGTCTTCTCGGCAAAACCGTCAGACGCCTTTGCAGGTGGGAGCAGATCGAGCAGGTCGAACGTTTTGGTCAATTGCTCGACATCACTTCGCACTGCGGCATCGTCGACAAGCGACTTCTCCACAAGTGAAGCTGACTCATCCGGCAGTTCGCCGTCGAGGTAAGCAATGAGTTCTTCTTTTTCTTTGTCAGACGACACAGGTCGATTCCATCAGCGGCTAAGTTTCGTTAAGCATGCACTACCTAATGATCGGATAAATTCTCGTGAGCAACACTCACCCTGCATCTTCTAATTTGATCCTCTTTCAGGTGAACCCGTCAGGTAAGGTTCCAGTTGAATTCGAAGATTTTCTCGAGCCCGCGTCAGCAACGACTTGACGGCCTGAACTGACAAATCCATCGATGCAGCGATGTCTGCGTAGCTCATGTGTTCGAACTTGTTGAGTAGCAATGCGATGCGCTGTCGATCGTTCAAAGTGTCCAGAGATTGCCGCACGACTTCCCGCATCTCTTGATTGTCGAGTTGCCGGGTCGGCATCAATGCAGACTTTTCAGCCGCCAACTGTTCGGGATTCGGAAGCGATTGCCGTCCGGAACCTGCCCCTTTCATCGAGACTTCTTTTCGTCGAGACAAAGATCGCAGCCGATTCGTCGCCAGATTATTCGCAATGCGAAACAACCACGTCGCAAACTTCGCCGTCGGCTGGTAACGATGCCTTGCCCGATAAACTCGCAAAAACGCTTCCTGAGCGAGATCTTCCGCCGCCGAACTGTCGTGCAGGACGTGCGTGAAGATTCCGATCAGCCGATTCTGGTAGGCCTCGACCAGTTCTCCAAACGCAGCTTCATCGTCATCCCGCACTCGCAGCATGCGCTGCACGTCCGGATCCCGAAGCCAGGCGATTTGGTCGATCTGGTGAGTGGCAGAGGACATTCCGGTCCAGATACAGAAATGATTTGAATAGCTAACGGTGTAGAGTATCGCAGAATTCTTCTTCAGGATCGAACTGTGTCAGTAAAAGCACCGAGACTGAGCCTTCGTCGGGAGTAAGAACCGTGGCGAATCCGCTCAAACCCCGTCGCTCTGCGAAGGTTTCAGAATTCATGCTGGCAGCCACCTGGGCTCCACCCCGCGCAGCAGAAAAGCCGGCAGGAAATAACAAACCTGCCGGCTGCTTTTTTAATCTCAGAATGCAGCGGTCGCCAAGTTGCGATTGTCGCGAGATTGCTCAGCGATAAGTCGGCAGCGAGTCCATCGCGATGGTCGGCTGCATCATCTGCGGATAGGCAACCTGCTGCTGCGGGTATGGATAACTGGCTACGGGTCCCTGTTGGGGATAACCAGTCTGAATCGTGCCAACGCCCTGGTTGTAACCGACGCCTGGAGGACATCCACCAGGACCGCAACCACCAGTGGCACAACCACTTTGGCAACCACCAAACGGAGTCCAAAGGCCTGGCCAGCAACAGCCACTCAGGAGTGAAACAGCACAAACACTCGCCATCGATAGAACAAGGCGTTTCATGGGAATCCTTTCCGCAAGAATCTGGACGGGACCGCATTGTCGACAGCCGAGTTGCGGAACGAATTCCACCGACGGTGCCGGGTGCAGGTATGAGAAGCTGAAGAAGTGTCTCGGAGGGCAATCAGAGGGGTGCAGGTAAAGCCAGAACGGCTCCACCGACAGGTTGAGCGCGAAAGTTACGCAGATCACCAGAACGGGTCAAGGTGAAGTTATCTGATGTATTTCCGATAAATTAAGCAATTAATTACTCGCCAATGACGCAATAAAACTGGAGCGACAAGATCTGGTTCACACACTGAAGATGGAGCCTCGTTTCGTCGCGCGACACAGCCAAACTGACTATGCAGGCTCAGGTTACTGAAAACGAATTTCACTTACGCTCCCGCGTGCGAGCGGTGGAAGTGGATGTGCTTCCATTCGCCATCCTTCTTTTCCCAGATGCGAGTTTCTTCGAAAGCCGATGAAGGTACGCTGCCGTCGGAGTTTAGACGCTGACAGACTCGGATGTAGGTGATCACGGCGCAGTCACCGATCACTCGGACCAGTGGCGAGCTGATGCCTGACTGCTTGGGGAGACCGCTCGCGTCCAGATCGAAGTAGAACTTGTGGAAGGCCATTCCTTTAATGACATTTCCGACGCCTTCGGGTTCGAATGCCGTCAGCTCGGAATCGCACAGACGAGTATACGCTTCCCAATCCTGTTGATCGATTGAATCCAGCAGTTGCTGTGAAAGGTCAAGTAGTTCTCGGGCTGTCTGTTCCACGGTGTTTCTCTCCGTCTCGTAATTTGATAATCCGTTTGAGCCGGAAATGGCGTTTGACGTTACCGACGATCGTTCGAGCAGGACGGAATCTTCCGAGGCAGAAGGAAGTTGTCAACGATCTCGACCTCTTCTCGGTGTGAACAGGCGACACAACCTCTGAATCCGGACGCCGTCGCGGCCCGCACAATCGTTAAAGGTGGAACCTGCCCGCGGTCGATGAGAGACGGTTGGACGGCGTTTCGTCGAGTCGCTGCCGTTCTATCAATTTCCGTCGCCGAACCGGGGGAGCAGCGGTGTGACAGGTCAATTTAACGGGCTGGAAGCCGCTCGTGGTCGCACACCCGTTCGAAGAACCATGCAGCAGAAACTTAGTTACCCGCTGCTCTTACTCTGCCTGACAGCCACTCTGGCCGTTGGCTGCTCGCGCGAGTGGTACCGCGATCAGGCCGACGAAGACGTCGCGTGTCTGGTCGAGGAAAAGGCGACTCCTGAATGGGATGTTCCATTTCAGAGTGTCGAGATGGATCCTCGCAGCCGATTCCATGACGTCTATGACAAAGTCAATCCGCCGATGCCTCCGGACGATCCAACGTCCCACGAGCTGATGCACTACGTGGATGGCAAAGATGGTTGGGATGAGTGGCACAAAAACGGCGACATCACCGACCTTGAAAACCCCGACTGGCAGGCACTTCTGGGGCAATACGTTCCTGTTGATGATCAGGGCCAGGTCATCCTCGATCTCGAAGGAGCCATCCGTCTGGCAAAGATACATTCGACCACCTGGCAGGGTTCAGTAGAAACGCTGTACCTGTCAGCGCTCGACGTCAGTACCGAACGATTTCGTCTGGATACTCAATTCTTTGGGGGAGCCGGCACAGGCTCCGGCGGCCGATCGTTCTTCAACAACTCGACCGCCGAGCTATCTGGCAGCAAGACGTCCGGCGGAAGCTCGTTCGACGTTGGAACTGAAACTGATATTCAATTGCGACGCCGGATGGCGACAGCTGGCGAACTTGTCGTCGGATTCGCGAACTCCTTCGTCTGGACATTCTCCGGGGGTGACACAAACTTCGCGTCGTCGGCGATCAACTTCTCACTGGTGCAGCCACTGCTGCGAGCCGGCGGTCGGCAGATCGCTCTGGAAACGCTCACCATCGCCGAACGAACATTGCTCGCCAACATGCGAGCCTTCCAGCACTTCCGACAAGGATTCTACACAAACATCGCGATCGGTCAGAACGGAACGACTCGCCCTTCTCGACGCGGCGGATTCTCGGGAGGCTCTGGACTTTCAGGTTTCAGTGGCCAGGGCGCTGGCGGATTCGGCGGCGTGGGAGACGCGACAGGCTTCGGAAGTGGAGGAGGCTTCGGCGGAACTGGAACAGCCGGAGCAGGCGTCACCGGTTCTGGCTTTGCTGGCGGTGGTGCAGGTTCAGTTGGCGGGTTCATCGGACTGCTCCAGTCAAATCAGCAAATCCGAAATACAGAGTCCAGTCTCGCAGCACAGCAGCAGCAGTTGCAGTTACTGGAAGCTCACCTTAATGCTGGCCTGATCGACATCGCGCAGGTCGACCAGTTCCGCCAGAGCATCGAAACAGAACGAGCGAACCTCCTGCAATCTCGTAACGGCCTGCAGAATCAGTTCGAAAGTTTCAAGACAGGCACGCTCGGACTGCCTCCAGACCTGCCTATTGTTCTCGACGAGACTCTGATCAAACCATTCCAGTTCCTTGATCCGGAAATCGCAAAGATTCAAGCAGACCTTTCAACTCTCATCGACACATTCGGCGAGTTGGAAACTTTGCCAACCGTCGGCGCCTTGCAAAAAACCCTGCAGCAACAACAGGCACTTCGACTTCGCATTGATGAACGATTACTTGACGTGAAACAGGAAATCGAACGCCTCAAAGCAGTGACGCCCGTTCGTTTCAAAACGATGACGCCAACAGAACAGCGAATGATCAAACTGGACATCCAGCAACTTGTCGACAATCTCGATCGAATTACCAAAACCTTTGAGCAGACAGGTACAACTTTGACGGCACTTGAAAAAGGACTGAGCGAAGCGAATCGCCAGGCCACGGTACCGTCCATCATCGCGGCGAATGTCGAGATGGCGAGTCTGCTCGGCGAGCTGACACTCGTCGAGGCTCGGGCAAGGCTGGAGACAATCTCCGTTGAATCAATTGAACTATCCTCAACTGACGCTCTCGCAATCGCACGTGCCAACCGACTCGACTGGATGAACAACCGAGCCGCCCTTGTGGACACATGGCGGCTGATCGAGTTCAACGGCAATCGACTGGAGTCGAACCTCGACGTTGTTTTGAACGGTGAAATGGGCACCGTCGGTGACAACGCTGTCAAATTCCGAGCTCGTGACACAACAATGTCGGCCGGACTCCGTTTCGACACGCCATTCAATCGACGCGTCGAACGAAACGACTTCCGGCAGCAGTTGATTTTCTATCAGCAGGCTCGCCGCCAGATGATTCAGTATGAAGACGGCGTGAACCGTGGGCTCCGAACACTGTTGCGAGAGTTGGAGCAACTCCGCATCAACCTGGAAATTCAGCGCAGAGCGGTCGCCATCTCAATCAGACGCGTTGACCAGACTCGTGAAAACTTCAATAAGCCAACGCCTCCGCCGCTGCCGGGACAGAAGATTACGCAGTTTGGACCAACGGCAGCCTTGAACCTGCTGACTGCACTTTCTGACCTGCGAAGCTCACAAAACAACTTCATGAGCGTCTGGCTGAACTACCACGCCGGGCGAATGAGACTCCTTCGAGATCTAGGTATCATCCAGATTGACGACGACGGCGTCTGGATCGAACAATCCGTTCAGGAAGCAGTCAATGCAGCCATCGCCGGAGTGCCGGTCGAAATGCCGCCAGACGTTCCCCATCAGTGGTACGAAACTCTGGACAATCTTCCAAAATCTGACGACGACGTATCAAACGACGACGCAGCGAACAATAGTCTGAACATCGAAGGCAGGAGAGCTGCACCAGAACTGAAAGAAGCTGCTCCAGGTCCTGGTGCCGATGTCGCACGAGCTGGAAACGGAAATCTGAATACGGCAGATGCGGGATTAGTCGAACGTCTACTGGGAACTCGATTCGCAAGCCTGTTTGCCGGCCAAAGGAACTCGCGCACATCGGAAGTTAAAAGCGCTAACGCGCCCCGCCACAGGACAAGCATCAGAAAACCCGAACCTCGATTACAAGAAAATCGAAATAAGGCGGCAACGCCGGCAGTGGCAGAATTCAAATCGCGGCCCCTGCAACAGTCAAATCAAAACTCCAATTCGACAGTCACACAATCATCGCCCAGAGACAAACAGTCTCAGCCGATCATCCGAGGTCAGCAACTACAAGTTCCATTAAGCACCGGTCCGATTCGGCCAGCCGCATTCAAATCAACCCGTCCGTCACGCAATTCGGCGCCCGTCGCGATGGCTGAAATCTCAGCTTCACAGAAGCGGGCCCCACTGAATACCGACAATGCACATCCGGTCCGACCAGACGATAAATCGAAACAGCAGGTGGAATTAATCCGCACAGCTGACGGTTGGAAAGCAACCCGGAAGTAGCGATCGCAAAACGCAGTTGTTGATCACCCCGGTGTCGCCTAAGTCGGATCATTTCACGTACGTCGTCCGTTCGACGCCTGAGCGACAGACACTGCCAGGTAGCTGAAACCCTGCGATCACCTTCAAGAGTTGTGTGCGACGAGTTCATCAGACGCAGCCCGTCAAAGATGGTCGAGTCATCCGTAATTTCTTATGCGTGACTACGGCGATACTCCGACGTGTCGCCCTCGGCCAACAGGCAACGCCACGGACCACTGTTCAAAATCACCGCACGCACGAAGAAAGCAATACATAACGAACTCGCACTTCCCACTTGACAGCAAAAGTCGAAGCTGGTGCGACATATTGGATGAGCCTGTCTGCAGGTTACAACTTTTTTCGTTTGTTCCTGCTTGCAGCCGGTTTTGAATCTGATTTGCGCGGACTCTGTTTTGCTGAGGATTCGCTTTTCCAAAGCACGATCTTGTCGGTGTCATTTTTTGAATCCCGCCCTTTCGTACTGCGTCCGCGTCGGACTTCGGCCGTGAGTTGCGCTAGCAGGCGTTCAGCGATTTCGGGTTTGGCAGTGTAGAGGTTTACTTGCTCGCCGGGGTCAGCTTCGAGATTGTAGAGTTGTGCTTTCGATGCTCCTTTCGGGACCTGATGCTCTTTCGGAAAACTCCATCCGCCTGAACCCTTAGCAAGAATGAGCTTCCACTTGCCTGTACGATAAGCGAAGTGACCACTGAAGGAATGGTGGATCACCCCGGCTCGCTCCGACAGGATTGAATTGCCCGATAATGCCGGCAGAAAGCTGACGCTGTCTTCGCACGATGTAGCCGGAAAGTCAGTTCCGACGATGCTGGATACCGTGGCGAACAGATCGGTCAGGCAGATAAGCTGGTCACTCGTCGAACCTGATCGAACTTTACCAGGCCAGCGAACGATGAACGGAACACGATGCCCACCGTCCCAGATATCTGCTTTGGAACCTCGCATGTGAGCACTGACCAGGTGGCCCTTTTCAGCTAACGCTTTGATATTGGCAGCCTTCGAACAGCCGTTGTCGCTCGTAAATATGACCAGCGTGTTGTCAGCGAGACCGTTCTTTTTCAACGCTGCGGAAACTTCGCCCACTACATTGTCCGTCTGCATGACGAAGTCACCATAAGAACCGAGGCCGCTCTTGCCCTGCCACCCGGGTGACGGCACGATCGGCGTGTGTGGAGAACCCAGCGGAAGATAAAGGAAGAACGGTTCGTCTTTGCCAGCGCGAGACTCGATGTACTCGACACTTTTCTCAGTCAGACGCGGAAGCATGTTGATGACTTCGTCGTGTTCAATAACTCGATCATTCTCAATGATCGCTTCCATGTTTCGGGCGTGATGAAAACCGTGGTAGTAATCGAAACCGCGACTGATCGGTCCGTCGGGAATCTGTGCTCCGACCGGTGGAGTCTTGTGCTCCTGCTGCGTGTATGGTTCACCAGTTCTGGGATTGATGTATTCGAAGTTCAAATGCCACTTCCCAATCGCCGCCGTCGCATAACCCTGTTCTTTCAGAAAGCCTGGGACCGTCGGACGCTTTACCGCGATAAGGCTCGGCGCGAATCCAGTAACAACGCCCTTCTGGAGCCAGGTCCGCCAACTGTAGCGGCCGGTCAAGATTCCATAACGGGTCGGTGTGCAGACTGAAGACCCGGAATGAGCATCGATAAAGATCATCCCTTCCGATGCCAGCTGGTCGGCATTGGGAGTAGGAATCCTGCTCGTCTCAGGAGCCAGGCATTGAACATCCCCGTAGCCGAGATCATCGCAGATGATGTAGACGATGTTTGGTTTTTCGCCCGCGTTGGACGAAGCACAGATAAAGATAAGAAGGAGAGCGCAGGCGACTGACTTCATAATGATCCCGTTGTAAAAATATCTGCTTGTAGTGTCCTGAAATGGGCAATTTCATTGGGGTGATGAATGCAGTTAGTCAGAATTTTTATTCACGGTTGTCGGAAATACCATTGGAGTTTTTGTCGGTGTGACCGGACAGTGGATTACCGATCACTGCCTGCCAGGCAATCTTGCGGAACATCCTGTCCAGCTCCCGGCTCGGGTAGTCGGATCTGGTTTTAAAGGGAACGTCGCCTTCAATCAGTTCAGGCGATTGTCCATATATCGTGGCATAGAAAACGTATCCTTCAAGGTTTCCGAAGCCGGAACCGAGATGCCCCAGTCGATCGTTCCACAAGGAACGTCCTTTGCGGCCGACGTACCTGTGCACACCTTCGACTCCCGGCAGTTCATCACGGTGATACGCCTGGACCGCCAGCACCATCGCGTCCGAGGTCGGCAGTACAAATACTTTCTCTGGATACTGCTCATTGAGTATACCAATCAGTGTGCCATAGATTGCATGTTTCTCTTTGCCGAGACGTACAAACAGCTCTGACGTCAGTTCATCTTCAGACGTCGGTATTTCGTCGAGCTGGTCCAGTTGTGGCCAGGCATCGGAAAGGTAGAACACCATCTTCGGATTGTACTTCAGGCAGAAATCAATCCAGCATGAGTAGTATTCAGGTCGATCCTGAAAGTACGGCCCCCACATCATCGCGTCCCATTCAGCGTTTGCTATCGATGTAAGAAGCTTGGGAACCGGCTTCCCGTCAAATTGAAAAATGCCGTTTTCCTGTTCCCACTTATACCGAGTGCTACCCGTCATTCCGCCACCCGTGTGAGTGAACAATGGCGGTGGTTCCAGTCCAGCGGCGCGGGCAATCAGCGGAAACGTCTGATAGCCAGGTGCCATGAAGCTGTGACCGGTTCCCACGATCCGTAACGAACCATCTGTTGGCTTTTCGTAGGAAGTCACTACACGCTTCTTGTCGCCAACCTTTTCCTTGTAGATGGCGACAATTTCTTCAGGACTCCGATACGAGACAGCGTGTTCGGGGAATCGATCAGCATCCCAACCCGGATCGACATTAAATTTCTTCTTCACTCCTTGCCGTGAAGCCGCAGACCGCAGTTTTTTTTGAAAATCAGTCGCTTCCTCGACAGTAAGTTTCCCATCGCGATTCGCATCCGCCGCCGGAAACTGTTTCAACCATTTTGCGAGTTGCCTTTCTGACGGGGGGGCTGCCTGAAGGGAGCTCCCAACAGCCAGCCAGATCAGCAACGGGATTGCGTGGTTAAAATTCATACTAACTACTTTTTTGAGGTGACCTGAACTTTTGAAAGGACCAACTATCGATCAACGACCTGGTAGACGCCTTACTAATTGAACCAACGGTTGTCTTGTCCCACGGACCGATAATTCCGATGACCCGGTGGTATTCACCGGGCAGAGCGTCGCCACCCGGGCAAAGCTTCGTCAACGTTACATGGCGGCCACTTTCGAATGTCGATTCTCGTATCAGACGTTTTGACAAGCTCACCATTCATGTCAAGCAAACCACCAGCCCATGGCCACATCCAGTAAAACGGAGCCACTCCCTGATTCTCTCCGCGAAGGCGAAGGCTTAATTTCCCGCCTGAGTTGATGGGCGACTGAATTCGGATCCCGGTCAAACGAAACTCGCATCCGAGCATTCGAATAAGCACGTGGCGGATGTGTTCGAATTCAGCGTCAAGGTTTCGTTCGAACCCTGGACTGTAAAGACCCATCCACGAAAAGTGACTAGCTGGAAGCTCTTTGCTGGCCATTTACGGTCCTTATCGGGAACCGTTTGTCCGTCGACTGCCGTTTCCAGTGCGATTGCTTGTTCAAAGGCCCGTGAGGAAGCTCCAGTCTTCGCCATTCAGATGTGAATTCACGGTCGTGAAAACCGATCCACGGCTGATTGCCGGCATAGTCGCGTCCGTAATGGACCATTCCATTTTTTTCAGGCAGTGTTTTACGGTAGGCATCTATGATTCGGTTTGCAGTGACGTGTACTGGTTTTCTTTCGGCCAGGTGGTCATCCCAGAGTCGGATACGCCAATACTCACTTAGTCGGGCGTTTATGACAATGTTTCGACGCAGGTTCCCGGCAACGCTCGCCCGCTCCCAAACGAACCATCGGGGGATTACGCTTTCGTGAGATCACATATTCACAGTCAGAAGACTCGAATGCCTTTCAGTGAAGCAACCATCATGAGAATCTCAACCGGTCAACTTCTCGCGGTTTTTCTGTTCGCATGGGGCAGCCATGTGTGCCTCGCAGCGGAGCGACCAAATATCATCGTGATTTACACCGATGATCAAGGCTTCGGCGATGCCAGTTGCCTGAACCCTGACGCGAAGTTTCAAACGCCGAACCTGGACCGGTTGGCGTCTGAAGGCATCAGCTTTACGAATGCTCATTGTTCGGACACGGTCTGTACACCGTCTCGATACGGGCTGCTGACCGGTCGCTACTGCTGGCGCACGACGAAGAAAACCGGCGTCATGGTCGCTGAAGGAAAATGTTTGATCGAAGACGGTCGCATGACGATCGCTTCGATGCTTCGCGATCAGGGCTACGAAACAGCGATGGTTGGCAAGTGGCACCTGGGCATGGACTTCCCTGGCGACGCTGGAAATCGAGACTGGACTCAGCCGGTTCGCGACATGCCGCTCGACAAGGGGTTCGACTACTTCTACGGAATTCCTGCGTCGTTAAACTACGGAGTCCTTGCCTGGTTCGAAGGTCGGCATGCCAAAGTACCACCGACCGTGTTCACAGCGAAGAAGCCAAACAAGCGACACGTCGATTATCGAATTAAGCCGCCGTATCAGAACTCGCCCGCCGAGACGAAGAAAGCGATCGGAAAGCTTGGAATGGAAGTCGCGCCCGACTTCATCGACAACCAGTGTCTCACTCGCTTTACCGACAAAGCCATCGAGTGGATGTCCGGCAAATCCGACTCAGCGAAGGATGGGAAGCCGTTCTTCGTCTACCTGCCCTATACCTCGCCGCACTATCCAGTCTGTCCGTTACCCGCGTTCCACGGCAAAGGCGACTGCGGTGGCTATGGCGAATTCGTGATCGAAACGGATCATCACGTCGGTCGAATTCTAGAGTTCCTCGATAAGT
>Ga0315331_10003941_pt1 | contig 11210 bp, 8 predicted proteins | sample M160m34915metaG_FD_203456 | JGI IMG/M metagenome (GOLD analysis project Ga0315331, IMG submission 203456) | Ammonia-oxidizing marine archaeal communities from Monterey Bay, California, United States - M1 60m 34915 | ecosystem: Environmental > Aquatic > Marine > Intertidal zone | place: USA... | reverse complement strand
AACTAATTGCTGTAGGTCTCTTAAGAATACGCAGAGAGCTGAGAGGAAGGCTACTAAACCTAAGGTAAAAAGAAATTGTAAGAAATATATAAAAGGCAGCAATAGCCAAGCTGTTGAAAAATAACCTTGTGAGGCGAGATAGATAAGTAGCAAAAAAAATCCTATTATATGTGTTAGGTACGAAACCACTGTTCCTGCTACTGGAAGAATATGCACAGGAAACATAACCTTTGTAATTAGCCCAGCCTTTTCTAATAGAAGATTTGTCGATTTTCCAAGAGCATCTGCAAAGGCGAACCATGGCAAATAACCCACCATCATGAATAAAACGAACTCTGTTTCTCCAAATTCCGCCATCGCCCTCAAACTAAATATGTAGCCAAAGACGAAGCTGTAAATAAGAATATGCGCAAGTGGAGTAATAAATAGCCAGAGAATTCCGGCAATAGAACCAGAAAACTGTGCGGCAAAGTCCTGCCGAATAAAGTTGAGGAAAAGGCGATAATTTTCGACGGGTGTCTTTATCCACTGTCGCAGGAGAGCGAAGAACATGTTGATCCTAAAATTAGCTGAGTGCATGGTCAAACAGCGATAGCTGAATATGGATCGCGGATTTAACCATGAAATTGGCAAAAAAACTAAAAAAGACCTTATTAAATCTTTATAGTAGGCTCGCTTGCTTAAATCGATTATGGTGGGTTCAAAAGAGTAAACATGTTTAATAAAGAAAATATACTTATTCCTTTCCATGCATCTTCACTACCCGATGGTCCTTGGCTAGTGTTTGCGCCGCATGCTGACGACGAGACCTTCGGCATGGGAGGGAGCCTTTTGAAAGCCAAAGAGCAAGGAATTGAAACCCACCTCGTTGTTTTGACTGATGGGTCGCAAGGCGGAAACTCAGCTGACCTTGTAGCGACTCGAAATCGTGAAGTCAGGCAAGCTGCGGTCATGCTGGGCTGCAAGTCTATGGATTTTTGGTCGGAGCCGGATAGGTGTTTGGATGCAACCCAAGCCACTATAGATAAAGCCAGCGGAGTCATCCAAGATCTTTTGCCTTCAACGGTCTTTTTCCCAGGGCCCTTAGAAATTCATCCGGATCACCGCGCCGCCGCTCTACTTGTTTGGGAAGCGTTAAAAAAAGTGAGGAGTAAGGAGTTCACCCCGGAGCCTATTTCTTACGAAATAGGAGTTCAAAATCCAGCAAATATGTTGATTGACGTTACGGCTCAAATCGAAGCAAAAAAGGAGGTTATGACAGTTTACGCAAGCCAAAATAAGGAAAACAACTATCCAGAATTAGTGATCGCCTTAGACAAAGGCCGGACTTTTTCTTTACCTAAGGAAGTTAAATTCGCAGAAGGGTTTTTCCGTTACCAAATAAAAGACTTAGGCTTAAGCATTGACGAGATGACCCACCTAGTAATTGATCTTTATCAGAAACAACACTGAATGGGATATTTTTGCTATAGATCTTAGTGGATCGACGTTTCTTCTGAAACTGCATTGCGCTTAGATTTATCCATCCAATCCGGCCAAACATGGAGCGGCCATTCCGCTTTTTGCCAGATAAGATAAAGCATTCCTAGCCATTGTCTTAATTGCTGACCTTCAAGACAAAGTTCGTAAGAAGAAGTTTCATCTTCCTTGAAGGCCATTACTACTCCACCATCACTGGTTTTCACATCTATCTCTCTGATAAGTAAACTTGGGGAGTTTTTCGTGACACTTACCGCTAATTCCTTAACGATGTCTTGTTCTGCCGACTGCTGAACCATGCCCTGCAAGTTATTTTTGAGTCGCTCGTCATTGGTCGCGGTTTTTTTGAGTTCAGAACCATGCTCAGCTAACAAAGCAACGCAATGAGTAACAAGTCTGCTGGTTAGTCGCATGGTAAACCAGAGAGATAAAGGCTCATCTTTTTCAGTGAGCCCGGCGATTCTTATTCGATCCTCAGCTTCGATGTACTCCGATGTAATGCGTTTTAGTTTATTCATTAACTCTTCAGCGATCAGAGGGGCACTGGTTCTAGCCAGCTGCCTACCTCTAACATGTCTTCTGCACTGAGCGTCCCTGTCTCACGCTTCAATAATAGTAGATAAGTTACGTGTTCGTAACGAGTTCTTTGAAGATCTCTCTCTGCTTGGTATTGATCCCTAAGGGAATTTAAAACATCAACGCTTGTGACAGTGCCCAAATTGAATCCCTGCTGCATGGCTTGCGCGGCAAGAGAGGTTGATTCTACAAGTGCGCGTGCCGCGTCAGTTCTGGTCTCGCTAGCTTGAACTTGAAGATAGGCAGATCTAACGTTAGCTCTTACTTGCAATTGCATCGCCCGTAGCTCCGACTCAGCAATGCTTCTTCGGCTGATTGCCTCACTGGTAGCAGCAGAGTTCCTGCCTCCGGCGTAGATAGGAATTGTTAAATTTACCCCAACATAAGTTGTATCAGTTTTATTGATGGGTAGATTATCAAACCCGACGTTCGAATCTTGGCGCTGTGCAATAAATGAGAGTTTTGGCATAAACGCCCCTTTAGAGGCCGAAACCGCCGACTCAGAAGCTCTTAACCCATACTCTCTGGATTGGATTTGATGGTTTTGCTTTCTTGACTGATCTACATAATAATCGAGGTCAAACTCTAGGGGAGAAATTTCCGCGTTCTCGTTGAGCCTATAAAGAGGGCCAATTTCAAGACCTGAGAGGGCTTGCAAAGCTTCTTTCCTTAACGCTAGGTCTGTTTCTCGGCTCAATCGCTCGGCTTCAACCGCGGCAAGGCTTGCTTGCCCTTGATATAGCTCGGTAATTTGGGTGAGTTGCCTGTCGTAAAGGCTCTGAAGTTGATTTACCTGATTTGTAATCGCATCAATTTCGGCATCTACAGACCCTAAGGCGTCTTCCGCCTGCAATACATCAAAATATCTCTCCGCAACTTGGGTTAGCAACATCCCTAACTGGTAGTAATATTCTTGTTCTTGTCCGTCCTCTGCGAAGTATGATTGTTTTCGGGCTTCGAATTGCTGCCAATCAAACAGGGTTTGTGAAAGCGTCAAGGCGTATCTTGCGCCATCATAGTTAGTGATCCTGTTAAACTGATTTAACCGATTGTCGGAAAGGTTGGCTCCCGCATTTATTTGAGGCAGTAGTTGGCCATTTGCCGCCTTTCTTCGAGCAGCACTTATATTTAAGCTCTCTTTTGAGATTTGTAGATCAGGGTTATAATTTATAGCAGCTGTAAAAAAATCTTCTAAGGTTACTCCAGGTAGAGTCGCAGGCTGCGATAAAGAGATTGGAGCCACTAGGCCAAAGGCTACAAATAAAAAGAACCTGAATCCTAATAAAGCCATTGGTTAGTCTTCCCTTAGGCTTTTTGCTAAAGAGGTAGATAAGGGTTTAAAGATGTACTGAATTAATGTTCGTGAACCCGTAGCGATGAAAACATCGGCTGGCATGCCAGGCAACAGCGATAAATCTGCCAAGGCGTCTATACTTTCCTGAGAAACTTCAATACGCGCAAGATAGGAGGGAACGCCAGAAATGTCGTCTATGATGCTATCAGCGGAGACACTTAAGACGTTGCCGTAAACGCTAGGAGCAGTTCCCATTCCAAAAGACGAGAATCGTATGGTTGCATCTTGTCCTACAGCCACGCGATCAATGTCTATGGGCGATACCTGCGCTTCAATTATAAGATCATCCTCTTGTGGCACTATATCTAGAATTCTCATTCCAGGAGCTATAACGCCACCAATTGTGTGGACCTGAAGTCCGTTGACAATTCCAGCATCTGGTGCCCTTACTATCGTTCTCGAAACAACATCTTCCTGAGCGATTGCTCTTTCAATGCCATCATTTATACCGGTTTGAACTTCCCGCAATTCAGAAACAACTGCGTTGTGGAACTCTTTCTCTTGCTGCAATATTTCGAGCCTAGACTCCCCTATAGCTACTTCAGTTGCTGCTATAGTTGATGTTAATTCAGCGATCTCGCCCTCCAAGATAGCAACATTTCTCTCCAACTCTCTGAGTCTATTTTTATCAGAAAATCCTTGGCTGAGTAGCTCTCTGATATCGGATAGCTCTTCGTTATAAGAAACAGCTAATTTCTCCTTGCTAGTTTGAAGACCTCGGAAGCCGATGATTTGAGATTGGAGTTGCTCCATACGCTGTTCTAAGATTTCTGTGCTGCCATTGTTCGCTGAGCGCCGCGCGCCGAATATCTCAATTTGGGCGTCCATCTCTTCGTTTGCACGGCCTCCCGTCGAAATTAATGAGGGTGGGTAAATTAGCCTGTCACTACCATCTCTCTCTGCTTTGAGACGAATTTCTAGTGCGCGAAGTGAAAATAACCTCTGGTTTTCAATTTCTAGCGCCGCTAACGGTTGTGTACTATCGATTTCTAGAATAGGGTCGTCAGCCTGTACTGAAGCGCCATTTTCAACAAAGATGTCTTTAATTATTCCGCCTTCTAGGTGCTGCACTATTTTACTGTAAGATTTCACCGCGACTAAGCCGGGTGCGATAGCTGCCCCATCAATAGGGGCCGTCGTTGCCCAAATTCCCCCGAACCCAAATAGAAGTAGAAGTGACGTAAGACCAAACCTTTTGTGAGTTTTAAGATCAGAATCGAATTTCATAGTAGTTAACTTGGCACCTTATTATTTTTACTCAAGACCTATTGGGGGTTATGATCTAGAAAAATTCTCATTTCTTCAGGGTTTCTTTTGAATTTGCGTTACGTTAGAGTTTGCTGCGCTTAGCTCCTTGAGAACAGCATCCCTTGCGCCAAAAAGGGTGGCCACACCATTTTTCATTACTAATAATTTATCGACGACGGAAAGAATTGCAGTCCTATGGGTGATAACTATTGTTGTGCTGCCAAGTCCTTTTATCCGTCGAAGTGCTGAAAGCAAATCGCGTTCCCCTTGCTCGTCTAAATTAGAGTTTGGTTCATCTAAGAGTAAAAGCTTTGGATTGTCATAAATGGCTCTCGCTAAACCGACTCGTTGCCGCTGGCCTGCAGACAAAATTCCTGAAGTCGCTCCGATAGGAGTATCATATCCATCAGGCAGCTGCAGGATCATGTCATGAATTCCGGCTGACTTAGAAGCGTCTATAATCTTGTCTGAATTTGGCTCATTAAATCTACAAAGATTCTCGGCTATCGACCCATCAAATAATTCGATGTCCTGAGGCAGGTACCCTAGATACGGCCCAAGCTCGTCCCTATCCCACTGCCCTATCTCTGCTCCATCAATGCGCACCGTTCCGCCCGTTAGTGGCCAAACACCAAGGATTGCTCTGGCTAAACTTGTTTTGCCCGCTGCGCTGGGTCCAATTATCCCGAGTGATTCCCCAGCGGATAAGCTGAAGCTTAGTCCCTGAACTGACGCTGCCTTTGAGCCTGGTGGAACAACTACAACGTTTTCCAAAGAAATGTTTCCTGTGGGTGCGGGCAGAGCTAACTTTTCGACTTCCCGAGGCTGGAGCTTTAAAATTCCGCGAATCCGCGAAAATTGACTCTTGGCATCTATGAACCCTTTCCAGTTACCAACCATCATATCAATGGGCGCCAAGGCCCTGCCGAGGAGGAGCGACCCGGCTATCATTACTCCGGGTGAAATGGCTTGAACCAACACTAAGTAAGCACCCAAGCCAAGCAATAGCGATTGTGCTATTAGCCTGAAAGATTTGCTGATTGCAGAGAGCCTCGCGGCGGCCAAGCTTGCTAAAGCCTGCTCATTAGAGGCTTCGTGGTAATTGTGGTTGGATTTCTCCTGTATCCTTGCTCCCATGCCCATGCCATGAATAACCTCGGAGTTCCGAAGCTTGCTGGTGAAGGAAAGGTTAGCTTTCTGGTTGAAGGCTCTCGCTTTTTGCAATTTCCCTGCGGTAGTTTTTTGAGTTATTACAGCAAGGATTATCAAGATTATCGCGGCAATTATTGCCGAGATTCCAAAAAGAGGATTGAAAACAAACATAACCCCGATATAAATTGGAGTCCATGGCGCATCCATAAGGGCAAATAAGCCGTTACCCGTAACGAACTGCCGAAGTGCGAGCAAATCCCCCATTGGCAGACTTGATGTTGATGGATTCCCGGTAAGCAAGACGTTTCTGAATGATGCCTTTGAGACCAATGACCTTAGGCTATCTTCTAATTTGACGTTGGCCGCTATGAGGAGCCTGGATCTTACCCATTCGAATGTTCCAGAAAACATTAAAAGCATGACCATCAGAACCGTGAGCATAACAAGCGTTTCCATGCTGCCGCTGGAGACGACACGATCATAGACGAGTAGCATGTAAAGGATCGGGGTCAGCATTAATAAATTAATCGCGGCACTAAATAGCGTAGCATAGAGAAAATAGCCTTTTATTTTGTAAAAGGCCTCTATAAATAGGTCTCTTGATTCGCCAGAGTTATCGATCATTTGCATAAATTTCTTCTTTTAGTCCGATATTTGCCTTTGCTGGTAAACATAATTGAGCCAAGAATAGCCATTTCAAGTCAAAAAGTTAGTAATTCCTTCCCCATCTGCGCACTAAATTACTGTATTTGTCAGTGCGCTGAATATCAGCACCCTAAATTTTTGTCGGCTTCAGGCATGAACTTTCTCACTAACCCCCTTATATCGGCCTAAAAGACGGTTTGACCAGCTAGTGCGCTTAACTTTCGGAGTCACCGCCTTATCATCTCAGAGTTATCAAAGTTCTATTCTTGAATAAGATTTTACTGAAGAGTTAGATATCTATTAATCCTTGAGAAACTTTTTCTAGTTCCTCGGGTTTTTGTATCAGGAGTTTTTTCGGACCCTCTCTGACTACGATATTTTTTTTCTGAAGTTGTTGGAAGACCCGGGTGATTGTTTCCCTGCTCAAATTCAGCATAATCGCTATCTCCATGTGGGTAGGAAGATTTTCAATTCTGGGGACCTTCGATGTTTTAGCGTCGACCACCAGCAGACAAAGTTGCCGACAGACTCGCTGAGATACGTTGGGCAGGCTTAAAAGCGATCTTTGAGTGTTCATTTGTCTGATACGCGTCGTAAGCTTTTTGCCGAGCTCTAGCGTTAATATCGGGTTTCGCTGCGCTACTTCTCTAATTGTCTTTGCAGAGAACATAACTACGACGGCCGAATTGAGAGAGATAACATGTTCGGGTTGTGTCCCCGAATCGAACACGCAAAGTTCACCGCAGTAGTCGCCTGGCTCGACAAAATATAGCCCAACTTCCTTTCCATCAATCGTAAAATCTATCCCTTGAAGTCTGCCCTCAAACAACATGCAAACTTTGTTTTCGTTTATACCGGCTTGGAGAATTACGGCCCGGCGCTCATACCTTTTTACACTGGAATGAGAACAAAGAAAATCTAGGTCAGAATCCGGAAGGGTCTTAAAAAGGTCAAAAGTTTTCAGTAAATCGATTGTAGCAAGCATTATAACTCTGATCGGATTTTGTTTTGGTGGTGCAGGTTGCCCAGAAGTTTATGGGGGTCGAGTATAACCACCTGTCCGTTATACGTAAAAAGCTCTACGTCACTCATGTGACTGGAATCACTTGATAGTGCTCCTAATTAGGTTATTGTTAGGCTATCAAAAGTCGAACAGAACCTCCGTAGAGAGACGTAACCACTTTACACTTTTGGAAAAGAAGCTGCTAATAAACGCTAAAATATTGTTTTTTCGAGTAAAATAGATGATTGATAAGACGTTAGGCTCAAAGGTCGTTGCAAGGAGAGTCGTCAATTTTTTGATGTTGCTAGCTTGCTATTTTGTTTTTTCTGCCGCCTCAGCTCAGAGTGGCATTGAATTCAGGGATAATGAGTCCACTGTTCGCGCTGTTGGAGAGGTTAGCTTAGTCATCGGCAAGGCCTTTTTGGAGTCAGGCGATCGTCGACAAGCGAGGGTTAGGATTGGGGACTTCGTCAGAGAAGGCGATACAATTCGCACGGAGTCTAGTGGTCACGTCCATGTGCGATTTATCGATCAGGCGGTCTTGAGTGTCAGGCCTATGAGCGAGTTGCAAGTCTTAGCTTATCATTTCGACCAGGTTAACCCCCAGAAATCAATGGTTAAGTTGAACCTAGTGGAAGGTACAGCTAGGACCGTTTCTGGAGAAGCCGCAAAGGCTGCGCGCGAGCGTTTCAGGCTTAATACACCCATAGCAGCTATTGGCGTGAGGGGAACAGATTTTGTTGTTTCGACTACCTCGAATTCGCTGAAAGCACTTGTGAACGATGGCGCTATCGTTGTTGCGCCTTTTTCTAATCAGTGTTTACAAACTGGGACAGGCCCCTGCAATTTCAACAGCGTTGAGCTTGGTGGAGACTCGATGCAGATCCTGGAGTTCGATTCGGAGATGGCGCAACCGAGACTTGTACCTGTGATCGCATCTGGGCAAGATTCTGATCAATTTCAGGGAATCTTAGGTGCTTTAACCACCGCTCCGCAGGCCGTGGACAACGATATGAGCGAGTTGGCTAGCGGCGCGGCTTCTGAAGAGGAAGGTTCTTCCTTCGGCGCAGGAATAACCGACAGGGACGTTATCACTGAGAGTGTTACCTCTGTTGACGTTGGGGATAGCGCAAAAGATCAAGCGCCTTACAGTACTGGTTATACGCCGGAGCGTCAGTATTCCCCGGCGCGGCTAAGGGAGAGACAGCTGGTTTGGGGCAGGTTTGCGGATGGCAAGGGGAATTTAGAGAGATTGACGTTACCCTTGGGAGAGGCATCAGAGGGAAGAAATGTTTCGATCGGCGCCAATTTTGAATATTTCTTATTCAGACCCGAGCAGGGAGAGGCGCAGGTTAAATCAGGCTTGGGTGAAATCGGGTTTTCTCTTGCAAGCGCTCAAGCGTATTTTAAAAGCGGTAATCAAGTATCTCCAGTAGTTGTTTCGAAAGGGGAGCTAATGATGGATTTTGGAAGTAACACCTTCCAGACCTCTCTGGACCTTTATCACATGCAACAGGGCGATGCTCGGTTCAGCGCATTTGGGAAAATTTATGATGGTGGGTATTTCCATTTAAGGAATAATGAGTCGAGTATTGTAGGTGCTGTGAGCCTGGACGGACAGGAATCTGGATATTTCTTTGATTTTTTGAACTGGGAAGGCTTGGTTCAGGGCATCACACTTTGGGATGCGAACTAGGAGCTAGAGTAAGCGATGCGCCCCAAAGATCAGAAATACCAAAAGGGAACCCCACTGCTCTTTCGATTTATCGGGGAAAGAGTGCTTGCTAATTCATTGGCGGCCCTGCTGCTTGCTTCCGCAGTCTTTGTTCTACTCCTTGTTTCTTTTAAAAGTTTGTTGATATCGATTGAGGAGCAAGTCGGGTCATTTCCTTGGATACTCGCGTCTGATTCAGCGTCGGAAGATCGAATAGGTATAGTAGCTATCGACGAGAGAAGTATTGCCAGCATTGGTCCATGGCCGTGGTCGCGGGAAGTGATGGCCGATTTGGTCGGGAAAATTAATGAAGCGGGCGCGCAGCTCCAGATACACGACATTCTTTATCCTCCGGGCGATAGGCCGAGTGACGACTTATTTTTGGCTGCACTGGCTCAAAACGATAAGTCTATTGTCGCCCAGCTGCCTGTCTTGCAGCGGCAAAACGAAGCTCTTCGAAGCGGCTCCCTGACAAGCCCGGTCTCCGGCGTCTCCTGCTCAAGTGGGACAGGACAGGCTAAGTTTCCTTCAGTGAATGATTTCATCGGTTCTTCCGATGTTTTTTCTTCGATTCCTAAGGGGCATATTGCTCCGATAATCGATGCGGATGGTGCCGTTCGTAAAGTACCAGCCCTTGTCTGCGTTCAGGGGCAAGCTTATCCTGCGCTCGCTTTGGCCTCCTTTTTTCAGTTGGTGAGCCCTGAGAACTGGCAAGCAGAAACTACTGAGGGCTCTGGAATCTTAGACCCAGAACAGTCACTAAAAATTAAGTCCTACCCAGGCCTTGAGGTGCCCTTAGATTCTCAGGGGAATATTCGGATATCGTTCCTCAAATCCCCGGCGGCCTTTAAAACAGTTTCGGCGGCTGACGTGATTAATGGCAATATTGCCCCTGGGCAGCTAGATAACCTTTTGGTTTTAGTCGGCGCAACTGCCTTTGGGTTGGACGACATTGTCCCCACTCCCTACAGCGGTTTCTCTCCGGGAGTGGAGCTCCAGGCGCGACTTCTCTCCAGTATTTTGGATGACCAGGTTCCATTTGATCCAGCAGGGAGCTGGTTCATAAGATCAGTTTTTTCGGGCATGCTTGCCCTAATTTGTCTTCATATGGCGACGCGCCGGGGGCGTTATGCTTCGGTGGGTCTGTCCTTAATGACAGTGGCTTCGCCTTTTGCGGCTATCTGCTTTCATGGGTTGATGCTAATAAACTACGGCCTGTGGATTGGCTGGCTGGCTTCTGCTCTTTTTGGATTCTTAGCTGGCGGGTTTTTGCTTGTTATTGAGCATGCTAGGGTCAGGTTAGAGCGGGCCAGAGTGGTCCAAAACCTTACCAGTTATTTGCCTATCGAAACCGCGACTAAGGTGGCCTTCGAGTCCCCCTCTTCCCTCATTAAAGCCGAACGCTGTAATGTAACGCTTCTGAGCGCTGACTTACGTAACTTCTCCGCTTTAGGAGAAAGGAGACCGCCGGAAGAGTCCGCATCAGTGCTCCATTACTTTTTTACTAAGGTGAGTGAGATAGCCGAGCGGCATGGGGGTAGGATACATGAGTATAAGGGAGATAATGCCTTAGTAATGTGGGATGGGGACGGCATCTCTCCGGCGACTGACGCACTGAACGCTTCCCTAGAGATTGAAAAGGAGATTAACGCGAGTCTGCTTGCGGACAGTGGCGTTGAGGGCTTGGAGCCTTTGGCAGTAGGAATAGGGATTGAGCAGGGCCCGGTTTTACTTGGCTCCATAGGGCCCGCACACCGAAGGGCTCATACGCTTTGCGGGGAAACGGTTTCGGTCACGCTTCGAATTCAGGAGATGACAGCAGACCTGTCTTACCCAATCTTAATTGGTGAGGTTGCGGCTAGGTACCTTCAGGATGTCTCATTGAAGTCATTGGGACACTATATGTTGCCTGGGCTTGTGACTGCACACGTGCTTTCCACTCCCTGCGTTCGGGAGACGGAAGGCAATGATAAAAAGGCCGAGCTCACGCTCCTTAGGGGCGGACTTCGATAGAAAAGGTGATTGAGGGATAACTTTCC
>Ga0315331_10003940_pt1 | contig 11210 bp, 9 predicted proteins | sample M160m34915metaG_FD_203456 | JGI IMG/M metagenome (GOLD analysis project Ga0315331, IMG submission 203456) | Ammonia-oxidizing marine archaeal communities from Monterey Bay, California, United States - M1 60m 34915 | ecosystem: Environmental > Aquatic > Marine > Intertidal zone | place: USA... | reverse complement strand
GCTGCAAGTTTTCTGCCCCCCCCCCCGACACCGTCGATTATCTGGTCACTGGCGGGAACCCACCGTTCCGCATCGCCGACGACATCACCGACCCGGCGATAGAGGTGAACTACGCGCTGGAATTCCTCCCGCCGGCGGACGCGTTCTATACCTTCAAAAGGTTCCTCGGAGAAAAGCGTTTACTGCCGGGACGTTCGGGTCCGCCGGGCGCCAATTACAACACGCTCCCCGCCAACAAGCCCCTGCACCGCCAGATGATTGGCTTTCATTGGCGTGACGGCGATACGGATTATGTGAACTGGTTCAAGACGCCGGGACGCGGCTTTGACAAACTTGCCGCGAGATTCGCAGACCTGATTTCGAAGGCGAATTGACCTGCCGGGCAACGTCGCATCGGCGATACCGGGGCTGTAGCGGTGGCACCGGTTTTCCGGCATATTGAGCCAGCAGTTTACACAATTACGATGGCACGAACGTCCCCGATGTCCCTCCCCGTTTTTCGATACACTATCCACATCGCGGTCTCGCTGTTTGCGGTCGCCGTGCTTGCCGCCTGCGGGTCAAGCGGCCCGAAAGTGGTGCCGCAACTGCATCTTACCTGTCAGACGGTGGAATGCGAATGCCGGGGTGAAAAAACGTCCTTGTTCAGCGACCGGGAGACGACTGAAATCCTCTGGCGCCTCAATGGCGACGCGTCCTGCCCGAAGGGCTTTGTTCTTGAGCGGGTTTCCATCGATTTTCTCGGGCGGCGCCGGTAGCCCCCTCGTTGCGCATTTATTCCGCATAGAATAAGGCCCGCGAAAATCTCGCGGGCCTTTTGAATTCGGGAATATCCCCTCGCGTCAGCGCGAATAAAATTCGATGACGAGGTTCGGTTCCATCTGGACCGGATAGGGAACGTCGGCGAACTGGGGCACGCGAATGAACTTGCCCTGCATCTTGCCGAAATCGACTTCCATGTATTCAGGCACATCGCGCTCGGTCAGCTGACCGGCTTCGAGGACGATCGGAATATTGCGCGATTTTTCGCGCACTTCGATGACGTCGCCTTCCTTCACCCGATAGGACGGGATCGTGACGCGCACACCATTGACCTTGATATGGCCGTGATTGATGAACTGGCGCGACGCGAAGACCGTCGGCACGAACTTCATGCGATACACCACGGCATCGAGGCGCTGCTCCAGCAGGCCGATCAATGCTTCGACCGTATCGCCGCGGCGCTTGACCGCTTCGCGATAGGTGCGGCGGAACTGTTTTTCCGTGATGTTGCCGTAATAGCCCTTGAGCTTCTGCTTCGCCATGAGCTGGATACCGAAATCGGTCGGCTTGCGACGGCGTTGGCCATGCTGTCCGGGACCATATTCGCGGGTGTTCCAGGGGCTCTTGGGGCGACCCCAGAGATTGCAGCCCAAGCGTCGGTTAATCTTGTACTTTGAGCGCACACGTTTCGACATGCGGCTTTCTCCTTCATAATTGTCCCGGTAGTCCAGTTCCGGACCTTGCCGGTGGCGGGATGGCGCGACCAAACGGACGACATCCACATTCCCGGGAATGGCGGCGAAGTATATGGATCGGTAGCCGCTTGTCAAACTTTTGCTGCACCGCGATATTTCGGCGGTTTTCCGGGCGTTTCAGCCGAAATTCAGGTACGATTCCGCTGCCGGTGAAGTGACAGTCCGGCGACAATCCCCCGCAGGGTCTTCACCTCCTGATCGCTGAGGCTGTTGCGGGTGAACATATTTCGGATGTTCCGCACCATGCGCGGGCGTTTTTCCGGCGGATACAAGAACCCGCAATCATCGAGTTCCTTTTCGAGGTGTTCGAAAAATGCCAGAAGCTCCTCGCGCGAGGCCGGCTGCCCGCTCTTACGGGTGACCTCCGTCAGCGTCTCCGGGTCGCCCGCCTGGAACCATTCATAGCCGATCAGCAGCACGGCCTGCCCAAGGTTGATAGACGTGTGATCCGGGCTGACTGGCACCATGACGATGGCATCCGAAAGCGCCACGTCTTCGTTATCGAGCCCCTTGGCTTCACGCCCGAACAGAATGCCGGATTTTTCACCCGCCACCGCATTGTCACGTACCGTCGCCGCCAGCGGACGCGGTGCAAGGACCGGCTTTTCCATATCGCGGACGCGCGCCGTCGTCGCATAGAGACGCTGCAGGTCGGCAACGGCTTCCGCGGTGGTATCGAAGATTATCGCCTCTTCCAGAATACGCTCGGCGCCAGATGACGTGTTGATCGCCTGCTGGTTCGGCCAGTCCCCTTTCGGGGACACCAGGCGCATTTCGCGCAGACCGAAATTCATCATCGCCCGCGCGGCGGCACCGATATTTTGGCCCAGTGTGGGGCCGACCAGAATGATGACGGGAGGTTCGGACACAGTATTACCGTCAAGCTGCGTTCGCGCTGTCACGAAATAGCTTGTAGGAAATCGAATCCTGCAGCGCGTTGTATGAGGCGTCGATGATATTCGTGGACAGACCGATACAGGACCAGCGCTGATCCTGCCCGTCGGCGCTCTCGATCATCACCCGGGTGATCGCGCCGGTGCCGTCTCTCGGCGTGAGGATGCGCACCTTATAATCGACCAGCCGCATGTCTCCGAGTTGAGGGTAGCTGTCCAGCAGGACTTTCCCCAGCGCATTGTCGAGCGCGTTCACCGGCCCGTTTCCTTCAGCAACCGCCATGTGGTGAGCGCTGCCGACATCGACTTTGACGGTCGCCTCGGAGACGGTGACCAGTTCGCCGCGCGCGTTCCAGCGGCGCTCGTCGAGCACGCGGAAGGAATGCAGCTTATAGAATTCCGGCACGTCCCCCAGGGTACGGCGGGCAAGCAATTCGAAACTGGCCTCCGCGCCGTCATAGGCATAGCCCTCGGATTCGCGTTCCTTCACGATTTCAAGCAAACGCGGCAGCTTGGGATTCTTCGAATCGATTTCGAAGCCGATTTCACGGAACCGCGCCAGAATATTCGACCGCCCCGACTGGTCGGAGACGACGATATGGCGCTGGTTTCCAACACGATCCGGGTCGACATGCTCGTATGTCGCCGGGTCCTTCTCGACCGCCGACACATGCAGCCCGCCTTTATGGGCAAACGCGGATTCGCCGACATAGGCGGCATTACGCGATGGCGGTCGGTTCAGCCGTTCATCGAGCAGGCGCGACACGCGGGTGAGCTGGCGTAAATCTTCGTCGCTCATCCCGGTCTCGAAACCCATCTTGATCATCAGGGTCGGAATAATCGCCGTCAGGTTCGCATTGCCGCAGCGCTCGCCCAGGCCGTTCAGCGTACCCTGAATCTGGCGCGCGCCGGCATTGACCGCGGCGAGCGAATTGGCGACCGCGTTTTCGGTGTCGTTATGACAGTGAATACCGAGATGCGAGCCCGGCACGTGTTCGCCGACCTCGCGCACGATCCGGTCGACCTCGTGGGGCAAGGTCCCGCCATTGGTATCGCACAGCACTACCCAGCGCGCGCCGGTCTCATAGGCCGCCTTGACGCAGGCCAGGGCGTATTCGGGGTTGGCCTTATAGCCGTCGAAGAAATGTTCGGCATCGAACAGGGCTTCGCCCGCCTTTACCTTCGTATGGGCAATGGAATCCGAAATCATAACGATGTTTTCGTCGCGCGGAATCTCGAGCGCCACATCGACATGGTAATCCCAGGTTTTGCCGACCATGCACACGGCATCGGTTTTGACGTCCAGCAGCGCCGCAACACCGGGGTCGTTTTCTACCGACCGGCCCGGGCGCCGGGTCATCCCGAACGCCGTGAATTTGGCGCGCTTCAGGTCCGGGGATTCCTTAAAAAACGCATCGTCTGTGGGGTTGGCACCCGGCCAGCCGCCCTCGACATAATCGATACCGATGCCGTCCAGCGCACGAGCGATCGCTGTCTTATCGGCGACGGAGAAATCCACGCCCTGCGTCTGCGCACCGTCTCGCAGGGTCGAATCGAACAGATAGATGCGGTTGTTGTTATCCGCCATAGCCTTGATTTTCCATATAAAAGCCGGGAACTCCTATCAGAGTGCACCGGGCGCGTAAACGTATATGCCCGCCTCTTCGAACGGCGCTAGGACCGCCCGCGAAACGCATTGACGATCGGATAGCGCCGGTCCCGCCCAAACGACCGGCCGGTAATCTTGACCCCGGGGGGAGCCTGGCGGCGTTTGTATTCTGCCCCCAGCAACATCCGCCAGATACGCAGGACAATCGCCCGGTCATGCCCCTCCGCGACCACGTCGTCGATGCTGAGATCGCGCTCGTTCAAACCCGTCAGGATCGCATCGAGCTGATCGTATGGCGGCAGCGTGTCTTCATCCTTCTGATCGGGTTTCAATTCCGCCGTCGGCGGCTTGGTGATGATGTTTTCCGGCACGACCATGCCGGCGGGACCTAGGGCACCGTCCGGCAGGTTATTGTTCCGCCAGTGCGACAGCTCGAACACCTTGGTCTTGTAGACGTCCTTTAGCACCGAATAGCCGCCGCACATATCGCCATACAGCGTGGCATAACCCACCGACATTTCAGACTTGTTGCCGGTGGATACGACCATCGCGCCGGTCTTGTTCGACAGCGCCATAAGGGTCAGGCCGCGCGACCGTGCCTGGATGTTTTCCTCGGTCGTGTCTACGTCGGTTCCGGCGAACGCCTCGGCGAGCATTTCGTCGAACGCACCCATCGCCGGGCCGATCGATACCGAATCCAGACACACACCCAGTAATCTGCAGGCTTCCTCGGCATCGTCGAGGCTTTCCTGCGACGTATAGGGTGACGGCATCATGACGCAATGGACAGCTTCCGACCCAAGGGCATCGGCGGCCACCGCTGCCGTCAGCGCCGAATCGATTCCGCCCGACATACCGATCAACACACCCGGAAAGCCGCTTTTCTTTACGTAATCTCGAAGCCCGAGCACCATCGCCGAATAAATTGCCGGATCGCCGTCCGGCGGCAGGTGACGATCAGTCTCGGCGCAAGTCCAGGAATCGCCGTCGCGCGACCAGTCGGTCAGCATGACGGTCTCGACCCACGCGGGCGCCTGCGCCCGCAAAGAGGCATCCGCGCCGAGCACGAAGGATGCACCGTCAAAGACGAGCTCGTCCTGGCCGCCGACCTGATTGACGTAAATCAGCGGCATGCGGCATTCGGTGGCGCGTGCGACGGCCAAATTGACGCGGGTATCCCACTTGTCCTGCTCATAAGGAGAGCCGTTCAGTATCGTGAGAATCTCCGCGCCTGATTCTTCCAGGCACTCGGCGACTTCTTCGGTCCACATATCCTCGCAGACCATCACGCCGAGGCGCACGCCGCGAAAATTCACCGGCCCCGGCAACGGGCCGCTGGAAAAAACGCGCTTTTCGTCGAACACACCGTAATTCGGCAGGTCGTATTTGAAACGGGTTGCGGCAATCTCACCGCCATCAAGCAACAGGGCGGCATTAAAGAGCTCTCCTTCCTGCACCCAAGGTGTGCCGACCAGCATCGCCGGCCCGCCATCCGCGGTTTCTGCGGCGAGCGCTGCAACCTCACGTTCAATCGTCTCCTGGACGATGGGCCGGATAACCAGATCTTCCGGCGGATAGCCGCAGGTTACAAGCTCGCTGGTGACGACGAGATCGGCACCGCCTGCGGCGGCCTCCGCCCGGGCACTACGCAAAAGCGCCACATTACCCTCGATATCTCCGACCGTCGGGTTCAGTTGCGCCAGCGCTATTTTGAGGGTGTCAGTCATCGGCTTTCCGGCAGCGACTATTCCGCCGCCTCCTGCGCCGACCTGTTCTGGCGATCGGTATCCCGTTTCGCCTTCAGGTGTTCGCCAACGAGAAACGCCAATTCCAGCGACTGGGACGCATTGAGGCGCGGATCGCAATGGGTGTGATACCGGTCGGACAGCCCCTCATCCGTGATCTCTTGGGCGCCGCCGGTGCATTCGGTGACATTCTGCCCTGTCAGTTCGATATGCACACCGCCGGCATGGGTGCCCTCGGCTTCGTGAACGGCAAAGAAGCCGCGGACTTCGTGGAGAATCCTATCAAACGGGCGGGTCTTGTAGCCGCTCTGCGCCTTGATCGTGTTGCCATGCATCGGATCGCAGGTCCACACCACCTTCTTGCCTTCACGGGCAACGGCACGGACGAGTTCCGGCAGTTTTTCCTCGACCTGGTCGTGCCCCATGCGGCTGATCAGCACCAGACGGCCGGGATCGTTCTGCGGGTTGAGCGCATCGATCAGTTCGAGCAGGCCGTCGGCGGTCTGGCTCGGCCCGGTCTTCAGGCCGATCGGGTTGGAAATACCCTTCATGAATTCGACGTGGGCGCTGTCGAGCTGGCGCGTACGGTCGCCGATCCACAACAGATGCGCCGATGTATCGTACCAGTCGCCGGACGTGGAATCGACACGGGTCATCGCCTCTTCATACCCTAGCAAAAGCGCTTCGTGACTGGTGTAGAAATCGGTTTCCCGCAACTGGGGCGCGACATCCGGCGTCAGTCCGCAGGCCGCCATGAACGTCATCGCCTCGTCGATCCGGTCGGCCAGTGCGGCGTATTTTTGGGCCTGATCGCCGGTGGAAACGAATTCCAGATTCCAGCGATGAACTTCCTGCAGGTCGGCATAGCCACCCTGTGCAAAGGCGCGAAGCAGGTTCAGCGTGGCCGCAGACTGGTTGTAGACCTGCACCATCCGCTCGGGATCGGCGGTACGACCATCGTCGGTAAAGGCCATATCGTTGATCATGTCGCCGCGATAGCTCGGCAACGTCACGCCCTCCACTTCCTCGACATCGGAGGAACGCGGTTTGGCGAACTGACCGGCCAGCCTGCCGACTTTGACCACCGGCTTGCCGGACGCGAAGGTAAGCACCACCGCCATCTGCAGCAGAACGCGGAACGTATCGCGAATATTGTTCGGATGGAATTCAGCGAAGCTTTCGGCGCAATCGCCACCCTGCAGCAAAAAAGACTTTCCCTCTGCGACCTCGGCAAGCTGCGCCCGAAGCTTCCGCGCCTCGCCGGCAAAGACCAGCGGCGGGTAGGTGCTGAGCTTGTCTTCGGCGGCCTTCAACGCCCCGGTATCCGGATATTCCGGCACCTGCACGATAGGTTTGATTCGCCAACTATCGGGCGACCAGTTCCCCGCCATGGTCATCCTCGCTTTATCCTAATTTCCTGAAGGCCCGCGTATACGCCGTTTGGCCCGCCATTTCCAGCAAAACCGGAGTTTTCGCGATGAAGCTCGAAATCCCTCCGTCAGCTGAAGATTAACCCAAATCCGCGATTATCCCGGGGATTGGCGGTAATTTTGGAATATGCCGCCCCAATGGGCTCTACAGACGCCGACCATACGCGGTCTCCGCAGGAAACTGCGCGGCCAGACAGAACGAACAGGTCGCTTTTTGCAACGGCAACGCTTATTTCCGTCACCGCGCTGTTCGCCTGCTGGTTCGGCACGCGTGAGATCATCAACGAGATCGTCAATTACGAAGGTCGTGAAGCGGCCACTCATTGGGCCGAGGCATTTGCGCACACGCTGGAAGATCAGAATGCCGACCATGCCGGCGGACCGATACAGCCCTATTCCAACGCAGTAAAACCCGAAAAATTTCGCGCCCTCGACAATGCCATTTTCGACGGCAAGATCACCGCCTACCGGATCTACAACCCGCAGGGTGTGATTGTCGCCACGTCGAAGTTTCTGGAAATCGGAAATAACGCGGGCACGCCCGGAATGCGGCAGGCCATATTAGAGGGCAGTACGAGCTCCCACCTCATGACCACGGATACGGCGGAGACGGTGAGCAGAGCCGTCGCGCCGCTCATCTGGGTGGGTGATCTGATCGGTGCCATTCAGATCGATGTGGATGTCTCGGCCCGCGCCGCTCAACTCAACCGGCTACGCTATCTGGCATTTGCAGCCCTGGTGGGACTGCTCGCCGCCGTTATGGCGACCCTAGGATTTGTCGCCGCGCGGACATTACGCCACCATAAAGCAGCAAAGGAAGAACTGACCCGGAATGTCCGGCAACATCGTCGACTGCTCGATGAAGCGCCCGATTCAATAGTCATTCATAATTTGAAGCAGGTGCTGTATGCGAACACGGTCGCCGCCGCGCTCCATGGCGCGTCATCCCCGGATGACCTGATCGGCATCGATCCGACCAAGCTGGTCCCCGATGACCAGAACGACAAGGTTCGCGACCATCGGCACAAAGCCCTTCGTGAGGGCAAGATCATGCGCACCGAATCCGTCGGACGCAGGCGTCTTTACGAATCTGTCGTGGAAACGGACACGATGGGAATTCCGATCGAATGGAACGGCGATCCCTGCATTCTGATCCAGTCGCGCGATATGTCCAAACGCCGCGCGCATCAGCGTCAGACCGCCGAACGTGAAGCGTAGCTCAGTGCCTTCATGGAGCACACCTAGTCGATGATGTTCATCAAGGATCTCGACAACAGGATGGTGATGGCGAACCGACGCTACGAAGAATTTCACGGCGTGCAGGTCGACGATGTCATGGGAAAAACCTGCACGGATTGGCTCCCCGCCGATATAGCGCAACAATTTGCACACCACGACCGGCAGGTTGTCGAGGCGGGTCAATCGGGTTCGGTCGAGCTGCGCGTCCCCCGTGCCGACGGCGCTACGAGAACCATGAAGGAAAAAAAGTTTCTCATCCTTGATGCCAAGAGAGAAATTGTCGGCCTTGGCTGTGTCAGCACAGATATCACGGCCATCAAAGACCAGGAAAAAATCAGCCGGAAGGCCGAAGCGAAAGCCCAGCGCGCGCAGGCGCAACTCAGCGCATTTATGGATCACTCCCCGGCCGGCATGTATCTGAAAGACCGCGATCTCAGGGTCACAATGGTCAATCGCGCCTGCGAGAAGTTATATGGGTTGGATGAAAGCGAGCTTGTCGGCTATCGAACCGTTCCGTCAGGCCGATACCAGCCTGTCCAGAAAACAGGAAGGAAGCGGACTCGGCGTTCCATTGACCAAGGCCCTGCTGCGCCTCCACGACGGGGAACTGGAAATACAGTCGGAACCGTCCGTCGGCGCCACGATATCGATCATCTTGCCCGCCGACCGCAGGCTGGATGCGACTGCGGGCCCCGATACGCCGTGACCTATTCGGCCGCCTCCGCGGCCTCCGGCTGCGACACCGGTTCCCGCATCGTCACGAATTCCTCCGCCGCGGTGGGATGAATGCCCACAGTAGCATCGAACTGCGCCTTGGTGGCACCGCATTTCAATGCAATCCCGAGCCCCTGCGTGATCTCTCCCGCATCGGGACCGACCATATGACAGCCAAGAACCCTGTCCGACGCCTTGTCGACGATCAGCTTCATCATCGTCTGTTCAGTAGACCCGGTGAGCGTGTCCTTCAGCCCGCGGAACGTCGATCGGTATATGTCGACATCGCCGTACTGCGCGCGCGCGTCTTCTTCGGTCAACCCTACGGTACCGATCGGCGGGGCGGAAAACACCGCCGTCGGAATATCGGCATAATCCATCTTTTCCTTCGTGCCGAGAAACAGGTTCGATGCCAGTTTCATCGCCTCGCCGATGGCGACCGGTGTCAGCTGGAAGCGGTCGATGATGTCGCCAAGCGCGTAGATATTGTCGACGCTGGTCCGGAAATAATCGTCGACGACGATGGCGCCGCTGTCATTCAGTTTCACGCCGGCTTCTTCAAGGCCCATGTTTTTTGTATTGGGAACCCGGCCGATGGCATACAGCACCTGGTCGACCTGCTGCACGTTGCGGTCGCTCAAAGTGATGTCGAGCCCGCCATCGACCTTGTCGATGCGTTCGATAACGGTATTCAGAACCAGGTTGATACCCTTCTTCTCCATCTCGCCCATGAGATGCGTCCGGACATCCATATCGAAACCGCGCAGGATCGTATCGCCACGATAGGCGAGCGTGGTTTCCGCACCGTATCCGTTGAAAATGCCGGCAAATTCGACGGCGATGTAACCGCCACCGACGACCATCACGCGGTCGGGCCGGTCTTCGAGATAGAACGCATCGTCCGAGACGATGGCATGCTCGAAACCGGGCGTGTCCCATACCTGCGGCTTGCCGCCGGTTGCGATCAGAATCTTGTCCGCCGTTATCTTTTCGCCGCCGACGTCCAGCGTATGCGCATCGATCAGCGTCGCGCGGGCCTCGTATAGAGTCACGTTATTGCTCGCGAGGATGTTCCGGTAGATACCGTTGAGCCGCTCGATCTCGCGATCCTTGTTTTCGATCAACCGCGACCACGTCAGTTCCGGTTCGGGAAAGTCCCAGCCATAGGCCGCCGCCTCTTTCGCCGCGTGCGGATAATGCGATCCATAGGAAAAAAGCTTCTTCGGGATACAGCCGACATTCACGCAGGTACCGCCGAGAAAACGTTCCTCGGCAACAGCCACCCGCGCGCCGTGCGACGCCGACATGCGAGATGCCCGCACCCCGCCGGACCCGGCGCCAATAACAAACAGATCGTAATCGTAGTCAGCCATACCAGTTCCCTTTCACAGACGGGCAAGGAAAATCCGGCACCTGAATGCCGAATCGCCGCACGTCGAATGCCCGGACGGTCGGGGCTTTAGGCCCCGATCCCGCCGATCAAGCCGTATTTGATTTCGAGGTAATCCTCGATCCCGTATTTGGACCCTTCCCGGCCGGTGCCGGATTCCTTCATACCGCCGAACGGTGCCACCTCGGTGGAGATGATCCCTTCGTTGACGCCGACAATGCCGTATTCGAGCCCCTCCATCACCCGCCAGACGCGGCCGATATCGCGGCTATAGAAATAGGCGGCGAGGCCGAATTCGGTATCGTTGGCCATCTGCAACGCCTGTTCCTCGGTCTCGAACCGGTAAAGCGGCGCAACCGGCCCGAAGGTCTCTTCCTTGGTCACCTTCATATCGGTGTTCACTTCGGCGAGCACGGTCGGCTGGAAAAATGTGCCGCCGAGATCATGGCGTGACCCACCGGAAATGACCTTGGCGCCCTTGGCGACCGCGTCTTCGATGTGTTCTTCGACCTTCTCGACTGCGGCCATGTCGATCATCGGCCCTTGCTCGGTTTCTCCCTTAAGCCCGTCGCCGACACGCATTTCCTCGACGGCGGCAGCCAGTTTCTTGGAGAATTCCTCATAGACGCCCTCCTGCACCAGCAACCGGTTCGCGCACACGCAGGTCTGCCCG
>Ga0315331_10003939_pt1 | contig 11210 bp, 11 predicted proteins | sample M160m34915metaG_FD_203456 | JGI IMG/M metagenome (GOLD analysis project Ga0315331, IMG submission 203456) | Ammonia-oxidizing marine archaeal communities from Monterey Bay, California, United States - M1 60m 34915 | ecosystem: Environmental > Aquatic > Marine > Intertidal zone | place: USA... | reverse complement strand
CGCACTTAGATCGTTGCTGGGGAAGACCGCCTTGCAAGCGGGGCACGTCGAACGCAGATCGCTGGGCAGTAAATTGCGCGTCCAAGGATAAAAGCCATGGTGGGCGAAGATGGCGGTGCCGCAATTGGGGCAGCCTTGGTGCACATTGACGAAGTGGGCGCGCGGCCACTCGGCTTCGGGCAATTGGCGCCAGAGGGTCTGGTCGTCCTGCGCAAGCCACCAACTCAGGGTGTCGGGATCGACTTTGTGCAGTGCAGTGTCTTGCAGTGTTTGTGCGGTCTTCGTGGAGTGCCAAGCTTGACCCAGCGGCCAGCGGCGCGGCCAATCGACGGTATTGTAGCGCGTGTTTTGCCGCAGTTGTTCGAGGCTGCGGACCTGGATGGTGATCGCAGCGCGCTGGCCGCCGCATTCGGCGCGGAGGGTGTAATCACCGCTTTGCATTGGCGCCCGAAGATAGTACATATAGGCGTTGTCGCGGTCGGAGAAACGACGATCTACCAACTGAAAGGGAGCGATGAACATCTGCGGTTCGGACCCCGGAGTCTGTACGGGCAGGCGGAAACTGCGTCCGGCCAACAACAGGCGGGGCGCCCAGGGTAGGCGCAGGTCCTGGTTTTGCGCGGTACTCAAGCGCACCCGAGCGGGAAAGAAATCTGCATTGTGCTCTTACCTTTGGTTTCGATCATATCTCGCGTTTCAAGCATGCATTACCAGAGTCGGTTTATAGGTATAAGATAGCGTCGGAAGCGATGAGGTCACAGACAAAATCTATTCAGATGTGATTGGCGTGTATTCGTGGCCTGTGATTACCCCCGTTGTGCATCGTCTGTTTCGTGCCTGCATTTCCTCTGTCGTCGGTCTGCCTTAGTTTAGACGACGATTGTTAGTAGAGGCTATCTCAGAAAGAAAGGAGTCCCATGAATACGCTCGAACTTGCTCCCTCTGCCGATGCTATTCAGCTCTTCAATGGCTCGGATCTGAACAATTGGGTCACCCGCGATCGCCAGCCCGCCGGCTGGAAGGTCGAAGATGGGGTTATGCACGTCGTGCCCAAAACTGGCGATATTATGTCGAGGGAGCGCTTTGCCGATTTTTATATGCACCTGGAATTTCGGTGCCCCGATATGCCCGAAGCCAGCGGCCAAGCCAAGGGCAATAGCGGTGTGTTTCTGCAGGGGCGCTACGAAATTCAGGTACTCGATTCGCATGGGCTCAATATTCCGGGCATGGGCGATTGCGGTGCGATTTACAATCAATTCGCACCGCTGGTCAATGCTTGCAAGCCACCACTAGAATGGCAGACCTACGACGTGTTTTTCCGCGGGCCGCACGATGGGGCGGTGGGACCGCGGCTGACGGTGTTGCAGAATGGGCAAGTGATCCACAATAATATCGAATTGCCCGGGGTGACGGGGGCGGCGATTGACGAGGAAGTGGAGGAGACGGGGCCGTTGTTGTTGCAGGATCACGGAGATCTGGTTTGTTATCGGAATATTTGGGTAGAGGAGTTGGCTTTGGTGGGGTCGGATACCTACGAGCCGAGGTAGTGCTGGCGGGGTTGTACGGAAGCTCGCCGACCATCCCTAAACAGCACTGAATCTAATTGATAATAATTGGGGGTATGTTCTATGCGCATTGTCACTTATAACGTATATGGTTTGCAGGGTTATCCGGCGGAAGAGGCTGCGCGGGATGTGGGGGAGTTGGGGAGTGAGGCTCGGATTGATCACTTTGTAAAGGTTTTTGCCGAGTTGGATGCCGATATTATCGGCTTGGAAGAGGGTGTGACCGCGCCGATGATGAAAAAAATCGCGCAGAGGCTGGGTTATCATCTGGCGACCTTTGCTTCGCCGACGGCTTTTCCTGGGCACGTGCTTTCGCGCTATACTATTTTGCAGTCGCGAGTCTTTAGTCATTTTGATCCGGCCGTGGAGGTTGTGCCCTTTAGTCGAACGGCGGGGGCGGCGTTGTTGGATGTGGAGGGGGCGTCGGTGTGGGTCGTCGTGATTCACTTGCATCCCGGGGATGTGGCGATGCGGGAGCGGGAGGCTGATCTGCTCGAGCAGCGGATAGAAGAGCTGATGGCGGTGACAGAGCGGGTGGTCGTCGTTGGAGATTTTAATTGCGATGTAGAAGAGCGGATGCACGGGCATCTCAAGCAGCGGGGTTTTGTCAACGCGATGGAGCAGGTCGGCGGCGGTGTAGAGCTGACGATGGATACGGTGGGGGTCGGGCGGTGGCGTATCGATCATATTTATGCTAGTGCGGCACTGGCGTTGGGTTTGCGCAGCGCAGCGGTGGTGCGCAAACCGGGTTTTCGCGACGATGGGCCGCAAGTGGAGAACTTGTGGGTGCACTCGGACCACTTGCCGGTGGTGGCGGAAATTGCGTTGGGGAAATCATAGACGCGGATATGGTCTTTTCTCGATGATCGCCGGACGTGGTTGACCTATGTGGCGCTGATTGCTCTGCTAACTCATACACTTCGCGCTCGTCAGTTTGTCGATGGATATGGCGGCGCGCCGACTCGGCGAGCAGGGCGTGCAAACCACTATGCAGGCGATCGAGCAAGAGAAGCGGCTCTCGCTTGCGACGAGAACCCCCTGGCTGCCGGGGTTAACCTCAGTTGGGCCTTGTATTCTACGGGGCGTTTTGCCGAAGCGATCGCGGTTTATGGTGCTGAGCAAGGTGAGGCGATTGGAGCCGTCGCCGATCTCGAAGCGTTTGCCGAACGAGGCATTCGCCCGCAAGCGGTCCGTGAGATACTCGACACATATTGGCCAAAATATAGAATTCTAGAGGAGCAGCGATATGAGAACGGCAACACAAGAGAAGGCGTCCTACCCTCTGCGTGCAGTACCGGGTTTTTATGGTGATCACCCCGGTATTCAGATCGGTACCTATGTGTCGAATACAACCAGCGACGAGGAATTGCAGCTACTGCAACAACTCGATGTAAAATGGGCGATGTGCGTTATAAACGAATCCGAATTGCATACCGCCGTCTTCTACAAACAAATCAAGGAGCGCCTGGCCCAGTACGGGCTGCAGATCTATCGCATCGCCAACCACTCGGTGCACAACGTGCCCGAGATCACGCTCAATCTGCCCGGTCGTGACGAAAAGGTCGAGGAGTTCATTCGCTTTATCCGCAATTTAGGTGAGGCAGGGATCTACTACAACACATATGCCCACATGGGTAATGGTATATGGAGTTCGGGGCATACGAAGGGGCGCGGAGGCGTGACGGCGCGGGTATTGGATATAAAAGATGCTCAAGGCAACTGGAATGGCGAAAAATATGCCGGAGCGGTAACGCACGGTCGCGAATACAGCGAAGAGGAGATCTGGGACAATTACGAGTATATGATCAAGAAGATTGCTCCCGTCGCTGAGAGCGAAGGCGTATATATTGGCATTCACCCCGACGATCCGCCGGTTTACGCACTGGGCGGGATTCCGCGGTGCGCTTTTGGCACTTTTGCCGGCTATAAGCGGGCGTTGGAAATAGCCGACAGCCCCAATATCGGCGTCTGTCTGTGTGTTGGCTGTTGGCTGGAGGGAGGTGCGCAAGGCATGGGCTGCGATGTGCTGGAGGCTATCCGCTATTTCGGTGGGCTCAACAAGTTATTCAAGGTGCATTTTCGCAATGTCTCGAATCCTATGCCCGAGCCGTGGCAGGAGACATTCATCGACGATGGCTATCAGGATATGCACCAGGTGATGCAGGCGTTGCGCGCGGTCGATTACGACGGGGCGATTATTCCCGATCATATTCCGGCAATGGCTGGTGGTGGCAATACGGGTTTGGCATATTCGATCGCCTATATGCGAGCGTTGGTGCAGGCGGTGAATAATGAGAGCGGGGGGGCGTTTTAGATTGTGGTGTAGATGGCCGTTCTCGACCAGCGGCTTCCGGCGGTGGCCCGTATCTCGTAGCAAGGGAAAGTCTCCGCCGCTTCGTTAGAGCAAGTCAAAATCGCGAATGGATGTGGCGAACCGGGCCGAGGACCGCTCGGCATGGTAGGGGGTGCCGGTTCGGTAGAGTGTGTGCTGCAGGCACACGCATCGGCATCGGTTCCTCAGGTGCGCCAATACGTCGATTCGGGATTAGGCTGGTAGGCGATGTCGAGATGGGGGGTATCGATCTTGGCTTGGCCCTGGTAGGTGCTCTCGACGCCGGCGGTGGTCAGACCGGTGGTCAGCAGCGTGCGCTCTATGGGATAGGACGCTTGTCCCGTCAGAAACATTTGCTCGACATTGTTGACCTGCGGGCTGAAGAAATTCGCCAGTGTGGTGTGGGCTGGTGGCATGGGCAGATACATCTGGGTCGAGAGCGGCTCGTCGCGGTCTTTTAGGCGGGCGGCGAAGCAGAAGTCGCCGACCAAGCCATTGAGGGTGATCATCGTCGACTTGAGGCCGTCGAGATGTTCGTACTGATAGGCCCAAGGGCTTTCGACTTTGGCCCGCATTTCATCGATGGAGGGGAAGTGACTGTTGAACCCGGGCCGGGCCGGTGCAAGCTGGTGGCTGCGGCACAAGCAGGCATCGAATAACTCGCGAGACCAGATGCCGTCGGCGTGGGCTTGCCAGAATTCGTCGCCGCGATAGGCCTTGAGCCACCGGACCCCGACCTCCCCGCCCGTTCGCCTTTCGACCATGCCTTGGATCGTCTCGTACGAGTGCAGATCGCCGCCGTCGTTCCAGCCGCAGGCGACACACATCGCCTCTTCTACTTCGGCGCCCAGGGGCATGTCGATTGACGGCGTGCGCCAGGTGACGGGCAGCGACGAGCCGGCCATAAAGGGAAAATTTAATTCCCGCGAAGTATCGTACATCGCCTTGGCATAATCCCAGTTCCAGGATAGGTGTTTGTCGTTGAATACGGGCGCGCTATGGCCGGTGGCGCGGAAGACCGATGCCATCTGCTGGAAAAATTCGTAGCGCGGCCAAAGCGTCTGCTGCTTTTTGTTGACGGGGTAATCGCCGTGCTCGGCGATCAGCAATACGCCGTCGATGGCTAAATCGGACCCGCCCAAGGTCAACGCATCGGCGATACTCGGGTAAATGTCGAGCTGTGGGAAACGCGCCGCGCGTTCGCGGCTGACATCGCGCTCCTCGTCAATCTGGTCGACATAGAGAGAGACGAGGTCCATTTCGGGACGATGGTGGCGGCCGTTCCATCCATACCCTTCGAGAAAGCGGTCGCAGATGTGTTGGGCATGGGCGTATTTGTGGTAGGTGGAGACTAAGGCGGCGATTTTTGGGCGGGCGCTCATGGAGGGTCCTTTTGTCGGCTTTGGGTGGGTCGGGTCGACGGAGGGTATTCCCTTTGCTCATTCTGGCTTCGCATCCTGTGAAGCTGGGAGACCTATCCTAAGATTCCACCATGCTCAGATTTCACTATCCTATGAAATCTGAGCATGGCAATCCGCTGATGGTTACGCCCCCGGTCGGCCCTCCGGCACTATGGCGGGTTAACGCCGAAGTGCACCTATTCAGCAAATAGGTTGTGGGGAAAATGTGCGATACGAGGATAGGCCGCAACCTAGCCTGTAATCCGGCCCATTGTCTCGTACCTTACCGCGCCGTATCATAAGCAGTTCGAGAGAGTCTTTAATTCCCGTGGATATCGAGGGGCTATGAGTGATCCCATTCGCGTTGGTTTGATCCGCTGTGATACGCACGGTGCTTATTATGGTGCGCTTTGCGCTCGCCATGACCCACTGCGGTTACAAATGCCCCTGCCGATTGAGCAGCAGGCGCGCTATTCTTGGCAGCACGGCGGCGCCCATTTCTATTTTTATACGAACTATGCTGATCCGCAGCAGTTGTCGGTTGAGTTTGTCGAGGGTTTTCGGCTGGCCAAGGTCTGGGACGAGGATCGCGCGGCTGCTGAGTGCTTGGCCAAGGTCTTTGACGAGCGGCCCACGGTCTGCGATGATTTTGCGGCGGCAAGCGACGATGTGGATCTGGTTTTTATAGCCGACTGCAATGGTGATGGCAGCGATCATCTCGAATTGGCGCGGCCGGGGTTGGAAAAGGGTGTAGCGACCTTTGTCGACAAACCGTTGGCGCTGACGATGGCAGATGCTCGCGCGCTGGTTGAACTGGCGGATGAACACCGGGCGCCGATGACCTCGATCTCGATTTTGCGAGCTTTGCCGGCGGCGGCTCGATTTGCGCGGCGGCTCGATGAGGTGGGCCCATTGCAATTTGGCAGCGTGCAAGGTGGCGGCACGGCAATGGCCGGCCATATTCACGCGGCAAGTCTTGCTTTGGCGCTCTTTGGCCCTGGCGTCGAAAGCGTGCAGGCGATGGGCGAGACGCCCTTGCAGACGGTGCACCTGAGTTATGGCGAACGCACTGACCGACCGCTTCGCGGGGTAGCTCTAAATTGCGATGTGGGTAGTCCTTGGCACTGCGCCTTCCACGCCAGCGCGTATGGGCCCAATGGCGCGATTCACTCGCCGCCGATGAGCGACTGGGATTTTCCTTTCGGCGCAGCGGCTATTTTGCGCATCGTCAGAGAAATGGTCGAGACGCGAAAATCACCGCGGATGATTGATGATATGCTCGAAGGCATAGCCATCTGCGAGGCGGCGCGCGAGGCACAAGAGACGGGATGCACCGTGCGGATCTGATCAACCTTCTTACTGGAGCTGGGCCATGACCGTCGTAAAATGCCATCATCACGGTTTCACTGTTTCCGATGTCGAGCGTTCGCTCGCCTTCTATCGCGACCTCTTAGGACTCGAATTAATACGCGTTTCCGAGCGCAGAAACTTGCCTTCTTATGATCGGATTATCGGCCATGAAAATGTTGAGCTGAAAGTCGCGATTTTGCAGCATCCGGTTGGCAATTTTATTCTCGAACTTGTCGAATACGAACAACCGAAGGGCCAAACGCGCGCGCTGGACAACCCTTTTGTTGGCTCATCTCATTTGGCCTTTGAGGTCGAAGATGTCGATGAGGTATATGCGTCGTTAGAGGCAGCGGGTTTCGGTGCGATCAACCCGCCGGTGGATGTCGAACGCGATGAGGTGGTAGTGGCGCGGGCGATGTATGCGTTGGATCCGGACGGGATTAGCATCGAGATTTTTCAAGAGTTTGCGGACGTGGTCAAGTCGTGAGTGCACAAGGACAACCATTGGCGCTAGTAACGGGTGCGGTGGGCGGCATTGGTGCAGCGATTGTGGCGCGGCTTTTGCACGATGGACTGCGGGTGCTGGCGTTGGATCGGGACGAAGAGGGCTTGGCGGCGTTGGCGGCGCAACATGCTTCGATTAGTATTTGCGCTTTTGATTTGGCGCAGCTCGATGCGACGCCGGATCTTTTGGCCGATCTGGTGCAAGTGCATGGGGTGCCGACGCGGTTGGCGCTGAATGCCGGTGTTTGGCCCGGGGCGTCGATTGCGAAGATGACGGACGAGGTCTGGAGCCTGAATTTCGCGGTCAACGTGACCTCACCTTTCGCGTTTATGAGGGCACTGGCACCGCAAATGGCGCGCGCTGGTGGTGGCGCGATCGTCTGCACCGCGAGTCGCAACGCCTACCGATCGAGCGTAAACAACGCCGCTTACGATGCATCCAAGGCGGCGTTGTTGGGGCTAGTGCGCACGGCGGCGGGGGAATTTGCTGCGGATAGGATTCGCGTCAACTCCGTTTCGCCCGGGGTGGTCGCGACGCCCGCGACGCCGGAGATTGAGGAGCCGCTGTTCAAGGCGGCCTATCTCAAACAGATTCCAATGGACCGCTATGGAACGCCCGAGGACATCGCGGCGGTTTGCGCCTTCTTGTTGTCGGACGACGCGGGGTTTTTAACGGGACAGGATATTATTGTCGACGGCGGTCAGATTGCCTGCCAGGACAATGGGCGCTATATGGAGATCACCGGGTTGGGAGAGAAAGCGTGAAGACGGTCTTGTTGCTGGGGGGCTTTTTGCCGGGTCAGTCGCTGTGGAGCATCGAGCGCGGCTTTGCGCATCTGGGCTGTCGGGTGTGCTATCTGCCGACGCGCGGGTGTATCCAATCCCACCGGGAACCGGATTTGCTATTGGCGCGGGAAGAAGCCGATATCATCCCCGAGCCGGGCGCGTGGAAATTGCCCTACGCGACCGATGCCGAGTTTCAAGACGCACTGTGTGCGGCGATCGAACAACAGCGACCGGCGCTCTTGTTGTGGTGGTTCAGCAAAGACGATCGGCCGCCCGGCCTAATTGCCTATCTGCGTGAGCAATATCCTTGGTGCAAGACGGTGACCCACACCCAGGACGACCCTTGGGATCTCAGGCGCCATCCAGCATACTCGAGAGAATTTGAGTATGCGGTAACCTGCTGTCGGGAGAGCGTGGTCGAATATCGGCAACTCGGCATCGAGGCCATCGTGCTCTATCCACCGCCGGCGGTTTCGCTGCACGGAATTGCCCGGCCCGCGCCCGAAGAAGCCTGTGATTTATCGCTGACGATACTGTCCAATTACGCGCGTAAGGGCGGTGATGCGGCGGCGTATCTTGCGTCGGTGGATCCCGTCGACCGAATCACCCACCCGATTCCCTTTCCCGAGCAACGCCTGCTGCGGCCCGAACTGATCTCGACCCTAAAAGATCTGGGTCGGATGCATATATATGGGGGCTTGGGTTATGGAAGCTTCGCCGATATCCCCCGCTCGTCGTTTCGCGGTTTCAGAACCTATGCCGAATTGCCGAGTGTATACCAGGCGGCGAAGATCAATATTAATCACCATAACTCACCTGCATCGCACGGCTATTTAAACCAACGGGACACTGCGATTACCGGCAGCGGGGGTTTTATGTTGACCGATTATGTCGAAGGGATCGAAGAGGTTTTTGAGCTCGGGGTGGAGATCGATACCTGGCGGACGCGGGAGGAACTGTTGGAGAAGGCGCGGTGGTGGTTGGATCGGGATGAAGAGCGGGCGCGGGCGGGGCGGCAGGCGCAGGAGCGGGTATTGCGAGAATACGGCAATGTAGCTTATGCGCGAAAGTTAATGGACTTTGTCGGTGCGTGAGCGAGTGGAATAATTGCCGCGCCCAAAAGAGATAGGAGAAAGTGGATGGTCGATCTTGCTCGCTTGATGAATTTTACAGATCAGGTGGTCGTTGTAACGGGAGCTAGCCGAGGGATTGGACGGGCGATTGCACTGGTCTTCGCACAGGCTGGGGCTAAGTTGGCACTGGTTTCACGCACGGCGGATGCATTGGAAGCAGTGGCGGCAGAAGTGCGTGCAGTTGGTGCGGAAGCGCTCGTATTGCCTACCGATGTGGCGGTGGAAGCGGAGGTCGATCAGGCTATCGATCGCGTCGTGGCGGAATGGGGGCGCGTGGACGTGCTGGTCAATAACGCGGGGTTGATTGGCTTTGGGCCATTGCACGAGATCGAGCCAACGGCCTGGGACAAGGTGATGGGGGCCAATCTGACGGGGGCCTATCTGTGTAGCCGCGCCGTTGCGCCGGTTATGGAGAAAAATCAGGCTGGGCGCATCGTCAATATCACCTCGGTCAGTGCCCAGACCGGTGGCGTGTCGGGCGGTGTGCACTACACGGCTTCGAAAGGGGGCTTGACGGCGATGACCAAGACCCTGGCCCGCGACTTGGCCCCGCACAATATCACGGTCAACGCGATTTCCCCCGGGCAAATAGATGCCGATCCCGAACTTTTGACACCAGAACAGCGGGAGAAGGTTATGGCGATGATTCCATTAGGGCGCTTGGGAGAGCCGGAGGAGATCGCCTATGCGGCACTATTTTTGGCTTCGCCGATGGCCGACTATATCACCGGGACTACACTCGATGTCAATGGGGGCATTTTCAAGCGATAGGTGGGAGGAAAGCGTCGAAGGGTGAGGCTGAGGGTTTTTTCTTGTGGCCCATGGGATCCGAGCCCACTGGCCGACTGCTCGGAACTGCCCCGTCTACGTTCTGGCCCTCCCCAGGCCGGCGCTCGAAAAGACTCTGCGCGGCCCCACCAGTGTCTATGGCCGGCGAGGGGTTTATCTTGTTACTGCTTATGTACCGGGATTCCGACTGGAGGTACCGCCTCGGCGCCACAGCTGCTCTTCGTTGTACCGAGGTTTGAAACCGAGTATGTCGCGCGCTTTATTGATGGGGAAGCGTTCGCCTGGGCGGTCGTGGAAGATGTGGAAGACTTCGTAGCGACTGGGCAATGGCTGAGTTAGGGCCAAGTGATAGGCCTGGGCAATATCGCGGCGTTCGACACAGGAAGAAGGGATATAGTGCTGGTCGGGCGCGGCATTCTCGAAGCCCTCCTCCTCTAATGTAAAGACGCCGCCGAAGCGTATCACCGCGATGGTGACCGCGTGTTGCCGGGCAAAGCTTTGGCAAACTTCTTCGGCCAGCGTCTTGCCGAGCGTATAGCCGTGGATGCCCGGTCGCGGTGATTCACCCTCTGCAAGGCGCCAGTTGTCCCAACTAGGTGCGGTGATATTGATGGTGCTTTGGAATACGACGCGCTCTATGCCTCGGGCCAGCGTGGCTTGCAGCAAGTGAAATAGGCCGCGCACCCCGGCTCCCATTTCGCTGCCGTCTGCGGGCGCAAATCCCTCGTAGGGCCGCATCGGCCAAGCCAGGTGGGCAATGGCGTCTATGCCTTCTAAGGCGTCGTAGATTTCGTCGTAGTCGTTGAGATCGATAACGCGGTGGTCTTTTAGATCAGACATCGGTCGCATGTCGACGCCGCGCACGGTATGGTGCTCAGACAGGTCGCGTGCGACGATGCGGCCGATATAACCGGCGGCTCCTGTGACTAATACGTTCAATTTAGGCCTCTCGCCAGGCGGCGAAGTTTTCGCGGGGAAAAAACCCGTAGCCATTCGACTGGATTTTGAGTAGTGAGTAGCGATTGTCGGGCACATCGGCGGCCAGATTGTAGATGCCCCATTCACCCATGCCACTGAAGTGCTCGAGTTGTAGACCGTGCAGAATGGCGTCAACGGCGTCGTCGATGGCGAGCCAGCCATCGGCGCAACGGGCGTCGTCCGCGAGTGTTTGTGGATCGACGAGTTGGCCCAGCCGCAAGGTCAGCACGTGCCCCGGGCAACTGAGGCGGGCGTATTCGCGGGCCATGAGTTCGCTGAGATAGACCGAGAGCGGGTGGGCTTGGGTGGCGGGTTGTGGGATGAAGTCTTCCGAGACCATGATATCGCTATCGTAGCCGGAAAAGACGCAAAG
>Ga0315331_10003937_pt1 | contig 11212 bp, 9 predicted proteins | sample M160m34915metaG_FD_203456 | JGI IMG/M metagenome (GOLD analysis project Ga0315331, IMG submission 203456) | Ammonia-oxidizing marine archaeal communities from Monterey Bay, California, United States - M1 60m 34915 | ecosystem: Environmental > Aquatic > Marine > Intertidal zone | place: USA... | reverse complement strand
CCGGTCGTGGGACGTCACCAGTGATTCGATTGCTGCATGGTTTGCGGTTCTGTGGGAAGCCGAACACCTGTACCTGCTTAAATCAGCGGATATGTCAGGCATGGCGCCGGCGGGGCGGTCAGGGCCTGGGGTAATTCGTCAGGTGCGGCCGCACATCGTGCGCAGTCTTGTACAACGTGGTTCTGTTGACCGTGCGTTTGAGGTGTTCTGTGCTGAGATTCCACGTGTCGCCTGGTGTAACCTGAGAGGAAGCGCAGAAGAGCCCCACAACATCTGACGCAGGCAATGCCATACGTCACAGACCGTCACAACCTCGCTGTCAGATCTCCGTGGGCGAATCGCCTTGTCAGTGGCCGCGTGATCCGCGCACTTCGCTGATGTGCGGCATCACGGGGGACAAGAGGAAGTATGACGCCACTGGTCACCGCCTGAAAAATATCTTGCCCCCAGTCTTCAATACCGAAATCGGGCGACGGATCGAACACGGATACGCGATTGTGGCCGATTTGCCTAAGACACACTACAGAATGCCCGACGTTCTTCGTGAATCCATGATCTGTTATGTCTCCGAAGCATTCCGTATCAACATTGACGGACAACACGCAGGGAGTCGCGCAGCACTGAAGCAGTGATGATTCAGAGAACGGCTCGACGGCTACAGTCCCGGCGGTATCTGCCGTCTTCAGCATGAGGCCTCGATACAGTGAGTACTTTCACGCGTTAGGCAGAGTTCAGCGAATTCATTTTCCGCAGCTGCAATATCGTGCAAACGGAGAATTGAAACGGCACAGGCCGGCGAACAGGTGTGGGGAGTCGTCTGTGACTGCAGGTCGGACTTATTGACGTCAACGGCACAGTGTGGGGACGTGCCCAGCGTCGGGGCAACACCGGAGTAGATACATAGTAAAAGTGTGACAATACTCAGACCCGACCGCCGGAGCACATCAATCTGTGAAGTCACGTAGATACCCACAAAAAACTACCCCACAGAGGCAGCCAGTTGGTCAGAACAATCAGCCTGGACGCCCGAATAAGCCGCGTCATGTCCGGCCGGTTCCAGAGACAGATTGAATAACAAAACATCGCCGGCGTCGCTCCCGGCTGCACAACGGAGAATCATGATGGCTACGGTCAGATCATTCACCACAGACCACTTTCCAAGTGGCAGCGTCTGCAGTGGATTCAGCTGCCCCGGACCGGCGAATCGTTCAGACAGCGCCGCACTCCACTTGTTTTTCATTGAGTTCGTGAATTCAACTTTCGTTCTAAAGTTCAGGGAAGGCCTCGTGGCCTAATTACAAACAATTCTGCGCTATCACCAACCCGCCCCGCGGCACGTGCGGCAACATTCGCGGCACACACGATGGTTCCAACTAGAACGGACGATTGCGTTCAAGTGTCCTTCCCTGCCGTTCGCATGCGTTGTGCCCGACGGCCCACAACGTCCAGAATAAGGACAACTGATATACCACAGATGCACAATGCGACGGCAGAAGCGAATTGTGACGTGTCAGCATCGGGCAGGAAATTCTCGAACGTCTTGTCTTTGAATTTTTCGATGTCGGGCGTCGTGTCACGTTGGAACGGCCACAGCCTGTACAAGGAGCCCACCATAAAACCACACAGGACCGCCATCGTCCCATCGTGAAAGCGGGACAACAACCACCGAAGCAATCGACTGAACGTCAAAAGTCCTGTCAGACAACCGACGCCGAACACGAACAGTGCCCCAATCACCTCAACGTGAATGTCGCCGTGAACCAGCCCCTTAATGCTGTCGGTAATGTAGTGGTAGCGACTCAGCAACAGCAGTATGAAGGCTCCGCTGATACCTGGCAGTATCATAGCGGTGATGCCGATCATGCCGCAAAGATACAAATACCATAACGTGTCAGGAGGATTCTGCAGGGCCGGGAGCGTGACCAGTCGCCAGGCAATTCCCGTTCCCATCAGCAACAGCCCGATGTGCGAGAAGTGCCACTTCGAGATCCGTCTCGCCACAATCATGCTGGACGCGATAATCATCCCGGTGAAGGCAGCAAATGTCAGTGACATCTGGTTTGTCAGCAGATAGTTCATCAGTGATGCCAGGCCGCCGATGCCTGCCACAATTCCGAAACCCAACGCCAGCAGAAATCGAAGATCGATGTAATCAGCAGCAGCCCGCAAGCGTCTTTGGCACAGTAATCTGCAGAATGTTGAGTCGCAACGAGTGATTGCGTCGATCAGTCTTTCGTAAACGCCCAAGATCAGGGCCACAGTGCCGCCAGAGACACCCGGCACGATGTCTGCGGCCCCCATTGCGAAGCCGCAACCGGCGATCCGTAGATCCATTAAGCACGAATTGTGATCAATTTGCTCTGCAGCTAATGTAGAAGGAGTATCGTCGCTCATGTTTTGATGTACTAAACCGTGAAAAACAGATACCATGATTCAGTCTCACTCGACCGAAAATCACTAAAAAACAAGGATTATTGTCGCCTGTTCGGGAGGTTGCGGGAAGATCATTCTGTGCGGCGGCTGGCGCGGCCCCCGGTCCACGCCATGAGTCTTTGGCCATACTCTGTTTTCTGATCCCGATTCGTGTGACTTTTGACTATACTGACAGATGTACGCTTTCCGTTCACGGTCGGACGGAAGCGCTGCGGGAGCGACTGGAAATGTGGAGGATGAATTCAATGAACGGTTCTCACACGCGACGACGGTGGCTGACATCCGTTTCCACCGCACTGGCAGCGCAGCCATTTGTCCGCGCAAACCCGGTAACCACACCCCAACCCCGATCAGTGATCTACATCTTTCTTTCCGGTGGACTGGCACAGCAGGACAGCTTTGATCCCAAGCCGAATGCCGCAGCAGATATTAGAGGTGAATTTTCACCGGTCGCAACCCAGACTCCGGGGCTGCAGATTTGTGAGCACCTGCCTCTGCTGGCCGCCCGAAGCAGTCTATGGAGCGTTGTTCGTAGTCTGACCCACCCATACAACGAACATTCCCAGGGGCACGCGGTGATGATGAGCGGCCGAACACCAATGCCCGTCGGATTCAATCCATCGCTGCCAAAACCTACTGATCACCCGTCGATCGCAGCATTGATGGGAGCCCTTCTGCCAGAGGCGAATGGTCTGCCTTCGGCCGTCGTTCTTCCGGAGAAACTAGTGCATCGCACAGGCCGTGTGATACCCGGTCAGTTCGGCGGAGTGATGGGTAAGCAGCACGATCCATGGATGCTGAACGCGAGTCGTTTTAATGCCAGGAGCTATGGTGCATGGCCCGAGTATGAGTTCCATCACGCGCGGGGACAGGAAACTTCTTCGGGTATGAAATTTCGAACACCCGGACTGGATCTTCCGGTGGGCCTTTCCAAGTCGCACTTTGATGACCGTCTGAAGCTGCTGTCGCAGATCGAACTGCGTGATCGCACGCTGCAGCAACTGGACGAGACCGAACGTTTCTCGCGCACTCGCTCGCGGGCAATCTCCATGCTCGGCGACGGTCGACTAAGCCGCATGTTCGATATACATTCTGCCGACGAATCAGAACTTCAACGCTATGGAAAGAACACGTTCGGCTGGTCCCTGATGCTGTCACGGCGTCTTGTCGAGTCCGGTGTCGGATTTGTGCAGGTCAATCTCGGTAACAACGAGACCTGGGACACGCACGGGAACGCATTTCCTAATCTGAAAAACTACCTTCTGCCCCCGATGGATCGGTCTGTGGCGGCCTTGCTGGACGACCTCTCTGCGAGTGGTATGCTGGAATCCACACTTGTCGTGATGGCGGGTGAGTTCGGACGCACTCCAAAAATTTCAAGCCTGCCACAGCATTATGCAAAGCCAGGGCGTGATCATTGGGGAGCGGTACAGTCGGTCATGCTGGCTGGATGCGGATTTGGTGGGGGCCGCATCATCGGAAGCACCGACAGCCACGGTGGGCAACCCAAGTCGGAGCCGCAAAGTCCGGAATCACTGGCCGCGACGATCTATAGAGCTCTGGGTCTGCCGCCCCACACTCAATGGCATGATCTGCAGGACCGTCCGATCCCGCTGTACAACGCCGCACCTATTTCCGGCGTGACGTAATATTGTTGTGTCTATGTTGTCGACGCCTTACAGAGTGCCCAACCACTTCACCAGCTGTTTCAAGTCAGCTTCGTCCATTCCCATCACCATTTCCTGTCGGTGCGTGGGATGTACCGCCAGAATGTGATCGGCATGGAACACGATTTCGTCTGCCAGACTGACCTCATGCAATCGTGACTCATAAAGCGGATTATCAATAACGCCTTTGAAATAGCCGTCATCGCTCTGCCGAACCTGCACCCAGAAATCCTCTCCCCACCCTCGTGACGGTACATCCTGGGCAGCCAGAGGAACCAGCGACGCCGGCTGTTCATGACTGAGAATCGGCTTGGAAGCGTTTCCGTGACACGACGGGCATTCACACTGCTCGGGAGCATCGGGATGGACTGAGAACCGAGCCGAATCGATTCTCAGTTCCACGAAATGTCCCGCGCTGACGTGCTTCTTCAGGACAGGGTGAGGAATCCGAAACTGATCCGGATTCTGCTGATTCATCAAAACGCCGTCGACCAGTTCGTAGCCGTTGGCAAATCGCTGCTCTTGAAATTCAGAAAATAAGCTCATAGAGAAACAGTATACCATCAGGAACGTCACTCGAAAATCACATGCATCAGCATGTTCTGCAACAACAGAAACTGAGAGAGTCGTGTTAGAGCTGAGAGAGCTCGTACTCAAAGCCACCGGAAAGTATGGGAAAGCGGCACCATGTTCTGGGGTCCAGATTCTTGTCATCAACATGGAAGGAAGGGGCGTAGCGTTCGCGTTTCCACTGGTTTCGCGACCACAGCCGAAAGAATCGCTTCAACCATTCTGTTAACTGGCTGGCGGAATATTCCGAGTGCAGATCAGTCAATCTTGCCAGAACCTCTGAAGGACTTAGTTTATCCCGAATCGCCAGGCTCTCAATTTCGTCCAGCAATGGATAAGGCATCAGGTCACCTTCATCCGTCTGCTCAAATTCGGAAGGACGCAGTTCGGCCGTCGGCTGCTGTTGATTCACAAGGGACAGTTCAGGGATCCGAGCACAGTCTGCAGAGCCCCTGGTTTCCATCAGCGTCAGCCATTCCCGAAGGAAAGCTTTATCGATTCCGGCAATAGGGCTCAGACCACCCGATGTATCACCGTCCATCGTCGCATAGCCGACGGCCGCCTCAGAACGATTACTGGTAGAAAGCAGCAGAGCATTTTTCAGGTTGGCGAACATCCAGATACCGGGTGCCCGCGTTCTGGCCTGAATATTCTGCAGTGTGATATCATCCTTATCCCATGCGAGTTTTCGTCCAATTGCGTGTTCCACAATCGAGGTGTATTCCGTGACGATTCGGTCCACGTCCAGACAATAAAAAACACCTCCGACTGCGGTCGTCACTTTTTCCGCGGCTGTTCGCGTCGTCTCTGAACTGTTACGGGTGGCCTGATAGACGCCGGTCAAGAGCAGTTGCATCGCAGAGTCCGCATCGTTTGCCTGGTTCAGACCCTGAATGTATGCCAGTTTTTCACGGACGCCTTCGGCACCCAGTGCCGCAATTGCTCGTTCCGCCATACACCGAACCAACAGCGCTGTGGCCGATGAGTCAGCGCCGCCACTCATACTGATAACAAAGCCGTTTGATCGGCTCTTACGCATGTAATCAAACAATGCCAGGGACATCGCCTGCGTGAATTCGTCGGTTTCCAGTTCGACACGGGCGTTGGCAGTGACTGTGCAGTCCGTCGTCGGAGCCAACAGTGAACCACCAATTCTCGCAATCCGGTCGTACACATCATCACTAACGTCCACTGGCATGGAATGAATCCCTGCGCGGCGAGTTCGAGTGAGGTCAACATCCACATCGGCGACGGTCAGATCAACGTCGTGAAATCCGAATCGGGGGCCGGCAGCCAACAGGTCACCGGATGAAGCAATGAGCGCGCCGCCGTCGTATATAGCCCGGCCTGCCTCATTGCCAACAAGGTTGGCGTACACATAGCTGACGCCAAATGAACGTGAGCCTTCCAGCACGAAACGTTTTCTGGTTTCATGCTTACCGAACGCAAAATGGCTGGCGCTGGGATTCAGAATAACATCGACTCCGCATTCCGCCATACGGTTTCCAGGGCGACCAGCGACCCATGCGTCTTCACAGATCTCAAATCCCAGGCGCACGTCGTCGCATTCGAAAATAAGATCACCGATGGGCCAGCTGTTGTTGTCTCGGTGGTAGTCGCTGATCGTCTCGGCCGGCCACGCACGGAACCAGCGAGGCTCGTAATGCAGCCCGTCACCGGCCAGATGCTGCTTCGGCACAAAACCCACAATCTGACGGTCAGCAATCACACACGCAACGTTGTACACACCGTTTGTCAGGTACAACGGCAGACCGACGGATACGACCATGTCGGCAGTGTCCGGCACAATTTTAAGCAGCATATCCCATGCCGTCTGCCAAACGGCAGGCGACAGGAACATATCTTCACAGCCGTAACCGGTGATGCACAGTTCAGGCAGACACAGCACGCTCACGTCATCCTGTCGGGCGTCCCGGATGGCCTGAAGAATGCGGGACACGTTGCCTTCCCAGTCCAGCGGCGTCTGATTCAGGACGGCAGCGCCAAGTCTGATTCGTTTCATTCTGATTCTCGTTTGTACTTCCTACTGCCGGTCAATTTGACGCTGTGCCTGGGAAACGATGTCGACACCAACTCGTTTGCTCCACGCGTCCAGCAGTTGTTTCGTGACCGGCCCAACCTTCCCGTCTGAAACGGGAAGCCCGTTGAATCGCGTGGCGGGCATGATGCAGTATGGCGTACTGGTGAAGAAGACTTCATCAGCAGTATAGAGGTCGTACATCTGCAGGCGACTTTCACGCACGGGTATTCCCAGGTCACCGGAGAGTTCAAGGACGGTTTGTCGGCTTATGCCGGCAAGGCTGTTTTCGGTGGTCGGCGTTCGCAGTTCACCGTCCGTTACGACACAGAGATTCCCCCCTTTGTTCTCCGCAATATTTCCGTGTATGTCCAGAAGAACGCACTGAGCGTCGGGGTCCACGAGCCTGGCCTCCGTATCCGCCATGGTATAGGCAAGGCGACTTCGGTTCTTGATACGAGCATCCAGCGACTGGGCGGGAACGGCACGACTCATGGACGTGACGGCATGGCATCCATCTGTGTAATACTTTGCCCAGCCGCGAAGATCCATGTGGTCCGTGAAGATCATCACCGTGGCGGTGTTCTGCTGTGCAGGTGACGGTCCGTGCTTCAGTAAGCCTCTGGAGATGTTGTGAACAATCCAGCAGTCGTCCGCGGCGTTCAGAGCATGCATGTTTGCATCCAGGACGTCCCGAGTGATTTGAGTCAGTTCTTTCCGCGAATGTCCGACATCGATACGCGTGATCTTCAGCGAGCGGTACAGTCGGTCTATATGGTCCGTAAGCCGAAAAGGCTGATGCGCAAAGGTACGAGTCGATTCTGTAACACAGTCGCCCAGCATGACGGCGCTGTCGAAGATTGAGATCTTCGCCTCCCCTTCGGGTACCATTTTTCCGGACAGGTAGACGAGTCTGGATTTACTCGCGACACTCATGTTCAGGACTCCACTGTCTGATGACGGATGCCTTTCCCGCACTCTACTCATTTACTGCGTGCACCACACCCGAACTACGCCACATGGCCAACGAACCTCTCAACCTTTTGCCGAAACTGTGCCGAGTTCGCCAGCAGCGCGTTCAACAGCGTCTGGTCGAACGATCCGTGGACCAAGTAATTCTGGCCGATCACGCAAATATTCAGTATTTGACGGGCTTTCGGCCTCACCACCTCATGCAGGCAGCCGTCTGCCTGGATGCCGGCGGACGATGCACGCTGAGCGCCCCTAACGAGGCACCGGAATCCGCTGCGGTTGATGAAATTGCCACATATCCCGCTCAATGGCGCTGCACGCTCAGACAGGACCAGGCGCAATCCGCGCTGGATTCTCTGGTCAACGCCGTAGGCGGCCGCCTGAATGGACGAGTCGCGGTTGAATCTTCAGTAGGCGGTAACCAGCTCCTGAGACATATTTCATCATCCGACCAAATCGTCGATGCTGACCACGACATGTGGCAGATTCGTAGACGCAAAGAGGAAGATGAGTTGGCGATGATCCGGCGGGCAATCGAGTGTACAGAGGCCATGTATGTTCGCGCTCGAGAAATCATTGAACCCGGAATCTGCGAACTGGAAGTCTTCAATCAGTTGCAGTCGGTCGCCGTTAATGTTGCGGGCGAACCGCTGACCGCACTGGGCAACGACTTTCAATGCAATTCCCCCGGCGGCCCGCCGCGAGCCCGGAAGGCGGGCGACGGTGAACTGTATATTCTTGATCTAGGCCCGGCTGTCCGCGGCTATTACGCCGATAACTGTCGAACGGTCGCCGTTAATGGGCGGCCTTCCGACAAGCAGGTGCGGGCATGGCAGGCTGTTGTTGAGGTTCTGGAGCTCGTTGAGTCGATTGTAAAGCCCGGCGTGTCGTGCAGAGCGTTGTTTAAGACCGCTCAGGCGATGCTGGACGATCAGCTTCCTGGTGCTTTCTTTCATCATCTGGGCCACGGTTTTGGACTATATCCTCACGAAGCTCCGCACCTGAATCCCCACTGGGACGATACGTTTGAGGAAGGCGATTGCTTCACCGCAGAACCTGGTCTGTATTCCACTGAGTTAAAAGCTGGCATCCGACTGGAACAGAATTATCGAGTAACCAGTATCGGTGTGGAACGCCTGACGCACTCTTCACTGAAACTGTAGCGGTCTGCCCCGGTCGCTCTATTTCACCGGTAGCGTCAGGATCAGCTCCCGAATGATCCGTCTACGAGTTTCACCGGGCCTGAGGGCACAACGTGGATCTGCGACGACATGGAGCATTCGGCGACCGGTGTGACTTTTGTTCCTCCTCGGAATCCAAGATGGCCCGGACGAATCTGCGGAGCACGGGAAAGTGCGGATTGGACGTTACAGCGTTTCACGCTGACTTGTGGCCGCGAAGAACGTTTTTGACCGCAGTTTCTTTACTCCCACGAACCAGTATCGTCTACGACAATACTTGAACTGCTCTAGAATTCCCGCTTGCAGGCCCCGACGTCTGCCTTGGGGTGCCAGTGCGGTTCCTGCGCCAGCGCCAGCATCAGCACATCACTAAGTTCCGTCGCCAATCGGTTGCCAAGATCCGAAATTTGCGTCATCTTGACATTGTTCACTGCACCTAAGAACACAACCAGCAGGACTGCCACATGAGACCGTCGCTTGTATTCATATTCGTTTGTGCCCAGTCGGGGCTGTTACCAGGGCCGGATCTGCGCCTGCCGACAACTTTTGCCGGCAGCCCGAATGTCCTGTTTATTGCCGTGGACGATCTATCGGCCGCACTGGGGTGCTACGGTGACGTCCTGGCGCGAACACCGCACATCGACGCCCTCGCGGCCAGCGGTGTTCGCTTTGACCGAGCATACAATCAGCTGCCACTCTGCAATCCGACTCGTGCGTCGATCATGACCGGGCTGCGGCCCGACCAGATTAAGGTGTATGATCTGGATCGACATTTTCGTGACGAAGTTCCGGACGTGGTGACTCTTTCACAAGCATTTCAGAAAGCGGACTACTTTACGGCTCGGGTGGGTAAGATCTATCACTACAACGTTCCTGCGTCGATTGGCACCGACGGCTTTGACGATCCTCCATCGTGGGACCACACAGTCAATCCCCGGGGCCGCGACAAGGACGACGAATCCCTGGTTTTCAATGCCGAACCACATCGCAAGATCAGTGGCGCGCTCAGCTGGCTGGCAGCAGATGGCAACGACAAAGAACAAACCGACGGCATGATCGCCACGGAAGCCATTCGTCTGATGGAAGAACACCAGGAAGAGCCGTTTTTTCTCGGAGTCGGCTTCTTCCGACCGCACACGCCCTATGTCGCTCCGAAGAAGTACTTTGAAATGTATCCGGTTCAGCAGATACGGCTTCCGTTCGCACCTGTTGGTGATCGAGACGACATACCGATGGCAGCGTTTGCGCACAACTGTCCCGTTCCGAACTACAGCCTGCCCCGCCCCCTGTTGTTGCAGGCAATGCAGGCCTATTACGCCTGCGTGTCATTCGTGGACACTCAGGTCGGACGACTGCTTGGGGCGCTCGACAGACTGAACCTGGGCGAGGATACGATCGTGGTTTTCTGGAGCGACCATGGCTACCACCTGGGCGAACACAACGGCATCTGGCAAAAGCGAACGTTGTTTGAGGAGGGCGCCCGTGCACCGTTAATCATTCGAGCACCAGGCCGCAGTGGCAACGGGCAGGCGTGTCGCCGCATTGTGGAATTCGTTGATATCTACCCGACATTGACCAGTATCGCTGGCATTCAGGCACCTGACGGTCTGGCCGGCAGAGATCTGGCGCCCCTGCTGGACGCACCCGTAGCCGCGTGGGACGGCATGGCCGTCACACAGGTACTGCGCCCGGCTGATCATCGTCTGCAGACGATGGTTATGGGCTGCAGCATTCGCACTCATAGATGGCGGTATACAGAGTGGGGCGAGGGGCGAAATGGTGTCGAACTTTATGATCATCGAACGGACCCTCTGGAATTCAACAATCTGGCCTTGGAACCGGATACCGCAGCAATACAGGTCATTGATCGACTGCGTCCTTTGTTGCACGCCCGCGCTTCCGGAAAAGTGCCGACGACACCGGTGAACCAGAAACGGCTGTAGACAATTGTTAAGTTCCCTGAAATGTGAAGGTTTCCATCCGCCACTGTCACAGCACCTCAGCGGGTACGGTCCCGCCGGTCGCCGCACGATTATGTTCGATGAACCGATTTCGGCGTCAGCAATCGCGGACGCCTCGAGTGGCCACTTCCGCCGGGCTGGCGGGGACTTGTTACGCCACCCGACGATTTCACCGCGCGCATTCAGCGTTAAAGTGTCAGGACCTCCGGATATCGTCTGAAAATCACCGGCACCGCGCACCAGGCGGGAAGCAAAGCGAACGCCCACCTTGTGAAGTGCGTCGGCAAACAATTCGACGGCACTAAATCGAACTCGGAGGCAGCAACCCGTACCAAGACGGCCCGCATTGTCGAACCGCAGACGCTGCCTGCAGTGTGCCTTTTGTCGTCA
>Ga0315331_10003931_pt1 | contig 11222 bp, 13 predicted proteins | sample M160m34915metaG_FD_203456 | JGI IMG/M metagenome (GOLD analysis project Ga0315331, IMG submission 203456) | Ammonia-oxidizing marine archaeal communities from Monterey Bay, California, United States - M1 60m 34915 | ecosystem: Environmental > Aquatic > Marine > Intertidal zone | place: USA... | reverse complement strand
GGATCTTCCTGACGCCACTCGGCAACTCTTGTTGGCTGACCTGGTCGTTGATCAAGTTTCCATTTTCGCGAGCCATCTGCGGAAGAGAATCCAGCATTACCGTATTCCATCAGCCAGGTAGTTCTACAGGCAGGTGGGTCGTCGTTGTCAGCGTGAAAGACATCACCGAAAGAGGACAGGCTCTCCTCATATACATTTCTGAAATTATGACCAATTGGTTCAAGGCCCGTGCCATCAGGTCGTACTCGCATTGCAACACCACCGACCCATATCCTCCCATCATCGCTTTTTCGACCAGGGAAGTTTTCCTTGAGATGCGGGCTGCCGCCAGCGTATGAACTGCCAGCTCGAAGTGTCCAACCAGATTTATCCGTGACCGTATGCGGGCCTCCGTTACCAGTGTTGAAGTACCAATAACCATCAGGTCCAACAGTGACGCTGTGTAGGCTGTGGTCATGGTCAAGGCCACTAAATCCGGTCAGGAATATTTCCTTCTTATCGATATCCTCGTCAAAATAGGTGTCGCCATCTACGTCGGTATAAATCAAGAGGTTTGGCGCACATGAGACAATGACCTGATTTCCCAAGACGGCTATTCCAAGAGGTGCAACGAGATCGATATCTCTGACAAATGTGTGAGATGAATCTGCTTTTCCATCACCATCGGTGTCTTGTAAAACAACAATCCGATCACCTTCTTCATTGGTGAGGCCGAGACCGTTGTTTCGAAAGTTCCGGTAGTTTACAGCTTCGGTAACCCAGATGCGGCCGTCAGCATCAATATCGAAATTGGTTGGATTAAAAAGCTGTGGAGTCGTTGCCCATACTGTTGCCTCGAAACCATCGGCTATATCAAATTCATTAGCAGGGATATGCTCTGCGTGAAGTGAACGACTCAAAATCAAAAAAAATAGTGCAAAGCATGAAGCGATGATTCTTTGTATGGTCATATCTCTCGGAATGTCCTTGTGGTCGATTTTGGCCTGATGGCATTACTAAGAATTAAATGACATCATTTCAGCCGTTTTGCTACGAAAACAAGCCCTTCAAAAAATGTTCAATAAACCAATGTCTCAAACTACAAATATCGTACATGAATGATCTCCCAAAAGTTGAGGTATTGTTTGAGAGGAATGGGGTTTTGGCTATTAATAAGCCTGCTTGCCTTCCATCGCAAGCGCCATGGGGCATTGAATCTGTTGAGTCCGGAATGAGGCGGCAGAATTTTCATCGGCGGTTCGAGGAAGCACTCGCGTTGGGAGAAACTCGTCATCCTGGAGGATTTCTTGGAGTACCACATCGCCTTGATCGTGCAGTTTCTGGTGTCATGCTTTTGGCATTGACCCCAAGAGCAGCCAGGCAGCTTTCCCGCCAATTTGAACGTCGACAAATCCAAAAAACGTACGTCGCGATCGTTGAGCCAATAGGTGCGATGCCAATAAGCGAAGAACCATTCATGTGGCAAGACGCACTACGTAAAGTCTCCGGAGAGCCTCGTGTCGAAGTGGCGACTCTGCATGACAGTGAAGCAAAGTTAGCCCAAACAACAGGCTTTGTGTTGGCATCCAGTAAGGATCGTTATGTATTGAAACTGCATCCAGAAACAGGCCGTATGCACCAATTGAGAATTCAGGCAGCTTGTCGTGGCATGCCAATAGTTGATGACGCACTGTATGGGAGTGCATCAATGGAGGACATTGAAAACATTCGTCATCAGCCAATTGCTTTACATGCATGGTCAATTGAATATGACGATCCTGAAAACAAGCAGAGAGTTGTAGCACATGCTCCCGTTCCAGAAACACCTCTTTGGATGTGCTGGCGGGATGTAATCTCTAGTCGTATGCAAAGTAAATCTCAATAAGAAGCTCTGTTACGGCATCTGTAGATTCAGGCAATTTCACTCTTAGGTATCGCCGCATCAGAATACATCGAGTTGAAAATGATGGCCCTGATGGTACCGACGAGATTTCGGATAGTAATTTTGCCATGATCGATTGTAAACAGGTACTCGCATTTCCTGAGGATAGCGATGGTAGAGATCATTGGCGCTTTTCATATACCCATCAGCATAATAATTCTGGGGATACCAGACATACGGATAATGGTAGAGACGATTCCAGTCGTGGGTGTTGTACGAGTTTGCCCACTGATAACCATAAGCCTGTTGGCCAGCTGTTGGTGGTTGTTGGGCGCTCGCAGGTAACGAATACCCGAGAAAGGCACTGGCAACAACTAGTGCCAGTGCATACATATGCCACTTCATGCTATTTTCCCCCCGTGTACTGATTCGGTAAGTCCGCGAACGGTTCTTCCGCACATCAGGAAAATTATCGGCAAGCAGGACGATCAGACTTCACGGAAAAAGTGGTATTTTCGGCATAAGTTAAGAAATTATGCTGTCTGCGTCGGCTCAGAAGGCAAGCGTCCCTCTGCTAATTCCTTATCCCACTCATCCATAAGCGGCCAGTGGGTGGCACAGGTTCCGAAGTCAGCCAAAGTGAGATAGCCCTTCAGTCGGGTAATTGTTTTTCCCAGCAACTCATCATTTTTTCGGAAAACAGGTCCATGGCTTGGTAAAAGCCATTCAATGTCACTGGCGGCAATTCGCTCCAGCGATGAAATAAACGAAGGAATATCGCTGCCGTGATGTGCGTCAATTGCTCCCACAGACCCATCTCTGTAAATGTTGTCACCTGACAGAAGGAGATCACCGAAGCGGAATGCAAGTTGGCTGTCCGTATGACCAGGTGTGTGCCATACTTCTAATTCTCGGTTGCCAATTTTGATTCTCTCACCGTCTCTAATAGGCTTCTCAATTTTTACGACGGGCATTTCAAGATGCACATTTTGTGCTGAAATCTCAGCAAATGTTTTGATCCGGTCGCCCAGTTCAAGTGATTTCACCGCCTTTGGATGGGCAAAAGCAGGTGCTTTTAAAAGGCTTTTTGCCTTGGCGAGTCCCTGAATGTGGTCAACATCTGCGTGGGTGGCGATAATTCCTAGGCATTGAGAAATTGGGAAATCGATTTGACGGATAAGTTCAACGATCTCATCGACATTTTCCTCATATCCAATGTCTATAAGAATCCATTCATTTTCATCGAAGAGAAGATAGACACTGCATCCAATTCGCCATCCAGCTTGATGGTTAATTTCAATGACACCTGGGAAAAGTGGTCGACGTTCAAGCATTGTAAAATGTTTGGAGAAAGGGCGTTATTTATGGCAGGGTCTTGGAATTCGAGGCTGCTTGCCAGAACTCACTGGGCCCACTACTAGGTATTGTAGGGCTAACCGACGCACTCGACAATCGAAAGAAGTGCTCTGGGGGGCTGAGCCGCTCCATTTTGAGCCAGAGTATGGGTGTATTCTGAAAAGTCGGGGCGAACGGGTCCTATCGGGACGGTCAGTCTGATTTGTGTGGGTTTTCAACCCGTACTTCACCCTGTACGAGAAACTGTTCCTTACTTGCTGAGTGCCCCAAACCGAGAATGATTTTTTGTCTGGAAGTGGGCGATGCTTATAAACATTTTTCAACACGTGAGGAATGAGAGACATCTCATGTATTGGGGCTTGTTGTGAAGTGAAACTGAGATGTAGGTATTACAATTGGACGAGTGTATTCCGATAGCCCGAAAAGGCATGACGTTTCATAGTCCAGCAAATAAAAAACTCCGCCCGGGGTAGGTACCCCGAGCGGAGATCACTGGCCGAAGTCGGGCAACGGATTTCCGTCCGACCGAACGTTTACACTATTTGGTGCTTACGGTACGACTGACCGCAATTACCTTGGTAGCTCTTGTAGCTGATGCGGAAGCGTCCGGAGTTGGGGCAACAGCTGCCTCAATTCCACAAGCTGGTTCGCATCCACAAGCTGGTTCGCATCCACAAGCTGGCTCGCAACCACAAGCTGGCTCGCAACCGCAAGCTGGCTCGCAACCACAGGCTGGCTCGCAACCACAGGCTGGCTCACATCCACTGTCGCAGCAGCTGTCGCAGCATCCGCGATGATGTCGAGCAAAGCAACGCTTCTTGGCTTCGTGAAGATCACGGAGCAAGTCGCGAAGTGGGTGCTTGCAGCATCGCTTGCTAGTTCCACAGCAGCTGTCGCAGCATCCGCTGTCACAACCATTGTCGCAACCACAAGCTGGCTCGCAACCACAAGCTGGCTCGCAACCACAAGCTGGCTCGCAACCACAAGCTGGCTCGCAACCACAAGCTGGCTCGCAACCACTGTCGCAGCAACTGTCACAGCATCCACGACGGTGGCATCGCTCGAAAAGACCTTTCAAGCCACCGAATAAGTCACATTTTTTGCGACCACAGCAACCGCTATCGCAGCAACTGTCGCAGCAACCATCGTCACATCCGCAAGCTGGCTCACATCCGCAAGCTGGCTCACATCCACAAGCTGGCTCACAACCGCAAGCCGGCTCACATCCGCAAGCTGGCTCACAACCGCAAGCCGGCTCACATGAATCACAACACGAATCACAACAGCCATGGCCGAGCATTCTATCAAGAAGCTCAAATCCATAAGACTGACTACAGACGGTAACACTTAAAACTAGTGCACCGAGAAACATCATACGCTTCATCGAGCCACATCTCCTTTGCTTGTAGATCACGCCTGAATGATTCATCCCGACCGCGCGGTCTTGTCACCCCGAGGGTGTGATCTACGAACTAATTTCTGCGGTAGGCCTGCCCGAGCCAATCCGTGACTCGAGAAAAATCAGGTTACTACCGCCCCCGTTTCGTTACCCGACGGGCACAGTGATGCCCCGGGGGACACAGGGGCTATCGGCGGACAAGGGAAACAGGCTTGAGTTGGCTCTAAGTTTTTTTTCAGTAACGACTTAGCTGTATCAGTCGGGAAAAAGATGGTGCTTTTGACTGTCGTGCTGACTGTGAGGACTGGCGTCCTATTACCGGTATTCCCGAGTGTCAAAAATCACCTGACCGTAAAACTTCACCACTTCAAGGCTGTCATTTGGAAGGCTTTTCCGGCCAAGTTGAGTTTTCCGAATGTGCATACGGAGCATAGGACCAGCAGTTGACATTGCGTTTCATATCAATATGCTTCGGCCTAGCGTTTGGTGGCTCCTCAGGCCAGTTGGCATTGAGGAGCATTCAGGGAACACCGGTGTAATTCCGGGACGGCCCCGCCGCTGTAATCAGATAAGTAAGTCGAATCACTTCAATTACTTGGCTTGGACAACAATTACGACCATTGCAATCAGGCTTGATTGCGAGAAGGTATTGTCCAAGCGTGTCTGAGAGTCAGAAGACCTACCAATACGCATTGAGAGCACGTGTGACTGCGAGGGCGGTTTCACGAGCACGGGCCGCGTGAGTGGTCCGTAGACAGATTTACATTCATGGTCACAGCGGGTGCATTCTGCTGTGGTCGAGAGGATTTTCTTATGACCCGAGATCTCTATTTCCACGAGGAAAATGTGTCGTTGCAAGGTAGCGGAACGGTACAGGCATGTGGCGGAAAAAAAACAGGCTTCACGCTGATTGAATTGCTTGTTGTCATAGCAATTATTGGTATCCTCGTCGGTTTATTGCTGCCTGCAGTACAGCAAGCTCGAGAGGCGGCTCGTCGCATAAGTTGTTCAAGCAACGTGCGGCAGTTAGGAGTCGCGATGCACAGTTATATGTCTGCAAATAAAAAGTTTCCTTGTCAAAAGATTGATGATGATACTCGCTATGCAGCGTCTGTTGCTGGAAGCTGGACGCCTGGTGGAAAAGCTCTTTTTTGGTTTGGTGAAGTTGATTACACGACTGACTCCAATGGCACACTTGATGTCACAAAGGGTCCATTGCAGCCATATTTTGAATCAAACGCTTCTGTTTTGCAGTGCCCAAACTTTTCAGAACCTATGCTTGAAGAGGTCAAGTTTGGTGATCGTATTGCTACCGCATTTGGGTACAACACGCAGCTCGGTCCTGGATCAGGAGGTTATTATGACCCCAGTCCGTATCAGGATAAGGCATATCGAATCAGAGATGTCCCTGAGAGTTCTCGGACAGTTGCATTTGCAGAGACTGCTATGATTTATTTTGGAGCACCGTATGGTCTGAGAGAACAGCTTGGTGGTTTTAGTAAGCCCTCGACGGCAGACCCAGTGGTTCATTTTCGTCATGGTGGTGGGTTTGCCAATGCGGTCTTTGTTGACGGGCATGTTGAAGGCTTCAGCCGAAAGTTTCGAAAAGGACCGTGGACAAGCGATGGTCAAGTGGCTCAGATGGAATTCCATAATATTGGGGTGATCTGCAATGGGGATCCTCTAGATGACGCAGAAGCAGATGCGTTGTGGGACCGAAACTAAACTATTCACTCGTAGGAGATTTCTTATGAAAGATATGCGTCTCTGGGGTGCGATACTCGGTCTGGCTATTGCCTCGTGGCTTCTCTATCCGTCCGTATTTGCAAAGAGACCCCCCGCCGTTGAGAACGATGATGTGATTGTTATTCACTACGTTTGCCGAGAAAGTGGCAAAGTCTTTGAGCTTCCACTCGCTGGAGAATGTTGTGAGCATCCTAAAACTGGTCGTCAGACACTTGTTCCAGCAGTCTACGACGCTCGTCAAAAAAAGTGGCGGCCAGGGCCACCACTTGCGGAAATGAGACAAATGGGGCTGCTTTCATCAGTCCCACGTGACTAAAATTTCCGTTATGGAAAATGATTCCGATTCTTCCGTTTCGAAAGCGACACTGTATAAAAATGCTGCAGCATGGGATCGACTTGCCAAAGCACACGACGCTTTGGCAAATCCTGCCTGTGACGAAGCATTTGTAGATCCAAGGAACTGGCTTGGCACAGGTGGTCCTGCCGATCGCCCTTGGCTTCCCTCGAGCCTGAAGGGGCTGGAAGTTCTGTGTCTTGCCGCAGGTGGAGGGAAGCATGGACCACTCTATGCAGCAGCCGGTGCGAGAGTGACGGTTGTCGACCTGTCAGCGTCAATGCTTGACCTTGACCGACAGGTTGCCAGAGAAAGGAAACTTCATCTTGAGCTAATACAGAGTTCCATGGATGATCTTAGAATGTTGAAAGATGGTCGTTTCGACCTTGTTATTCACCCTGTGAGCAGTTGCTATCTGCCGTCTCTGGCCAAACTTTTTGTTGAAATTTTTCGTATTTGTCGGCCAGGTGGATCCTACATGAGTCAGCACAAGTCTCCAAGAAATTTACAATCTTCGTTGCAACCAAATTCTAATGGTCGGTATGAACTTGTTTATCCAGAGGTTCGTTCGGTGGATGACTCAAAAGCACTTCCGCCGGCACCTCCTTCTCGTTTGAGGGAAGTTGGAACAAATGAATTCATCCATTCCCTAACAGATATTGTTGGTGGGATATGCCATGCGGGCTTTTGTCTCGAAGACTTTTTCGAGCCAAGTGAGGGTGATCGAGAAGCAACTCGTGGCTCATTTGCCCATCGAGCAGCTTTTCTACCACCGTATATTCGCATTCTGGCCCGCAAATATGGTCAGAGAAAAACTTTGAAACCCGTCGTGGTACAGTAAAGAGTTGTACTGATGTAAGGATGTAATTAAATGATTTGTATGAACATTGTTCTGACGGTAAAAGAAGAACGTGATATTGAAGCCGTGCGTGACTTGCTCTGTCAGGCGATGAGAAAGAGCAGGAATGAGTCAGGTTGTGAGCGATTTGATGTCTATCACTCGCAATCAGAGGCAAACCGATTTACTATGGTTGAGCATTGGTCTTCCCAAGAGGCTCTTGATGCCCATCGTCAAGCTGAAGCGTATACAACAATTTATAAGCCCCAAGTGATCCCACTCGTTGAGCGTGTTGGTCATCCAGTGACGCTTTTGGAGTAATGCTGGATCTATCAAATAAATAGATTTCATTCTGTCTATGTTGCTTCTCATTGATAACTATGATTCGTTTACATGGAATCTCGTTCAAAGACTTGGAGAAATAGAGCCACGCTTGAACGTTGAGGTCTATCGGAATGATTCCATCGATGGTGACGCAATTGCCGCAAAGCAGCCGAGCCACCTGCTCATTTCACCTGGTCCATGCACTCCAGACAAAGCGGGTGTTTCCTGTGATGTTGTGCGCCGTTTTGCCGGTCGCATGCCAATTCTGGGGGTCTGCCTCGGCCATCAGGCAGTGGGACAGGTTTTTGGTGGAAAGATTGTTGCAGCCAAGCAACTGATGCATGGCAAGGTTGATCAGATCGAGCATGCCGGCAGGGGCTTGTTTGCGGGGCTCTCTTCACCAATAGAAGCCACTCGTTACCACAGCTTGGTGATTGATCCAGCATCAGTGCCAGATGTTTTTGAGGTCGATGCCTGGGCTTTTGCACCCGATGGTAGTAAAGAAATCATGGCTATTCGTCACCGTGAAATGCCTGTCTACGGTGTGCAATTTCATCCAGAAAGTTTTCTTACAGTGAATGGGCATGAAATGCTGCGGTCTTTCCTTGGGACCACAAGCACTGGTTTAGTCTCATGATTGATGTCATAGAAGCGCTGCGACGAATAGAAAAGGCAGCGGTTGTTAATCAGCCACGTCGTGTTCGTATTGAAAATGCTGTTGGGCTGCGATTATGGGAAGATGTGATTTCAGATACGGATTCACCGCCGTGGCACCGCTCGATGATGGATGGATTTGCAGTCATTTCTAATGACTTTGCTCTCGCCGAAGATGATGATAAGACAGTTGTATCCCTTGATGTTGTTGCTGAAATTGGTGCCGGTCAAACAACGGCAATTATTCTGAAGGAGGGGCAGTGTGTTCGAATCATGACAGGCGCTCCAATGCCCTCAGGGGCAGATGCTGTTATCCCAATTGAGCGCGTTGTAACAGGAAGTTCGGATGGTCACGTCGGCGAGCGCGTTTCTTTACATGATCCTCACTTTCGGTTTGGCCAGCATGTAAGCCAAAAGGCAAGTTTTTTTCAGGCTGGGCAGACGGTTATCAACAGTGGTGTTGAGTTAGAGCCAGTTCATATCGGACTTGCTGCTGAGGTAGGAGCTTCTCATGTAACAGTGAATGCACCTCCTCGTGTGTCTATTATTACAACTGGAAATGAACTCATTTCCGACTGTCAGATTCCCAAAAAAGGCCAAATTCGTAATACGAATGAACCTATGCTTTCCGCCGCAGTGGCACGTTGCGGTGCAGAGCCAATCCCAATGGGTATAGCCAGAGATTATGCAGAGTCACTAAGGGCGTTAATGGCTCAAGGGCTCGCAGCTGATATCCTTCTTCTTTCAGGCGGTGTCTCTGCTGGGGATTACGACCTTGTGCCAAGAACGCTTGAAAAAATGGGTGTCGAATGTATTTTTCATAAAGTTTGTCTGAAGCCGGGAAAGCCAATCTGGTTTGGGGTTTTCCAACGACCAGCGGCATCACCAACACTTGTTTTTGGTCTTCCTGGGAATCCTGTAAGTGCCCTGGTTTGTTTTGAACTATTTGTTCGACCAGCATTAGGTCTTGTATCAGGCCGATCGATCGATATGAAGAGTGTATCTCACCACAGGGCGCGATTAATCGGCTCGATAAAGGGTAGCGGCGACCGACCCGTATATCATCCCTGTCGTCTCGAATTGTCCGACGGCAGACTCTTTGTTGAAGCATTGCAGTGGGGTGGCTCTGCTGACTTACTCGGGCTTTCTCACGCCAATGGGCTTCTCGTGGTGCCGAAAAACTGTGGGGATTATCAGGAAGGAGAGGTGGTAGAAGTCATTCCCCTTGTATCACGATTCCGTCACGAGTCCGAGTGACGCTAGCTTCGCGAAGCACTCATCCCGTTCCCGACATCGCTCCAGAGAGACCCATGACTCATCCTGAGCTGTCTGAAACTCTTCACGAGAAGCCGGCAATGCTGTAGCACCTGATGCCAAACGCTGAATAACACCGCGGTCAAGACGAGTGAGTCGCATCGCATCAACTCGATAGTCTAAAAAGGCTTCCCAGCAAAGAGGGAAAAGTTTTGCAATGATTTCGTTTCCAATAGTCTCTGCATACCTTCGAATTTCAAGTTGTGCGTGACTGTCCATTCGCAACGCAAGGAAATGCAGGAGATTATGGAGATCTATTTTCCAGTACGCTTCGGTATACGTTGAAAGCGGTAAATCTTTACGTGCTTGCTCACGGGCGATGCCAGCTTGCAGTCGTTCTTCGTAAACACGACGAGCAAGGCTTTGTAATTCTTGTTCAGATTGAGTCAGAGGATGTCCATCATTATTCGTGAGAAATCCATCTGACCCCTGTCGGTTCGTTGAAGCCTGGCTTCTCCAACCATCGTTCCCCGTTGATTGCATTGAATCAATTGCGAGGGAGTATCGAGTTGAGTACTCGTTAATGTTGGCAGTACGGTGCCGAACCCATTGTCGCCAGCAATCCATTGGCACCCGTACAAGAAATTTCACCTCGGCCATCTCAAAAGGTGTTGTGTGGGCATGCCTCAAAAGATAACGAATCAGTTGCCGGTCATCACTGACTTTTCTCGTGCCTTCGCCGTAACTCACTCTCGCAGCTTGTACAACCGACGCGTCGTTTCCCATGACATCAACTACCGTCACAAATCCGTCATCAAGAACAGGGAATTTTTTCCACCGGAGGTTGTCTAGCGAGGGAGTGTTTTGTACTGCGGATGGCATGAAATTTCCTCAATGAAACGAATGAATTTGAATACAGAATGAACTTATCCGGCTATCACTGCAACCGCTGACCGTGTTGCAAGTCAATCACGCTATTCTGGAATGCCATGTCAACTAAAGAAGTTCTCGCCATAAAGGTTTGTTGGTGGACAGGTCGTAACAGTTATATCGCCATTGACTCGTGTTTGACACGCAAGTCGCATGGTTTCTTCATTTCCGATGTAGGCCATAGAAACACCCATGCGTGCTTTTTCGAGGAGTCCTCTTGGGCTTGTATTCTCCATTCCTTTGGTGACGAGCACCCGACAGCTTCCACAAGAGCCCATACCGTGGCAATTGAGGACTTTGTGAACCCCAGGGTACAGTGAGACTCCCGCAGCGAGTGCCTCTTTGCGAAGGTTGGCACCTTCAGGAACTTGAATTTCTTTTTTCTCTGTAGCAAAGGTAATTGTTGGCATAGGATTCTCTCGATAGGAAGGCCTTTGTTTCCCGATACTGTAGTCATCTGAGCCGTTTGCTTCCAGCGCGGCCAAACTAATCCCGGAGGAATGGGTGAATGGCCGAATTATCACGA
>Ga0315331_10003930_pt1 | contig 11222 bp, 10 predicted proteins | sample M160m34915metaG_FD_203456 | JGI IMG/M metagenome (GOLD analysis project Ga0315331, IMG submission 203456) | Ammonia-oxidizing marine archaeal communities from Monterey Bay, California, United States - M1 60m 34915 | ecosystem: Environmental > Aquatic > Marine > Intertidal zone | place: USA... | reverse complement strand
CGACGCGGGAGCTCGGGGTGATGGGGATCATGGAACTCCGGGACGGGCAGATCGCCGCATGGCGAGAGTATTTCGACCTCGCCCAGATGGTGGCGCTGAGTCGGTCCTGACACTTCATTCAAGCTCGCGCGCTGCGCCATTTTTCAGCGCATTGATTGCGCAAAGGAGAAGACCGATGGCCCAATACGACACCGTGATCAAGAATGGGATGATCGTCGACGGGCGCCGAATGCCGCGCTTCAAGGGCGACCTCGGCATCAAGGACGGCGTGATCATGGCGATCGGTCGGGTCGATGCGAGCCAAGGGGAGCGCGTCATCGATGCCCAAGGTCGGGTGGTCGCTCCCGGGTTCATCGACCTCCATACCCATTACGACGCTCAGATCTTCTGGGATCCCTACTGTTCGATCTCGGGCTGGCACGGCGTGACGTCGGTCGCGATCGGGAATTGTGGATTCGGTTTCGCGCCGGTGGCCGAGGATATGCGAGAGCGTGCGATGCTCTCGATGACCCGGAACGAGGCGATCGGCCTCGCGGCCATGAAGGCGGGCATGCCCTGGGATTGGGAGACCTTTCCCGAGTTCCTCGATTCCGTCGAGCGGACGCCGAAGGCGGTGAACGTCCTGCCCTTCATGCCCCTCACGCCCTTGATGACCTGGGTGATGGGGCTCGAGCGGGCGAAGGCGGGCGAGATGCCCACGGACGAGGAGCACGCGGAGATGGGTCGCCTGCTCGACGAGGCGATGGACCGCGGCGCCTGCGGCTTCACCATGCAGCGGCTCACCCCCGAGAGTGGGGCCTCGGTCCAGCGTGACTACGACGGGACGCCGATGGTGACCGACGTGATGCACCACGAAACCTGCCTCGAGCTCGCCCGTGTGCTGGGGCGACGCAACGAGGGGCTGATGCAGATGACCGCCGCGACGGCGGATATGGGCGAAGCATTCGCCAACTACGAGGAGCTCGCCGCGGTGTCGGGCCGACCCATTCTCTACAACGTGCTGCTCATCATGAAGGACATGCCCGAGGCGCATCGCGGGATGATCGAGTGGCTCGACGGCTGCCGGGAGCGCGGAAATCGGGTCTACGCCCAGGCGGTCACGAATGACGCCGGCTTCACCTTCACCTTCGAGGATTTCAACCTCTTCGACGACCAGGACGTGTGGCGGGAGTGCATGCTCGGGACGCCCGAAGAGCGGCTCGCCAAGTTTCGCGATCCAAAGCGTCGGGCCGAGCTCTGTGCGGTCGAACATTTCTCGGGGACCCAGCCGATCGACACCGCGATCGTGACCGGCCCCCAGAATGCCGAGACGAAGCCCTTCCAGGATCTCACGCTCGGCCAGGTCGCTGAGCTGCAGGGCAAGACGCCGATCGAGGCGATGATCGACATCGCTGTCGCCGACGACCTGAAGACCGAGTTCTTCATTGGCGGCGTCAATACGGCCCCTTCCGAGGGGCTCCAGGAGGTCGTGGACTACCCGTGGGCGATGCCGGGGGTCTCCGACGGGGGGGCGCATACGAAGTTCTTCACGGGCGGGACCTATCCGACCGAATTTCTGATGCGCTGTGTGCGGGACGAAGGGATGTGCTCTCTGGAGGAGGCCCATTGGAAGCTCTCGGCACTGCCCGCGATGGCGGCCGGATTCCGGAATCGGGGCGTTCTGGAGGAGGGGGCACCAGCGGATCTCGTCATTTATGACCTCGAGCGTCTCGAACTCGAAGGGCCGGAAGTGGCGCACGACCTGCCGGGTGGCGACTGGCGGCGCGTGCGCCGGGCGCGAGGCTACGCGTACGTCCTGGTCAACGGGGTCGTCACGATCGAGGACGACCGCGAAACCGGCCAGACGCAGGCAGGCAAACTGCTACGACATGGTGGTGAGGGCTGAGGGCCGACGGCGCGTCCGGCACGGCGAGCGGATCGGCTCGGAACGGGTTTGAGAGCCATGAACTCGAGGCCGGATCGGTCCTTGTGAGCGTACCGTGCGACGCGCCATACTCGGGGTTCGAGCCCAACGGCTGGAGGAGCCCCCGCGTGACCGCCACAGCGTCCCGATTCGAAGCCCCCACGGAGGTGGATGGCGCCGTCGCGCTGCTCGCCTCGGAGGAGGATGTACGTGTCCTCGCCGGAGGCACGGACCTCTTGGTTCAGATGCGGACCGGCGGCCCGGCGCCGCCGGCGCTCTTTGTCGACATCAAACGGATCCCACGTCTGATGGCGACCGAGCTCAGCTCGGATGGGCTCCGGATTGGTGCCGCGGTCCCCGCCGCCGAGATCTATGAAAACGAGTCGATCCGTAGTCTCTGGCCCGGGCTGACGGAGGCGACTGATCTGATCGGCTCGAGCCAGATCCAAGGGCGCGCGACCTGGTGTGGAAACCTCTGCAACGCGTCGCCCGCGGCGGATTCCGTGCCGGCGCTGATCGTCAATGCCGCGAAGGCGGTGATCGCGGGGCCCTCGGGAGAGCGGTCGGTGGCCGTCGAGGATTTCACGAGAGGGCCCGGTCAGACCGTTCTGGAACGGGGCGAGCTCGTCGTGGAGTTCGAGGTGCCGGCTCCTGCCCCCCACAGCGCAGACGCCTACCTCCGGCTGATACCCCGGACCGAGATGGACATCGCCGTCGTCGGGGTGGCAGTGCAGGTCGAGCTCGATGCCGCGGGCGTCGTGACGGCGGCGCGGGTGTCACTCGGTGCGGTTGCGCCGACGGCGCTGCGGGTCGATACGGCAGCCTCGGCCCTGGTGGGCACGCGGCTCGAAGATGAAGCGCTCGCAGCGGCGGCCGCCGAGGCGAGCGACGCGGCAAACCCGATCGACGACAAACGGGGGACGGTTGCGTACCGAAAGCGGATCGCCGGAGTCCTCACGAAGCGTGCAGCGAAGCTGGCCTATGACCGGGCTCGGGCCCGTTAGGCCGAGAGTCGGAAGAGAGAAGAACGTGGCGAAGATACGAGTCGAGACGACGATCAACGGCGAAGAGACGGAGCTGCTCTGCGCGGGGCAGGAGAGTCTGCTGGACGCGCTGCGCGATGGGCTCGGCATGACCGGGACCAAGGAGGGCTGCACGACAGGAGACTGTGGGGCGTGTTCCGTGGTGCTCGATGGGCGGCTCGTGCCGTCCTGCCTGGTGCTGGCCGCGGAGGCGAACGGGCGCACGGTCCAGACCATCGAAGGCTTGGCGGAGGGTTCGAAGCTCACGGCCGTCCAGCAGCAATTCCTGGAGCACGGGGCGCTGCAATGCGGCATCTGCACGCCCGGCTTTATTGTGGCAGCGGAGAAGCTGCTCGAGAAGAATCCGGATCCGACGGAGCAGGAGGCGCGCTATTTCCTGGCGGGCAATCTCTGCCGTTGTACCGGATACGACAAGATCATCCGCGCCGTCCTCGACGCTGCGGCCGTGATGCGGGAGGAGCGGGCATGAGTGGTCAGTCCGAGGAACGGAAGTTCAAGCAGGTCGGAAGCCGACCGATTCGTCACGATGGTCTCGAAAAGGTGACCGGTCGTGCACGCTTTGGCGCGGACTACACCCTGCCCGGAGCGCAGGAAGGGGTCTTCGTGCGCAGCCCCTATGCGCACGCGCGGATCCTCTCGATCGACACGAGCCGGGCTGAAAAGGTGCCCGGGGTGCGGGCGGTGATTACCGCGGCGGACTTTCCCGACGTGCCGATGGGCTGGATTCCGGCGGGATCGACCGGGATCGACTTTGGCGCGAACCAGCGCACGATTCTCGCTCGCGAGAAAGTGCTCTACCACGGCCATGCCTTCGCGGCCGTGGCCGCTTCGACCCGGGAGATCGCCCTGGCGGCGGGCGAACTGATCGACGTCGAGTGGGAGGTGCTGACCCCCGTGCTCTCCCTCGAGCAGGCTTTGGCACCGGATGCGCCGATCCTGCACGAGGGTCAGGAGACGATGGGCGATGGCGACAAGCCCGAGGGCGACTCGAATATCTCGAGCCAAGTGCTCTTCGAGGGAGGGGACATCGAAGCGGGCTTCGCCGAGTCGGACCTCATCGTCGAGGGCCACTTCGATACGCCGATGGTCCATCAGGGCTACATCGAGCCCCACGCCTGCCTGGCGAACGCCCGGGAGGACGGGACGAGCGAGATCTGGTCTTCGACCCAGGGCGCCTTCGGCGTGAAGGGCGAGGTCGCGATGATCACGGGGAGCGACCCCAACTCGATCAAGGTGACGCCGACCGAAATCGGCGGTGGCTTCGGCGGGAAGATCCCCGTTTATTTAGAGCCCGCTGCGCTTGTCCTGTCACGCAAGGCGGGGCGGCCGGTCAAGATGACGATGTCCCGGGAAGAAGTGTTCCGCGGGACGGGGCCGACCTCGGGCTCTCGGATGTGGGCGCGCATCGGCGCCCGGTCCGATGGCACGATCGTGGCGGCGGAGACGCGTCTCGAGTTCGAGGCGGGCGCCTTTCGGGGTTCCCCGGTCGGGGCTGCCTGCATGACGATCTTCACGCCCTACGTGATCCCCAACTTCAAGATCCTGGGACTCGACGTCGTCCTGAACAAGCCGCGGGTGGCGGCCTATCGGGCGCCCGGCGCGCCGATCGGGGCCTTTGCGGCGGAGAGCCTGATCGACGATCTCGCGCGCAAGCTCGGGCGGGATCCGATTGAGCTCAGGCTGCAGAACGCGATCGAAGAGGGCGGCGTCGCCAAATATGGACCCTCCTTCGGGCCCATCGGCTTCAAGCAGACCCTCGAGGCAGCGCGGAACCATCCCCACTACAAGGCGGAGCTCGGCGAACATCAGGGCCGCGGTGTGGCGGCTGGCTTCTGGTTCAATGCCGGTATGCAGTCGAGCGCGACGGTCAGCGTGAACGACGACGGCTCGGCCGTCGTGCGCACGGGGAACCCCGATATCGGGGGGTCGCGGGCCAGCATGGCGCTGATGTGTGCCGAGGAACTCGGGATCGACGTGACCCGGGTTCGGCCCCTGGTCGGGGACACGGACTCGGTTGGTTACTGCGACGTGACGGGTGGGAGCCGAGTCACCTACGCGACCGGCATGGCCGTGATCGAAGCCACCCGGCAGGTGGTGGATCACCTTCGGGCGCGTGCGGCGACGGTCTGGAATGTCGAACTCGACTCGGTCGAGTGGCAGGACGGGAACGCGGTGGCCATCAACGGGGCGGCGGAGAAGGGGTCGATGTCGCTTGGCGAGATCGCCGCCAAGATGCGCATGACGGGGGGACCGGTCGTCGCGAGCGCGTCCGTCAACCCGCCTGCGGCCGGGCCCGCCTTCGGTGTCCATCTCTGTGACGTCGAGGTCGATCCGGAGACGGGAGTGACTCGCGTGCTTCGCTACACCGTGGCCCAGGACGCCGGCAAGGCGATTCACCCGACCTTCGTCGAGGGCCAATACCAGGGCGGTGCGGCGCAGGGCATCGGCTGGGCGCTCAACGAGGAGTATCTCTGGGACGAAGAGGGCCGGGTCGAGAATCCGGGTTTCCTCGACTACCGAGTCCCCGTCGCGAGCGACCTGCCCATGATCGACACGATCATCGTCGAGGTGCCGAACCCGCTCCATCCCTACGGCGTGCGCGGAGTCGGCGAGACGCCGATCGTGCCGCCGCTCGGGACTGTGGCGAATGCCATGCGGGACGCGACGGGCGTGCGCTTCCGTTCGTTGCCGATGTCGCCTCCCCGCGTGCTCGATGCGCTCGACGGCGCCTCGGACTGAGTTCGAGCGGGAGCACGCGACATCATGCCGACGGTGATCTTCTCCGCGGCCCAACGCCGCTTCACGGCCGGAGACGAGCGGGTTGAGCTCGAAGCGAGCCGGGTCGACGAACTCATCCGAGCCCTCGAGGCGCGCTATCCCGCTCTCGACGGCCAGCTCGAACACGCCGCGGTCTCCGTCGACGGGGTCGTTCACAACGACGCGCTCTACGTTGCTCTGCCGGCAGGCGCGGAGATCCACTTCGTCGGTGCGATCGCCGGTGGTTCTGGCGATGCGGTCGGGGAGCCCACGACGGCACAGGCCGGGGACCCGCTCGGGGAGCCCACGACGGCACAGGCCGGGGATCCGCTCGGGGAGCCCACGACGGCACAGGCCGGGGACCCGCTGGGCCTGGCCCTGGGTTGGCGGCGCGCGGGGAGAGCGGTCGCCATCGCGACGGTGGTGGAGACCTGGGGCTCGTCACCTTGCCCGGCGGGTAGCCAGCTCGCGGTCGATGGGGAGGGCCATTTCGAGGGCTCGGTCTCCGGCGGCTGCGTCGAAGGGGCGGTGATCGAGGGAGCCGGCGAGGTGATCTCGACGGGGGAACCGGTCCTGCTCGAGTTCGGAGTCGCCAACGAGGAGGCCTGGGCCGTGGGGCTCGCCTGTGGCGGTCGTGTCCGGATCTACGTCGAGCGACTCGATTGAAGGTCGCGCTGCTCGAAGAATTACTCGCCGCGCGGGCTGCGCGGCGCCCGGTCGTGCGGCTGACGTGGCTGGAGGGCGGGCGCGAGCGGCTCGTGGACGCGACTGCGGGCGATTTGTCGTCGACTCTGCGAGAGCGCGTGGGAGAGGCGATTCGCAGTGATCGGGGCGAACTCGTGGCATCAGCGGACGGCCCCGTCTTCGTCCACCCACTGAACCCGCCGCTGCGGCTGGCGATCGTGGGGGCGGTCCACATCGCGCAGCGCCTCTCGTCGCTGGCGCGCGATCTCGGCTACGCCGTCAGCGTCATCGATCCGAGGCGAGGCTTCCTGACCGAGGCGCGCTTTCCCGACGTCGAACAGTCCCATGAGTGGCCCGACGCCGCGCTCGAGAGCTTCGACCTGGACGCGCGGACCGCCGTCGTGACGCTGAGCCACGACGCCAAGATCGATGAACCGGCGCTCGCGGTCGCGCTGCGCTCCGGCTGCTTCTACGTGGGAGCGTTGGGCAGCCGACGTACGCAAGAGCGGAGGCGGGAACGGCTACGCGAAGCGGGCCTCGGGGAGGAGGAGCTGGCGCGGATCCATGGTCCGGTCGGCCTCGATCTGGGGGCCCGGAGTCCTGCGGAGATCGCGCTTTCGATCGCTGCGGAGATGACGGCCACCCTGCGAGCGCAGGGATGAGGGTCGCGGCGCGCAGCGCCCAGGAGATCGTCGGGCTCGTGCTCGCCGCGGGGAGTTCGCGCCGTATGGGTGAGGGGCATAATAAGCTGCTCGAAGTCGTCGGGGGAAAACCCCTGGTGTGCTGGCCGGTCGCCGCGCTGCGCGAGGCGGGCGTCGCGCGGATCGTGGTCGTGCTGGGCTTCGAGGCCGAAGCTGTTCGGCGGGTCCTCCCGGACGACGTCGAGTGTGTGGAGCCGGCGGACTGGGCCGAGGGGATGGGCGCCTCGCTGGCCAGCGGAGCGCGCGCGATCGCCGCGCAAACAGGGCCCAAGGCGGTGCTCGTCTGTGTGGGCGATCTGCCCGGGTTGCGGGCATCGGAGGTCACACGCGTGATCGAGGCCTATGCCGCCGATCCCGATGATCGCTCTATCTGTGTGCCTTGCTTCGAGGGTCGAGAGGGGCACCCCGTGCTCTTCGGAGCGGCCCACCTGGCCGCGCTCTGCGAATTGAGGGGAGATCGCGGCGGCCGGGCGATCCTCACCGCTCATTCCGAGCGGGTGCGCCGCATCGCGCTCCCGACCGCTTCGGTCGTGCATGACCTGGATACCCGGGCTGATCTGGATGCCTGGCTCGGCTGAGCCGTCGTTGCCGGGCGCGCGGCAGCGCGACGGAGCAAGGGCTCGAATAGCGGACGGCGCGAGGGCGCTTTGGCCGATCGCATCGCCAGGGTTGCTGTGATAGCAATGGGGGCCGCGCCCCGAGCGGAACGCAGACGAGGCTTCGATTCCCGAGCCCCGACCGGTTCCGGCACCCCACCAGGAGAGAATGCCCCCATGGAAGAAATCCGATTCGATGATGTCGCCGCCCTCGAGAAGCACGTGAGCGAAGAGTTCGGTGATTTTTGTGAGCCGGTCGAGATCAATCAGGACATGGTGAATCAGTTCGCGGAAGTGACCGGGGACCATCAATGGATTCATATCGACGTCGAGCGCTGTGAGAAGGAGAGCCCCTTCGGTGGTCCGATCGTTCACGGTTTCTTTACGCTCTCTCTTCTGCCCATGTTGAACGCGAAGGCCAAGCCCACGTACAAAACCACCGGCGTCAAGAATGCCGTCAACTACGGCTCCGACAAGCTGCGCTTCCTGAGCCCCGTCCCCGTCGGTTCGAAGCTTCATGCGCGTAGTCGCCTCGTCTCGGTGGAGGCGGGCAAGAAGGGCATTCGGCTCGAGCAGGAAACGGCGATTCATGTCGTGGGGAGTGAACGTCCGGCGGTCCTCTACAACATGATCACGCTGCTTCAGGGCTAGGGGTCTCGACCTTGCCGATCGCTCCCCATCCGCATTTTTCCGGCTGGCGCGTCTGCGTTTTCGCGGTGCTGACGCAGGCGATCGCGATCGGTTTCACGCTCGGCGCCGTTGGGCTCTTCGCCGCGCCCTTGGGCGAAGAGTTCGGGATGACCGCGACGCAATTTGGCCTCGGGGTGAGTGGGTTCAGCCTGGTCATGAACCTCTCGATGCCCTTGATCGGGGGATTCCTGGATCGGGGTTCGATCCGCGGGGTGATGACGGTGGGGGCCGTTTTGCTCGCGGCGAGCCTGCTCCTGCTCTCGGTGGCGACCTCTCTGTGGCAGATCGGCCTGCTCTTCTCGATCGGATGCGCGGTCGGGATGGCGATGCTGGGGCCGATGGCCTCCTCGACCGCGATGGCCAATTGGTTCGACCGGCTGCGGGGCCGGGCGCTGGGGTTCGCGAACGCCGGGGGGCCGCTCGGCCCCTTTCTAGTCGTCCCCTTCGCCGGGATTGCGGTCGCGGAGTTTGGCTGGCGGCCGACCGTGGTGGGCTTTGCGGCGGTGACGCTGCTGGTGGGGATTCCGGCCATTCGTCTCGGGATGATCGATCGGCCCGGTGACGTGGGACAACGACCCGACGGCGACGGCGAGGCCGCGGCGGTCGAGCAGCTCCAGGAGGGGGCTTCGCCGAGCGAGGTGTGGGACACGGGGTCGATCATACGCTGCCGTGAGTTCTGGCTGATGGCGCTCGCTGCGGCGCCCTTCGGCGCGCAGGGCATCGTGTTTGGCGCGAATGCGATCCCCTATCTCGCGCATCACGGCGCGAGCGCGCAGGCCGCCGCGCTGGCCCCGATCCCGCTCTCGTTCGGGGCGATCGCGGGGCCGCTGCTCTTCGGGAGCCTGGCGGACCGGATCCACCCCCGGCTGCTCTTCATGGGTCTCAGCGCGACGATCTGCGCCGCCTTTTGTCTGCTGATGACCGCGCCGGGCTACTACCCGTCCCTGGCCCTCTTCGTCGTGTGCGGTCTGGTGGGGGGCGCGATGATGCCTGTCTATGGTGCGCTGATCGGTCGGCTCTTCGGGGTCGAGGCCTTCGGGCAGGTGATGGGCCTCGGGGCTCTCGTCGGTCTGCCCGTGATCACGGCTGCGCCCGTTCTCTTTGGTCTCGCCTTCGACCAGACGGGAAGCTACGTGGCGGGTCTGGTCGGTCTGGTCGGCGGGCTGGGCATCTCGATCGTGCTCTTCGCGCTCTTGCCGCCTGGGCGCGCGCGAAAACGGGGAGCCGGTATGGATGCGACCTAGCCCCCAAGCGCGCGGGGCAGGTGGCAAGGGGGTAGATGGTAGGCGTTCGCTGGAGGCGTCTGGGCGCGACGGAGGCCTTGCGCCGGCGAGGCGCTAGCCGAAGCGCCGGCGGAGCGCCTCGAGGTCCAGCGCTGTGGCGCTCTCGATCGGGTCCGTGTCCGCGGCCTCGGAGAGATCCCCCGGTTCGAGCCGCGTCTGGAGGCGGATCGCGGTGGCGAAGGCCTCGGTCGAGGTATCGAGCATCCGCACGGCGGTCTTGCCCGTGGCGGAGTCGATCAGCTCGTCGAAGGGGATCGGGATGATCCTGCCTTCCTGGCGAGTGATCATGACATGGCCCTGTCCGGCGAGGAGCGCCGCGACCGCGCCGGCGCCGAGTTCCCGCGTGTACTCCTGGTCGAAGGCGCAGGGGGCCACGCAGCGGCATTCGTAGCCCACGTCTTTGAGCACGACGGTGGCGCGGAGGCCATGTTCCGCCAGGGCAGTCTGGACGCGTTCGCGGACGAGGCGACCGAGCGGGAACTCGGCGAGCCGCAGGTGGCCATGCTCGTCCCGGGGTAGGTCGGGGAGGTCGGCGAGGTCCGCCTCGTTGATGGACTCGCCGAGCCCTTCGGCCAGCACGATCACGCCGTAGGGTCGCCCCTCGGCTGTGCTCTTCAGGATCGTGCCTTCCACGCGACGCGCCAGGGTCTCGAGCGGGATCGATTTCCCGTCGAACTCCTCCGCCACGACGGCCAGGGTGGCGCCCGCGGAGTGGGCCGCGCCGAGCGCCAAATGGCCGGCGTTGCGGCCCATCATCGTGATGATGAACCAGCGTCCCGACGTCCGGGCGTCTTCCATCAGCGTGCAGAGAATCCCGCTGGCCGTGGCGCGGGCGCTCTCGAAACCGAAGGTCGGCACGCCCGGTGGGAGAGGAAGATCGTTGTCGATGGTCTTGGGCACATGAACGACCTTGAGCCGGTCGCCCGCCGCGTCCGCCACGGTGCGCGCTGAGAAGCAGGTGTCGTCGCCGCCAATCGAGATCAGGTGATCGATGCCCAGGCGCCCGAGGGAGTCGACGACGCGGTCCAGGTCGGCGGGGTCGCGGGTGGGATTGGCACGAGAGGTGCGCAGGATGGACCCGCCGAGCTCGTGGATGCGGCCGACGGCCGCCTCGTCCAGGTCGAGGACGTGGTCGATCTCGCCGCGCATCAGCCACTCGAAGCCCTGCACACAGCCGATCACGCGCGCGCCGCTGCGGCGGGCCGCGATCGTGGCTGCGCGGATCACGCCATTGATTCCTGGCGCGGGTCCCCCGCCCACGACGATTCCGAACGTTGCCATCCAAGCCTCCAGGATTGGGTCGCGCGGGAACGTAGCCGGATCGTGCCAGGATGGCAGCCGGATCGTGTCAGGGTGGCAGCCGGATCGTGCCAGGATGGCAGCCGGATGAGGGCATCCGTCCGCGGCCGCTACCCTCGGCGCGCACCGATCATGGCCGCGCCGAGCACGAGGGGTTCGTCGCCGACCACACGCCAGGCGTGGCGCGTGCCCCGTTGGACCACGCAGTCGCCCTGCTTCACGCGCTCCTTGCGGCCGTCGTCGAGCTCGAGGTCGGCGGCGCCCGA
>Ga0315331_10003926_pt1 | contig 11227 bp, 7 predicted proteins | sample M160m34915metaG_FD_203456 | JGI IMG/M metagenome (GOLD analysis project Ga0315331, IMG submission 203456) | Ammonia-oxidizing marine archaeal communities from Monterey Bay, California, United States - M1 60m 34915 | ecosystem: Environmental > Aquatic > Marine > Intertidal zone | place: USA... | reverse complement strand
CGGTCACGCGAAGGGGAACCCGAATGCGCAAATCGCGGGGGATTACACGGTCGACGGGATCCTGGCGGAGCCCTTCCTCGTCAACCCGCTGCGCAAATCCGATTGTGCACCGATCAGCGACGGCGCCTCAGCGATCGTGTTGGCGGCGGGCGACCGTGCGCGCTCGCTGAGCGAGCGGCCGGCGTGGATCCGGGGGATCGAGCATATCTGTGAGCCGCAGGATCTGGGCGTGCGGGACCTGGGACGGTCGCGCTCGACGGAGATCGCGGGGGAGAAGGCAGGCGTGTCCGCCGGTCAGGTCGACATCGCTGAGCTCTCGGCCCCCTTCACACACCAGGAGATCCTGGTCGAAAAGGCGCTCGGCCTGACGGAGGCGACCCAGGTCAACCCGTCGGGAGGCGCGCTGGCGGGGAATCCGATGATGGCCGTCGGGCTCAGCCGAATCGGGGAATGCGCGGCTCGGATCTGGCAGGGCGACGCCGATCGGGCAGTGGCCCACGCGACTTCAGGCCCCTGTCTGCAACAGAATCTCGTCTGTGTCCTGGAGGGAGAGTAGTCATGGCGGAAATGACCGCGGTCGTCGGTATCGGGCAGACGAATTATCAAGCCAAACGCCTCGACGTCTCTCAGGCGGGGCTGCTGCGCGATGCCGCCGAGAAGGCGTTGGCGGATGCCGGCTGTACTTGGGCGGACATCGATGCGGTGATCATCGGCAAGGCGCCCGACCTCTTCGAAGGCGTGATGATGCCGGAACTCTTCCTGAACGATGCGATCGGTGGGGCCTATAAGCCCATGCTCCGGGTCCATACGGCGGGCTCCGTCGGGGGGTCGACGGGCATCGTGGCCGCGAGCATGGTGCAGAGCGGGATCCACGACCGCGTGCTTTGCGTGGCCTATGAAAAGCAGTCCGAGTCGAACGCGACCTGGGCGCTTTCGATCGCGATGCCCTTCTCGCTGGCGACGGTCGCGGGAGCGGGCGGGTATTTCGCGCCGCTGGTGCGCGGCTATATCCGACGCTCGGGGGCACCCGAGGATACGGGGATTCGGGTGGCCGTGAAGGATCGGCAGAACGCGCTGCGGAACCCGCTGGCCCATCTCCATCTCGAGGACATTTCTTTCGAGATGGTGGCGAACTCGCCGATGCTCTGGGATCCGATTCGTTACCTCGAAACCTGTCCGTCCTCGGACGGCGCCTGTGCGATGGTGATGGAGAAGGAGTCGCTGGCGAGTCAGCGCTCGGGGAAGGTCGCGTGGGTGCACGCGACGGAGATGCGCAGCGAACCGACGATGTTCTCCGGTCGTGATCAGGTCATGCCCCAGGCGACCCTGGACAACGCGGCGGCGCTCTACAAGAAGGCGGGCATCACCAAACCCCGCGAAGAACTCGACTGCGCGGAGATCTACGTGCCCTTCTCCTGGTTCGAGCCGATGTGGATGGAGGGCATGCTGATCACCGAACCGGGGGAGGGTTGGAAGATGACCTACGAGGGCGCGACGGCCCTCGATGGCGACTTCCCCGTCAATATGTCGGGTGGGGTGCTGTCCTCGAATCCGATCGGGGCATCGGGTTTGATCCGCTTTGCCGAAGCGGCGCGCCAGGTGCGAGGACTGGCCGAGGACCATCAGGTCGACGGGGCCAAAAAGGCGCTCGGGCACGCCTACGGCGGGGGTTCGCAGTATTTCTCCACCTGGATCGTGGGGTCCGAGAAGCCCGCGTAAGGTCGCTCTTCGCCGGATCGCACGCCGGTGCCGCTGCAGCCTTCGTCCGACGCGCGCCAGAGTGACCCGCTCGGCTCTCTCTCCCTCGATCTCTCCCTCTCTCTCGCGCGGGTCAAGGCCCTCGGCGTGAAGAGCCGATCGTGGTCATGCCGATCAGGAGGGCGCAGAGGCCTGCGACGAGCCGGGCCAGAGGGCCCAGCCCGGGTACGGGCGCGGGGGGTGGCAGGACCGTCAGGTCCAACGTGGTCTGGTCCTCGAGCGGCGGGGAGCCCGAATCGCGCACCCGCAAGGTGACCGAGGTCGTCCCGACGTCGGATACTGCAGGGGTCCCCGAAAGCGTCCAGGTATTCGAGCCCTGATCGACGGGGCTGCCGAGCCATCCGGGCCCCGCGTCGAGGAAGACGCTCAGTGTGTCTCCCGTGTCGGGATCGGTCGGGGAGACCGTCAGCACGTAGGCGACCTCCGCGGTCGCGCTCGAGAGTGCCGTCAGGCCGAGCGCGGGGGCCCGGTTGACCGGGGTGATCGTGATGGCGAAGGCGGTCGTCGACACGCTCCCGCCCCGTCCGTCCGAGACGCTGAAAGCGAACCCGTCCGAGAGCACAGCGCTGCCGTCGTGCTGGTAGGAGACGTTGCCCGCGTCGATCTGCGCCTGGGTGAAGCTGCTCGCGGGGCTGAGCGTGCCAGCGGACGGAGGCGTTGCCACCGTGTAGGTGAGTGTGTCTCCCACGTCGGCATCGGTCGTTTGAAGTTGGCTCGTGCCAATGATGCCAGTCGCGCCTTGGGCGAGGCCGAGGCCGGTGTTGACGACGAGTTGCGGGGGTGTGTTGGGGGGCGGCGGTTGCACATTGACCGCCGAGGTCGAGCTGCCCGAGGCCCCGCCCGAAGCCGTGAACGTGCTCTCGAAGCGGACGACCTGGGCGATCAGCACGTCATCGACATGCCAGCCGTTACTCCCGACGCTGCTGTCCGACGTCATCCTGAAGCGGATGATCGCGTTGTTGCCTGCGAGGGATTGGAGGTCGATCTCGGTCTCGATATAGGCCCCCGAGTTGCCGGTGAAAGCGGAGCGTCCTCCGATGGGGCTGCCGTATCCGCTGGAGAGGGTTCCCGAGTAGCCGTTCGCCGTCATGGCACTCCCGAGGTCCGTCCAGTTCGCGCCACCGTCGATGGAGGCCTCCACGACGCCACCGTCGTAGGAGTTCTCGGTTTCGTAGCGGTGCCAGAACTCGAGGGTCGTGCCCGACTGGATCGCGACTGGCGCGAGCAGGGTGACGAACTGGTCGGTGATGCTGCCCGGTTCGGAGCCGAACCAGGAGTTCGGGCTCGACCGCGGTTGGGCCGCGCTCAGGCTCCAATCGACCGACCCGGCATCGTGGCTGACGGCCCAGAGGCTGCCGCCGCTATCCATGTCGTCTTCGAAGAGCGTGGCGCTGCCGGGCCCGGCGGTGAGCAGGACGGAGAAACTTCGCTGGATCTGCTGGCCCGCGAGGAGGTCGGTCGCAGGCCAGGTGACGGTCCCGCCCGATTCATTGCCCGAGTCACTGGCGGAGCTGGCGACATAGCTGCTGCCCGTCGGCACATCGGCCGTGAAGACGACGCCCGAGAGTGTCGAGGCGGACGAGTTCGTGGCGGTCAGCGTCAAGCTCGTGGCCTGGCCGGCGAAGGGCGGGTCCGGAGAGAGCGACTGCGTCAGAGTGAGGTTGGATGGGGGGGTGCATGCCGCACCCGACAGAATGCCGCGATCGCAGAACGCCGTCCGGATGGCCGCGTCGTTTGCACCGCCATTGAGGTTGACGTCGGCCTGGAGCAACTGATTCGCAGCGTCGGTCATGCTCGCGTTGCACGGGACGAGGAAGTGATGCTCCAGCACGAGCTGGTCGGCCACCGTCGCGCCCACGGCCTGCCGGAGGTCCCAAAGCGCTCTTGACCAGATCTCTCCGTCCGCATGAACGGCGCCGACCAGGTCGCCGGGATATTGTTTCGTGCCGTCGACACGGCGCAGGCAGGGCGGGTTGGAGCTGCTGTACGAAGAGGCATCCCACTCACCCACACACGCGGCGTTGCTGCTCTGGAAGGTCGCGTCGCCGTCGCCCGCGAAGAAGCTGGCCGCCAGGTAGTCCCCGAAGCCTTCGCCCATCGCGCCCATTTGACCGCCGCCCCAGCAGGCGTTCTGGTCGTGCTGGACCGCATGTCCGAACTCGTGGGCGATGATGTCTGCGTCCTCGCCGTCGTCGACTCCGCCGTCGCCGAAATGGATGGCATCGTCGGCGGATGAGTAGAAGGACTGGTCCGCCGTGTTCCAGTGCGCGTTCGCAAGGCTAGGGAAATCCCGGATGCCGTTGGCGACTCCGACGTCGTCATCGAATCCGAGCGAATGGAAATAGCGTTGGATCGCGTCGACGGTCGAGTAGATCACGACCTGCTCGAAGCGGTCGTCGCTGCGGTCGTACTCGTAGACGCGCGTGACTTCGTCGGCGTCCGGGACGCTGAGTCCACCCGATAGAGAGACGAGGTCGACATATTCCCCACGAAGCGTGCCGACACCGGAGTCGAGGCCGAGTAGGGTCGCATTGACGCGCTCCGCGTCGAGCGTTGCAGAGGTGGCGTCGCTGCCATCGGTGAGGCCTGTGTTGCCTGAGGTCTGGATCGGGTTGGGCTCGTAGATGAACCCACTCCCGGAGTCGAAGGCGATGCGATTTTCCTGGAACAGCACTTTGGCACTCGCGTCGTCGACCAGCGTGAGGAAATCACCGAGCGGTTGCTCCGAATAGACCGTCATTCGCCACGCGAGGCGGACGTCCGAGCCCGAAGTTGGGAACCAGACGGGTTCGATCTTGGAGGGCATGCGCAACGAGGTCGTGCCGGCAGCATCTCGTGCCACGTCTTCCGCCTGGGCGGGGGAGAGAGAGGGGACGCTGGAGGGCGCGGCATCGAGGGCGCGGTGGGTGCTGTAGACATCCGTGACGGTGCCGTCGGCGTTCTGATTGACCGTAATGCGTGCGTCATGGACGGGCAGGCCGGCGAGCTGTTGGTCGAAGAGGGTCCGGGTCCCGGCCAGGCCGTGCTGGACGTCGGCGGTTTCGAGGCCTGCCAGGTCTTGGTTCAGGCCGAGTGTTTCGGCGTGGGCACGAAGAAAGCGGCGGGCTCCCGACTCGCCCCGGGAGAGGGGCTCGCTCTCCCCGCATTGGTTGAGCACGATCCGGCCACTGCGCTCCGTTTCGAGGGTGCAGGGAAACGCGGCTGCACCGGTTGGAGACGACGGCGAAGTCGAGGAGGCGGCGGTCGCGATGGAAGCGGTCCCGGGAGCGCTCGTAGAGGCGGGGCTGGTGGCTGCTGGGGGTGTCCCGGATACGCGAGAAGTCGTGGCGGCGGGTTTTTCGGGAGGGGCCGGGCCGACCTGTGCGGGGAGCGCGGGGGGCGAATCCTCCGTGGGCCAGAGGACTCGAAGTTGCAGACAGGCTGTGAGGACCAGGAGTCCCGTGCCCAGCCCTGCCCATCGTCGCAGTCTCCGTCGGTTTGTTTCGTCCCTCATGTTGGATCCAAATCCATTTCTTTTCGACGGATCGACACGCCGGTCTTCGAACTACTCGTTGGAATCACCCTAACACGTAAGTGCGTTGCTGCATTTAAGGAATACGCCTCGTTTGCGGTTGCTTTGCATGCAACTTGCTTTCGGCATCGGATCGCCACGAAGGCGGCTGGCGAGGGGGAGATGCCTCTCCCGAGAACTCTGGGTACGTGCCCGCGAGGCTACTGAGGGGGTCGGATTTTGAATGCCCGCGGGGTTGGTACTCGATCGCGGCTCTCGTCGGCTCGGGCCGGGTCGGAGTTTCGATCGGACGCCGATTGTTTTGCCCTCGAGTGAATCCCTTCCCAGAGATCGCGGCACCCGAGCGCCCGGTGGGCGTCTACGCCTCTCCAAAGGGAACGGCGGATCTCGACGACTTCGATCAGGTCGCAGAACTGGTGTCCGACAGGTCGGGGGACCTCGCCCAAGCCCATGAGCTGGCCTGCGTTCGCATCCTCCCCTTCGGCAACCCGCGCTCTTCGTGAAGCGATCGCGCTGAGTCGGTCGGTCGTCGCCGACGCTCTCAGGCCATCGGGTATCCCGGAGTGCGCCTCGATCCACCCGCCAGGGCAGAGCGCGCAATCGGCGGGTCAGCAGGCGTGAAGAGAGCGGAGGGAAGGGGTGGTGGAGCCGGCGGGAATCGAACCCGCGACCTCTTGAATGCCATTCAAGCACTCTCCCAACTGAGCTACGGCCCCAACGGGAGGCGGAGTCTAGTCCACGCCCTCGCGCTGTCAAAACACGGGCAGGCGGGTCAGGGGCCACCCGATTTCTTCGCAGGGGCGGGGGCTTCGGGGAGCGTGGTATGCTGCGCGCCCGCTGCCGGAGTGGCGGAATTGGTAGACGCAGGGGACTCAAAATCCCCCGATCGAAAGGTCGTGCGGGTTCGATTCCCGCCTCCGGCACCATCCGCCTTCGACTCCACGCGTCGGGGCGGGTCCGAATGCGCGAGAGGGACGCCGTGTCCGAATCCGATACACCGCTGCGGGCGGATCAGTTCGATCGCTATCGCCGCCACCTGACTCTCCCGGAAATCGGCCTCGAGGGACAACAGAGGCTGCTCGACGCCTCCGTGCTGCTGATCGGCGCCGGGGGGCTCGGTTGCCCAACGGCGCAATACCTCGCCGCGGCGGGGGTAGGGCGTCTCGGCTTGATCGACGACGACGTGGTGAGTGCCTCCAATCTGCAGCGACAGATTCTCTACTCGACCGCCGATGTCGGCCGACCCAAAGTCGAGGTGGCCAAGGAGCGGCTCGAGGCGTTGAACCCGGATGTGCAAATCGATGCGCTGCGACTTCGGCTGGACTCGAGCAACGCGCTCGCGCTTTTCGGCGAGTACGACGTGATCGTCGACGGGACGGACAACTTCCCCACGCGCTACCTGACCAACGACGCATGCGTGTTGCTCCGAAAGCCCAATGTTCACGGCTCGATCTTTCGTTTCGAGGGCCAGGCCAGCGTCTTCGACGCGTCCCAGGGACCCTGCTACCGCTGCCTTTATCCAGAGCCGCCGCCGCCGGGTGCAGTGCCTTCCTGCGCCGAAGGGGGCGTGCTCGGGATTCTGCCGGGCACCGTCGCATTGGTGCAGGCGACGGAGACGCTGAAGCTACTGACGGGCCTGGGCGTGTCGCTCGTGGGCCGGCTGCTTCACTACGACGCCCTCGACATGGAATGGCGCGAGTTCAAGATGAAGCGGGACCCCGAGTGTCCGATCTGCGGAGACACGCCCACGATCACCGCTCTGATCGACTACGAGGGATTTTGTGGCATGCCGGCCCGGGAGGGGACGGCCGAGGGCGAGCTGGTGCAGACGCGGGCGGCTGATCTCGCACGTCGTCGCGAGGCGGGCGAGGCGATCTTTCTGCTCGACGTGCGCGGCGAGGACGAACGCGAGACGGCGACGATAGAGGGGTCTCACTGGATCCCCTTGGATGAGCTCGAAGCGCGCATCGGCGAGATGGTCCCCGCCAAGGGAGGCTCGATCGTCGTCCACTGCCATCACGGGGGCCGCAGCGAGAAAGCGGCCCGCCTGTTGCTCGATCGTGGTTTTAGCGGGGTTGAGAATCTGGACGGGGGGATCGAGTCCTGGTCCTTGACGGTCGATCCGGCGGTTCCGCGCTATTAACCCTTGCAGCGCAGGCTGCCCCGACGAACCCGACCTCGTGCTGGAGAGAACCGTGGCCCAAGTCAAGCTGCCCAACCCGCTCGCCCGTCGACATTTGCTTGAGGGCGGGCTCGACCCGGCCAAGGCGAAGGCGATCGGTGAGGCCTACCTCGCGGCCGACCGCGAGGTCGAGGCGGTCGACTTTCTCGAAATCGCAAAGGCCCATGAAACGCTCGAGGGGCTGCGAGAGCGATCCATCGAAGCCGGGGACGTGTTTCTGGTGCGCGCGGTGAGCGCCGCCCTGGGCGATGAGCTGACGGCGCAGGCCTGGAGCCGATGCGCCGAGGCGGCTGTCGCCGCGGGCCGCGAGCGAGACGCCGAAACGGCCCGGCGGCTGGCCACGATTGGCGAATAGCCCCGCGCGAGCATCCTGGACAGGGGAGTGAGATGTCATCGAAAGCCGACGGCGGTGCTGTGGGGCCGAGCTCGGGGACACCCGAGTCGATCGAAGAGGTGCTGGCCCACCTTCGCCTGTCTTTTCAAGCCGAGGCGATCGGAGATCTCCAGGCGACCTACCAGATCGACCTCGAAGGCGAGGGGGGCGGAGCGTTCTGGGCGAGGGTCGATGGCGGGCGCTTGTCGTGTGGAGAGGGAGGGACGCCCCAGCCGGACGTGCACTTCCGGCTTCAGGCCCGCGATTTCTACGATGTGCTGGCCGAGCGAGCGAACCCCGAGCTGCTCCACGTTGCGGGTCGGATCGAGGTCGTAGGCTCCCTCTCCCTGGCGTTGAAGCTCAGGGTGATGTTTCTGTCGGGCGGGACGGGCTGAGGTCGCGTCTGCGGAGGTGGCCCAGGTGGCCCAGCGTGAGATCCGGATCGAGAACGCGCGCTCACACAATCTGCGCGGCGTCGACTGCTCGATTCCGCTGGGCTCGCTGACGGTCGTGACGGGGCCTTCGGGTTCCGGCAAATCGACCCTGGCTTTCGACACCCTCTATGCCGAGGGCCAGCGTCGCTACGTCAGCTCTCTCTCGGCGTACGCGCGGCAATTTCTGGAGAGGTTGCCCCGGCCCGAGGTGGATTCGATCTCGAACCTTCCTCCGGCGATCGCCATCGAACAACGCAACGGCGTGACCGGGGCAAGGTCCACGGTGGGGAGCGCGACGGAAGTGCTCGATCACCTGAGATTGCTCTTTGCTCGGGTGGGGGAGACGCGCTGTCCCGGGTGCGAAGGCGTCGTGGATGCGGGAGGGGTGCTGGCGACGGCCGACCGCATTGAGCTCGAACACGCGGGGGAGCGAATTCTGCTGCTTGCGCCCGTGCGCGAGGGAGAGGGCCGCGCCGCCGCCGTGCGCGACGCGCTTGTGCGCGACGGACACACTCGGCTGATCGGCGCCGACGGGCAGATCCTGGACCTGCTCGAGACGACCCCGCGTCGCAAGCCCTCGAGGAAGGAACCCTGGTGGCTTTTGATCGATCGCTTGGCCCTGCGTGGGGAAGAAGGCGAACGAGCGCGGTTGGTCGAGGCCGTCGCCGAGGGCTTCGTTCGGGGAAATGGAGAGGTTGAGCTGCGTCGCGCTGGAGAGAGCGAGGGGCGGGTCTATCGCGAGGGCCGGGTCTGTGACGGATGTGGCCGGCGCTTTCCGGAGCCGAGTCCCGGTCTGTTTTCCTACAATAATCCGATCGGCGCCTGCGCCCGCTGTGAAGGGTTCGGCCGGATTGCCGAGATCGACTGGGACCGGGTCGTGCCCGATCCCGAGAAAAGCCTCTCGCAGGACGCGATTGCGCCTTTCGCGACGAAGACCTCGCGCCACTTGAAGAGCCGCCTCTTGAAGGCCTGTGCAGAGGTCGGGGTCGATGTGGATCGCCCCTTCTCATCGCTCTCTTCCGAGGAGCGAGAGTGGGTCTTCGAGGGCGATGAAGAATATTGGGGGGGAGTGCGGGCTTTCTTCGACTGGCTGGCGGGTCGGCGTTACAAGGTGCAGGCGCGGGTGATGATCGCGCGGCACCGTCGCTACGACCCGTGTCCGGACTGCGAGGCAACCAGGCTTTCCGAGGATGCTCGTGCGGTCTGGGTCGACGGACGGAACATGGCCGAGCTCGGGTGTTCGACTCTCGCCGGTCTACTCTCTTGGTCTGAGGATGCGGCCGGGCGGGGCGTGGGCGGAGCGGCGGCGGAGCGTCTCCTGGAGCTGATCGTGACGCGTCTGAGGACGATCCATGCGGTTGGCCTGGGCTACCTCGCCCTGGACCGAACGGTCCGCACGCTCTCTGGGGGCGAGGCGCAGAGGATCCAGCTGGCGACGGCCCTGGGCGGCAGCCTCACGGCGTCGCTCTACGTGCTCGATGAACCTTCGATCGGTCTGCACGCCGCAGACCTCGCCCGTTTACTCCGGGTGCTCGAGGCGATTCGCGACCAGGGCAATACGGTCGTGGTCGTCGAGCATGCGCTTTCGCTGATCGAGGCCGCGGACCACGTGATCGATCTCGGCCCCGGAGCGGGTCGGCGCGGCGGCGAGATCATCGCGGAGGGGGCCGTCGCGACCATCCGCGCCGATGACGCTTCGCGGACGGGAGCCGCCTTACGGGCGGAATGTCCGGGCTTCGAACGCCGGCCGCGGGACCTCTCGGATCATCCCAGGGTTTCGATTCGCGAGGCTCGCGTGAATAATCTGCGCGACCTCTGCGTCGAGATTCCCCTTGGTGGACTCGTCGTGATCAGCGGCGTGTCGGGTGCGGGGAAGTCGACCCTGATTCGCGATGTGCTCGTGCCGGGGTTGGCACCGGGGAACTCGCTCGACCCGTCCCGCCGGGTGCCCGCGCAGATCGAGGGCGCCGAGGCCGTGGAGGGAGTCGTGGTGGTAGACCAGGCGCCGTCGACGCGCAGTGGGCGATCCAATCCCGCGACCGTGACGAAGGCCTTCGACGCGATTCGGCGGCGATTTGCGGCGACTCGCGAGGCAAAGGCCCGCGGCTTCAGCGCGGGCACGTTCTCCTTCAACGTTGCTGGCGGGCGGTGCGACGAATGCGAAGGCGCAGGCGAGGTCGTCATCGACATGCAGTTCCTCGACGATCTGCGCGTGCCCTGCGACGGCTGTCATGGGCGCCGCTACCGGAGCGACGTCCTCCAGATTCGCCTGGACGGGAGGTCGATCCTGGATGTCCTCGAGCTCAGCCTGGAAGAGGCGAGCGAGGTATTCGCAGGAGACGCAAAGATCGCGGGTCGCCTCGAGCCGCTCGTGCGCGTTGGGCTCGGTTATCTCCAGCTTGGACAGCCGCTCTCGACACTTTCTGGGGGGGAACACCAGAGGCTCCGACTCGGACAAGCCCTGGTCGAAGGTGCCAAGGGCACGCTCTACGTCTTCGACGAGCCGACGACGGGGCTCCACCCGACCGATATCGAGGTGCTTTTGAGCTGTCTGGACGAGGTGGTCGAGGCCGGGGCGAGTGTGTTGGTGGTCGAACACGATCTCGATGTCATCCGCGCGGCTGATTGGGTCATCGATCTCGGTCCGGGTGGCGGTCCCCAAGGAGGGGAGCTGGTCGCCGAGGGGGCGCCCGAAGCGATTCGTGCCTGTTCCGCTTCGCTGACGGGTCGACTGCTCGCCGGCGAACGCGAGTGATGGCCGGCGACAACGCGCAGCGCGAACGACGTTTGGGAATTGGGCCGGATGTTCTCGCCGCGTCGGGTCGAGGGGGTGGGCGGCGATGGAATGGGCGGCGATGGAATGGGCGGCGACGGAATGGGCGGCGACGGAATTGGCGGCGAGGGACGGGAATCGAACCCGCCTGGAACGCGGCGACGCGCTCCACACCCGATTTGAAGTCGGGGCCGGA
>Ga0315331_10003924_pt1 | contig 11229 bp, 12 predicted proteins | sample M160m34915metaG_FD_203456 | JGI IMG/M metagenome (GOLD analysis project Ga0315331, IMG submission 203456) | Ammonia-oxidizing marine archaeal communities from Monterey Bay, California, United States - M1 60m 34915 | ecosystem: Environmental > Aquatic > Marine > Intertidal zone | place: USA... | reverse complement strand
CACTACGAAGCTTAGGGCTCTATGAATTCGAGCGGTTGTGTTTCCTTGACGTCGGCAACTCGAATTGCCAAGTCGCCAGCCAACAAGCGTCGGAAAGTCTTCCCGACGATATCGCCGCGCCATCCTTTCAGCAATGCAGGGGTTGGATCACCCTTGCGGCGGTCAAGTTCATAACCCATGAGTTCGCGGACGTCGTCAGCATTGCCCACGATGGGCGGGGCAAGTTTCTGTTGTCGACTGATGCAGGCGATAGAGGTGGAGAGGAACTGACTTAGCATCGGTGATACTACCCTTCGCGAGCCCCGTGGGCGTCGCGGCAAGTCATCTTCGGGCGTGTTTAACGCCGTCTCTATTGCGGCTGCGATATCGCCGTAGTGGTCGTTGAAACCGCGTCGTTCCATACCGCGAATGTTTTTGATTTTGTTCTGGTCAGTCGATCCCCGTTTCGCCAGTTCCACAATCAAGTCATCTCGAAGAACACGCCGAGGCAATCGATCAATGGTCTTGGCCCGATTCTCACGCCATAGCCAGAGTTGACGCACCGTTTCAAGTTGCCTTGCATTGAGTCCAGAGGAGCCACTGACTCGCCGCCAATTTTCGCGGGTCTCGGCATCTATGACTTTCTGTTGAAAAACCGCCGTTTCCTCCTCCAGCCACGATTCACGTTCAAGGTCTAAAACCATGCCAGCCAGTTTGTCATGCATTTCTGAAAGATCGACGACATCGTTTAATGCATAGGTGATCTGGTCTTTACTCAGCGGTCGACGACCCCAGTTTGTGCGTGTTTCACCCTTGGGTAAGGTTTTGTTGACCAATCGTTGAACAAGGTTGCCTAAGGATGCGGGATATTCCATCCCAACAAATCCGGCCGCCAGTTGCGTGTCGAACAACCCGGCGATCGGCTTGCCCGTGAAACGGTAGCAAAATCGACACTCTTCCCGGGCTGCATGCGCAATCACGATGCGTCCTGGCTCGGTCAGCAGGTTCCAAAAAGGGGTCGTATCTTCGACATATTCCGGGTCGATGATTGCCAATCGCCCATCTGCAGCAACCTGAATTAAGCAGAGCTGGGGACGATAGCTGTCTTCTGAGACGAACTCAGTATCGAAGCCGATTTGTTTGCAGCCGGCAATCTCTGAACAAAATTGCTCCAGCTCTTCGGCCGTGTTTATGGAATCGTATTGCAACGTTAGGCTTGATGGCACAATGGAATTTCGGGGCGTTTCGTCTTAGGAGAATAACCTCGATTCTGCCAATCGCCTATCCGGATCGGGCGATTAATTCCTGTTTCAAACCGATGTTTTTGATATGCCTTCGTCTTCAAATCCCGAAATTTACGTGTCAAACAGGGCCGATTTGCCCAGCGAAAAGATCGTCTCGGGAGATCTGGCCGACCTTCTCGTGAGCGTTCGGGACCGACGTGAGTTGCTCGAAGTGAGGAAATCAGCGGTCAGGATCATCGATCTGAAGGAGCCTCGGCGAGGCCCCTTGGCCCCTGCTGATGCGAGTTTGTGGCAGTTTGCAGACGAACTTTGGCGAGATTCCAGTGGACAATCCGAAGGCTTGCTATCGGCAGCTCTTGGTGAACAGGACCAGGCCCGAGAGGTCGCCGCGAGCCTGCCTGCAACCTTTGCGTTTGCCAAAGTTGGGCCCAGCGACTGCGAGACAGAAGCAAGCCTTAACGCTTTATGGGATGAAATACGTCTCGCACTTCGTGACTCTACTGAACTGGTAGCAGTCGCTTATGCTGATTGGAAATCGGCCAATTGCCTCTCGCCGGATGTTATCTTCCGGTTGGCGAGCGAGCACGGCTTCAAGCGTTGCTTGATCGACACCTACCAAAAAGATGGGCGATCGACTGTCGATCATCTGGGCTACGCAACTCTCAATAAGCTCCATCAACTCGCTCGCCAGCAAGGACTATGGTGGACGCTTGCAGGCTCAATCCGTAGGCCAGTTGTCGATGAACTGCAGGCACTCGGTTGGATGCCTGATTGCTTCGGAGTCAGGGGAGATGTCTGCTCTGGTACGCGGACGACGAGAATTGCACATGACTTGGTTCAGGCGTGGTGCCAACGGTTAGTCGTGTAGTTCAATGATTCGACGCAGTTGCTCACTCAGCCCAGTCGAGGCCGGTTAACTCCGTTAGACGCTCTTCGAAACTACCAATCAATCCGCCGACAAGCATCCACTTGGATTTGCACCGCAGCTCGATTTCGCCATGTGGGTTGATTCGCAGAATAGAGTCGCCCACGACACCGGCATCGTGCAGTTGCTTGAAATCGATCTCCCCCTCATTGACCACATCGAGCAATGTTTTGCCTGTCAATTCAATGAATTGCGTTTTCATATTTGATACCGAGAAAGAGAAAAGGGTGTGGCCGTATTGTAGTTCGACCTAGGGAACGAATGACAAAAAACGAAATTTACTGACTTAACAAATTAGTCACTTGTTTTTCAAGGTTCTGGCCCGTGAAGTTTAGATCCTGAACCACACCTTTCTTGTCCAGTATTGCGACGAAGGGAAGGGACACCATTCCAAAGTCGTGGGCAATCTGATTTGATATTTCTTTGGTCGGCGAGGATTCTGAACGAAGACTGATAAAGCCCAGCTGACTCTTGTTGATGAAGGGCTGCACATCAGCGCCCTCTGGGTCAAGATTTACACCCACAATGACAACTTGGTCAGGGTGATTTGCGCAGATTGTCTTCAGCTGCGGGACAATGCTTAAGGATGAGGGAAACGCTTCTGCCCAGAATGGCATCAGTACAATTTTGCCACCGAAATCAGAGATCGGCAACTTCTTGCCATTCGTTGTCGGCAGATCCCAATCAAAAGTTTTGCCGATAACATCCTTTCTTGTCTGCCGGGCTTCTTGAGCCAAGCTGATCTCTTTGTTGATTGCAGAAGACGTATCGGTGAATGCATCGCCCAACGCATCGTAAGTAGCCTGCACAAGATCTTCGCGTTTCAAACCTTCAAATTCCAGGGCAGTGGCAGCAAGATACTGAGCGGTTTGTAAATCAGGTGATTCTGCAATAAGAGTTTCAACCGATTTTGACCATTGTCCGACGGTGACCTCTGCTGCCGTGTCGGGGGCGTTGCTGGTTAATGCTGCACGTTGTTTTTCGATTGTTTCAAACGTGACATTACCTGCCGCAGTTGCAGCCATCTCTGCAATGGCGGGATCAGGCGAATCAGCGTAGAAATCGAGAATCATCTCCCGCACCAACTGCGATTGTTCGTCGTAGCCACCACTTGCTAAGTCCTCGCGAGCCATTCCCATGATCATCAAAGTTGGGACATCGGGCGTCGCCTTATTGGTTTTGATTTGCTGAAAATAATTGACGATGGTTTGGGCTGCTTCTTTCTTTCCATTCTTGAGATCTTCCAGCGCAAATCCAATCAGGATCAATCTACTGTCAGAGGCAAGCCCGGAATCGTCAGACGAGAGATTTTCTTTCGCGACTTTTTCTAGTTGTGTGGCAGCGCCAACATTGCCCATGGAGGCAAGGTGTGACATCGCCTGGATTTCCCCGCGTGCACCTTCGGATTTCTCTTTGGGGAGCGCGTCTTCATGGGTCGCTAATCGGCGGGATGCCTCAAGCTTCAAGTTGATGTACTCAAGCATTTTTGAGCGTGCTTGCTTCGGATCCGAGATGGGAGATTGCCCACTCATCAGCACCCGCAGGTTGTAATCAATGTCAGCTAATAATTTTCGCAGTTGTTTTGGTGAACGCTTCGGGTTAATTGCGGAACGCACATTCTCACTCGGGTTCTCCAACGTTAGTCCCGTGACGGAACCCGTTGCCCCGCTCGAAATTTGAGTACCGGGTGCCGATGGTGAATCTTGTAACGCTGTCGTTTGATCCGTGTTCGGTTTTGTACTGGTGTCAACTCGCGAGGCCTGTTCTGCGGGGGCTCTCTCTGACTCCGTGATGACGGGGCCAGGGGCTGTCGTCAGTTCTGCCGACTCGAGCGGTTTCGAGTCACTGCAGCCAGTGAATGGCAGCGTAACAACTGGCAGTAATGTCGAGAGTGTCAGTGAAAACAGTCGAACTAGGCTATTTCCGGCTTGCCAAAGTGGCGTCCGAGAACACATGGGCTATGTCCTGATTGTGAGAATCGTCGCGTACAGTTTGTGATGATATCGCGAAAACGTGTTCCTGTCGGGATCAGGTTGTGGAATCTGAATCAGGTCCGGCAGAAAAACATTGCTCTCCAATCACGAATTCTTCGACGAGGTTCCCACCAATCAGGTGTTCTTGGATGATGCGTTCAAGGACTTCCGGGGTACAGCGGCCATACCAAACACCGTCGGGGACGATCATTACAATGGGGCCAGCTTTGCATACACCGCAGCACTGCAGACCAAGACGTGTCGTGCCGCCGCTTTGTGATAGGCCTTCTTCCTTGAGTCGTCGTTTCAGATACTTCCAGGACTGAGCCATCTGCTGAGCGGTGGCGCAACCAGCTTCACGACGATCATTGCACATCAGAATCAAACGTTCCTTTTCCGCCAGTTTGCTCTTCTTCAGCTTCTGGCGGGCTTGCTTCAATCCTCGCTCTGTCACGTTGGTTTTCTTCTCTCTTGGGTCCGGGAAAACGAATCAGTGTCTGAAAGCAACCATTTGCTAGCAGTTTAATCACAATCAGGGGATGGATTGAGGGTACTGCTAAGTGCCGTCAATAACGTTGCCATCAATGACACGCAGTGGTTCGAGGCAGGTTGCTTTGCGATTGGTTTTGGCATGAAACTCTCGCGGTTGGGGGGGCAAACGCAAGCAAACGGGGGGCCTTTTGCAGCGGTATTGCCTTGGGGGCGTGTATTTTCCGATATTCGTGGGCGACGCCCTCTCCTCCCCCAGCCATGTCAGCGTATCCCGTGACCAAGATTGACCGGTACATTCTCGTTTTGTTCCTCCGGACAGCGCTGATCTGTTTCTGCTCGATTGCAGGCATTTTCGTGGTTTTCCATGCTTTTTCGCACATGGAGGATCTGTTGCGGCAGGGGCAGCAACAAGGTGGTTTGGTCACAGTGTTCATACGCTGTTACGGTCCCTACATGTTGCTGCTATTTGACATGACGGGTGCCATTATCACGTTGATGGCTTTTTTGTTTACGGTGGGCTGGTTGCGACGTACTGGTGAGCTAACAGCAATCTTGTCGGCGGGAATCTCACACGGTCGCATCTTTCAGCCGATCATTTACGCCAGTTTGATCATCATTCTGGTTCAATTGGCAAATCGGGAATTGTTGCTGCCCAACTATCGCGATTCATTGTCCTTCAAGGCGAAGAAGGTCTTTGCTGATGGTGAGGAGCCAATTTCGCTCCAGAAAGATTACATGAATCAAGTCTCTCTCGATGGTGTGGGACTTGATGTGAAAACGAACTTGATTCACCGTCCCAGTTTTCGGCTTGATGGTGATTACCCCGGTTTTGGTGAAATCCTAGTCGCGGACACCGCGCAGTGGTTGGAAGCCGATACGAAGCACGACGCGGGCTACTTGTTGAATGGCGTGGAATTTCCTGTGGCAATCGACGAATTAGGATCGGTAGGCCTCGAGGATCGTGTGATTCTATTGACTCCGAAGGATTTTCCGTGGCTGCAAAAGGGGCAGTGTTTTTTTGCCACAGCAGTACATCCGGAATTATTGCGAGCTAATAAAGAGGCCAAGAGTCGTGCAAGTCTCGCTGATCTCATCAGTCGCATGCGTAATCCTGCCATCTTCAATCCACCAAGCTTAGAGGTGATGTTACATGAGCGAATGGTGCGTGTGCCTCTCGACTTTGGCCTGATCTTACTGGGGCTGCCAATTGTTATTAATCGACATGGTCGTGCTTTGTTCTTCATGGTCGGAGCGGCAATGTTCACTGTGCTTGGATTCTTCGTCGTAAAAACGATTGGCACCACGTTGGGTTCGAATGGGATTTGGCTATCCCCTTCGATGGCTGCTTGGTTGCCGCTGATTGTTGTGGCTCCCATTGCGTATGTTCGTTATCGCGAATCACACCTCGTATGACTCCTGCTGAGATTACCGTGGTCATACCTGCTCTGAACGAAGAGCGGGCAATTAGCCTCTCTGTGCATTCCGCGATTTCTGCGGGTGCCACCGAAGTGATTGTGTCTGATGGGGGTAGCCGTGATCACACGGCTGAACGGGCCTCTGAAGCAGGAGCCTCATCTGTAGTGCGATCACAGCGTGGACGTGGAGTTCAAATGAATGCAGGTGCGCATTTGGCGACAGGACGCTTTATTTTGTTTCTGCATGCCGATAACAAATTGTCAGAGCAGGCCCTCAGGCAAATCTGTGTGCATGAAGATGCAGTTTGGGGGGCTTTCCAGCAACAGATCGATTCACGACGGAGAGTGTATCGCTTGATCGAGTGGGGGAATGACCTACGAGTCCGATGGAGAAAGGTTCCCTTTGGTGATCAGGGAATGTTTGTTCGCCGTTCGCTTTTTGAGGAACTGCGTGGATTTGCTGAGATCCCCCTGATGGAAGATGTGGAGCTTTCTCATCGCTTGCGGAAGATCGACGCACCAGTGTTACTGCAGGGACCGCTTCAAATCAGTGCCCGCAGATGGGAGAAAAAAGGGGTGGTAAGGCAAACGCTGACCAATTGGATGATTCAGCTTTCCTATTCTCGCGGCGTATCCGTTGAGCAACTGGCTCAGAAATACTATGGCAACTAGCGGGCTCGCGGGTGAGCTCGTTCATACACTTGGCGAAGATTCGCAGTGCTGACATGTGTGTAGATTTGCGTGGTCGCTAGACTTTTGTGTCCCAGTAATTCTTGAACGCTTCGAATATCAGCTCCCCGGTCCAGAAGATGAGTTGCGAAACTGTGTCGCAGCGAGTGCGGGCTGATTCGGGAGTCAAGGCCGGCAGCCGCAATGTGCTTTTCCAGCATTCGTCCCACACTTCGCGTCGTGAGGATGCGTCCAAAGCGATTTACAAAGACCGGTGCTTGCCGTCCTAAAGCATCGGTTTTTGGGTGTCTTGTTCGCTTGCGACGATACCTTTTAATGGCCTTGATGGCGTAGGAACCGAGCGGGCTGATTCGCTCTTTTCTGCCCTTACCGCGAACACGAATGATCTGTTCCGATTCATCCAAGTCCCCATCACGCAAACCCACCAGTTCACTGACACGCAGCCCTGCTGAATACATCGTTTCAAGAATGGCTCGATCTCGCAGCCCTGCCGTCTCGTTTGCCGGTGGGGCGGAGAGAAGTCGACCAATCTCAGCCGTCGAAAGGACAAGCGGCAGCTTTCGCTGCTGACGCGGGTTACGAAGCGGCTTGGCTGGATTTTCGGTTGCGATGCCCTGTCGTATCGCGAACCGATAAAAGCTCCGTAGAGAAGCAAGCTTTCTTGCTATCGTCGTCCGTGCATAACCTGCCTCCTGAAGGGCTGCTTGGAAAGCACGCAAATCCTGAGGGGAGAGCGAATCAGGCCGTGGGATTTTCCCACGGCTCGTCTCAAGCCAATCAATCAGTCCAAATAGGTCTTCACGATACGCCTTAATCGTCAGGTCCGAGGCATTACGCTCGGTGGCGAGGTATCGGAGAAACTGAGCAATTCCACTTCGCATTGATTAATGAAAGTCGTCCATGGACAAGCTGTCAAACTCCTGACTTGCAAGCAAATCATCGTCGCTCGGTACGGCGTCGCGGATCTTTCGACTCAGCATCGCAGCGTCGTACCAGCTGAAATCCAGTTCCGGATCAGCGGCAAAGCGTGCGAGCTGTCGGAGGGTTTCATCTCGGTTTTCATCGTCAAAAAGGAAGATGAACTTCTCTTCCCCTTTAACCAACGCAAGTACGTTGACTTCTTTATCCATATTGGCAGCTGTCCCGAGGCGTTGAGCGGTATATCGCGCAGGTATTTCAACCTGCCACGGCTCAATATCGGCTCAATGGCCACCTAAAGATGAGATCGCTTTCCTCTCTTCCGCCTCTAGATTCAAGCATTTCTGTAATGTGCAGGTGACAACAGAAATGAATGAAATCATCGCTACGTTTTAAGTAACCCTGCCAGCTTGCCGGACGTGCATCATCTGACGACTCAATGTAATTTGAGAGTCTTTCGGTAAAGTAAGGGTCATCCCCGCGGTAGATTCGAGTGTGGTTTAGAATCGGGTCGTGACTGACAATCATCTTGGGGTGTACCGGTGACGGTGGATCGGGAATCAAGTCCGTTGGGTTAGGCCAGTGCTCCGGCAGCAAAGGGCTTACTCCCTCCATGCTCGCGTATCCATCCTGCGGCATGGGAATGGGTAGACCTTCGGAATGAGGTGTCGCAATTGATGGCAAATCTGGATTTGCAGGCAATGGTTCCAATGCGCCGGACGCCAGTGCAACCCCGTCGAATTGGGTTCCCGATTGGTTGCCTTGCATGGTGTATTGTGAGGTTGCCTGATGCGATTTGTCAGAAACTGGCGTTTGTGTTGCAAGCTGACTGCGGGCGAGATCGAATTGCGTATCACGGACGATCCGTGATGGAATGTCATTCTCCTGCTGAGTTCCCCAAGGTAGACCGTAGCCATTTGGGATCGGGTGAAAACCTTCATTGGCAGCGTACCAGTGCACAGTCATCGCCATACGCGGCGGGTAATAGGCATCGAAGTCAGTGACCGAACCCACCACCAATGCCTCAACGCCCATGAAATCTGCAAGTTTCTGAAAATCTGCGCCGCTTACTGGTTCACCGTGCTGCTGGCTGTAGATCATCCATTGTGTTTTTGTAACACCGACAGGCAATACTTCAAAACCTGGGATTGCTTGCAAGGCCCCGTAGTATTTTTCCGCGACGACTTCTGTATCAACCGTCGGGTTCTCACTCTGGTTGTAGAACGGCAGAACGGCGACAAGTTGCACCTGCGGAAACGGATTGTGAATCTGTTCCCTTTGGTAGGTGATCGGGAACAGAGAGCATCCCACGCTGCTGAGCAAGAAGAGCAGAAATATTGGGGTCGAACCCAGAAGATTGAGTTTCACGGAATTGCCGGCGCATGGGTAGACGCATCAATCCTCCACCCCAGTTAAAGGTATCGACCCCATTGGCCGCAAACTTTAGCTGATCGGAAAATTCTTCCACCGCGGGCAGTTTCCAGATGTTCCCCTTTCGGCCGGGAATTTCAGGATGATTGGCCTTGCTGGTAAGCAGAATAGGTGCTTCCTGCTCTGAGCTTGTTCTGTGTTTAGCCCAGTGACCAACCGCTTCTCGGTTCTCGCTTGAGCATTGGTTGTGCTTCGGGGCAACCAATGCATTCCATGGCATCTTTGTCCCAGATGATTTTCTTGCCCAGTCGATAAGCCACATTACCGAGATGATTGGCTTCGGTGAGTGGCCCTGCATAGCTGAATGGACTGCCAGTGACGGCGTTCCCCCTACATGCATCAAGCCATTGCTGATGGTGCCCAGAGGGGGCTGGCAAAAATGGTTCGGGCGGCGTGAAGTCTTTAAATTCGTTTTCGGGGAGCAGCAGATGCTTGCGGTAGTCTGACAGCAACATTCCTTTTGACCCGACGAATAAGACTCCATTTCCCCATTTCGGGATGCCACCTTGTTTCCAAATGTCTGGTTTGTGTGTTCCTTGATGCCAAGTCATGGTGACAGGGGGCCGCCTACCAACATCAGGAACATCTCTTGCGTCATACTCGTAGACAGCGGTCATCGACGCTGGGGCGATTTCTGGATGTGCGGGCGGCCCACTTGCCTCCACGGTGCGTGGGGCATCAAGACGCAAGGCCCAGAAAGGCAGGTCATTCCAGTGGCTACCCAAGTCAGACATGGTGCCATTACCAAAGTCCCACCAACGGTACCATTTTGGTCCCGGGAAATAGGCCTGATGAAAGGGGCGATACGGTGCTGGACCAAGCCATAAATCCCAATTCAAGTAAGCTGGGGGAGTAATTGTTTCTTTAGGCCGGCTTGAAGCGTTGGAGATGTCTCGATTCTTTTTCGCTGCTTCCTGGCTCTGCAGGCCCCATGCTCTCGAAACCCAAACGTGCACTTCGCTGACATCGCCAATGGCACCGCTTTGAATGAGTTCGACAACGCGATGATAGTTTTTGGAAGCATGGATTTGGGTTCCCATTTGGGTGGCCACGCCCGCCTTCTCTGCAGCCTCAGTGAGGCGACGGGTTTCGTCGATGTTGTAGGCAAGTGGTTTTTCGCAGTAGACGTGCTTGCCGAGTTGCAGTGCTGGCATCGCAGCGTATGCATGTGTGTGCTCAGGAGTGCTGACGACAACAGCATCAACGTCGGCCCCGATGTCATCGTAGAGTTTTCGAAAGTCTTGAAACTGTTTTGCTTTTGGGAATTTGTTACCAGCACTGGTCAAGAATCTGCTGTCAACATCGCAAAGGCCCACAACATCGACACCCTCACTTTTGGAGATTGTTTGTAGGTTGCTACCTCCCCGCCCACCTGTACCAATGAAGGCAACTTTCATCCGATCATTTGGACTCGCAAATGACGTCTCCGGAAGGGCAGCTACTGCGGATATCGCAGCAGCCTGGGCGAGGAAATCGCGACGAGTGGTTCGAGGAATTATTGGTGTCATTACACGCTCGCGTGGGTGGGCAATTGATTGGCTGAAAGCACCTGAAGGTTCAGTACAGTGGGATTCTGAGTCTAGCGGATCTGAATGGTGGGGAGGTGTTATGACACGAAAAAAGGGAGTTTCCCGTAAACACGGGCAACTCCCTTTCAAGCGATTTTTGCTTGCACTAGCAGGCTTATGCTGCAGCAAGGCGAGCAGCGACCGCGTCCCAGTCAACAACATTCCAGAAGGCTGAAACGTAGTCTGGACGCCTGTTCTGGTAGTTCAGATAGTAGGCATGCTCCCAGACGTCCAATCCGAGCAGCGGTGTTCCGCCGATGCCCGCGATTTCGGTCCCCATCAGCGGGCTATCCTGATTTGCGGTGCTGCCAACTTTCAGCACTCCGCCGTCGACGTACAACCACGCCCATCCGCTTCCGAAACGGGTTGCTGCGGCAGCTGAAAACTGCTCTTTCATGGCGTCGAGTGAACCGAACGCACCGTCGATCGCAGCGGCGAGGTCACCACTTGGTGAACCACCCTTTCCGGGGCCCATGACGGTCCAGAACAGCGAGTGATTTGCGTGCCCACCGCCATTGTTGCGGACGGCACCGAGCTTTTCTGCGGGGACGCTCGCTAAATTGGAAACCAAATCTTCGATGGTCTTTCCATCGA
>Ga0315331_10003922_pt1 | contig 11232 bp, 8 predicted proteins | sample M160m34915metaG_FD_203456 | JGI IMG/M metagenome (GOLD analysis project Ga0315331, IMG submission 203456) | Ammonia-oxidizing marine archaeal communities from Monterey Bay, California, United States - M1 60m 34915 | ecosystem: Environmental > Aquatic > Marine > Intertidal zone | place: USA... | reverse complement strand
CGAGAGAAGCCTCCGGAGAGTCGCGAGTGTATCGGGATTAATCTTCGATCGAGTAGCCTAGCGCCCGTAGCTGCCTAAGGTGCATTTCGTCCAGCTCGATTTGCGGGGCGCCACCTTCCCAAGGAGGCTCCAGAGCTAGATACGCACGGGCCGCTGCGCGGAGGTTGTTTAGGACAACCGGCTCCGAGGAGGCAAGATTTTCCGCTTCCTCAAGGTCTGACTTCACGTCATAAAGACGGTCCCGCTGGGGTTGATTGGCGTGATGAATCAACCGGTAGCCGGCTTCTCTGAGTCCCACGATCATTTCGGGCTCCCGCGAGGTTTTTCCCCACGATCGATCGAGATGGGCAATATCCCGGTTCGGGTAATCCGGAGTGATGTCGCCGGCGATCCACTCCAAGCGGGATTTCCCGTCCGTGGGGGCCGAGACATCAAAACCGAGAATCGCGTGGAGGGTCGGGAAGACGTCGACGTTCTGGGTCGGTTCCTCAATCACCGCCCCGGGCTCGAGTCGAAATGGAAAGCTGATGATGAAGGGGGTAAAGGTCGTCTCGTGGTGGACGTCCTTCGCATGGCCCTCAATTCCGTGTTCCCCAAACGCCTCACCGTGGTCCGAAGCGACGATCACGAGGGTACGCTTGGCCATATCAAGCCTGAAAAGCTCGGCGATGATCTCACCGACCTGTTCATCCTCCCAACGAACCGAATTGTCGTAGGCGTCGGAATACGTCGACCCGAAGATCGCGGTCTCATCGATGGACACGTACTGGTGGACATCCATCAGGTGAACGTAGAGAAAAAACTTCCGGTCCTGGTTGGACCTCAAGAATTCCGTCGCCGAATAGATCGCATCGATGTCCGTGCCATCGATTCGCCCTGCGATGGGCTTCATGCGCATGGCTTTCGGTGCCTGACGTGCGCGCGGGGTGAGATAGGTCTCGAAGCCCTGATTGAAACCGAAGTTGGGTGCAACCCAGCCATTTCGCCAGATCCCGGCGGTCGCATACCCATTGTCCGAGAACACCTCGGCGGGCATTCGCGCCTCCGGGCTCACGACATCGCGATGGCCCAGCACGTCTACCCGCTGGGGATAGAGACTCGTCCAGAGAGACGCCATCGAGGTCTTGGTCCAGGTCGACTGGGCACGGTGCTGTGCGAAACGCACGCCCGTCGCGGCGAGATAGTCAATCACGGGCGAAGTCGGACGCTCGTAGCCGTAGCTACTCAGCCGGTCCGCGCGCAGCGTGTCGATCAGGATGAACAAGACGTTGAGATCGTCTCGCTCCGCGAGCGTCAAGACGTCCTGGAGTTCCCCGACCGGACGGTTGTCGAACGACGCACTCGGCAGACTCGACGGTTCCAGTCCGCAGCCTGCGAACAGCAAGCAACACACGGTCACGAATCCGCCAGTCGACCAAGCCGCTCCTCGCTGCATCGCCGTGCGGCGACGTGGATGGATCGACATCAGGATTCCCCTTCCGCACGCAGCGTTTCCAGCAAAGACACGGCCAGGACCGGCTCGTCCAACCCCTCCATGGAGAGAGCGGCCTCGATGGCGGCAATTGCCTCCTCTCGCCGACCCAACTCGGCGAGGGAACGGCCGAGTCCAAAGCTTGCGTTGGCCGCATCGTATTGAGCCCTCAAGGTGCTCTGGAACGCGACGGCCGCCGCGTTGAAGTCACCTCGCGCGAACTCGATTTCTGCGAGCGTCAGGATCGCTTCGGGGCCGGATGCGGCCTTATAACGCACGGCACGACGAGCCAGCTGGTAGTACCGCTCGTCGACCGGCTCGCCCGGATGCTTGGCCCTCTCTCGCTCCACGAGCAGCCAAGCAGCGTGGGCATGCCACGGGTGGGCAACGAGCAGGGTTTCCAGTCGCTTCTCCGCTTCCTCGAACCGTTCGGCCGCAAGCAAACCGTCGACGATCGTGACCGCCGGCGTGGGCTCATGGGGCTCGAGCACCAGCGCCTGATCCAGCGCGCCGAGAGCGGCGTCCAGATCCCCCTGCTCGATCAGCATCGCCCCGAGCTCCGCGTGAGCAACCGCGAGCAATGGATTCAGCTCGCTCGCCTTCCGCGCAGCGTCTACGGCCTCGGACAAGGCTCCGTCGAGATAGAGAATGCGCGACCAGGACAGCCACGGTCCGGCGGAGGTGGGATGAGCCTCCCGAACCGCCAGGGCGCGCTCCCGGGCCTCCTTTTCGCGGCCCATCCCATGGACGAGCCGTCCCCACGCCGAAAGCGCTTCGTAGTAGTCGGGTTGATCGAGAGAGGGCGATGCCTCCAGATACTCGATGGCCTCTGCGGCTCCATCCGTGAACGCGATATCTCGCGCTTGATCGGCGAGCGCGACCCCTGCCCACCCGGGCAGCTTGGCCAACGTATCGCGCACGGCCTTTGCCCAGTCCGGGATTCCACCTGCAGAACCGGCTCGTGCCGCCAATCGTATGGCCAGCGGGTCGTTCGGATGCTTGATCATATAAAAGCTCAGCATGTCGACCGCCCAGAGGGGATCCCCCTGCGCGACGAGTGCCCGCGCCAGAACGATCCCGGCATCCGTCGCCGTCGAGTCCGACCGCATGGAATCTTGATAGAACTTGACCGCCCGATCGAAATCACCCACTTCGATCGCCGCCCGGGCCGCGAGGTAACGGGCCGCGGGGTTCGACGGAAAAAAGCGGAACGCTTCCTGGAATTCGGCGAGAGCACCTGTCGCGTCGCCCTGGTCGAGCTTGATGCGCGCCGTCAGCAATTTCGCGAATCCCGGCTCATCATCGAGCGTCTCGATGATTCTCTCGGCGATTTCGTAGCGTTCGGCTCGCAAGTACACCTCTGCCAGCCCGAATCGACTCTCCGCGAGCATCGCGCCCCAATCGAGTTCCGGATCGTCTGCGGCCTTTCCCGTCGCGGCGAGAACAGCACGATCGACGGCCGCGGCGGCCTCCTCCAACTCCGAGATCGCAACGTGATGTTCGGCGAGACGCAGCCAGCCGTCGGTCAACCCGATGCGCTCGGCTGCCCCCCTGAGCGTCGCCTCGGCCTCGTCGTTCCGGCCAAGCGACGAATAACGGGAAGCGAGGCCCTCCTGGATCGCCGGACGTCGGGGATAGGAAGCGGCGAGCCCTTCGAGGTAGGTGGTCGCCTCGTCGATTCGCTCAAGCTGGTCGAGCAGCGAGACCAGGGAGAAGACGAGGTTCGCGTCCGCATCGCCCGATTCGAGACAGGACCGAAGCTGGCTTTCCGCGAGCTCGCTGTTGCCTCGTTCGTGCTCGAACCGCGAGGCCGTCGCACAAAATTGGTTTCGGGCCCCCGGCTTGACCGACCCTTCCTCCAGCAGGACCCACATCTGCGCGATCCGCTCGCGCGCTGCATCCCAGTCTTCGATCTTGACCAGCAGATTGAGCAGGCGTTCGAGATGGCGCGCATTCTCCGGCAGCTCGGCCACCAGGATCTCCATGTCCTCGACAGCCTCTTCTAACTGCAGGTTCGCTTCGTAACCCTGCGATCGCAGCGAGCGGATCCGGTGGAGCGCATCATCCTCGTCGAGCAGGCGCGTCGCCTCTCGGATGGCCTCGATCTCAGCTCCTCCGTTGAGCAGAGCGGCCACATAAAAACGAGAGGCCCCGGGGGGCGAGTTTCCCGCTTTTGCAGCGCGCTCCAGGGGCCAGACGGCGAGGGACCATCGCGATGCTCCCAGCAGCGCCTGACCATAGGCCATGAGCACCCTCGGCGAGGCATCCGGCTGAGCAGCATGGGGGCGAAGAGCCTCGATCGCCTCTTCGAATTTGCCCTGCCGCTGCAGACGAATTGCGTCGGCTCGCGGCACCTCGATCGCCAAGGGGTCTGGCCCCAAGGGGGAGGGCGAATCCAGCCCGCACCCTACGATCGACGGCAGGACCATGAGCATCGTCACCGAGGCGCCGAACAGCCGCAGGAGAGCCTTTTGCGCTCCGAGCCGGGAACCGCCCCCACAGGCAAGAGACGCCCCATCATCCTGACGCTGAGTTCGCTTCTTGGCAGGGATGCGCCCCAACTTTTTGATAGACAACGAAGATCGGCTCCCTTTAGAATGGTTCAAATGTAACTGGACCGGTACAAGCGTGTCGATCAAAACGTCACGCCTGAGAGTCAGATGGTACTTAGTTACTAAAGGGTGATGGTATTACCCATCATTAAGGGCTTCGACATGGTCCGGCCCTGCCGGAGATCGAACAGGTAAGTTCTTGTCCTGAGTGCCAAAGGATCTGCCACGTCATCAGACGATCGAGTAGATGGCCCCTCTGGGGAAAGCAACTTCTCAAACATTTTTGGAGATTCATTCAGATGCGACAGAACACACTTTTGTCACTCCTGACGGCGCTGGCGGCCCTGCTCTTAGCGGTCCCCGGTTCTGCGCAGGTCACGCCCGGTGTCGTCTATTCCGGCAAGCTCCAGATCGGCTTCAGCGATCAGGACAACACCTCGCCGACCGGACAGCGATCGAATAACGCGATCCCGATCTGCGCGGGATACGCACCGTCGAACCCCGTTTCCACGAAGCCCGCAGGTACGACCCTCGGAACGCTGATCGTCAACGGCTCTGCGGGCGCCCCGTCCGTGGGTGTCGGCGCGCCGCTCACCTTCGGTGCCATCGGCGGTTCGCACGGTCTTTCCGGCGGAGCGCAGGAGTTCACGAACAACACGTGTAACGTCGCCATCCCCGGCTTCGCGAACCCTCGGCTTCGCAGTCGAACCCAGGTTGGCGCGGCACACTGGCCGGGCCGCAAGGGCAAGTTCCTCCCCGGTGCCGTCTACACGAACTCGGCTGGAACGGCCATGGTCAACTTCGCGGATGGAGCGGTTCCGGCTACCCCGACCGCGACCTACATGGTTTCCGCGGGCGGCGGCAACACTTCTATGACGCCGAGTGGATCGCCGGCCACCGTGCCGTACAACTTCAACGTCACTGAGGTTCGTACTTTCAACAACACCAACATGACGACCGGCGGCGGCACGAGCATGACCACGTCGATGACCAGCACGGTCCAGAACCTCGCAGGGAGCGGCCAGGTGGCCACGATCCCGTTCTTCAATGCGGGTGGCGGCTTCCAGATCGTCAACCCGGGCGGAGCGAGCTTCGGCGGTGGTGTCCCCTTCTCCGGTGGCGGCGGCGTCCAACTCGGTGTCAACTTCACGGTGGTCGGTCCGACGGGCATGACGCTGGTTCCCGGCGATTATGGCCAGGTCCTCTACGCCGAAGGCTTCCTCCCCACCGACCCGCAGGTCTTTGGCACGGACGCCAAGGGGATCAGCATTCTGAACCCCGCGGCAGGCTACATCCCGCCGACGTTCACGCCGACCCTCAACCTCGTGATCGGTCGCCAGGATCTATCCTACGCGGCACGTACGCCGGGTGGGTCGACCAAGGACATGCAGGGCCAGATCCGCACCGTGGGTGGAGGAATCAACACTCCCTCTGGCATGGTCGGCACGTTCATGCTGCCGGTCGGGCCGAGCACATTCCTGACCGCGGATTGCGCCTCGGGGGTTCCCTTCCCGTGCCCCGCGATCATCTCGCCGGTGGCGTTTACCGGTCAGTTCGGTGAGTACACGACCGGTACGATCCAGCACGTGGATCAGGTGGGCGACTTCGTGACGATCCGCACGGCGATGGGCGCCGACAACGCGGTCGTCCCGAGCGCTGGAAACGGCAACGCCACTCGGAACCTCCAGTTGGTGGCGCCGTGGTCGGCTTCGATCAAGACCGTTGGGGCTTTCGGCCTCACCGCCCTGCTGCCCGCCCTGGGCTTTGGTGGTGTCTCGATCCTGGACCTCAACATCATCCCGGTCCCGGAGCCCGGCACCCTCGCGATGCTCGGATTCGGTGTCCTCGGCCTGGCTGGCCTCGGCGCGACGCGCCGGAGCAACCGCTAGACCACGGAGTTTGCGGGGTGTCCGTATAACCCACGGACACCCCGATCACTCCGCCCGAGTCTGCCTGGCCCCGAACGGGCGAGGCAGGACGAAAGAACGAAACGGCCGACGATCCCTTGGATCGTCGGCCGTTTTCTATGGGGCCCATTGATGCGCCGGAGCGCGATTCGATCGACCTTCGCGAGACGGCGCGAGGGAGACGGCCCCTTGGGCACGCCTATTCCAGCCCTCTGAGTCCTACGCCCTCCTCCGCCGACTCGATTTGCCGACTAAAGCAGGTCGACGCCCACAGGCCGTTTGAACGTGTACTCGACGGGCTCCACGACGAATTTGTCCCAGTCGTCGGCAAAGACCGTCGAGTCGCGAGAGATCGGCAGCGCGATGAGATTCATCGCCGATGAAATCGGCAATCCCACGCCGGCACCGATCGCACACCGCACGACGCCGGCCGGGCGAAGCACCAAGATGTCGAAGGTCGTGAGGAAGCCTCTGTTGAAGTTCTCGAACACGCCGTCCCCCTCCGCATGAGCGGCGTTCGGAGCCAGGCTAGACGTGAGAAGGACCGCAGCGGATGCGGTCGCAGCGAGGAGCAATCGGGGACGGGACATGAGAGGACCTCTGGACGCACGCCGTTACGAATCATCCGCGCCGGTCGAGCATCAAGACAGAAAAGTAACAGAATCAGCCAGAGGGCTCGGCCCAACGCGGCGAACCGCCAGTCCGCTCGAGTCCACCGGCTCCATTGGAAGAGGCCCGCGGCCCGCAGCCCCCCGAGGCCGTCTCCGAGCCGGCTCGCGACCCGCGGTTTCGCTTCGAAATCGAGTTTCGCGCCTCGTCCGGCCGCCATAAGGCTATCGTGGCCACCTGCGCCGTCTAACTGGCGTCCCACGCGAGGCGAGCCCCATGAGTGATCCCGTCGAACGCGTCGAAGCCGAGCACTATCGCGCCCTGCGCATTGAGCGCCCCGACCCCCGTATCCTACGCGTCATCATCGATCATCCCGACAATGACCTGAACGCCGTCGACGACCTGCTCCACCGTGAACTCACGCGACTCTGCGCCGATCTGAAAAGGGAGTCCGAAGCGCGCTGCGTGATCCTGACGGGCGCGGGACGTGCTTTCAGCGCCGGCGGAGACTTCGCCTGGTTTCCGAGCCTCGACAGCCTCGAACGCCTCGAGCACCTGCGGCGGGACGCGAAGCAGATGATCTGGGACCTCCTCGACGTGCCGATCCCCATCGTCGCGGCGATCAACGGACCGGCCGTCGGACTCGGCGCGAGCCTGGCCCTGCTCTGTGACACCATCTTCATCGCCGAGAGCGCCCACGTCGCCGACCCACACGTCCTCGTCGGGATCGTCGCCGGAGACGGTGGCACCGCGATCTGGCCGCTGGCCGTCGGGCCCGCCCGCGCCAAGCAATATTTGATGACGGGCGACCCGGTCCCCGCAGCAGAAGCAGAGCGCATCGGGCTGGTGAATGCCGTGGTCCCTGACGCGGCGCTCCAGAACGAGGCGCTGGCCTTTGCCCAGCGCCTCGCCGCCGGGGCTCCCCTCGCGATCCAATACACCAAGCAGGCGGTGAACAAACAGGTCAAAGCGGGGCTCAACCTCGCCTTCGATACCTCGACCGCACTCGAGATCGTCACGTTCCAGAGCGAAGATCACGCGGAGGCGCTGTCGGCGATCCACGAGCGCCGGCCACCGGAGTTCAAGGGCCGCTAGGCACCCCGCCCAAGGAGGAATCAACCGAGATGGCCGAGATCGGTCTCTACCAAGCGATGAGCACCCTACGCGCCGTTCGGCGGCTGCGACCCGACCCGATCCCCGAGACGACCCTGCGGCGCATCATCGAGGCGGCCAGTTGGGCGCCGACGGGCGGCAACGTCCAGCCCTGGCGCGTGGTCGTCGTGCGCGACTCGGCGAAGCTCACGCGACTCGGCCAGCTCTATGACGCAGCCTGGCGTGCCTACGCCGAGAGCCACCTACGCGGCATCGCAGACGCGCCCGAGGCCGTGCAGACGGCGACACAGAAAATGTTCCGCGCCGGCAATCACCTCGCAGAACATTTCGGAACCTTGCCGGCCCTGCTCGTCTTCTGCTTCAACCCACGGAACATGGCGATCACCGACGCGAACCTCGACCGGGTCTCCGTGGTCGGCGGCGCCTCGATCTACCCAGCCGTACAGAACGCCTTGCTCGCTTGCCGAGCCGAAGGACTGGGCTGCGTCTTGACGACGCTCCTGTGCAGCGAGGAAGAAACCGTGCGCTCGCTTCTCGAGATCCCGCCGCCCTGGGCGACCGCCGCGGCGGTCCCGATCGGCCTCCCCCTCCTCGGTGGGCACGGCCCGATCTCGCGGCGACCCGTCGAGAAGCTCTCTTTCGCGGACACCTGGGGCACGACCCTCTTCGAGACCTGAGCGAGGCCCAACCCGTGTACTTCACCGAAGAACCCGAACACATCCGGTTGCTGCGCGAGACGCTCGCTCGTTTCGTGGCCGAAGAGCTCCCGCCCGATCTCCGCCGGCGACTCGACCGCGAGCATCGTTTCCCGCCCGAACTCTTCCGCAAGCTCGCAGACCTGGGCGTGTGTGGGCTCACGATCGACGAGACCCATGGCGGGCAAGGCGTCGATCTGGTCGCTGCAGTCGCCGTCATCGAGGAGCTCACGCGCGGCGGCGCATTCCTCGCCGGCCCCTTCATCCACTGCGCATTCTATGGCGGTATGAATCTGATGGAGAACGGCTCGGAAGCCCAGAAGGCAACCTATCTACCTCGGCTCGCCCGCGGCGAGCTGCTCTTCGCCTACGGCCTCTCCGAGCCCGAAGTCGGAGGCGATCTCGCCAGTGTCACCACGACGGCAGAAAAGACGCCCGACGGCCGCCACCTTCGGATCAACGGCTTCAAGCGATGGTGCACCGGCGCCGACTGGGTCGACTACATCTACTGCCTCGTGCGAAGCGGACCCCCAGAGGATCGCTACCGAAACCTCTCCTTCGTCCTCATTCCCCCCGATCTGCCCGGCGTCCAGGTCAATCCGATCGAGCACGCCAACCTCCGCTACACGCTCTCCAGTGACGTCCTCTTCAAAGACGTCCAGGTTCCCATCGAGAACATCGTGGGCGGAGAAGAGATGTGGAATCGCGGCTGGCGCCTACTCGCGGGCCGAGCACTCGATGTCGAGAAGATCGAGATCACGGCCGTCACGTTCGGCATCGCACAAGCGGCCGTCGAAGAGGCCTGGGACTACGCGGGCCAGCGCCGCCAATTTGGCAAACCGATCGCGGCGCACCAGGCCATCCGGCACGATCTCGCCGAGGCCAGAACCAAGCTGGAGGCATGCCGCCTGATGCTCTATCGCGCAGCCTGGCTCGCGAACGAAGGCAAGCCCTGCTCCGTCGAGACCTCGATGGCCAAGCTCTTTGTCGCCGACACCGCCGTGGAGATCGCCCTCGTCTGCCAGCGCGTCCTCGGGTCCTATGGACTTGCCGAGGGCTACGACATGGAACGCCACGTCCGAGATCTCCTGGGGATGCCGATCGTCGGCGGATCCTCGAACATGCAAAAGAACAACATTGCGAATCGGCTCGGCCTCGCGGCCGAGGAGGCGGGATGAGCGAGACTTTCGACACCCGGGTCCGTGCCCACGCGCACGCCGCTGAACTGCGCCGACGGGCCGAAGAGATCGAGGCCGCCCGACGCCTGCCTCAGGATCTCTCGGATCGCTTCGCGGCCGACGGCTTCTACCGGATGTGCGTGCCCGAAGTCTATGGGGGGCTCGAACAGCCCCCCGCCCGCACGATGGAGACGATCGAAATTTTGGCCCGAGCCGACGGCGCACCCGCCTGGTGTGCCTTCATCGCGGCGACCTCGGGGACCGTCCTTTCTCTGCTCCCGGAGGACGTCGCCCGCGACGTCTTCGCGACCCCCGAGACTATGATCGCCGGCGTGTTCGCGCCGCGCGGCGAAGCCGAGGTCGTCGAAGGGGGCTTTCGGGTGCGAGGCGAGTGGGCCTGGGGCAGCGGGACCCAAAACGCGGATTGGGTCCTTGCCGGCTGTCGCGTGCTACGAGAGGGGGAGCCGGATCGACTCGGCAACGGCACCCCCCGCTCGCGCATGATGCTCGTGCCGAAGACCGCAGTGGAATTTCTCGACACCTGGCATGTCTCCGGCCTCTCAGGAACAGGCAGCACCGACTTCGCGCTTCGCGACGTCTTCGTGCCGGCCGGGCACGCCGCCGGCATGGGGGTCGAGGGGCCCCTCGACCGCCCGCTCTATCGTTTCCCCCAGTTCGGCCTCCTCGGCATGGGCATCGCCGCGGTCGGCCTCGGCCTTGGCCGAGCCGCGATCGATGAACTCGTCGAACTGGCCGGGGTCAAGACGCCCACAGGCAGCGCCCGTCCTCTCGCAAACCGCCCGGCTGCGCAGGCGGAGGTGGCCCGCGCCGAGGCCTCCCTACGCTCCGCGCGCGCCTTCTACTACGAGGCGATCGAGGCGGCATGGGAAGAGGCACTCGACGGCCCGCTCTGCGTCGAACACCGACGAGACCTCCGACTCGCCACGACCCATGCCACCCATGCCAGCGCTGAAGCCGTAGACCGGATGTACCATCTCGCCGGAGGGAGCGCCGTCTATCGACACTCTCCGCTCCAGCGCATCTTCCGCGACGTGCACGTCGCGACGCAACACATGATGGTCGGGCCCTCGACCTGGGAGCTGACCGGACGCCTACTGCTCGGCCTCGAGACCGACGTGGCACAACTATGAGCCCGTGCTCTCCGGCTCTACGCGTGGGAATCCTCGCCGACGACGCCATGCTGAAGGGTCCTCAAGAGCAGAGGAGGTCCCGGCTCACCCGGGTACGGGAGGCCGGCCTCGACCACGTCTTCATCGCGGATCACATCAGTTTCCACACCGGCCTGGGAATGGACGGTCTGATTCAGGCCGCCATGCTCACGGCGCTGGATCCCCTCCTCCGGGTCCACTTAGGCGTCTATCTATTGGCCTTGCGCCACCCGGTGCCGGTGGCTCGACAGATCGCCCAGATCTGCGATTCCGCGCCGGGTCGTCTTCATCTCGGGGTGGGGCTAGGCGGCGAGGACCGCCATGAGATCGAGATCTGTGGCGTGGACCCTTCGACGCGTGGGCGCAGGACGAACGAGAGTCTGAGCGCGCTCCACGCCCTGCTCTCCGGGAAGCCTGTGGACCACGAATGCGAGTTCTTCCGCTTCAAGCAAGCGCTGATCCTGCCCGCCCCCGACCCCGTCGTTCCGATCGTGATCGGCGGCCGCGCCGATGCGGCGCTGCGGCGCGCGGCACTATG
>Ga0315331_10003920_pt1 | contig 11236 bp, 10 predicted proteins | sample M160m34915metaG_FD_203456 | JGI IMG/M metagenome (GOLD analysis project Ga0315331, IMG submission 203456) | Ammonia-oxidizing marine archaeal communities from Monterey Bay, California, United States - M1 60m 34915 | ecosystem: Environmental > Aquatic > Marine > Intertidal zone | place: USA... | reverse complement strand
ACGAACTGACAACGGCGATTGTGGCGCAGGACAAGGCCATGCTGTCGCGCCCGGACGGGGTTGGCCCGCGGCTGGCGGCGCGTCTGATGACGGAATTGAAGGACAAGATCGTAAGCCTTGGCGGCGGGTTTGCGTCCCAGGCTGCGCCCGTCGCGATTGACGATGGAGCCGCTACCGACCCCGCTGTGGAAACGGGTGACGGCGTGACCACGGATGCGATTTCTGCCCTCGTCAATCTGGGTTACGGACGCGCCGAGGCCTTTGGTGCCGTTAGCCGAGTCGTCCAGTCCGAAGGTGTGGATATCGGGCTGAACGCCCTGATTCCTGCCGCGCTGAAGGAGCTTGGCCAATGAGCGAGCTGTCGGCTGAGGATGCGGTGGAGCGGATTGTGGATCCGGCAGCTCAGGGGGATGACCGGGTTGATGTGGCGCTGCGTCCGGAGGAACTGGACACCTTTATTGGCCAGCCCGGCGTCCGCGAAAACCTGTCCGTGTTCATCTCGGCCGCAAGAACCCGTGGCGAAGCGATGGACCATGTCCTGTTTCATGGTCCGCCCGGTCTCGGCAAGACCACACTGGCGCGCATCGTGGCGCAGGAGTTGGGCGTCGGCTTTCGAGCGACGTCAGGACCGGTCATCACCAAGGCAGGGGACCTAGCGGCCGTTCTGACGAATCTGCAGCCGCGTGATGTTCTCTTTGTTGACGAGATACATCGGCTGAATCCGGCAGTGGAGGAAATCCTCTATCCCGCAATGGAAGATGGCGAGCTGGATCTGATCATCGGTGAAGGCCCGGCGGCACGTTCGGTGCGGATCGAATTGCCGCCCTTTACGCTTGTAGGGGCGACCACCCGGCTCGGTCTTCTGACCACGCCGTTGCGAGAGCGGTTCGGAATCAATCTGCGCCTCGAATTTTATTCACCCGAAGACCTGACCACCATCGTGCGTCGGGGTGCGCGCTTGTTCGAACTGGATATGACCGAGGATGGCGCGACCGAGATTGCGCGTCGTGCGCGGGGCACGCCCCGCATCGCCGGTCGTTTGTTGCGGCGCGTCCGGGATTTTGCCCTCGTCGAAAACAGCCTGCCGGTCAATCGGAAGGTTGCGGATGGTGCGCTGTCCCGTCTCGACGTGGATGATCGTGGGCTCGATACCATAGATCGCCGCTATCTCCATCACATTGCCGAAGTGCATCTGGGGGGTCCTGTCGGGATCGACACGCTGGCCGCAGCTCTGTCCGAAGAACGCGATACGCTCGAAGATGTGGTGGAGCCTTTTCTGATTCAGCAGGGCTTTATCCAGCGCACGCCGCGCGGGCGCATGCTCACGCCAAAAGCCTACGGACATATGGGAATCGCGATGCCGGCGCGCAGTGGCGAACAGGGCGATCTGCTTGATGGTCATACGGTTGCCACAAATGCAGATGATGATTCGATTCAGGAAGATGGCGATGCAGGCTGATTCCGGAATCCGGGACTGCCCGAACGGGTGGTTTGAGAATACGTGCCATGTGTTTCCTGTGCGCGTGTACTACGAGGATACGGACGCGGGTGGCATCGTTTATTACGCCAACTACTTGAAGTTCGCCGAACGTGCGCGGACGGAGATGATGCGATGTCTGGGCACCGAGCACGAGGGGCTGTTGGAGACTGCGGGAATTGCCTTTGTGGTGCGCAGCTGTCAGGCGGAATATCTGCAGCCGGCCCGGCTCGACGAGGCGCTGCGGGTGCGGACGCAGATTCGCAAGGTGCGTGGGGCCAGTATGCAGGCGTCGCAGATCGTCATCCGGCCGGAACCGGACGGGACGGAAACAAATCTTGTGGAACTGGCCATCGGGCTGGCCTGCATGAGTGGCGATTTGAAGCCCGCCCGGCTGCCGGCGGCGGTGCGAGAATCATTGGGCAATCTGGTCGAGGACCAATAAGGCGACAGGTATGCCTTGGCATACAAATTGCCTCGGGGGAGGCAACGTCGAACATCATAACAAGAGGCTGTTTTTCCAATGGAATCAAACATCGTCGAAGCGGTCACCGTAGCGGGTGGCGTGGGGATCGCCGATTTTTCGGTATGGGGGCTGTTTCAGCGTTCCGATCTGGTCATCAAGGTCACCATGATCATTCTGTTTGTCGCGTCCTTCTGGTCGTGGACAATCATCATCGACAAATGGCTCAAGCTGCGGCGTCTGGCCGGGGATGCCGAGAAGTTCGAGGAGAATTTCTGGTCGGGCGGATCGCTCGATGAACTCTATCAGTGTCTTGGTACGCGTCCCGGAGATCCCATGGCGGCGGTCTTCGCTGCCGCGATGTCGGAATGGCGACGAAGTTCGTCACGGGGATTGTCCACCACCGATGAACTGCGTTCGAACCTGCGCGAACGTATCGAGCGGGTCATGGAAGTGTCGCTCACCCGCGAAATGGAGCGGATTGAACGCTACATGGTCTTCCTGGCATCGGCCGGTGCGACCGCGCCCTTTATCGGCCTGTTCGGAACGGTCTGGGGCATCATGAACAGCTTCCAGGCGATTGCCGTGGCCAAGGATACCAACCTGGCTGTTGTTGCACCGGGTCTGGCAGAAGCGCTGTTCACGACAGCCATGGGCCTGATCGTCGCGATTCCGGCGGTCGCCGCATACAACAAGTTCAGCACGGACATGTCCCGTTACTCCCAGCGCCTGGAAGGCTTCGCGGCCGAGTTCAGCGCCATTCTCTCGCGTCAGCTTGAGGAGGGGAAATAGGTCATGGCGCTTTCATCAGAAAGCATGCGGCTGCGGCGACGCCTGCGTAGCCGGCCCATGACGGAAATCAACGTCGCGCCCTTTGTGGATGTGATGCTGGTGCTCGTCGTGATCTTCATGATTGCGGCACCTTTGTTGACGGTCGGTGTGCCCGTCGATCTGCCAAAGGCTGCTGTGGACCCGCTGAACGAGGAAAAAGAGCCACTGATCATCACGCTTGATGCCGAGGGGCGGGTCTATCTTCAGGAATCCGAGATTTCCCATGATGTCCTGATTCCGCGTCTGGTGGCTGTGTCCAATGCCAACCCGGACCTGCGCGTCTTCGTGCGCGGCGATGAGGCCATCAATTATGGCCGGGTGATGGAAGTCATGGGTCTGGTGTCCGAGGCCGGGTTCTCGAAGGTTGCGCTGATTGCCGAAGTCCCGATTCCGGGCGAGACGAAGAACTGAGCGGAGGCGCCGTAATTCGATCATGCGCGCGGCGTTGGCAAATCTGAGAGCAAGCGGACTCACGTCTGCCAGTGTTCATATTGGTGTCATCATCTTCGCGCAGTTCGGATTGCCGTTTCTGTTCACGGCCCCGCCCGTGACGGCGACCGTCATCCCTGTGGACGTGGTCCGACTGGATGATGTGACCCGGCCACCGCCGGCAGCAACGCCCGAACCCGAGCCGGAAACGACCCGCGCAGCCTCGCCGACTCCGCCGCCACGACCCCCGCAACCCGTGCCCGAACCGCCGAAACCAGAGCCTGTCGCGCGCGCCGAGCCGGCGCCGCCGCCGCCACCGGTCGTGATTCCGAAGCCTGAGCCGGCGCCGCCCATTGCCAAACCGGAACCGCCGAAGCCGAAACCAGAACCGGCACAGCAGGTTGCGAAGGCCAAGCCCAAGGCCAAACCGAAACCGCCGGAGCCCCGGCGTGATTTCGACTCCATCCTCAAGGATTTGTCGGCTGACAAGAAACCACGCAAGGCACCGGAACGATCCCGCAAGCCGGAATCGGTGGCGACCAAGGGTGAGGAAGCGCCGCAGCAGTCGCAGGTGTCCGAACTGGCATCGATCCGAGAACTTGATCGACTTGGGAACATAATCCGGAGCCAGATCAGCCCCTGCTGGAGCCCTCCGCCGGGTGCGCGCGATGCGGACACATTGCAGGTGTCGCTCGAGATTGTCGTGGACCCCAGCGGGAATGTGACCCGGGTTTCAGTCGTTGATGAGATTCGTATGGTAACGGATCGGTATTTCCGGTCGGCAGCAGAGGCCGCGCAACGCGCTGTGTTGAAGTGCGCGCCGCTGGAGTTGCCGGTTGAACAGTATGAAATCTGGAAAGAGATTAAATTCAACTTCGACCCGAGCAAGATGCTGAGCTGATCATGAATTTCGAACTGAAGCCTCCCCTATTGTTTTCTGCCGTGCTGGCAGCCCTCACGATCACGGTTTTGATTGTCGCCCCCGCGCGGGCCGAGATCACGGTCGATATCACACAGGGCAATGTGGAACCGCTGCCCATTGCGGTTCCCGATTTTGTGGCCAATGGCGAGGCCGCGCGTCGGTTCAGCGCCGATATTGCGGGTGTTGTCGCCGCGGATCTCGAACGCTCGGGCCTGTTCAAGCCGATCGACAAACGGGCCTTCATTGCGCAGCCGGATGGTCTGGCGGTGACCCCGCGCTTCAACAACTGGAAGCCTTTGAACGCGCAGGCGCTGGTTGTTGGCGAGATCAATATCGAACCCAATGGCGCGTTGCGGGCGTCGTTTCGGCTCTGGGATGTGTTTTCCGAAGATCAGATGACCGGTCTCAGCCTGACCACCACACAGGCAAACTGGCGGCGGGTTGCGCATATCATCGCGGACACGATCTACGAGCGGATGACCGGCGAGGTCGGATATTTCGACACCCGAATTGTCTATATCGCGGAAAGCGGGCCGCCGGAAAAACGCGTGAAGCGTCTGTCGATCATGGATCAGGATGGGGCCAATCACCGCTTTCTGACCGATGGTCAGACCCTGGTGCTGACGCCGCGGTTCTCCCCGGCACAACAGGAAATCACCTATCTGGCGTACTTCAACAATCAGCCAAGGGTGTATCTGTTCAATATTGACACCGGCGAACAGGAGCTTCTGGGGGATTTCCCAGGTATGACCTTTGCGCCGCGTTTTTCACCGGATGGCAACAGCGTAGTGATGAGTTTCGCGGAGAACGGGAACTCCGATATCTATGTGATGGATTTGCGCACCCGCAGGGTTCGCCAGCTGACGAACAGCCCGTCGATCGATACGGGTCCGTCCTATTCACCTGGCGGCCGACAGATCGTGTTTGAATCGGATCGCGGCGGCAGTCAGCAGCTCTATGTCATGAGCGGCGACGGTGGCGGACAGAAACGCATCAGCTTCGGTGAGGGTCGTTACGCGACGCCGGTCTGGTCGCCGCGTGGCGATCTGATCGCCTTCACCAAAATTTTCCGTGGTCAGTTCCATATCGGCATCATACGGCCCGATGGGTCGGGTGAACGCCTGCTGACCCGAGGGTTTCTCGTTGAAGGTCCCACCTGGGCGCCGAATGGCCGCGTGTTGATGTATTTCCGGCAGGAACGCAGTGATGAGCGCGGTCGGGGCGGCACGCCACGGCTGTTTTCCATCGATCTGACCGGCTTCAATGAACGTGAGATCGGGACCCCGGTTGGCGGATCCGATCCGGCATGGTCCCCCGGACCTCTCAAACAATAGTCGGAGATATGGTCAAAGTGCCTGAAAATACTCGCCAAATTGCGTCAAAGGGCGCTGTCGAATGCTTGATTCGGTCATATTCGGCGACTATAGTTCGTGCGCTGACAGGCAAGGGTTTCTGACCTGCTTGATGGTTGCGCGAAAACCGGTAAAAGCCGGGCAACGCACGATGAGGGGGCAATCCACTCATCTGAATTCTGTCACGAGAGACCAAATCTCGTGATCAATTAGGCTTAAGGAGTCCCCCATGCGATTTAACCTCCCCGTCCTCGTAGCAGCAGCGTTCGTGCTGGCTGCGTGTTCTTCGACCCCTGACAACAGCGGCGATACCGGCAGCACCGGTCAGTCAACCTCGAGCGGCAATGCTCAGGTTGCAACGGCACCTGCAGGTCCGAAGCCCGGGTCTCAGATGGATCTCACGATCAATGTTGGTGACCGCGTTCTGTTCGCGTTCGACAGTTCTGCGCTGAGCGCCGAATCACGCACAACCATCGAGCGCTGGGCGGCCTGGCTGAAAACCTATCCCGCGAACAGCGTGATCGTCGAAGGTCATGCGGATGAGCGCGGCACACGCGAATACAACCTCGCACTTGGCGAGCGTCGTGCGGATGCGGCCCGTGACTATCTTGTGTCACTGGGCATCAACACGAACCGCGTCAAGGTTGTGAGCTTCGGCAAGGAACGTCCGGCCATCGCCGGGTCCAACGAGAACGCATGGGGGCAGAACCGCCGTGCGGCCTTAGTCCTCGCCAAGTAAACCCACCTCTATAAGGATGTACGCGCCCCGGGAAACCGGGGCGTTTTCGTTTTGCGCAAGGCCTGCCTTAGTTTTGCCAAAAATCCGGACGAGTTTATGATGACAACGATGCCGTGGCGTCCGCTGGGCCGACCGGAATTTGGCGGGAATTCTCGATCATGATGACCACTCATAAACACTTCGTCGTCGCCCTGGCATGGGCGGTAATTGTTCTGCCGGGCACGGCGCTGGCCCAGTCGCGTGACCGCGATCTGAGCGACACTGTCGACCGGCTGGAGCGCCAGCTTCAGACCCTCGAGCGCACCGTCTATCGCGGCGCCTCGCCGCCCTCGGGCGGTGACGCGGCATCGGCGGGAAGTACACCGCCGCCCGCCGCGCTGTCGAACCTGCAGATCACCTCGGATGCCCTCGAAGAGCAGCAGCGTCGCCTGACCGGGCAGATGGAGAAACTGGAATTTCAGGTGCGCCAGCTCAATGACCGCATGGACCGGCTGGTGGGCGATGTGGATTTCCGTCTGCGTCAGATCGAGGATGCGATGGGAGTTACACCCGCTGCGCGCAATGGCGGCGCTCCGGTGGCGCCCACGGTGCCCCAGTCACCCGGTGAGGTCACGGTGCGTGGCGAGGGCAGTGGCGGACCCCAGGTGTTCGGGACACTGACCGAAAGCCAGCTGCGCGCCGCCGGTGTCCAGTCCTCGGCTCCGGTCACAACGACGCCCGACCAGACGGCGGCCACCCCCGTCGCGCTGCCCGCCGGCAGCACCCAGGATCAGTACAGCTATGCCCGCCAGTTCCTGTTGAAGCGCGATTTCGCCAATGCCGAACAGGCGCTGGCCGCTTTCGTCGCGGCCAATCCCGAAGACGCGCTGGCCGGCAATGCCCAGTACTGGCTCGGCGAAACCTTCTATGTGCGGGGCGATTACCAGACCGCCGCGCGGACCTTCGCCGAGGGCTTCCAGCGTTATCCCGACAGCGGTAAGGCACCGGACAATCTCCTCAAGCTCGGCATGTCGCTGGCGCAGCTTGAACAGAAGGATGATGCCTGCATCACCCTGAAGAAGCTGCGCGTGGAATATCCCGAAGCCCCGAACAGCATCATTCAGCGCGCCGATCGGGAGATCGGCCGGCTGCAGTGCGGCTAGCCACGACAGCTCCTGACGCCCCGGTGCGGGTGCCGCCGGACGCCCGGCCGATTCACCCCTCCGAGTTCGACGCCTGGATGGCCCGTCTGGGGCCGTTCGAGACGGCACCATGTCTGGCTCTCGCCGTTTCGGGCGGGCGCGACAGCATGGCGCTGGCGCTGCTGGCCGGTGACTGGGCGCGCGCACAGGGAGGGCAGGTTCTGGCCGTCACCATCGATCACGGCCTGCGTCCGGAATCCGCAGCCGAAGCCGGTCAGGTGGCGGACTGGATGCAGACGCATGGCAATCCCCATGAGATCATGCGCTGGGCATCCCCGGTCTCCGGCGCAGGGCTCGAAGCAGCGGCCCGCAACGCCCGCTACGGGTTGCTCGACGCGATGTGCCGCGAACGCGGCCTCCTGCATCTGCTCGTCGGACACCATCAGAGCGATCAGGACGAAACCCGCGAGATGCGCCGCCAGCGCGGCAGCGGGGTGATCGGTCTGGCCGGGATGGCCGCGATCCGCGAGATGGCCTCTATGCGGGTGCTGCGCCCTCTGCTGACCGTGCCCCGCGACCGGATCACCGCGACCCTTCTCGATCGCGGTCAGGACTGGATCGAGGATGCGTCCAACGGCGATCTGCGGTTCGAGCGCGCGCGCCTGCGAAATGTCACCGTACAGAGCGAATCCGGGGCGACCTTTGCGTTGGCCGGACAGCATCGCCGGGATCACGAGCAGGCGGTGGCAGCCCTGGCCGCCCGTGTGGTCGCGGTCGACCCGGCGGGTGCCATGACGATCGATGTTGCGGCCTTTCGTGACAGCGATGCGGCGCTGTCGCGCAGCCTGCTTGCCAATGTAATCACCAGCGTGTCCGGCGGGATTTACCCGCCGCGTGGCGCCCGCCTGTCCCGCCTGTGGGAGCGGGTCACCCGGGGAGATCTCGATCGCACCGCGACCCTGGGAGGCTGTGTCATCCGTCCGGGCCGCGCCGGCCGGGCCGGGCAGATCGACATTGCCCGCGAAAACGCCGCGATTGCGCCTGCGCTTGCGGTCACCGGGCCCGAGATGTCTTGGGATGGCCGGTTCCGGGTCCGGGCCGACGCCCCTGGGACGCCCGGTCTGTGCATCGATGCGCTGGGCCGGGCGGGGGCCCGGCACCCCGACGGGGCCGGGCATCCTGACTATGCCCGCCTTGCGCCGGATGTCCGGGCGGGCCTGCCCGCGCTCTATCGAAACGGAGAATTGGCCGCCCGACCGTGCTTTTCCGCCACCGCACAGGCCCCCGAGACCTGCCGGATTCGCTTTGCTCCCCGAAAACCGCTGGCGGGTGCGGCATTTGGTAACGTCTGATTATCTTCACGGTCGTATTACCGGAATGATTTTCGCATTGCCCTCAGCCGTCCGGAGCACCATGTTAGGGGTTCAATGGATAACCATTCCTGCGAATCGTCGGCGTTGGCCGCGGGCAGTCGTTTGTGATGGTTGATCGTATGGAGAGAGTCCTTGAATAATTTCAGCAGAAACCTGGCGCTTTGGGTGATCATCGGACTTCTTGTCGTGGCGCTTTTCCAGCTGTTTCAGAGCTCGGGCCAGCAGGCTGGAAGCCAGAAGCTCGCCTTTTCTGATTTCGTCGGTCAGGTCGAAAGCGATCAGGTTCAGGATGTCACGATCCAGGGCCGGGAAATCACCGGGACTCTGCGGAACGGTGCGTCGTTTGAAACCTATGCGCCCGATGATCCTAATCTGGTTCAGCGTCTGACCGATCACAATGTTCGGATCACCGCGGCCCCGCGCGAAGAGGTGCATCCGCTGCTGGGCATGCTGCTGTCCTGGTTGCCCTTCATTGTCATTGTCGGGGTGTGGATCTTTTTCATGCGCCAGATGCAGGGCGGCGGAAGCCGCGGTGCGATGGGCTTTGGCAAGTCCCGCGCCAAGCTGCTGACCGAAAAGACCGGCCGCGTCACGTTTGCCGATGTGGCCGGTGTGGAAGAGGCCAAGCAGGAGGTCGAGGAAGTTGTCGAATTCCTGCGTGACCCGCAGAAGTTCCAGCGCCTGGGCGGCAAGATTCCCAAGGGTGTGCTGCTGGTGGGGCCTCCGGGAACCGGTAAGACATTGCTGGCCCGCGCCATTGCCGGTGAAGCCAATGTGCCCTTTTTCACCATTTCGGGTTCCGATTTCGTGGAAATGTTCGTCGGCGTCGGCGCCAGCCGCGTGCGCGACATGTTCGAGCAGGGCAAGAAGAATGCGCCCTGCATCATCTTCATCGACGAACTGGACGCTGTGGGCCGCCATCGTGGTGCTGGTCTGGGCGGCGGTAATGACGAGCGCGAGCAGACGCTCAACCAGTTGCTCGTCGAAATGGATGGGTTCGAAACCAATGAAGGCGTGATCATGGTGGCAGCCACCAACCGCCCCGATGTTCTCGACCCCGCGCTGTTGCGCCCCGGCCGGTTTGACCGTCAGGTGACGGTGCCGAACCCGGACGTGATCGGCCGCGAGATGATCCTCAAGGTCCATATGGGCAAGGTGCCCCTGGCTCCCGATGTCGATGCCAAGGTCATCGCCCGCGGCACTCCGGGATTCTCCGGTGCCGATCTCGCCAATCTGGTGAACGAGGCGGCTTTGGTCGCGGCGCGCAAGAATCGCCGCATGGTCACCATGGCAGAGTTCGAGGAAGCCAAGGACAAGGTCCTGATGGGCGCCGAACGCCGTTCGATGGTGATGACCGAGGACGAGAAAAAGCTGACCGCCTATCATGAGGCCGGTCACGCGCTGGTCGGTCTGCATATTGATGGTTGCGACCCGCTTCACAAGGTCACCATCATTCCGCGTGGGCGCGCGCTCGGTGTGACTATGTCTCTGCCCGAACGGGATCGCTACACCTATTCGATCTACGAGTTGAAATCGAAGCTGGCGATGATGTTTGGCGGCCGCGTGGCGGAAGAGCTGATCTTCGGCAAGGAACATGTGACGACGGGTGCCGGCAACGACATCAAGGAAGCCACCAATCTCGCTCGTCGTATGATCACCGAATACGGCTTCAGCGAGAAGCTGGGGCCACTGCGCTACGAAGACAATCAGGAAGAGGTCTTCCTGGGTCACTCGGTCTCTCAGCACAAGAATGTGTCGGATGCGACCGCCAAGGTGATCGATGATGAAATCCGTGTGCTGATCGACAATGCCGATGCCGAGGCCCGGCGCATTCTCACCGAGAATATCGATGAGCTGCATACGATTTCGAACGGCCTTCTCGAATACGAGACCCTGTCCGGTGATGAGGTGCAGAACCTTCTCAAGGGCATGCCCATCGACCGCTCCGACAATGATGAGGGCGGGTCCTCTGATCGTCCTCGTTCCTCCGTTCCCTCCAGTGGAACGGCGAACAAGAAGGATCGTCCGAGCGGTGGCATGGAGCCGGAACCGCAGCCTCAGGGCTGATGTGTTCGCGCTGTCGCGATGATGAATGATTCCGAAAGGGTTCCCGCCGATCTGCGGGAGCCCTTTTTCGACCCTGCGTCATCCCATATGGATTTGGCCATTGAACCTCTGGGCCTGATATCGGGACCTGCCGCGCTCGATCTGTGTGACTCCGGGGCTGCCTTCGCGCTGGCCGGGGGGGCGATGGCTTTCACCCATGCGCGGATCGGGGGGGACATCCTGACCGCCGTCGAATTGCGAACCCATGTGATGCAGGCCGGGATGTACGGGAATGACCTCCTGGCGCACCGTCTGGAGACCCTGACACGGCCACGGGCGGATTTTGCGGGCCTGCCGCTCGCGGGAGCCGGGCCGCGAATCATGGGGGTGTGCAACGTCACCCCTGACAGTTTCTCAGATGGCGGCACCCATGACGATCCCCGGGCCGCAATTTCCTTCGCGCGAAGTCTGGTGGCGGCTGGC
>Ga0315331_10003916_pt1 | contig 11237 bp, 6 predicted proteins | sample M160m34915metaG_FD_203456 | JGI IMG/M metagenome (GOLD analysis project Ga0315331, IMG submission 203456) | Ammonia-oxidizing marine archaeal communities from Monterey Bay, California, United States - M1 60m 34915 | ecosystem: Environmental > Aquatic > Marine > Intertidal zone | place: USA... | reverse complement strand
AAGGTCCTTTCGCGTCCGTTTAATTTCTTCCCGATCGGCGGCGATCTGTTTCTCTAACTCCTCACGTTCGCGTTGAGTCTTCGATCGTTCTTCATCAGACAATGCGACAAGTGCAGCCTTTCGCTGCTCGAATTCAGCCAGGTGATTCTTTCGCTCCGCAGCAAGATCTTTTTCGACCTGCACGACAGCCTGCCGATGAACGTCCGCCTCACGTTTCAGATCGGATTCCTCAGAAGCTTTCTTTTTACCCCACTCAGCCTTTTCATGTTCGAATGCTGCGTGTTCGGCTTCGATGTCAGACACAGTCTGAGCACGCACTCGCCGACGTTCGACTTCCAGATCACGACGAACCTGCCGCATCAAAGACTGATGCTCTTCCCGGATCTTTTCTGACTGAGCAGCCAAATCCTTTCGCTCAGCCTCTGCCAGTTGCTTCGCATGACGCAGCGCGGCCCGATCAACGTCCAATTGCTGAGCCAATTCCTCCGCCAGTCGCTTTCGCGCAATCTCCAACTGAGTATGACCGCGTGCGACTTCGTCTTCACGATTCTGCAAATCGTTCAGCAACTTTTCCGCATCGGCCAGCTTCGACGCGAACTCGCCTTCACGGCAATTAAGTACCGCATCACGATCCTGCCGATCCTCTTCAAACTGCTGTTGAGCCAGTCGAAGTTGCCGCTGCTCCTGGCCGAGCGACGCCAGCTGATCGGAAATGTGATTCTCCCGCCGACTCTGCTCCGCCATACGCTCGCGTAAATTGCCAGCGATCTGACTTGCTTGCATCAGCAACTGACTGTCATCATTAGACATGCGCGAATTCTTCCAATCTGGGCAAACCCAGCATGAATCGAGCGATTTTGGCAAAGTTACGACGTGGGGAACACGAACCAGACGAGACGAAAACGGTGAGTTTTATGACGGAATCGCCCAATTAAAGCATTAAGATGTCGTTAAGTCAGAATCGTCCCAACTCCAGACGAGGCCAAGAGTATCGGCCGCCACGCTTGAAAGTGTCAACATCCGTTTCGGGTCGCGAATCATCGGTCGCCGGTGTGGCACAGACACTGCATCGCTGCCAGGCCTCGGCATCCAGGACGGATCGTCTGCAAAGCTGTCGGAATCCGCTCTCGAATCTCCCATTCCTGGTGAATCTCAATGTTGGACGGTGATTCGCTGCCGCTGGTCGGATAAAATGCACACTCGCCACCGACGATCAGCAACGCGAAGTCGGAAGCCACCGTCACTCAACTACCGCTTGACCTTCGACAAACTGCTGGGAGTCAGCCCGTGCCCAAAGCGACACTACTGGTCATTGGAGGCGTCGATCAGGGAGCCCGCTTCGAACTCGACGGAAGCAATGCGACTATGGGCCGAGGCATTCGCAACGCCATCCGCATCCTCGACACGGAAATGTCTCGCAACCACGCGTCGATCGCATACGACAATGGCGTGTTCGTGCTGTCTGACCGGAACAGCTCAAACGGAACCTTCGCGAATGGAATCTCTATTCAGAGCCACCCGCTGGCAACTGGGGATCAGATTCAGGTTGGCAGCACGGTGTTGCTATTTGCCGAACCAACTGATTCCAACAAAGACGTGCCTGTTGACCTGATTGCTCCACATTCCGGAGACGACGCGTCCCAAATCGTATCGAAGGTCGGCCTGGACGCCGGACGCCGACTACTTGACCAGGCAACTCCGGACAGTCATGAGCAGGCTGACGAAACATTCACCCAGCTTCGTCTGCTGTATCGAATCTCTGAAGAGATGGTCAGCTCAACACTCTCGCTTGAGCAGCTCCTGCAGCGAATTCTGGACACATCGCTGGAAGCGGTCGGTGCAGACCGCGGCTGCATTCTAGTGAGCGACTCAGAAACCAAGAAATTGAAACCGCGAGCTGTCGCCCACATCAGCGGTGGAACGATGGCCAGCCGAATGCCAGTTTCCACAAGCATCGTCGATTACGTTGTACGAAAAGGCCAGGGAGTACGGACTTCCGATGCGCGAGCCGACAGCCGATTTGCCAGCGGAATCAGTATCGTCCAGGAAGGCATCCGCGAAGCAATATGCGTCCCTATGCCTGGCCATTATGAGCTGATGGGCGTTATCTATGTTGACACCCGAGTCTCGCAGGATGGCCATACGCCGGGCCAGCCGGTCGCCAGCAAGTTTACCGATTCTCAACTCAACCTGATGGCGGCCATCGGGAGACAGGCGGCACTCGCCATCGAAAACCATCGCTACCAGGATGCGTATGTCAAAGCAGAACGTCTCGCAGCCGTCGGACAGACCATCGCAATCCTCAGTCACCACATCAAGAACATCCTGCAGGGTGTAAGAGGCGGCAGCTACCTGATCGACATGGGGCTGCAGGGGCACGACGAATCACTGATCCAGGAAGGCTGGTCAATCGTCGAAAAGAATCAGGAACGAATCAACCACCTGGTCATGGACATGCTGTCATTCAGCGCTGAGCGGCGTCCGAATCTCGAAGCCGGTAACCTGAACGAGCTGATCGCCGAAATTCACCAACTCATGCGTGCACGTGCCGATGACATCGGTGTCAAGCTTCAGCTTGCCCTTGGCGAGAACATGCCGACAGCAATATTCGACTCAGAGGGCATTCACAGAGCTGCCTTGAATATCGTCATCAACGCCCTCGACGCTCTCGAAAACGAGCAGGGTGGAATCGTTGAGATTCGCACGGGCACGTCTTCAGACAAGATGGACGTGTGGGTAGAAGTTGCTGATAACGGCCCCGGCATTCCGGAAGACCAGCTCGACAAACTCTTCAGCATCTTCGAATCAACCAAGGGCGCTCGTGGAACGGGTATCGGCCTGGCAGTCAGCCAGAAGATCGTCCGCGAACACGGCGGACAAATCATTCTCGACAGCGAGCCAAATCGAGGCACTCGCTTCCGCCTGACCTGGCCCGCCTGTGAAGACGAAGGCCGCGCGGCCAGCCGCCGCACCGTCGAAAGCAACTGAACGATTCGTCACCACCGACTGACTTTCAGGCCTCACACTCGTGAACGAAGTCTCGCATATCGGGAAAGGGCCATCAGCGGGAATGAGATTCGGTACAGGTGGTATTTCAGGTAGAAGACTTTCGGGAAGCCAGTTCCCGTCCACCATTCTTCGTCCCACGTGCCGTCTTCATTCTGCGAGTCGAGCAGGTATTCGATTCCTTGCGCAACGGATTCAGATTCTCCTTCACCGGCCGCGATCAGACCAAGAATTGCCCAGGCCGTTTGAGAAGCTGTCGGCGGCCCCTGCCCTTTCAAAGTTGGATCGTCGTAACTACGTGGAGTTTCGCCCCAGCCGCCCGAATCCCGCTGGACAGACTTCAGCCAATTGGCCGCTTTGCGAATTCGAGCATCCGTCAGTGGCATGCCGATTCGCGTCAAACCAACCAGACACTGCCATGTTCCGTACAAATAGTTGACCCCCCAACGTCCGTACCAGCAGTGTTCCGGATCCTGATCCTTCCAGACGAAATCAATCGCTCGCCGTACCACTGGATGATCAGCCGGTACATTGAGGTACGAAAACATCTCCAGCATCCTTGCCGTCAAATCGGCCGTACTGGGATCGATCATCGCGTTGTGATCGGCGAACGGCACCTGAGTAAACAACTTGCGAACGTTGTCGCGATCAAATGCACCCCAGCCACCATCTTTGGACTGCATGGCGAGAATCCATCGAGCTCCGCGATGCATCGCTCCAAGCATCGGCCGCAAACCGTCAACTTGAACTGCAGCCAGAACAGAATCCGCATTCCGAGCCGCCAGCACGGCCGTCACGTCTTTGTCCGCCTCGTGAGGACTCCAGTCATCAACGAGAAAATCGGCATCCCACTCAGGCTGATTCGGCAGGCACCTCGCCAAAGCCATCAACACCATACAGGTGTCGTCAACGTCGGGGTAAAACTCGTTGTTAAACTCGAAGTACCACCCGGCAGGCTCAGTCTCACTGTTCCGTACCGCCCAGTCACCAGACCGACGGACTTCCTTATCCAGCAACCAATCGACCGTTCGCTTCAACGACGGATGCTCGGCCGGCACGCCAGCATCTCTCAATGCAATGGTCGCGATAGCCGTGTCCCAAACCGGTGACTTACACGGTTGAAGCCTGTCGGTATCGCCTTCGGAAATCACCAGGTCTTTCAACTCGTCGAGCTGACCTTGAACCTCCGGAGAATCCTCTTCGTAGCCGAGACATCGTAGCGCGATGACACTCCAGACAATCGGCGGAAAGATTGCTCCCAGGCCGTCGCTACCTTCAAACCGGTCCATCATCCACTGCGTTGCTCGCCTGATCGCCACCTGACGAAGCGGACGAATCCGGCAACTTTCCAGCGTTTTCAGCGTTAGATCGACACCGTTGAAAAACGCTTGCCAATTGAACTTCGACCCCGACTTCAGCTCATCGAGCACTTCGGACGGCGGCATCGTTCGAGGCAGCGACTCTGGTGAATCGACAAACAACTCAGGTACGTTCCATTCGTCACGCAGCTTGCTGACCGGACGGAACGACCACATCAGGCTGAGCGGGACCAGAATCGTCCGTGACCATGCCGACATCTCATAAACATTGAACGGACACCAGCCCGGAATCAGTATCAATTCAGGAGGTACGGCCGGGCACTGTGAGTATGAAATCTGACCGAGCAGTGCGAAGTAGAACCTTGTGAAGCTGTTCATCTTCTCGGCGCCGCCCGCCGCAAGAATCGCTTCACGAGCTCGCCGCATACACTCTTCGCCGGGAGCATAACCGGCAATCTTCATCGCCCAGTACGCTTTGACGGATGCCGAAATCTCAAGTGGACCACCCGGATAAATCGTCCATCCGCCGTCGGAAATCTGTTGCTGCTCGATGTACCGCGCGCACCGCTGAACTTCTTCAGATTCACCTCGGCCGAGCCAGGTCAGCAACAGGATGTACTCCGACTCCAGGATCGTGTCGCCTTCGAGTTCGCCTACCCAGAATCCATCCGGGTGCTGATTATCGAGCATCCAGTCTCTAGTACGAGTGATCGCGGCTCCGAGTCGTTCAGACTCGACGGTCATCCCTGTTGCGGCAAACAACTCAGGGTCAAACGCGTCGCTCGATCCCGATAAATTGGACGAAGTCGACGTCGCAGAATTAAACCGGTTGCGTTGTGAACCAAGCCAGCCGGAACTCATTCGATGCCTTCCGCGGGGTAAAACCTGTCCGCAAAACGTCTGAAGTACGCGTGACATCCAGACCTGCGTATTCAACGGTTGATGGTAAAGCACACGTAACATTGGCTTCAACGTCAGGTTTCATCCCGCCAGAAAGATGTAGGAGCAAACGAAGATCGTTACTAATATTCGGCAACTAGAGGGTTTAGACAAGGCTGAATATGCGACATTGCGTCGCCAGCAACGCATACCAACGGGCTCAAGGAATAATGAGTCGATTAAAAACAAACCGTCTCGGAACGGTAAACCGCCGTTTGTCGGTAGAAGTCAAGCAGCACCAAAGGGGACAGCAAATGAATGTGACCGCAACATCGCTGCCCGGAGTGCTGCTCATCGAGCCACGAGTCTTCGGCGACTCTCGCGGTTTCTTTCTCGAAACGTTTTCGACGCAACGATACGCCGAAGCGGACATCACAGACCCATTCGTTCAGGACAACTGGTCACATTCGTGTCGTGGCACATTGCGGGGCCTGCATTTTCAAATTCAGCACCCGCAAGGGAAACTCGTCCATGTAATGCAGGGCGAAATCTTCGACGTCGCCGTGGATGTCCGGCAGGACTCGCCGACCTTCGGAAAATGGGTCGGAGTCACACTCTCGGCCGAAAACAAACGCCAACTATGGATCCCACCAGGCTTCGCTCACGGATTCACTGTCCTTAGCGAGACCGCCGACTTCGTTTACAAATGCACCGACATCTACGCCCCCGAGCACGAGCGCACACTGCTCTGGAATGACGAATCAATCGGCGTGGAATGGCCGCTAGACACCGACCCAATTCTGTCCGAAAAAGACCGAAACGGAACGACGTTCGACAAGCTGCAGACGTTTGCGACGTCGCCGTAGACCCCGTAGACAATTTTAATCGCCGAGGACGGAGAGATTTGACGCGTCGAGGCAAGGGAGAGACAACGAGGACTCTCCCATCCCTTTGCAGGATCTCTGCGATAAAAGGTCAATCTGAAATCTCAGCCGCGAAGACGGCTAAGAATTTCGTTGGTGACTTCGGAAACTGGCACGCGAGTCTGCTCCAGCGTGTCGCGATCCCGAACCGTGACCGCACCATCAGTCGCAGTATCGCCGTCGATAGTGATGCACCACGGAGTTCCGATCTCGTCCTGCTGACGATATCGACGACCGATCGCTCCCTGCTGAGAATAGATGACGTTCAGCCCGGCGGCTTTCATCTCCCGGTAAATCCCGAGAGCCGTTTCCGGCATGCCCAGCTTCTTGATCAATGGGAATATGGCGGCCTTAATCGGAGCCAAACGCGGATGAAGCTTCAACGAAACTCGCTTCTGCATCACGCCCTTGTCGTCCGGAGCTTCGTCTTCGGTGTAGGCTTCGCAGAGAAACGCCAGCGTCGCCCGATCCGCACCGGCTGATGGCTCGATCACGTGAGGCGTGAACCGTTCGCGAGTCTGATCATCGAAGTACTGCAGATCCTTGCCACTGCCCTTCCACTTTGGATTGCCTTCAGCATCAAGCTGAAGTTCAAGCGGATTGGACTTTTCATCCAGCTTGCCTTCCATGTGGCTACGCAGGTCGAAGTCACCTCGGTGAGCAATTCCTTCAAGTTCGCCGTACTCGCCATCGTCGAGAAACGGAAACGCGTATTCCACGTCAGCCGTTCCTGTTGAGTAATGGCTCAGTTCGTCTGGATCATGCTCACGGAGGATCAACCGTTCATCTGAAAGCCCCATTGCTTTGTACCAGCTCATACGCCGATCGCGCCAGTACCTGTACCAGTCCTGCGAAGTATCCGGGTGACAGAAGAATTCGATTTCCATCTGCTCGAACTCGCGCGACCGGAACGTAAAGTTTCTTGGCGTAATCTCGTTGCGAAAGCTCTTGCCAATCTGCGCGACGCCAAATGGAATTTTCACTCGACTGCTGTCACAGACGTTTTTGAAGTTCACAAAGATGCCCTGAGCCGTTTCCGGTCGGAGAAACGCAGCATCTTCTTCCGTGCCGAGTGCTCCGACAATCGTCTTGAACATCAGATTGAACTCGCGCGGCGCAGTTAGCGTGCCGACTTTGGAAGCGCCCAGAGCAAGCACTCCATCAAGACTTTTTCCAGTCGAAACCGCATCAGGGCCGAGCCAGCTCATGTCGACGGTTTCAATCGTACTGTCTTCATCGAAGTACTTCTTGCCGTATTTTTTTTTTACGCCGTAGAAATTGGCCGCTCGACATTCGGTGTCGCTAACCGCTTCTTCCGGAGCAGCGTCGGTCGTAATGAAAACGCGTTTGTTCTCTTCTGATTCCGCTTCGGCATTGTTTGCCCATCTACCGCGAATCTGGTCGAAACGGAACCGTTTTCTGGTCTCGCGGCAGTCAACCATCATGTCGTGAAACAAGTCGTAATGCCCCGAGCACTTCCAGACCTGGGGATTCATGATAATCGACGTTTCGATGCCGACCATGTTGAACGAAGTCGGCGCACCTTCGGGTGCGGTGAATTCGTCGTGTGCGTTCACCATGTCTCGCCACCAGGCTTCGCGAACGTTTCGCTTCAGCTCGACCCCCAGCGGGCCGTAGTCCCAAAATCCCTGAAATCCACCGTAGATTTCCGACGACTGAAACAGGAATCCTCGTCGCTTACAAAGCGAAACAATCGCGTCCATGTTTTTGCTCATGGCAAAATTGGTCCTCTAAACTGAATGTGAGATTCTCGAGTGGAGTGTCGAGAACAAGCCGCCACCTGAACGGGCACGATCCGACAATTGGCGTCCGAGGTTCGCAACAACATGCGACGTCGGAAAGAAATAAAGACGCCAGGTTGCAAAACCTGTCGCCTCGAAAGTTCGCAGGTATGACTGGATCAGCCGCCGAATGTTCTCAATTCGAACGGCCAATGCGCCGGGATTGTGGCAGGTACTCGGGAACAAGGTCAACCTGGTCCAGAGTTGCCGCAGTTCTGATATCGGCCTCTAGACCGAGCCGCATGAGATTCCGTCCGCCACTTCCCGCTTTCATTGTTTGAAACAGTCCATCCGGAGTATCCATAGCTGAGTTCCAGTGCGAAAGCACTAGCCGGGCTGCATCACAAAGCTCGATCCCCGCAGCAGCCAGGTCCGTGCTCTCAGTGCTTACACCGAGCAACCGACCGACCACTGCCCCGGCAAAGAGACAATCTTCCGTAGAAATTTTGCCAACAGTCCCCGCACAGACGATGTGAATCGGACGTGAATCCTCAAGTAAAACGTCGCAGACCGATCCTAAATTGGCAAACGCCCCCATCAGAACGCGATCAGCCAACACAGATCGCAGCAATGCTCGTGTCCCATTCGTCGTTGTAAATGCAATTTCGCGACCGGCCACGACCTCGTTGCTCCATTCGGACGGAGAGTTGCCCAGATCAAAGCCGGAAATCGGCTCGCCCCCGCGTTCTCCACCGAGCAAAATCTCACCGCTCGCCGTGTCGTTCGCCTCGCGAATACCAACGGCCTCATCGATCGACTCACAGGGAATGATGCCGCGAGCTCCGTTCTTCAGAGCGTAACCAACGGTCGTCGTCGCTCGCAGAACGTCAGTCACGACAGCGATCCCGCCAGCCAAATCCGAGGGTTCGAACAGGCCGGGCAGAACATGAACAGTCAGTTTCCGAGGCATAAAATTTCGGTTTTCGATAATGGATTCCGAATCGGTTTACGGAACACTAATGAATGATGATCGCCACTAATCGCGATTGGACGCTTCCAAATCCTGAATTTGCAAACATTGGCGTCCCGACAACTAAGGTTTGACCGCATGTCCCACACCCTTGATTCTGACGGCTCGCCGACCAGAATCTGGTGGAACATTCACCATCCACCAATTCCTAATCTACCCGCTAGCCAGGATGTGCAACATGTCCGCAGAAATCCATCGCCTCAGTGAGATGACTCCGAATCAGTCAGGAGATCTGTTTGCGGTTCTCGCCTCGAAAGAGGAAAGCCAGACCAAAGACGGGAAGCCTTACTATCGTGTTGCCTTTCGCGATGCAAAGCGTAAAGCCACTTCGATGATCTGGAGTGACCACGGCCACTTCCCGGACTGCAGCAAAAACTGGCAAGTCGGTACGTTCTACAAACTTCGCGGAAAGTTCACCGAAAACTCGTACGGCCCGCAAATCGACATCGAGCAAATTCGGCCCGTCGAAGAAGCCGACGCCGAGCAGGGTTTTTCCGCCGACGATTTTTTCGAAACGTCGCGTTACGATCGCGAAGAGATGTTCGACGAACTACTTGGCATCGCTCAGGAACATATCGCTGAAGAACCGTTGCAGCGGCTCGTTGTCGAACTGTTGACCGAGCATGCCGACACGATCAAGCATCACGCCGCCGCCTCAAGAAACCACCACGCATTCATGGGCGGCTACCTTGAGCACACTCTTTCGGTAACTCGTACGGCCGTATTTTTTGCCGAAAAATACAGTTCCTACTACACAAGAATGAAGCCGCCGATTTCGAAGTCGCTGGTTGTGGCCGGAGCGATCGTGCACGACATCGGCAAAGTCGAAGAACTCCAGTTCAAACCGGAAGGTTGGGAGTACACACCACGAGGCCGTCTCGTCGGGCACATTTTCATCGGCCGGGATATGGTTCTAAACAAAGCAGCAACCATCTCTGACATCAATCCTGAAACAGTGCTTCGCCTGGAACACATCGTGATCTCGCACCAGGGAATTCCAGAGTGGGGCTCGCCAGTTCCGCCGAGCACTCCCGAAGCATTGCTTGTCCACTACGCCGACGACCTGGACGCAAAGTTTCACGAACTTGCAGCACAACTCGAAACCGACACGCCGCCGGCGACGGAATTCACCGACTATCGAAACCCGCTGCGGCGGCGAATCTTCCGCGGTCTGCAAGCAGACTCTTCAACAGACTCGCCGTCAAACTGACACCTCGCATAAAAAGGCAGCTTCGAGTTCGACTCAGCGATTTCGAAGCTGCCTTGTAATCCAAGCATCTCAGATTTGAGCGTTCAGTTTTTCCCGATCCGCGTCACTGAGAATCAGCATGTCGTCGATGACTTCGCTGCTGCCGAGCAGATCGTCACCGAGGTTTCCACCGGCAGTGTCGGTGCCCGAGTTTCCGTTGATCGTGTCGTCGCCGTCGCCACCGACGATAATATCATCACCGCCGCCCGCGTTGACGAAGTCGTCGCCGTCGTGACCATCGATCGTGTCAGCACCGCTTTCACCGTTAATCGTGTCGTTGCCGTCGCCGCCGAAGATAGCGTCCTTACCGTTTCCGGCGTTAACGAGGTCAGCCCCGTCACCGGCATCGATCGTATCGTCACCACCGCCGCCACGAAGCGTGTCTTCACCGTGGTCGCCTCGCAGCACATCGTTACCTCCCTGACCGGTCATCAGGTCATCATCTCGACCACCGTCCAGCGTGTCGTTGCCGTTGCCGCCAAGTATCGAGTCTCGACCAAGCATCCCCATCAGGCTGTCATCACCAGCCATGCCGTTCAGAATGTCGTCACCAAAACTGCCCATAGCCGTGTCGTTGCCGTCACTGCCGAAGAGAGTGTCGTTTCCGAAACCACCTTCGAGCAGGTCATCACCGAGGCCACCGGTCACCGAATCATTGCCCGCCTCGCCGCGAACAACATCGTTGCCGTCGCCGCCGTCGATAATGTCATCGCCATCACCCCCATTAAGGGTGTCAGCTCCCCCCTGCGCATCGATGGTGTCAAGACCTGCGCGACCAAAAATCAAATCGCCGCCCGTTGTACCGTTCAGTGTGTCATCGCCCAGTCCGCCGTCGATGATAATCGGGACATTACCCACCAGAGCTCCAGATCCGGTAATCGTGTCCGTTCCGGCATCGCCATTGACTCTCAGAACGAAGAAGCCCACGTTGTTGATATCGTTGATTGTGATTGTGTCGTTACCACGTCCGCCGTTGATTTCAATCACTTCTGATCCAGCCACAAAGCCGAGAGCGTCACCAGAAATACTCAGCGAACCATTACCTTCGGAAATAATCAGCGTGCTGCCACTCTGTCCTATCGAGAAGCT
>Ga0315331_10003914_pt1 | contig 11245 bp, 8 predicted proteins | sample M160m34915metaG_FD_203456 | JGI IMG/M metagenome (GOLD analysis project Ga0315331, IMG submission 203456) | Ammonia-oxidizing marine archaeal communities from Monterey Bay, California, United States - M1 60m 34915 | ecosystem: Environmental > Aquatic > Marine > Intertidal zone | place: USA... | reverse complement strand
CATCAGTGAAGAATTCTAAAGAATCAAGATATTCAATAGGGTACATGCCAGTAGATTCATGACAGTCAGCTACTTCTTTACGGGTTTCAGAAGTATGAATACTAAGTTTACATCCCGTCTTTTTAGATAATTCAGATGCCTTTCTGAGAGTCTCTTCACTACAAACATAGACTGAATGAGCACCTATACCATATGATATCCTCTCAGGGCGTGACGAACCCGCTCTAATCAAAGATTCCATATGCCTCAAGGCATCTCCTGAACCTGGCTTGAAGTTGGGTGTTAAACCATCAGTAATGGGGCCACATAACTCTGCTCTGAGGCCTGTCTCAGCAAGTGTATTACCGATCACCTCAGTATGAAAGTACATATCACAAGCAAATGTTGTACCAGTTGATATCAATTCAGCCGCTGCTGCTCGGGTACCTACTTCTACAAATTCAGGAGTTAGAAATTTCTCTACAGGAAAAATTGAAGTTTCTAACCACTCCATAAGAGGTAAACCTTCTCCCATACCTCGATTAAGAACCATTGCTAAATGCGTATGCCAATTTTGAAATGAGCGAGTGATTAAACGCATTGAACCGTCAATAGTTTCAATCACATCTTCATCGCCATTACTCAATGAATAAGTGCCATCACTATGCAAGAGAAAATTACCATGATTGACTGTACCGTCATGGTCAATTAGACGAGCATTAGTAACACGCCTTAGACCCGTCTCTGAGACAACCATGTTTCTTCCAAACAGTCATTTGTCGTCAATCTTTGCTTTTTCAGAATAAGAATTACTAAAAATCGTAGTGAATAATGTTTTCACCTTAGGAGCATGAGGCAGTAATATGGAGGAGTTTGGGCAGATTGGTTTCTCTGGTAAGTTAAGGCCTTCCCAAATGGCTTCATCTGAAATTATACGTAAACAATTAGAATCGGGAGAAAAAAACCTGCATATAGTAGCCCCACCAGGATCAGGAAAAACAGTACTTGGATTGTATACATGGTCTGATCTAGTTAGACTTCCAACACTAGTTTTGAGCCCAAATTCTGCAATACAGGCGCAATGGATTGCGAGAGCCAGGGAATTGTTCGAGTTAGATGGGAAAGACGACAAAATAGGTACGGATACAAAATCACCAGGATTACTCACATCCCTAACATACCAATCAGTAACACTCCCAAAACGTGCAGATAAGAATCTAAATCAAACCGCAATCGAATTATGGGAAAATAGATTAATTTTAGAAAAAGAAGCCGAAGATATAGAAACTGCTAGAGCATGGATAAATGATCTTAAAGAAAATAATCTAGATTATTATAATGAAAGACTCGGCCACTACAGAAAACAAGTAAGAGATGATTTTACAACGCATGGTAATGCATTATGGGTTTTACATGAATCTTCTAAAAAGAATCTAGAAAATCTTGCAAAAGTAGGAATTGGGTTAATCATCCTTGATGAATGCCACCACTTACTAGGCCATTGGGGGCGGGTTCTGAGTGAAATACGAGAATACTTTGGTAATCCTATTGTTTTAGGATTGACTGCTACTCCTCCAGATATTAGTTCCGTAGGTCTAAAAGATGGCGAAAGATATTCTAAATTCTTTGGTGAAATCGATTACGAAGTTCCAGTGCCAGCTCTGGTTCGAGATTCAAATTTGTCACCTTATCAGGATCTAGCATATTTTGTTAGACCTAGTGCTTCAGAATTAACTTATATCGCAAATGTAGATAAAGAATTTGAAGAATTAGTTGAAGATATTAGTAATGGCCCCAAAGATACTGAGAATCGTACTCCGAAATTAGATATTTGGCTAACTAAAGTATTGAGTGAATTATTGCTACCCAGTGGCCCTGCTAAGAATTGGACTACTTTTGTAAGGAGAGATGAATCTTTGGCTAACGCTGGAAGATTATATCTATTGTTTAAAGAAATTAATCTCCCCAATGGCGTCCCATACCCGGAACAAAAATTAATTGATAAGAATCTAACAAAGAATTCTGTGATAATTACTCTATTAGATCGTTATATTAGACATGGTTTACTTCGTTCTAAGAATAAAAAGGACCACGCATTAGCTGAAACGGCTATTCAAAGATTGAGAATGCTAGGTCACCAGATTACCGAAACAGGAATGAGACCTTGTGCATCTCCAGTTGGGCGTGTAATGGCTTATGCATCAGCAAAGTATGATGCACTAAGAGATATTCTTTCCGCTGAAATGCAGGCCCTAGGGCCAGATATAAGGGCGGTGATAGTCACTGATTTTGAGAAGACTTCTGCTACCGCGTTGGTTGAAGGAGTCCTCGATGAAAATGCAGGAGGGGCAATCGCAGCATTTCGTTCCCTTCTAAGGGATGAATCCACTGATAGATTGAATCCTGTTCTTATGACTGGGTCTACTGTACTAGTAGATGATGACCTTGTTAAAATAATAATGCCACGATTTGAACAATGGATTAAAGAAAGAAATTTAGATATTCAGCTTGAACATGTAGACAAAAATGGATATTATGAGATAAGAGGAAGGGGGGGACAATGGAAACCTAGATACTATACTGAAATGATTACTGAAATGTTTCAAGAAGGAGTTACAAAATGTTTAGTTGGAACTCGGGGTCTCTTAGGTGAAGGATGGGATGCAAGCAGAATCAATGTCCTAATTGATTTGACGACTGTTACAACAAGTATGAGCATAAACCAACTAAGAGGAAGATCATTTAGATTGGATAAATATAATCCAGAAAAGGTCGCAAATAACTGGGATATTATTTGCTTAGCAGAAGAATTCAGCAAAGGTTTTGATGATTATGATCGTTTCAAAAGAAAGCATTCAAGACTTTATGGAGTGTGTGATGATAGTGCAATAGAGAAAGGAGTGGGACATGTTCATGCGGCTTTCACAGAAGTTCGTCCTGAAGGAATTTCTGAAACACTAGATGTCTTTAATGAAGAAATGATTAGACGAGCAAGGAATAGAGAAAGGACAAGGAAGTTGTGGAAAATAGGAGAGCCATTCAATGCTGTTCCAAGAGAAGCAATAGAGATGAAAATGAAGGAAGGTTTCTCTGGAGGATGGCCAATACTAAGTGTTTCATTTGAAAGACCAGAATGGAATGATGAATCATTAGTTTTAGCGATAGCAACCGCGGTTTCTGGAGCACTCAGAGCAACTGGGCACCTACAAATGACTGCAAAAGTTTCTGCAGGAAATAGAGGAGGAGGATGGATGAGAGCTTATCTGGAAGATGCTTCTGAAGAAGAATCTGCAATCTTTACTGAAGCCATGGCGCAGGTTCTTGGGCCATTAGATAATCCAAGATATATGATACCGAGACAAATAAAGATACTTAACGACAATTGGGTTAGTAAATTACTCCCTGAAGTAATTGGTAAATACTTTAGAACAAAGAAAAAGAAGTTAGCAATGTATCACGCAGTTCCTAAAAAATTAGCTCAAAATAAAGAAGATGCTTTGATTTTTCAAAAATACTGGAATTTCGAAGTCAGTCCTGGAGAAGTTGTTTATGGGTATAGTGAAGATGGTAGAGAGCATGTTCGTTGGGCTTTAGAACAAAACCTCTCTCCAAGAGGTTCATTCCATAGCAAGAGTGTCTTTACTTAAATTCAAGTCTCACAGAATTTACAATCAATTCCTGTGTTTTTATGAACATCACAGTATCTTTTACGACATGAGAAACATCGGAAATCAAAAGCATTAACTCCCGTTGAGCAACTTGGTTCCCCACATACATCTACATTTTCTGAAATTGGGAAAGATGATTTTGGTATCGCAGATTTTCCCACAGATTTATCAACTTCCCACCAATTTTCTTCTTGGGATTCGTTTACTGATTTCGGACTATGATTTAAATCCAAAGCATTTACGACGAAAGGATGAGTAAAAAAATTCCTTGAATGATTGGGATGAACAGGGGTATCTAACATTTCATCGAGTTTTTCTATACCCTCATCAATGGAAGATACTGGCCTTAATTTAGCGATTAATTGATGATAGTTACCTTCCATAATTTTGGTTAACTTGCGTAGTGGATCTCTGCGAGGATAGCTCCGAGGAGGGCGATTTCGGGTTCTTCGAGGGGGGCGATTTCTGGTTTGACGGCCTGGGGAGAGGGTTCTGACATCGGGGGGAGCCGTTACTTTGTGAATTGATGCCTTTATGAAATCAAAAAGACCCATATTTACACCGCGATATTATTTTGGCCATGGCGCTGTCTCGGCGCCATGACCTCTGGGTTCTCCATAAGAGACGATGCGTAGCATCTGCAGTCATTGCCGTTAGGCTCCTTCTTTGAGACAGACCTGCGTCTGTAAACAGGGAAATAAACTCAACGCCGGATTGCAACCCTCATAGGTACTTCATTGGTTCCTGAAATATCGCCATGAGACACCCGTATAGGCAGACCCAACCGAGAACATATCTCAAGATGTGGAGCAGACCAAGGGTGTAAACAGTCTTCTGCGGCCTCATATCCAAGTACAGAAATAGGTTCGATTTCACCTTCCCAATTTTCTCCCATCAGCCTACCTGAAATTCGAGTCCAGCTATGATTCATATGACGTGTTTCATAAACAAAATCATTGAAATCTTGTTGTGATAATTTACTAAGTAAAAAGTCTTTAGGAATTGCTCGCGGAATAATAGCTAAAACTCTCTCTTCATCATGAAAATAAGCAACAGGACCTAGGTTAAGTTCACTAAAAAAGTTTTGAGACTTTGCTATAGATTCACGAATATCACCCCATTTTCGGGGTAACCATGAAACGAAAGCGGATCGATCCTTCGTTCCGTGCACATGACTACTTAGTTCTAGACTAGTATATTGAGGGTAACTCACTACTTTCTTCCGATTGAATCTTAAATTGATTTTAGAGAGAGGGAGCTTAGGCAGTCTTATTGGAGGTCTTTTTGGAATTTTGATTGCGGATTCATGTCTAGGTACTTTATTTATCCACTTATTAACTGGTAATTCAATCCATTCATCATTTATTATTGTACAAATCCAGCCCGTCTTACCATGAACAGTTCCAGGTAAACGAATAATCCGTCTAGTGTCTGCAGTTACGACCTTGTCAACCGGATGCCCTGCTTCAATCACTTGACCCAATAGTCGTTTACGTTGAGATTTAACTTTCTCTTCTCTTAATTTAGGATCTGGTTCGGAAAATGATTCTCTATCAGGATCGTCTGCGATGATATGAAATCCCTTACTTCCTGAAAATGTGATATGTTTAATCTTAATATCAGTATTATCAATTAACCAATTTTTGAGATTCAAAGTTGCCTGTCTTGCTTCTTCTAAACGGATAAGACAAAATGGTCTAATATCGATATCAAAAACAACAAGATGATCTAGAAGTATAGGCGAAGGTTTTTTGCTGTCTTTAATCCTAGGTAGATTAACAGGATTAAGCCATGAAGAAGTTGAAACATAAACATCAGTAGGTATTGAGTTAGAAAATAATTCTATTAATTTCTTTGAAGAAGAAACCCTTCTATCAGATGTAATCCAAGGCCCCTTTAATGACTTCCATCGAAACTGATGTCTTGAAGACTTAGCGAGCCAAGATAAATCTATTTCATTATCAAAGTAATAAGATGAAAGTTCATCTTCAGACCATTCCAGAATACGACTCACATTGTTAGGGTGATGTCTATGGTCTTTGAATAATCGGTTATAATCCCTTATTTACTAATGGTGAGACCTCTTTTCCTATCAGTTCTATTGTATCCATTAGTTGATTATGGGAAAGTCCCGCATTATCTAATTGAAAAGAAAAACGGGAAATCCCCCCCAATGCTTCGCTATGTCTAATTATTTTCTCTGCAACTTCTTCTGGGTCGCCAATAACATAGGCTCCAAGGGGTCCGGTTTGTTCATCAAATCTATTCCTAGTAACTGGAGGCCATCCTCTTTCACGGCCTATCTTTGTGAACGCCTTAGCATATCCGGGAAAATAAGTATTCCTCGCATCTTGAGCGTCATTGGCTACGAAACCCAAGGAATGTAAACCTACTTTCAATTGTTCAGGAGAATGTCCTGCGCGTTCTCCTGCTTCTCTGTAAAGGTCAACTAATGGCCTGAAACGATGAGTTTCACCTCCAATTACTGCAATCATCAAAGGTAGCCCAAGTAATCCCGCTCGAACAAAAGATTGAGCAGTTCCCCCTACACCTAACCAGATTGGTAATTTTTCTTGTAATGGCCTTGGATAAATTTCTTGATTATTTAGAGGAGGTCTAAATCTACCTGACCAGTTGACCGTTTCATTATCTCTAATAGATAGAAGAAGATCTAATTTTTCTGAAAATATTTCATCATATTCATGTAAATTCAAACCAAATAAAGGATAAGATTCGGTGAATGAGCCACGACCAACAACCATTTCCGCACGTCCGGAAGAAACAAGATCAAGTGTAGCAAAATTTTGGAATGCTCGTACAGGGTCTGCGGCACTGAGAACTGTTACTGCACTCGTTAAACGGATATTCTTTGTTCGTGCTGCTGCTGCAGATAATATTACTGAATTGGCAGAATCAAGAAACTCTCTTCGATAATGCTCACCTATTCCGAATACGTCAAGACCCATCTTATCAGCATGTTCTATTCTGTCAAGTAAATCGGATATTGACTGAGCACTATTGACAGGGTAACTCTGACCATTATCGAGTTTTACCTCTGCGAAACTATCAACGCCAATTTCCATATGTATGGCGAGTTCGAATTACTATTATAATTAGTAGTTTCATGGATGATAGTAGAAGGCTAATCCTAGAATAGCATAAGTCCCTAAGAGCATAAGTCCTTCAAGCCAATTGGACTTACCATCAGCTGCTGTTAAATTTGCTATTGTAACTGCAAGAAACACTGCTATTGTCTCAAGTATACCAAATTCAAAAGTTAGAGGTAAATTTAGGGCCCAAGCAACCACTACCATCAAAGGAGCCACAAAGACAGCTATCTGAGTAGAAGAACCAATTGATATCGCGAAAGACAAATCCATCTTATTCTTTGCAGCAACAGATACGGCAGTGAAATGTTCGGCTGCATTACCAAATAAAGGTAACAGAATTACGCCAATGAAAAGATATGGAAGGTGATATTCTTCAGCAGCCGATTCCACTGAATGAACAAGAATCTCGGCCATCCATGAAACTAAAATTGTGGCGATAATAAGTAAAATTATTGCATCTTTCTGATCCATCTGAGGTTCTTCATGATGGGTATTTTCTGTCGCAAATAGGTGAGAATGTGTCTTGAGTTGGAATAAAAGAAAGAAACCATATATTGCTAGAAGAATCATAGCGGCTGCATGAGATAGTTTCTCGACACCATCTTCACCTGCTGAACCATCAACCGTGAAATTGAATACTGTAGGAATAATTAAAACAATGACCGACAATAGTAGAAGTGAACCATTTGAACTAACCTGAGTTTCAGAAAACTTTTGCTCAGAATGATGAATTCCTCCCCAAACAAACGAAAGACCCATTACAAGCAATAAATTACCAAGAATACTACCGATTAAACTTGCTTGGACTATATTTATCATTATCTCTTCGGTTTCTGTACCAGCATTCTCTGCAGCTGTCAGAAGAGCTAGTATGCAAATTATTATTTCCGCCGCATTTCCAAATGTTGCATTGAGTAAACCACCAACTGATTCAGAGGTTCTTAGAGCAATTTCTTCAGTAGCCTTACCCATTAAAAATGCCAACGGCATAATTGCTATCATCGAGGTAATAAAAGAAAGATTTTCATCATGTTGAACATAATTGAAATAAACAGTTGCTGGAACGGCTAATAATAAAATATTCAGTTTACTTTCGCGTGGGTCAAAGGCTCTAACTATACTCGCAGCATCTACCATTATTTACTTGGGAGAACGATAATGAAGTCAATGTTACGCTTACAATAGGGAGGATTCATCCGTTAAACCGATACCGGAGATAACGTGGAAAGGGTGTTTAGACTAGCACTTAGTGGAACGCCCGGGACTGGGAAAACAACAGTCGCATCTTTATTTGAGAAAAATGGATACGATATTATTTCTTTAGAATCATTAGCAAAAGAACACAACTGCTTAGGAGAAATTGATAGATTAGATAACTCTAGGCCAATAGATATTGAAAAGTTATGTCGTGAATTAGAAAAATCTTGGTCTAAAAATCCAGAAAATACATTGATCATAGATGGACATCTGAGCCATCAACTTCCTTGTGATTATACGATTATCTTACGATGTCAACCAGATGTTTTACAAAAAAGATTGGAAAGTAGAGAATATACGAAAGAAAAAATACGTGGGAATGTTGAATGGGAATTAATTGGCGGACCTTGGAACGATAAAAACGATTCAAATGGGTGGTTAGAGTTAGATACCTCGGAAATAAACCAAGAAGTGATTTTTGAGTCTATTCATAATTGGATTACAGATGGATTCAAACCATCTACTGTAGACACAGAGATTGACTGGATTCAGGGAATGGAGGATTAATATGTTTGAGAAAATGAGGGAAACCTGGACAAAAGCAATACAACCAATTGTACTAAAATTAGGTAATCTCGACCCATCTGTATTAACCTGGACATCATTGATAGTTTCGCTTGTTGGATTTTACGTCCTAGCGATTGCGGAGATGAATACTACAGGAGCCTTGATGATTGTTGGTGCTGTAATTCTTGTTCTAATCGCAGGAGTTTTTGATGCATTAGACGGAGCATTGGCTAGACATCAGGGAACTGACGGACCGTATGGTGATTTTCTCGACCATACTATAGATCGTATTGTTGATGTTGGTTTATTAGTAGCAATTGGAATGAATGTTTCATTTGTAAGTAATCCTGATGCAGGTTTAATTGCTGGACTTCTGACTCTTCTAGGCTCTTATATGGGGACACAGGCTCAATCTGTGGGGCTTGATAGAATATACGGAGGGTTTTCACGAGCTGATCGCATGATTGTCACTCTCTTGGGGCTTCTAATTGCCGCTATGCAAGCATATACAGGAGGTTCGGGGATAGATATTACATCATACAACGAATATTTTGAATACATATTACTCGGTAATGCTGAATTAAATGGAATGACTGTTGCATTAGCAGTGTCTGCTTGGGGAGGAGTTTACACCTTCTTAGTTAGATTTAATAGCACAAGGAAACAACTCCTAGAATTGTGATTCGTCAATTCAATTAAATGATGAAACTGTAACTAAAGCCCTTCTAACAAGGGTAATGGTTATCCTCTGTCTAATCCGCCTGTGACTCGTGAAGAATATCATCGACCGCGTATTGGAACTTCAAGAGGATGAAGGAATACCGTCTGCTCCTATAGATACTGAGAGTGATTCTGAACTTGTCCAGTTGCTCTCTTCGCTTCAACCAAGAATACGAGTTTTCGGTTGTGGAGGCTGTGGTTCCAACACCGTAGCTAGATTAGAACAAGAAGGATTATTTGATGATACATATGTTAGAGGGATGGCAATAAACACAGACGCTCAGCATTTACTTAGAGTGGGGGTACAAAATAAAGTTCTTATTGGTAGATCGGCAAGAGGAAGAGGAGCAGGAGGAGATCCTGAGAAAGGCGAACAAGCAGCTTATGAATCGGAGAGATCTTTGAAAAATGAGGTTGAAGAGTGTGATCTAGCATTCATTACCGCTGGTTTGGGAGGAGGAACAGGTACTGGATCTGCTCACGTAATAGCTAGATTAGCTAGAGCAGCTGGGGCATTAACAATAGCTGTAGTATCATATCCTTTTCTTTCCGAAGGAGCACTAAGAAGACAAAATGCAGAGTGGGGTCTAGAGAGATTAAGAGAAGTTTGCGATACCGTAGTTGTACTTCCCAATGAAAGGCTACTAGAGGTAGAAGGAGTGAGAGACTTACCTCTAGACGCAGCATTCAGAGTTGCTGACGAATTACTAATGAGATCAATTTCAGGCGTTTCAGAAATGATTGCAAAAGAAGGTATTGTCAATCTTGATTTTCAAGATTTGCGTTCAGTGATGGAAAATGGAGGAGGAGTTGCGATGATTGGTTTGGGAGAAGCTAATGGACCAGATCGTGCAGAAAAGGCAACTGAAGAAGCACTTCATTCTCCGCTTCTAGATATTGATATTTCAGATGCCAGAGGTGCGCTAATTAATGTGGTCGGTGGACCCGGCCTTTCATTAGGAGATACTGAAAAATGTGCAAAGATTATCCGAGATAGAATTAATCCCTATGCGCGCATAATTTTAGGAGCCACTACAGACGCGTCAATGGGAGATGAAATACGTGTACTGCTCGTATTAACTGGAGTTAAATCCGAACAAATACATGGGGCGGCATTACATACACAAATGCGTAATCTCAAAAATAGAACTGTTGAGTTTATTAATTGATAAATTATATCCAGTTAGACCACATATGTTCCAACGTTTCTCCCGACGTGCTTAAATGAGGTCGGTCGGTCGCCGTGCTGCTTCTGAGGGAAAGGTATGGCTATGGAGAACTCAAACACTAGTGCAGTTGAGGACAAAGTCCAAGACTTACAAGACGAAATTGAAAGCCGAGTTCGTGGCCTTCAAACCGGTTCTTATGCTAGAATTTTGAAGATGGCTAGAAAGCCTTCCAAAGAAGAATTTCGTCAAACCGTTATCGTTTGTGGAATAGGTATGTTTGTTCTTGGAGGCATCGGATTCGTTATGCTATATCTAATGGATAATCTACTTCCTTCATTCTTTGAATGGTTAACAAAATAAATAATTGAGTGATTGAAATGTCTGATGCGTTTACTGTATTTGTTCGCCATGAAGAAAAAGTTCTACTTATGCAGAGAGCTGATGAAGTCTCAGACTTACCTGGAGCATGGGATGGAATCTATGGTTACGGTGATCCTACAGACTTAGATGCTGTAGTCTCAAGAATTGTTGAGTCTACCGGTATCCCAGCAGAAATGCTACAACATGTTAGGACTGGAAATTCTAGAGGAATTGCAATGGGTAATTCCCTACTAGAAGTCACTCCAATTCTTTTCATTGCAGAAAGTAATGATGTGACTCCCAAAACTCTCTACAAGAATTCAGAATGGGTAGATCCTGGGATGATTGGAAAGAAAGAGTATTTGACTCCAAGTCTTAGAGATATGTATGGAGATGTTGCATCTTTCCTTTACATATTGAAGACCAGTATTGGACAAGAACAAAACGTAGCTAGGGAAATACAAGCTAGACTTTC
>Ga0315331_10003912_pt1 | contig 11251 bp, 8 predicted proteins | sample M160m34915metaG_FD_203456 | JGI IMG/M metagenome (GOLD analysis project Ga0315331, IMG submission 203456) | Ammonia-oxidizing marine archaeal communities from Monterey Bay, California, United States - M1 60m 34915 | ecosystem: Environmental > Aquatic > Marine > Intertidal zone | place: USA... | reverse complement strand
CCAAGCAACCAGATACTCAAAAATAATAGTCTCATGTATGCTCAATGCTGACACAGCCCGGGGACATGCTCAAACAAACTTCCCCGGGTTGAGGATGCCCTCGGGATCAAGTGCCGCCTTCAGGCGCCTGTGCAGGTCAAGGGAACCGCTGTCAATAGCCTCCCCGAACCAGCGCTTCTTGGCAATACCGATGCCGTGCTCTCCGCTGATCCTGCCGCCAAGGTCCAGCACGGCCTTAAAAAGAGCATCCAGTGCCTCATCGGAGCGGGCACGAACCGCCGGGTCCTCGATGCCCTCGACCATGATATTGACATGGATATTGCCGTCCCCGGCATGCCCGAAACAGGCAATGGGCATCCCGCATTCCTCCTGCAGACGCTCACAGAAGGCCACCAGTTCCACCAGCTTGCCCCGCGGCACGACAATATCCTCATTAAGCTTGGTAAGACCCGTGGCACGCAGGCTGTAACTGAAAGCGCGGCGTATTTCCCAGATTGCCTCACACCCGGCCTCATCCCCGGCACTTGCCAGGGAAAGGCAGCCAAGGTCATTGAGTAATTTACCCACGGCACTGATCTCGGAACTGACCGATCCGGCCTGACCGTCAATCTCGACCAGCAGGTGAGACTCCCCGTCGGGGATCAACCCTGCGCCCACGTGATCACGGGCTGCCCCGAGGGTGAACTTGTCGGCAATCTCCAGTGCTGCCGGCAGAAAACCGGCACCCAGGATTTCCTGCACGGCGGCGGCGGCCTCGGCAAAGGAGGCGAAACTCGCTGATAGCATTGCCCGTGCCGGGGGGTGCGGAATCAGCCGGCAGGTGATTTCTGTCACGATGCCCAGCATTCCCTCAGAGCCAACAAACATCCCGATCAAATCAAATCCGGTCTTGTCCTTGTGGCACCGCCCTCCCAGCCTGGCCACGTTGCCGTCGGCAAGCACCACCTCCAGCCCGAGAATATAGTGACGCGTGACACCGTATTTCAGGCAGTGCGGCCCGCCGGCGTTGGTGGCAACATTTCCTCCCAGGCTGCACTCCTTCAGGCTGGCCGGGTCAGGCGGATAAAACCAGCCAAGCTTGCGCACCGCATCCTGCAGCTCACCGGTGATGACTCCAGGCTCGACGACTGCAACCCCATCGGCAGTGTTAATTTCACGGATGGCACCCATGCGCGCTACAGAAAGGACAATGCCGCCGGTCATCGGCACCGCTCCTCCAACGTAGCCGACCCCCGCACCCCGGGTGGTTACCGCAACCCCGTGCGCTGAGGCAAACTTCATGACCGCGACCACATCGGTTGTGCACCCGGCAAACACCACCACGTCGGGCGGATGACCAACCAGCCATTTGTCGATGCTGTGTTCCTCAAGGATAGAATCGGCGGCGGAAACCTTGTCCTCACCGAGCAAGTCGGTGAGCAGTTCAACTAGTTTGGCACCGTCCATCAGGCAAGCTTTGACAGGAAAATCATAAGGCCTCTACACCATTGCCGTCCCTAACCGACCAAGTCCACGCTGCACATGGGATCGCACTCAGCCTCATAGTCAACTCCGGCCAAACCGAAACCGAACAACTTGAGGAAATTTCTCTGGTAACCTTCAAAATCGGATAATTCATGGAGATTGCCGCTGGTGATTCGATTCCAGACACTGTCAACATGAGCCTGGATATCCTCGCGCATCTCGAGATCATCAAGGCGAATGCGCGCGGCATCATCAAGTTGCGCATCATCACCCAGGTGATCGGTAAACATGCGCTGGATCTGTTCAATACAATCCTCATGCAGTCCCTCCTCCTTCATCTTTCTGAAAAGGATCGAGATATACAGGGGCACAACGGGAATAGCGGAACTGGCCTGTGTCACCACCGCCTTGTTGACCGAGACAAAGGCCCGGCCGCCTTTTGGCTCAAGCTTGGCCCTGATGCGCGCGCAGCTCTCCTCCAGATGATTCTTCGCCCTGCCGATTGTCCCGTCCCTGTAGATTGGCCATGTAAGCTGCGGGCCAATGTAGGAGTAGGCAACACTGGTGGCCCCGTCCGCCAGCAATCCCGCCTCCAGCAAGGCATCCATCCAGAGTTCCCAATCCTCTCCCCCCATGACTTTTACCGTGCCCGAGATTTCCTCCTCACTGGCAGGATCTATGACAATTTCATTAACCTGCGCCTTGTCGGTATTGATGTTCTTCTGACTATAGGATTGCCCGATGGGCTTCAGGCAGGACCTGTAAACCTCGCCGCTCTGCGGATCAGTCCGGCGGGGTGAGGCCAATGAGTAGACCACACAGTCGATCGGGCCCATGGATGCCTTGATCTCGCTGATTGCCTGTTGCTTGATCTCCCCGGAAAAAGCGTCGCCATTGATGCTCCTGGCATAGAGGCCATCGGCAACGGCCGCGGCTTCAAAGGCAGCACTGTTATACCACCCCGCACTGGCCGTCTTGCGCTCTGTCGGCGGCTTTTCAAAGAAAACTCCAAGAGTGGCAGCTCCCGCTGAAAAGGCCGGGACAATGCGTGAGGCGAGGCCGTAGCCGGTCGAGGCGCCAACCACCAGCACATTCTTCGGTAAATAGGCGGGCCGTGGAGAAGACCTTACGTGATCAATCTGTTCCCGAACATGGGCCGCACAACCCTCGGGATGGGCCGTAGTACAGATAAATCCACGGATCTTGGGAGCAACAATCATGATTCTTCTCAATAAGGGAAAGTTGCCGCGAGGGCAAGTAGTTGCCGATGTCCTGCCAGCGATCCGGCCGGCCAATCTGTGTCCCGGGAAGAAAGTCGCCCCGGTCCGCGTCTCCGCGGGCCGGGGCGTCATTAAAGCAGATGCACCCTCATAAGCCGGATTCTGTCTCCGCCATTGGCGGGTAACGGCCATTTATCTTCCCCCTTTGCCAAAGGCAAAGGAAGAGCCAACCGAAGCCGGCCGCGACTATTACCCGGGAACATACCGCTTTCGCGGAACCGGGCAGGCAACCCGTTCTCCCTGTTCTGTCTTGCACCGCACGGGGTTTGTCTTGCCCCCTCGGTCACCCTCGGGGCGGTGGGCTCTTACCCCGCCATTTCACCCTTACCCGCCCCGGCAAAACCCGGGCGGGCGGTATATTTTCTGCGACACTTTCCGTCAGCCGGCACTTTCATGCCGACCGCCCGCACTTTCATGCGGCGGCACTGCCTTGTGGTGTCCGGACTTTCCTCCCCCCGGTAAACCGGAAGGCGACCGTCTCAGGCACATCCACCCGGAGTATCGAGGAAAAAAGGCAATTGTTCAACCCCGGGAACTGCCCGGAAAAAATACCGGTGTCTTACCCGCCGGCACATGCATGCCCTTTTAAATCCCCGGTGCCGGCAGCAGCCATCCATTCCACCTTTTCCACCGTCGGCTGACGGCTGCTCTCAGGCCACCTCTCGCCTTCCTTCAACCACCCCAGGTAAAAAAGGCCGAGGCAGCAATCCTCCTCCCGCAAGCCCAGAAAATCACGCATGCCCATAGTGTCAAGAACCGGGGGTGATGACCAGAATGCCCCCAGGCCCGCCGCGGAAGCCGTCAGGTGCATGTTCTGCACGGCGCATGCGACCGCCTCGACCTCCTCAATAACGGGAATCTTCGGGTTGTCCCCACGCCTCATGCAAATGGCAATCACCACAGGGGCCAACAGGGGATTGCGGCCAAGCTTAACCAGCTTGTCCTCCCGGAACTGGTCCTCGGGGGTATGCTCGGTGTAGAGTGCCTGCAAGCTCGCGGCAAGGGCATTGCGCGTATCGCCGGTAAACACCTTGAAACGCCAGGGCTCGGTAAAGCCGTGCGTTGGCGCCCAGTTGGCGTTCTCGAACAGCTCCTCGATCAATTCCCGGGGCACTTCCAGGTGCGGGTCCATGACGGCGGGTTTCACCGTGCGGCGGTTACGGATAATCTTGCTGACGGGTAGAATTTCAGGCATTACAATTGGAAGGGTTGACCTTGTGTTTAACGATCCATATAATTGCCACCCATCAAAAACTCAACCACCATCAATCAATGCTTAATATCGGAGAGAACGCCCCGGATTTCAAACTGACAACCCTTTCAGCGGAGGGCCCGGTTCACATCAGCCTTTCTGAGCACAGCGGCAGCCCGGTCGTCCTGCTTTTCGTGCCCATGGCATTTACCGGCGGATGCACCAAGGAACTTTGTGGAGTTACCAGCGAACTCTCCGAATACAATGAACTCGGTGCCAAGGTTATCGCCATCAGCGGGGACAATCCCTTCGCGCAGGCTGCCTGGGCTGAAAAAGAGGGTATCGAGATCACCCTCGCCAGTGATTACGAGCATGAAGTGGCCAAAGCCTACGGCATCGCCTACGAGAGTTTTATCCCGGAGAAGAACCTGAACATGGGCGGTGTCCCCAAGCGCTCCGCCTTTGTCATCGATGCCCAGGGAATTATCCAGTATATCGAGTGCAATGATAATCCCGCTGAACTTCCCAGCTTCACGGATATCAAGGCCAAGCTCAGGGAGCTTGCAGGCTGAAACCCCGATACAAGCTAGCGCGTGATCTTTAGGCGCACGAAACGCCTGGCATCAGGGGCAAAAAGCGGAACTTGGTCCACCACTGTCGATTCGGGAATCCCCTCCGGCGTCATTCCGGAAATGTATAATTGGGAAACCGGATCGGAAGGCATCCAGTTGACAAGGTCCGCAGAAAACTCCACTTCCACACGAGTATCATCAGCGGCAAGCTGATGGGTAAGGGCAAGAAACAACTCATCGCCAATCTCAAGTATCGACTGGAAATATCCCCTGTCCCGACCAGACAGGGGATCGGTGCCAAGCGCATACTCCACCAAGTTGGAGGAACCGTCACCATCGGTATCGATGCCGGCGCCGGAGACTGAAGGATCCATGGCCAGGGGAGACGGAAAGTTGTCCCAGGCCCACGTGAAGTAGTCATCAGCACCCAGTCCGGGGCTACCCCCCGATTGACCACTCGGCCGCCAGCCCTGCGCATTCCCCCAATAGACAATATGGGAATATTCATCAAGAATCGTCAGGGAATAACCCACACCGTCGGTGGATTCATGCCAGGAATCATCATAGGTGAATGCCTGGACAGTTTCTCCTGATGGATCGATCAGGATGATTTCCTCTGAATCATTTTTCAGGTTTCCCTCATATTCGCCAACCACCTTGGCCGCATCGGCGTATCGCTGCATGAAAGCCTCCTGGTCCTTTACCGCGACAACTCTTCCCCCCGGTACCAGCAGATAACTGCCAAGGCTTAGCTCAACGCCGCCTGCCAGGCTGAAACCGGCAATATCCAGCGGGGATTCTCCGATATTGACCAGTTCGATAAATTCAAAGTCATCATTGTTATCAAACCCCGCCGCGATCTCGCCTGCATCGGGATCTCCGGGATTAAACATTACCTCACTGACGCGCAGGGCAGAGGGATTAGCCGGCGGATCCACAGCTCCCGGTGAGCCTCCCCACTGGCTGCTGGCGCGCCATTGCCCTGCTTCACTCCAGCGGAAAAGTTTCGCTGCATCATCAGTGACCACAAGCGATGCCCCAATACCATCGGCAGCCGGTGCCCACCTGTCGGAATAGCGGAAATTGTGAATTACCTCTCCTCCTGGCCCCTTGAGGATAATGACTTCCCCGGAATTGCTCAGTGCCCTGGGCGCAAACGAACCGGCCACGACCACCTCCTGTCCATAGCGATGTGCAAAGGCGGTGACGCTTGAAGCGACCACCGCATATTCCCCGCTGCCAAGCAGGAGCTGGTCAAAGGTGAAATCAAAAGCTCCGGAGAAACTAAAGCCTGCCAGTTCAAGGGGCCCGGATCCGGTATTCAAAACCTCTACATACTCAAATTCATCCTCACCTTGAAACCCGGCAAGAATCTCGCCGGGACGCGGATAACCGGGATGGAAGTTCAACTCGGTTATCCGCAAAGCCGGTGGAGCGGAATCCGGCCTGCCCGGGGACCCCCCTGTGAAGGTGCTCGGCCTCCACCCGGAAGGCTTGCTCCATTCATCAGGGCTTAAGCCGTTGTCATTGCTGACCAGGGACTGCCCGCTGCCATCGGTGGGAGGAAACCAGCCATCATCAAAGCTGAAGGCCTGGATCAGGCTGCCAAACGGCCCGCTCAGGGCTATATCCTCGCCGGAATTACTGATACTGCCGCCAAACTCCCCGGCAATCACAGCCTCCCCGGCAGCATAACGCTCGTTGAAGGCAAGCTGGTCACTGACCACTATAATGTAATCCCCGCCCGACAGGGTGTAGTCCCCGAAGGTAAACCGGATCCCCTCGTTGAAAGTGACCCCGGAGAGAGAAACCGGCGTGGCACCCGTGTTATGCAACTCGATAAACTCAAAATCATCCGCGTCGGTAAAGCCCGCCGTCAGCTCATCCTCGGAAAGGTTCCCGGGATTGTACATGATCTCACTCACCCGGAGGTTCGCGAAGCTGCCCTGTATAAAGAACACCGCCTCGGTCAGCGCACTCCATTCACCGCTGGCGCTTTCCCTGACACGTGCCTTGATACGCATGCTCTCATTGACTGTGATCCTGTGCCCGGCAATGGCCTGTTCGGCAATCCCGCCACCGGGTGCACGCGGATCCACGCCATCCACCGAGTAGTAAACCTGCCCGCTGCCGGAGTCCCCTGTAATCTCCAGTACAAACCCGCCAGGCACCTCACCCCCATGCTGTGAGAATTCCGGCGCGGGTATTTCCGGATACAGGCCATCAGCAATCAGCTGGGCAAGGACAACCGCCGTGCGCCCGGGAAAGAAATCCTCTGCCAGTCGACGACTCTCGGCAAGCCAGTGCTCCCGTGTATAGGGAGCGGTATCCGGGTTGCGGTTGTCACCCCAGCGCGCTGACTCAGCAACAATCGCCCGGTCAATCTGGGCAAGCCTTTCCGCATACATTGATGCGCAAACCTCCGGGGTGAGAATCCCCCCGTTAGTCATCAAGGCATGCACGCGGTCAGCAAAGGCAAGGCGATACTCCGCATTAAGCAGGAGCTGCCGGTGAATGCGGGTCGGAGAGCCCTGGTCATCAGCACCCGTAACGTCATCAGCCAATGACTGGAATGTCTTCTCCGCGTCCCAGTTATGGAAAAGCCATTTACGTTCCGGGTCACTGCGGTGGAAACTGGCATTCCAGTTCTGGAAGGCCCAGTCGGTATTGCCGGCATAAAAATTGATAGCCATGTAATCAATAAATGCACTGATATCCAGCAACCCGGTAACCACCCTGTAATTAACTTCTTGTGAAAGATCCTCCCGGACCGCATCCAGAAGGGCCAGGAACGCCTCTGCAGTGCCTGCCACCACATTGTCAGAACGGTGCCTGATGATATCGTAGCTGGATTTATCGCCGCTCCGGTAAGTGGCCGCGAAACTTTCCTCCACAAACTCATGCAGGCAATAGACGCCCCAGTAGTAGCCGTTGAGGTAAACGTGGGCGTAACGTCCGTGGGGCGCAATCCCCCCCGCCGCATTCTGCAGGTCCCCGACAAATTGATCCCGGACATACTGGGCACGCAACTGTTGTTCCAACACCGGGTGCGTCCATGCCTGCTGGTTGGTCGCATCCAGGATCACGGTGTTGATACTGTCCGTGGCATCATCCCCGAATAATGGGAAGTTCAGTTCGCTCGGCCCGTAAGGCGCCTTGAATTTCAGTCGCATGGAAAGCTTGTCTGTCTTCCACCGGTCAGTGCTGGTCGCCCCCTGCACCTCCACGGAGCAATTGATCTGGAATCCCGTTGATCCGTCCGGCAACACCAACTCGGCAGAACAAGCGCGCTCAAACCCCTTGCCGATCGGGTAAATGCCACGGGTCTCGACAACTTCACCATCACCATTGACGGCCACGGCTTGAGTGGAGAACAAATCCCCGGGATGCAGGGAAAGCAAAAGCGAGGGAATGGCACGCAAATCATCCTTAATTCCCGGGGCATAGAGGGGATCATCGACAACGTCAGGGTCCATGGCATAATCAGCGGCGTAGGGACCGGGGGCAAGGTTGCCGGGGCCGGTGTCAAAATTACCCAGTTCCCCCCAGCTGTCGGGTAACCCGGAGCCTGTCTGGCGAATGACCTGGTGAAGGAACAGGTAAGTGTGTGTATCAACATCCGTAGGCTCAAGGCCCTCCTTGAAGGCCGCGGCCCTCAATACGGTGGTATTATTGATGATTAACGGGGCCAGATAGTCATTACCATTGACCAGTGAGGGCTCACTGCCATCAGTCGTGAAGCGAATCCTGGCCCCGGATGTCTTTGTGCTGATCTGAAGGACAAATGGTGAATCAAAGAATCCCCGATCAACACTGAACTTGGTATCTGCCACACGGGCTGACCAAGCCCTCTCGGGCAGCAATACAGCACAGGAAACCCACAGCCCAAGAAAAAGGGCGGGAATACTGAAACCTTTGATATTGAGCGGCATGGTGAGGGAATGCTAAGCGCTCAGCACTATAGTTTACGCGAATCTAAAGACCTGTAAAGGCAAAGCAAAAAACGTGCACTTCCCGATATCGCCAAGTAGTATTGCCCTCATGAAAGCAATGATTGTATGCCTGGCCTTGATGGCAATGACCAGCCATGTCAGCCGGGCGCAGAAAGCCGCTGCCAGCCATAAGGATGGCCATCACAACATCAGTGCAAAAGCTGCTAAACAACTGGTATCAAGGTTCAAGAAGGAGAAAAAGGCCATGGTCATCCTTGATGTGCGCACCCGGGAAGAACACGACAATTCCCATATCGAGGGTGCCCGGCTTATGGATTTTTTGGCTGATGATTTCAAGGCATCCCTCGGCAAACTCGACAAAACAAAGGTTTATCTCCTGCATTGCCGCTCCGGAGGCCGCAGCTCGTCTGCCTTCACGCTCATGAAGCGGCTCGGCTTCAAGTCAGTCTACCACCTTGACGGCGGAATCCTGGCATGGAAAAAAGGCGGCGGTACCACAAGCTAGATTGCATCCCGCTGCCACCGTGATGGATACCATCAGGGTATCAAGGTCTCGGCACCATCAACCGCGGGACAAAGCGATAGTAGCCGGATCCGGGGCAACAGGTATAAACCTCTTCTTCTGCTTTTCCTGTCTCTCCGGCTTCTCTCCCTGCCACCTTTCAACGCGAAATCCCCTGCGTTCGAGGAGTTTAAGCAGGCCCTTTTTTCCCGCCATGTGCCCGGTGCCCACAACCACCATGAATGTCTTGTTCTCTTTCATGAAGGCGCTGATTTGTTTCACCCAGCGCTGATTTCTGCGATCCAGCACATTCCTGCGCAACTCGGGAACCGTTTTCATGGACTTCAGGACAATCTTGCCGATAGCCTCTTCGTCGCCGCTACGCCAGGCTGCCACCATCCTCGGGAAATCCTCCTCCAGGCTTGCCATGTCACGTAGTGTTGATAAGAGCATTTTTTCCTGCATGGCCTTTTCCAGCCCTGCGAAAATACCAACCTGGAAATCAACGGTTTCAAGTCCCCTGACCGGTTTACGGTCCCTGATTGCCTTGGCCTCGAAATAATTATCCACTCCCAGATCGGGCCGTGCACCCAGCTTCATCATCTCGGTAATGGAAAGCGTCATGGCCGCCAGCCAGGGGCGGAATCCGTCCATCGCCTCCGCCGGAAGGCCCGTGTCCGTGAGGAACTTGCGTAACCGCCCGTATGTCCCGGGAGTCAGGTCGTTACTGATCCGCCCTTCCTTGCCATACATTCCCCTGCTCAAAGTCTTCGCCTCCACGTTGGGGTCATCCCCCGAGGCAATTTCCAGCACAAGTTCATTGCTTGCCCTGTATGCCTGTTCAAAGAGGCGCGGCAGGGGATGATCCTCCTCGCTGAGCATGTGGATGGAACCGGCAAGGAAAACGGTGCCGGTATCATCCTTGCCGGTCACGCGCCAGATGCTGGTTTTCCCCTCCTCATCGGCACGGGCAAGGGGAACGGAAAAAACACAGAAAACCAGAAGGAAAAAAGGGAAGTTGCGGCAGAAATTCATCATGATCATGATACTATTGACCTTTTCCAAATTCCAACAAGCCTGCCGCTTGTAAAATTGAATTTCACTGATGAAACAAGTCTGGCTGGAGACCCGTGGCCACCTGAATGGCCTCGCACCGGAGAGGCAGGCGGCTCTATCCGGTGAATATCCCCGGAAAAACGCCGATCCTATGGACGGCGACGGCGCTTGAATTCCAGCTGGGCAAATGACCTGGCAATCAAGGCCTGTAAAGCCGCGAAATTCTCATCATCCTCAGAGGTATCGGCAAGGGCGTCCTGCGCACGCTTGAGAGCCTCCTCAACGGCATTCTCATCAATTTCGGATTCGCCAAGGGCCACATCCACCACGACGGAGACGGTATCACCGGAAGTTTCAATAAAGCCCTCTCCAATGGCAAGGCTTTCCTCTGCACCGGCCTTGGTGTAAGTCAGTTCACCGGGTGTGATGATCGTAACCAGCGGGGTGTGAAGAGTGAGGATATTAAAGTCACCCTCTATGCCAGGAATCACAATCGAGTCCACTTCATCAGAAAAAACCTTCTTTTCAGGAGTAACAATTTCGAGCTGAAGCGACATTGGAAGAAAATATGAGATTGGCTGGGCAACAACCCGTTAGGCCTTATCAATCGAATCGATACCGGCTTTCATGTAGAAGCTGTCCTCGGAAACATCGTCATGTTTGCCATCGAGGATCTCCTTGAATCCCTTGACGGTATCCTCAACGGAAACGTATACGCCCGGACTACCAGTGAAGACCTCAGCCACGCTGAAGGGCTGGGAAAGGAACTTCTGAACCTTACGCGCACGGAAAACCGTCAACTTGTCATCGGGACTGAGCTCATCCATGCCGAGGATGGCAATAATATCCTGAAGATCCTTGTATTTCTGCAGCACATTCTGGACTCCGCGGGCAACCGCGTAGTGCTCCTCGCCAACCACGTCCGGGGCAAGGGCATTTGACGTCGAGGCAAGCGGGTCCACCGCCGGGTAAATACCCAGCTCAGCAAGTGAGCGCTCCAGCACCACCGTTGAATCCAGATGGGCAAAACAGTTCGCCGGGGCGGGGTCGGTAAGGTCGTCAGCCGGGACATAAACCGCCTGGAAGGAAGTGATTGAACCCTTGGTGGTCGAGGTAATCCGCTCCTGCAACTGCGCCATTTCCGAAGCCAGGGTTGGCTGATAACCGACCGCTGAGGGCGTACGTCCGAGCAATGCGGAGACCTCCGAGCCTGCCTGTGAAAAACGGAAAAC
>Ga0315331_10003911_pt1 | contig 11251 bp, 11 predicted proteins | sample M160m34915metaG_FD_203456 | JGI IMG/M metagenome (GOLD analysis project Ga0315331, IMG submission 203456) | Ammonia-oxidizing marine archaeal communities from Monterey Bay, California, United States - M1 60m 34915 | ecosystem: Environmental > Aquatic > Marine > Intertidal zone | place: USA... | reverse complement strand
AAAAAAATTAATTTTTACAAATCTCCATCTTTTCTAATTTCACTTCTTTCAACCTCAAACTTTTCACCATATCTAGCCTCAAGTTTTTTTTGATTCTCACTAATAACCTCAAAAGGATCTAAGCCTAATGAGGCGCAGGCCGTTGTCCAGTACCACATGATATCTCCAAGCTCTCTTTTCATATGAAAAATATTATCTTCTGAAGGAGGTTTCCCTTGAAGAAACATCTTTTTAACAATTTCTACAAATTCACCCGTTTCACTCCCAAGTCCAAGCGCAGCAGTCAATAATCTTGCTGATTTAATTTCAGAGCTGTTCTCCACATCATCAAAACTTTTTTTAAGCGCATCTAGATCAATGCTTGGTTCACTTGTAACTTTTTCAACAAAGTCACCATATGTTGAAAAAAAATCTTTTACTTCTTGGCTCACTAGGATCTCCTTTAATGGTTTATCATTACTATAATATAAAGGGGGATATAAAAAAATGATTTCGAAAAATCAGCAAAAACTTAACTCTGGATTTCATGCAAAATCAGAACCAAAAGAGATTCTAGAGGGCATTGATCTATCTGGAAAAACAGCAATAGTTACAGGCGGATACTCTGGTATAGGCTTAGAAACCACAAGAGCACTTGCAGAGGCTGGAGCTAATGTTTTTGTCCCTGCCAGAAGAGTTGATGATGCAAAAAAAGCACTTGATGGAATTATAGATGAAGCAAATATTTCTAAAATGGATCTTGCAGACATTAGCTCCATAAAAGACTACACCCAAGAATTTATCAATGAGATTAAGTCTTTGAGCATCTTAATTAATAATGCTGGAATCATGGCATGCCCAGAATCAAAAACCTCAAACGGTTGGGATCTCCAGTTTGCAGTTAATCATATAGGGCATTTTGTTTTCACAAATGAGCTTATAAGGGTTATGGATAAGCTCAATGGAACAAGAGTAATCAATCTTTCTTCAACAGCACATAAGTTTTCTGGTATTTGCTGGGATGATATCCATTTTAATCATGATTACGATAAATGGGTTTCTTATGGTCAATCCAAATCAGCTGCAAGTCTTTTTTCTATTGAATTAGATAAAAGGTATAAAGATAAAAATATTCGTTCTTTTGCAGTTCATCCTGGAGGAATATTTACACCTCTGCAAAGACATCTTCAGCAAGAAGAGATGGTTGCAATGGGCTGGATGAACGAAGATGGTTCTCTTTCAGATTTAGCAAAAGCTGGATTTAAATCTGCTACCCAAGGAGCGGGAACTTCTTTATGGGCAGCTACCAGTTCTAGCCTCGACGGTATTGGAGGAGTGTATTGTGAAAACTGTGATGTTGCTAACATTTCTGATGGCAGCCCAGAGGAGCGATATTTTGGTGTTAGAGAATGGGCGGTTGATTCATCTGAGGCTGAAAAGTTATGGAGTGCAACCGAGGAGATGTTAAGTAAAATCTAGTTACTTAACTCTCAACGATCTTTGGCTATCAACTATATTATATAAATGCTCTTGTGCCTCAGGTTTTAGCTGGGCGACTCCCATGGTCATAACATCTATTACAGCAGTATAAGCAATCCTAGATGTGTTTGGTTTTGAGAGGCGATTATTATCTCCAACATCAATGGTTAGAGGGTAATCACAAATATCTGCCAAAGGAGTTCTTCCTGGCATTATTCCAATTACTTTAACGCCGGATTTTCTTACAATTCTCACACTATCAAGAAGAGCGGAAGTAGTTCCAGATTGTGAGATTGCAACCACAACATCTTTTTTGCCAAGTGAATTTGCAGACATGAACTGAATATGCGGGTCTGATATATATGAAGAAGGGATTTTTAATCTAAAAAATTTGTGTTGAGCATCCATGGCTACTGGAGCCGAACCCCCAAATGCATAAAACTCAACCCGCCTTGCATTAGCCAAAGCCTCAATTGCATCCTCTAAAATATTTTGATCAATTTGCGATCTTACATTCAGTATTTCACTTATTGTTGTATCAAATACTTTCTCACAAAGCTCATGTATTGAATCATCTTCATCAATTTCATACATTACAAAATAATCATCTGCTGCTAACTGCTGAGATAAATTAATCTTAAAATCTTGATATCCAGAGAAGCCTAGAGCCTTACAAAACCTTATTAATGTTGGCTCACTTATTCCGATTTTTTCTGATGCCTCGGCTGTTTTCATATTAATAATAGATTTTGGGTCTTCTAGCACAAACTCACCCACAGCTCTTTCCGATTTTCTTAATTCAGGCAGACTATTTTTAATTTGTCTCAATAATTTTGTTGGCATAAAGGTTAGAATATCTCTCTTGAGCAAAAAAATGAACCCCAAATGGATGTATCTCACATATTAGACAATCTTAATGATCAGCAAAGAAATGCTGTAACATCAGAAAAAAAGCATCTAATGGTTCTTGCTGGTGCAGGTTCGGGTAAAACTAGAGTTCTTGTGCATAAGATAGCTTGGGAGGTAGAGGCTCTCAATAAAAATCCAGCTTCAATAATGGCAGTAACTTTTACAAACAAGGCTGCTGCAGAGATGAGATCAAGAATCGAAGAATTACTTCAAGCTCCAATGTTTGATACCTGGGTTGGAACATTCCATGGTTTGGCGCACAAATTACTCAAAAGATTTTATAAAGAGGCTAATTTATCAAGCGGCTTCACAATCCTAGATGCTGACGATCAGCTAAGAATTATAAAAAGAATATCCAAGGAAGCAGGTCTCGATGAGGCGACTTGGCCTTCTAGACAGAGCCAGTGGCAGATAAACTCATGGAAAGACGATGGGCTTAGGCATAATGATGTGGATGATAAAGGTGATTATTTTAAAGAGACAATAAAAAAAATATACAAAGAGTACCAAGAGCTATGCTCAAGAGATAATTTAGTCGACTTTGGAGAGCTTCTTTTAAAGGCATATGAGGTTGTAAAAACCAACCAAGTAGTCAGAGATTTCTTTCACAATAGATTTCAATCTATATTGGTTGATGAATTTCAAGACACAAATACTATTCAATATAAATGGTTATTAGAGATAACTTCCGATACTGCCTCCATAACAGCTGTTGGTGATGATGACCAATCTATATATGGATGGAGAGGCGCAAAGGTTGAAAATGTTGATGCATTCACAAAAACATTTTCAGACACTGAAATAATAAGACTAGAGCAGAACTATAGGTCTACAAATATTATTCTAGGTGCAGCAAATGCACTTATTGAAAATAATACGGAGCGATTGGGAAAGAATCTATGGACTGAGCAGCTTGAGGGAGAGCCAATAATCCTATATCAAGCATACAACGAACAAGATGAAGCACGTTTTGTAGCAGATATTCTTAAGGATTGGATGTCTAAAGGAGAGCTATACTCAGACGCAGCTGTTCTTTACAGATCAAATGCCCAATCAAGAGCCATTGAAGAAGCTTTATTGCGAGTAAGCATTCCTTACAGAATATATGGAGGACTAAGATTCTACGAAAGAATGGAGATTAAAAATGCAATTGCTTATCTTAAAATTATTTTTAATAATTCAGATAATCCGGCATTTGAGCGATCAATCTCTAATCCTACCAGAGGTGTTGGTGAAAAAACGCTTGCTAAAATTAGGACAACAGCGCTTAAGTATAATATTTCATATATCAAAGCATCGGCAAGGCTTATTGATGAGGGAGCTATATCAGGAAGAGGGGGTAGCGGCTTAAGATCTTATCTAGAGTTTGTTGCGCGTTGTAAAGAATTTATCGAAGAGAATGCATTATCAGATCTAATGGAAGAAATTATTAAAACATCAGGACTCCATGCCTATCATGCCAAAGAGCCAGGTGAAAAGGGTAAAACCAGAATAGAGAACTTAGAAGAATTAGTAACAGCAACAAAAAACTTTGAACAAAGTATTACTGAAAATAAAACCAATAAGGAAATCGCAGAAGAATATCTAGATGTTATATCTCTTGATTCTGGCGATAGGCAAGCATCTGAGAGTGATGATGCCGCACAACTCATGACTCTGCATTCTGCCAAAGGCCTAGAGTTCAAATTGGTTCTTATGACAGGACTTGAAGAAAGTTTATTTCCACATGGGCGCTCCATGGAAAGCACCTCACAGTTAGAAGAAGAAAGAAGGCTATGTTATGTCGGAATTACTCGAGCTATGCAAAAATTATATATATCTTATGCAGAATCTAGGAGATTACATGGCTCTGATACATTCAACCCTCCTTCTAGGTTTATAAGAGAGATTCCAAAAGAACTGATAAATGAGATTAGGCCTCGAGCTCAAACAACAATCCCTTATAATAAAAAAAGTTTTAAAGAAACAAAGTTAGAATTTGAAGAAGAGATTGGCATAGCGCTTGGTCAAAAAGTCCTACACAAAACATTTGGGGAAGGAATAGTTTTAAATTATGAGGGCTCTGGAGATTCTGCTAGAGTTCAAATTAACTTTGATAAAGCTGGAACTAAATGGCTAGTTATGGCATATGCAAAATTAGAAAAAATATGAAAATGAATAAATATATTAGTTTGGCGGTCTTGGTACTACTTGTCGGGTGCGGAGAAAGCAGCAACGAAGGCAATTCAAATGACTCGCTTGAGCAAAAGCAGTACAACTGGAGACTTGTTACTGCATGGCCCAAGAATTATCCAGGACTGGGAATGGCTCCAGAAAGGATTGCTGATCTTGTCGAAGAAATGAGCAATGGTCAAATGAAAATTACTGTTTATGGAGCTGGAGAGCAAGTTCCTGCATTTGGAGTATTTGATGCAGTTTCAAGCGGATCGCACCAAATGGGCCATAGCGGTGGATATTTTTGGAAAGGGAAAGTTCCTGCTGCGCAATTTTTTACTGGAGTTCCATTTGGTCTTACTGCTGACGAAATAAATGCTTGGACCAATAGAGGTGGAGGATTAGAACTTTGGAGAGAAATTTATGAGCCATTTAATATCTATCCAATACCTGCAGGAAATACAGGTACTCAGATGTTTGGCTGGTTCAATAAAGAAATTAATTCTTTGGAAGATATAAAAGGTTTAAAAATGAGGATACCAGGCATTGGAGGCGAGGTACTTAAGAGAGCTGGCGGTATTCCAGTCACACTTCCCGGAGGAGAGCTTTTTACAGCACTTCAAACAGGAGTTATTGATGCTACTGAGTGGGTCGGCCCTTACAATGATTTAACTTTTGGTTTCCAGCAAACTGCAAAATATTATTACTATCCAGGCTGGCATGAACCAGGCTCTATGTTAGAACTCTTAATTAACAAAGATGCCTGGAATTCTCTTCCAAAGCATTTACAAGTAATTATTGAGACAGCTTCCAAAGCAGTAAATCAAGATATTCTTGATGAATACACAGCAAGAAATAACAAAGCTTTAAGAGAGCTAGTTGATGTGCATGGTGTTGAGCTAAGAAGACTGCCAGATGATGTAATTGCTGAGTTTAAAATAATAGCTAATGATATATTAGAAGAGAACGCCGCTGAGGATGAGACAGTCAATAAAGTTTATAAATCATATCTTAAGTTTAAAAATGAGGTATCCGAATACCATAAAGTTTCTGAAGACGCTTTCGTTGAGGCCCGAAGCAATTAGTGACTAAAGTAGCTTTTAAATCTCTTGGCATCACAAAATATTCAGATGCTTTAGAAAAAATGAAAGTTAAGCTTAGGGAAAAAAACTTCAAAAATGAAATTTGGTTTCTTGAGCATTTTAAAATTTTTACACTTGGGACTGCGGCAAATAAGGCACATGTCCTAGATCCAAAAGATATACCAGTTTATCAATCGGATAGAGGCGGTGAGGTTACCTACCATGGCCCTGGTCAACTAGTTATTTATTTTCTGCTAGATTTCAAAAAACTCAACATGGGACCAAAGACGCTAGTAGAAACCTTGCAAAAATTTGTGCAATCTATGCTTGATGAATTTGACATAGAATCTAGCCTTATTGCAGGCGCTCCGGGAGTCTATGTTGATGATAAAAAAATTGCATCAATTGGCTTAAGGATTTCTAATGGAAAAACCTATCACGGCATAAGCATGAACATAGATATGGATTTAGAACCATTTTCATTCATTAATCCTTGTGGTTATGAGGGGCTTAAAGTTGTTCAGCTTAAAGACTATGTAAATAACATTGCAATAAAAGATGTCGAAAAACTTGCAATTAAAAAATTAGAGAATATATTTTAGCCATGGAAATCATTCCAACACAAAAGATTGTAAATAGGGATGGTATTAAGGCTGTTAAAAATGGCCAAAAAAGAAACGAATTTTCTCATATACCAAACCTAAAAAAACCCTCATGGCTCAGGGTAAAGGCAGAGTTTAATCCTAATTTTCATAAGGTTAAAAATCAGGTAAATACCAAAAGGCTTAATACGGTTTGTGAAGAGGCGCATTGCCCGAATATTAGTGAGTGCTGGTCTGCTGGAACTGCAACGTTCATGTTAATGGGATCTGTATGTACAAGAGCATGCAAATTTTGCTCTGTAGATACTGGAAATCCTAAGGGATGGCTAGATACTGAAGAGCCATTAAATACTGCAAAAGCAGTTCAAACAATGGGATTAAAATATGTTGTCTTAACCTCAGTAAATAGAGACGATCTTGATGATGGTGGCGCAAAACACTTTGCTGATACGGTTAAGCTAATCAAGGATCTCAACCCTAAAACAGCAGTTGAGGCTTTAACGCCTGACTTTAAAGGCCTTAAGTCTTCGATTGATACTTTGGTTAATTGTGGTCTTGAAGTATTCGCTCAAAATATTGAGACGGTAGAAAGATTGACCCATCAAGTTAGAGATATTAGAGCGGGTTATCAACAAACGCTAGATGTTTTAGCAGAATCAAAAAAGATAAATCCAGAAGTTCTTACAAAAACTAGCATAATTGTTGGGCTTGGTGAGACCGATGATGAAATAGAGCAAACTATGGATGATCTTATAAAGCATAAGGTAGATATTTTAACTATTGGCCAGTATCTAAGGCCTACGCTAAATCACCACCCAATAGAGAGATGGGTAACCCCAGAAGAGTTCGAAAACTATAGAAAGATTGGTTTAAAAAAAGGATTTCTTGAGGTTGTCTCTGGCCCCATGGTCAGATCAAGCTATAGAGCTGAAAGGGCTCTAGAAAAAAACAACGCTGGCTTATAAAAAATAATTAATAAAAAGACATAATTGACTTTAAAGTTATTTAAAGGTTTACTGTAATCAAGTGTTTAAATATGGACTTTTTAGAATTTATAAATTTTATTAATCCGGCCTATTGGCTGGTCTTATCTGTAATTGTTCTTGCAATTAGTATGTTTTTTTTAGGCGATAATTTTTTGCCTCTAATTTCTATATCCATAGCCATGGTCGCTATGGTTGATTTTTTTGGTATGGGGGTTGTAAGCCAGCTAGTTGTTTTTTCGTTGACACTTATCCTTCTAATGATAGTTTCTCCAAAATTAATAAATAATAACTCTAAGCTACTAATTGCCGAAGACATAACACAAATGATTAGTAATAAAGTTCGAGTAACACAAGTTGAAGAAGTTAATAAGTCTCAAGGCAAGGCTATATCAAAGAGTGGAAAGGTTTGGAATGTAATACATTGCGAATCACAAAAATTGATCGTTGGTGAATCTTATGAATGTATTGAATCAGAGGGTATAAATCTACTAGTAAAATAATAAAGGGGGATAGAAAATGGAAAATTTTATTAATGGCAGCTTGATCTTTTGGTCAGTTTTTTCTGCATTTGTTTTATATTTAGCTTTTAAGGCATTTCAGGTAGTTCCTGAATCAAATTTAAGGATTGTTGAGCGGTTTGGTAAATATCATAAAACATTAAGGCCAGGAATAGGCTTTATAGTTCCTTTTTTAGATAAAATCAAAGTTGCTGAGATTACAACATATGATAAAGACCCTGGAAACCCAGATGGATCAAAAACCCGAATGAGGTATCTAGCGCTAGATGGGAATATACCTACGCTAGAAATAATTATGGATCCCCCAGAGATTGATGCGATATCATCCGATAATGCTATTGTGCGCCCTGATAGTATTTTATATTTTAGGATTGTAGATGCTGTAAAAGCTGTCTATGAAGTCGAAGATTTAGGACTGGCAATATATAAACTTCTTGAGACAACTCTTCGACAAGAAATAGGCATGATGGATTCAGATGCGATTATTATTGGAAGAGAAAAGATTGGAGGAGCGGTAAGGGTTGCTCTTGAGGAAGCAGCTTCTGTATGGGGAGTGCAGATTACAAGAGTTGAGATAGAAGAAATTCGTTTTAGCGATGAAATTACCAAAGCTTTAAGTGATCAGAGGGAAGCGGAGCTCTTGGGTAGAGCAAAAGTGGCAGAAGCTGAAAGAGAAAAAGAAGCAATAGTTATAACTGCAGAAGCAGAAAAAAGGTCAATAGTCCTAAAGGCTGAAGCAAAATTTGAGGAAGAAAAATTAGAAGCAGAAGCAGATTTTTTGAAGGCTTCAAGAGCTCTTGAGGGTCAAGCCAAAGGTACAGAGGCACTAGCTCGGGCTTTAGAGAAAAACCCAAACGCAGTAGTTGCATTAGAAGCTCTTAAGGCTCAAATTGATGTGGCTACAGCTATAGGAAAGTCGCAAAATACCCTTATTATCCCAGAGGAGACTGCGGGATTATTCGGAGCTATTAAGTCAATAACTAAGGTGCTAGACATTCAGGTCAATGAAAAAGATAAATAAATAATTGGGGTTATTAGATGGCAAGAGGAAGACCCTATGATGTAGACTATGGAAAACCAAAAAAGAAATCTTTTGGGTTTTTTAAATTCCTTTTATTGGTTTTTATAATTGCGCTAGCAATATCTTTTTTTAGTCAATTTAATAACGACTTAAGCATAAATAACAAAGCTTCATATTCTCAGAGTAAGCCTGAAATATCATACTCTGAACAAATTTCTAAATTGGAAATAGAAGTTAAAAGCTTATTGAGCAGATTAGAAATAAGCGAAGAGAAGGCGCTGAATTATGAAAAGGATAATACTCTTTTGACTGAGCAGCTGGATAGCCTAAAAGGTCAGATTGTTTCTTTAAATAAACTTAACGACATGCTTGAGCTGGAAGTCCAGTCTTTAAAAGATTTGCGCACCCCAGATACAATTTATCAGGAAACAGAAACGAAACCTGAGAAAATCTCAATAAATAAAAATGAAACCATTTTGTTGCCAGACATAAACTTAGAAATACCTAATCTAAAAAACAAAAAAGAAGCCAAAATAGATATAGATAAATCAAAAAGACCAAAAATTATCAAAACAATTGAACCAAAGTATCCGAAAAGAGCTCTTGATAGAAGGCAAGGAGGCTCTGTTTCAGTTATATTTGATATAGATATATATGGAAATACCACAAACATTAGAATACAAGGCTCAACAAATAGACTATTTGATTCTGAAGCAAAAAGAGTAGTTAGATCATCAAAGTTTGAGCCCGCCCTTGATAAGAACGGAGTACCTGTATACTTTTCGGATTTCACTAGGACTTATGAGTGGAAGCTTTAATCTTATTAAAGCATCCATAAAAAAATCTTTTCTGTTATTAACACCAAGTCTTGCAGTCACTTAGACGCATGCAAAATTATGGATTCTCTAGATGGTGGCAATTATCATATGTTACCGTAATCGGTATTTTTGTTATCTTAATTTGGTGCATGCTCCCAGCAAAAGAAGATGAGAATAAATGGGGAAAAACCCTTTGCTTGATCTTAAATAATAAACCAAGGAAAAATCAGCACCAGGCTCAGTACAAGCAATTGAATGACTATAAATGGTATGACACCTTTATATATTTCAGACGTTTTGATACTTTCATCTGCAACGCCTCTTAAATAAAAAAGAGAAAATCCAAAGGGCGGAGTTAAAAAAGAGGTCTGGAGATTTATAGCCAACAGGATTGCTAGCCATACTGGATCAAATCCCATCATGAGCAATGGCGGCGCCACCAGCGGAACAATCACGTAGCATATTTCTATAAAGTCTAGAATAAAGCCAAGTAAAAAAACTAAGAACAGAACAAATAACAAGGCTACATATGGTCCGCCCGGCAGAGATCCAAATATTAGATCTATTAGTTCATCACCGCCTATACCTCTAAAGATTAACGAAAATATCGATGCACCTATTAGTATCGCAAATATCATAGTGGATACAATTGCAGTTCTTTGGCTAGTTTCTTTAATAAAATCTATATCAATTTTTTTATTCAACGCAGCAATTATAAGCGCGCCAATAGCACCAAGTGCTGAAGCTTCAGTGGGGGTTGCCATGCCAGCAATAATTGAACCAAGAACCAAAAAGATTAAAGATAGCGGAAGGCCAAGAGTTTTAAAAATTTCTAATCTAGAAAGAGATACTTTTGAAGGATTAAAAACTATGTTTGAATTGTTAAAATTTTTATAGATTGTATATAAAAGATATCCCAAACAAATCATAATGCCCGGAATTATTGCCCCAACAAATAGATCTCCAACAGTAACAGTTTTTTGAGAGAAAATTCCCATATTATTTTGAGCTCTTTGATAAGCATTGGACATAACATCACCAAGTAAAACTAAGGCAATTGATGGAGGAATTATTTGACCCAAGGTTCCAGTAGATGCAACCAGTCCAGATGAGAAATCTTTTTGATAGCCCTGTTGTAATAACACTGGCAACGACATTAAGCCCATGGTTACAACAGTTGCACCAACAATTCCGGTACTAGCAGCAAGCAAAGCTCCGACCAAAATAATAGATATGCTTAACCCACCCCTTATATTTTGAAAGGCTAGCGCCATGTTTTGAAGCATCTTTGCAGCAACCCCAGATCTCTCAAGAATGGTTCCCATGTAAATAAATAATGGGACAGCTAAGAGAGTAACATTATTCATTATTCCAAAAATTCTAATCGGGATGCTTTTAAAAATAGATGGATCAAATACACCAAAGGGAATGCAAATTAATGCAAAGATAAGAGAAACCCCACCAAGCGTAAAGGCAACGGGGTAGCCCAATAAAAGAGAACCACAAATAATAATTATTAGTACTAGAGGGATTATTTCCATAAGAATTTACAAAGAAAGCCTATAAAAGCAAACAACAAGGTTAAAGGAAATAAAACTATTAAAGTTTTTTGTATATAAACATATGGCAGTCCTCCTGCCTCAGTAGATATCTCTTTAATCTTCCAAGACATACCAATTAAATCAAGTGAATAAAATAGAATA
>Ga0315331_10003910_pt1 | contig 11254 bp, 5 predicted proteins | sample M160m34915metaG_FD_203456 | JGI IMG/M metagenome (GOLD analysis project Ga0315331, IMG submission 203456) | Ammonia-oxidizing marine archaeal communities from Monterey Bay, California, United States - M1 60m 34915 | ecosystem: Environmental > Aquatic > Marine > Intertidal zone | place: USA... | reverse complement strand
GATCTGTGAGAGTTGGTCGGTGGGCTGCAATTGCAGGGCGTCATTGAAAGCCTCAATTGCCTTATCCCACTTTCCTTTGAGATAAAAGCCTCGCCCCGTCTTAAAATAGAACAACGTTTCCATGAGGTTTGGGAACGTTTCATCCGTATGGTAGTCAAGTATTTCATGAATACCAACTGGTTTTGTTTTTCCTCTTACCAGTACTTGATCGATTTCACGCATACGGTAGCTTCCGCGAAGTTTACGCGCAGTAAATTCACTGATGAGGATTCGGGCTGAATATTGTTTGCATGCACTCTCAAGGCGGGCGGCAAGATTGACTCCGTCACCTATCACCGTGTAATCCATTCGTTTGGGAGATCCGATATTCCCCGAAACCACAGTATCAGTATTGATGCCTATACCAATTTCAATCTGTTTTCGCCTATTCTTTGTACTCACGCCATTAAAAGTCTGAAGCGATTTGATCATAGAGATAGCGGTCCGAACGGCGCGATCTTCGTCATCATCATGCTGCAAGGGTATGCCAAAGGCGGCCATCATGGCATCACCAATAAATTTATCCAGCATACCTCCCTCCTTTTGAATGCACTCCATCATCACTGTGAAATATTCGTTAAGCAGTGTAACTGTTCCTTGGGCACCAAGTTCCTCCGTAATTGTAGTGAAATTTCGCACGTCAGAAAAAAGTATCGAGGCAACCGTACTCCTTCCACCAAGAGCATCCTCGCTCCCCTTCATGAGTTGATCTGCAATCTCTGGGTCCATGTACCTTGACATGGTCGATTTCATACGTTTTTCACTAGAAATATCTTCGATCATAATCATGGTGCCAAGTTTCTCATTTTCAACACTCACTAGAGGTAGAATAGTCAAGTTGACCGAAAGTGTTTTCTCTCCAAATTCCAACTTAGCATCCACAAGAAGCTCGCTGTTACTGCTCCCTTCTACATTTCTCATTTTCTGTATGATCCATGCATTGTTACCTACAAAATATTCATCCGCATATTTGGATTGAATATCGATCAACTTCACTCCAAATAAATTTAATGCTGCTCTATTACAGGTGGTAATCCTACCATCGTCGTCCAGTGTAATCACACCATTAGACATGCTCTCGAGCATACTCTCACTGTAATTACGCATGTTTTGAACGTCGTTAAAAAGTTTGGCGTTTTCAAGCGCAACCGAGACTTGAGCAGTGAAAGCCTTTAAGCGTGATTCATCTTCCTCAGTAAATAAACCTCCTTTCTTATTAAGTACCTGAGTGACCCCAATGGTAGCTCCTTTTTCGTTGACAACAGGAACACAAAGAATTGAGCGGGTGAAGTATCCGGTCTGCTTATCAAAAGCAGGGTTGAAACGTAAGTCTGCATAGGCGTAATTAATATTCACCGTTTTATTGTTGATGAAAACATTTCCAGCAATACCAAGATGGTTTGGAAATCGAATATCAACGGCATCCAGCCCCTTGCCTACCACTGACCATAGTTCCTTGTTTTTTTCGTCATTAAGAAATAGTGTGGATCGTTCAGCATTTAGCATTCGAGAAGCTTCCCCCATAACTTTTTGCAGCAGTGTATTGAGATCAATTTCGCCGGTAATGTTGGCTACGAGCTCCATAAATCGGAGTTCCTGCTTGCGTGAAGATTCCACCTCCTCGATCATTTGAGCCGTTTGGAGCGCTATGGCTGCTTGAGTAGACATAGCCTCCAAAAGATTCAAATCTTCCTTTGTGAAACAACCCACTTTCTTATTTAGAATTTGTGCCACACCAATAACTTGCCCCTTGACAGTTTTAACAGGTGCGCAAAGGATGCTTTTGGTCAAATAACCAGTATGCTCATCCACTGAACTATTGAAGTGTTCATGGTTGTAAGGGTCTTCAATAATCGTTCCCTTACCGTGCGTGAAGACGTAACCAGCTACGCCTGAACTGTTTAGGATTCTGATTTCACGATGGTCAGTGCCCTGCTGAATGCGTGAGTATAGCTCGTTCGTCTTAGGATCGTTCAGAAATAAGCTTCCTCTTTCGCCACCAATTTCGGAGTTAGAGATTTCGACAAGCGTTGTGAGAACATCATCAAGCGTTTCCTTAGTGGCAACTTCTCTTGAGAGATTCAAAAGAATTTCGGCCTGTTGGAGCATGTGGTCCCTTATTAATTCTTTATTTTCCATCGGTCTGTTCTATTTTTTTCCTTATCACTAAAATTGTTTCTTTGAGCTGGGTAATCTCACTGAACATATTTTGCCGGTTTATTTGTAGTTTCTCCTCATAGGAGATCATGTTTTCTGTCATTTTCTCACGCTGGACTTCAATGGTTTCTTTGAGCTGACTAATTTCACTGTTGTAAGATGATTTAATTTCTTGAACACTCCTTATTTTCTTGGTCTCCATTTTTTCTAGCTCCTCACGAAGGACAGTAATAGTAGACTTTAGTTGCGCCAACTCTTGACCTGACTCGGTAAGGACTTTTTGCATTTCATGTGACTTTTCCACACCGAATCTTTGCAGAGTTTTCTCCAAGGCTTTCTTGCTTTGGCGCAATGCTCGTATTTCATTTGACTCCTTTTCGATACCGGAGCACGGCGCATCGAGCGTAATCCCATCCTCATCCATGGTCAAAACCATGCCCTTACGCATCATGTAGAGGTCCAAAGCTGAGTTTTGCTTTGCTATAGTATTCTTGCAATCATCAAGAATTTCATCGAGTTCATCATCACTTCTACCTTGATTATGATGCACAATACCAAGCTTCTTTACCTCAGAACGAAGTGCAAGATTGAGAGCATCGAAATATGTGCTGTGTCCCCATCCCTTAACTTTTTGATAATCCTCTTTGCTGTATTCACCGTCATGCAAAAGTAAATCTACCTTGTCACAGAAGGCTACGTATTCCTGAAAATTCAACCCACCAGGATGCTTGAAAGTTAATTCATTGTCCGTCAAAAAGACAAATGATCTTCCTTGCTCTGTAAATTTGTAGCCCACCCCCCCATTTGGGTGGCTTAAAGCAATTGGAGTAATATGCAGTGAGCCAATCCAAAAAGGCTCTGTATTAAGTGTATGGAATGTTAGCTCAGCTTCAATATTTTCGAAGGCCATAGGGAAATAAGGAGAGGAAAACAAGCCGGCTATTATTTCTTTAACGGACCTCCCTTCAAAAGATGGTGCAAAGACGCTTACTTGCGCATCAGGGTGATAGAGCGGCTTGTAAAATGGAAAACCCAAAACATGATCCCAGTGCCAGTGGGTGAATAAAATGTTAGAGCTAACTTTGCCTTTCAGCATCAAAAAGTCTCCCAAACCTCGAATCCCAGTGCCGGCATCAATAATTACATTATCGCCACTTTTAGAATTTATTTCAATGCAAGTGGTATCACCTCCATATTTCAGGAATTCTTTTCCTGAAACAGCGATAGACCCTCTCGCTCCCCAACATTTAATTTTCATGAGATTTCTTTAAGCCATTCAGACTTGTCATATTTATTAATTTTATGGAATTAATCAAATCCATACGGTTATGGCAGTGCGCACTGTGTGATTTGCTGAGTATTTTTTTGTGTTCTCAAAAGTTAAGGCATACTGAAGTGCAACGGAAACATTCCACAATCGGCTATCAATCACCTGTCCAGTTCGAAAGAAATAATCAACTAAATTGAAAACTTACTGGTCCAATTATCCGTTGCACTTCACTCTGATCTCCAGTGGGCTTGTTGGCTTCTAGCTCGTTAATGTGTTCTTGTTTCCACCGATACAATATATTCTCGGCTACGCCAAGTTGCTTAGATACCTCCCTGACATTCAAACCTTCGATAATTAGCATCCTTGCCGCCTCTCGTTTAAACTCACTCGTATATCGTCGTCTCTTCATTTCTGGATTCTCTCGTTTAGAGAATCCTTTGTCCATTTTTCTCACGACTGATCAATGTCAGTAATTCAAGTTGGAGTATGCCTTCATTACTTACTGCCCTCACAAAGCTCACTCGAACCCAAAAGGCCTTATTTAGCTTCATAGGCTTGTTTGTTTTTGTAGATCGTCATCTTTAAAGTGACCATGTTTTATGGTGTAGGTATTGTGAATTAAGGTTGCCAAAATTTGACGGATTCTATAGCAAATTTACATGGTCCCAAAGTTTCTTAGAAGGTCACGTCAACTTCTGTCTGCTTATCATCTTATCTGGATGTATTTGTTTTTTCTTCTCTTGCCAGGGGTTTCTGCTCAATTGCCATTGGGGGAAGCGCTGGATACGAACCATCTGAACTGGGAAAGTACGGGGCACTGGGTTTCCCAATCCGAAGTGACTTACGATAATCAGGATGCCCTTGCATCAGGCACGATTGAGGATGAGGAGGCAGCTGAGTTATCCCTGAAAGTGGTGGGCCCGCTGGAAGGTTCCTTCTGGTGGAAAGTATCCTCAGAGGAGGACTTTGATTTTTTTAACTTTTCAATTGATGGAGTCCTTGTATCCAGCATCAGCGGGGATGTCGACTGGACCAAGGAAACATTTGAACTTGATGCCGGTGCGCACCGACTTGACTGGGTCTACCGAAAAGACGAGTCCCTTTCCGATGGCCTTGACATGGGGTGGCTGGATCAATTGAAGATTTCGCTTCAAGCAACGATTTCGATTATTGAACAGCCTGTTGCTCTTTCGCTGGTCGAGGGCGAATCAGGGAGTATTTCCGTGGTGGCGCAGGGAGGTGCCGACATGCGCTATCAATGGTTCAAGGATGGGGTCGCTCTTTCGGGTGCCGATGCTTCTACCTATATCATAGCTAGTGCTCAAGCAGTTGATGCAGGTGATTATCACGTAAGTGTTCAACTGGGTGTCGAAACGATCGAAAGTGATGCTGTTTCCCTTACCGTGCTGGAGGCAAGTGCGTCGATTGATGATGCTTTGGAAACAGATTTACTTCCATGGGGAACACAGGATGGCTGGGAAATTCAATCAACGGTGGCTCATGACGGAGAGGATGCCCTGCAGACGCAATTCCTCCAGGATGGGCAGGCTGCGACACTCACCCTGAACTTGCAGGGTCCACTTGAGGGAAGCTTCTACTGGAGAGTTTCCAGCGAGAAAGATTACGATGTATTCAGTTTCAGCGTGGATGATTCAGTGGTGTCCCAGATCAGTGGGGAAGAGAACTGGGCGGAAGTCACTTTTGAACTGGAGGCAGGTGGTCATCAGTTGAAGTGGATGTATGCCAAGGATGATTCGGTGCTCTGGGGTGCAGACAGAGCATGGCTGGATCAGCTTTCCATAAAGCGTGCACAAGGTCCCCTTCCTGAAGGGGTCTACTTTCTGGAGAATTTTGATGGCCTGCCACTGGGGCCTTTTGAGTCCAGCTCGGAAAGCAAAGGGGACGGTACCGACTGGACACCCAATGGGCCTCAGGGATGGGTGATGACGCGTGGTCCCGGGCATGGTCTCGTTGACGGTGGTCAGTCTGTGACGGAATATGATGGCTGGACCTTTCTGGATCCGGTGTCATGGAATGCCTCAGCGACGCAGGACAGGGATCAGTTTACCAAGGGAAAGGGTGTGATTGCGGTCGCTGATTCTGATGAGTTTGATGATCTGGACAATGCTGTCTTTCATGCCTCATTGAGTACGCCTGCTATTGATATTCGCGCTGCGGTTCCAAGCAGCCTCGTATTGCACTTTGATTCCAGTTGGCGTCAGGAACCTCAGACAGGTCAACTCACCGCACGATTTGATGGAGGCAGTGAGGTTGTTTTGCTGGAGCTTGATGAGGCAAGCCCGAGCGCGCTCAATGCCACATATGCATTGGCATTGAACAATCCAGCCGGTGCGCGTTATGTGGTCCTGAAGTGGAATTATCAAGGCATCAATAACTGGTGGTGGGCCATTGACAATATCAGGGTTCAAGCGCAGCCCAAACCCAATGAAGCCCCCAGTGCCAATGACATTGAACTGCAGTTGGAAGAGGGAAGTTCCGTGCCTGTCGTCCTTACAGGCGCGGACGCGGATGGGGACAGCCTGTCTTACAGCCTTCTCAGCCAGCCTGAGCATGGCGCGTTAACGGGCACACCTCCCAGCCTGGTTTACACGCCGGATGCAGGGTTCAGCGGGATGGACGCATTCACTTACCGTGCGCATGACGGAACCAGTGATTCCCAGCAAGCCACGGTGCTGCTGAATGTGATACCTCTCCCTGAAGAAGCTCGCATACAAACATCGCAGGCGGTCTATACTGAAGGGATTCCCGTTGAGGTGTCTTTCTCTGGAGGTCCCGGCAATCCAAAGGATTGGGTTGGAATCTATGCGGAGGATAGTGATGTAGGCGAGACCGAACCTTTTTACTGGCAATACGTGGACGGTAATCAGGAAGGGAATCAGGGGGTGCGCCAAGGTAATTTTGAGGTTGCTGATCTGAGCATCGGGAACTATCTGGCATACTTATTTCTGGATGATGAATATGAAATCATTGCCTCCGCCTCCTTCAGGATTCTTCAGGAGCAGGTTGTCCTTCCTGAAGGCGTTTATTTCCAGGAGAATTTCGATGGCCTGGCACTGGGCCCTTTTGAATCAAGCACGGAAATTAACAAAGGGGATGCAACAGACTGGACGCCTGATGGTCCGGATGGATGGTTGATGACCCGTGGCCCAGGGCATGGTCCCGTGGAGGGAGGACAGGTCGTCAAGGAATTCGACGGCTGGACCTTTCTGGATCCTGTTTCCTGGGACGCGACGGCTCAGCAGGAGAGAAGTCAATTCACCAAGGGGAACGGTGTCATCGCGGTCGCAGATTCCGATGAATTTGATGATTTGGATGATGCCAATTTCGATGCCTCGTTGAAGACCCCCATCATCGATATTCGGGGGGCATCTGCGGCAAGCCTTGTGCTTTCGTTTGATTCCAGTTGGCGGCAGGAGCCTCAGAGTGGAACCCTGAGTGCCTATTACGATGACGGTAGTGAGCTGGAGTTGCTCTCGCTCGATGGTGACAGCCCGGATGCACTCAATGCCACCCTTTCATTCCCCTTGAACAACCCTGCAGGTGCATCTGAACTCGTGTTGGTGTGGGACTATCAAGGCAGCAATAACTGGTGGTGGGCGATTGATAATATTCGCGTCTACGCAGAGGTCGTTATTCCCAACACTGCTCCTGTGGTTGAGAATAAAGATCTTCAACTGGATCAGGGAACAGCGCTTTCCATCACCCTTCAAGGAACTGATGCCGAGGGGGACACGCTCTCCTATGCCCTTGTGAGCCAACCCGAACATGGAAACCTGAGCGGGGATGTCCCGAATCTGGTTTATACCCCTCAAGCGGGCTTTAGTGGCCGTGACCAGTTCCGTTACAAAGCCAGCGATGGCCGGAGCGATTCTCAGCCGGGATTGATTCAGATCGAGGTGATGGCGCTGGTGGCTCGACCCGTTATTCAACTCAGTCATGCCGAATATAAATCGAGTCAACAAATGAAATTGGAATTCTCGGGTGGTCCCGGCAATCCCAAAGACTGGCTTGGGATTTATGCTCAGGGTTTGCAGCCCGGGCAGGATCCTGCTCTTGACTGGCAATATACGGATGGCACGAAGCAGGGGCTGACAGCAGCGTCAAGCGGATCGGCGACTTTTGCAGCGCTCTCTCCTGGAGACTACAAGGTGTATCTCTTTGCCAACAACGGATACGAGGTCCTTGCCTCCGCAACATTCAAGGTGACCTCAGGCACCACCCGATGGACCATCCTCGTCTATGGTCATGCCGACAGTAATATCACGCCCAATTTTCTTTCCGATCTGGAGGAAATGCAGAAAGTCGGCAGCAATGATCAATTCAATATCATTGTGCAGACGGATCTGGACGGTAGCAGGACATCCGCACTCGACGGTTATGGTGTCGAGGAACCTTTCCGCACCCAGACAGTCAGAAGCCGGATTCTGCGCTCAGATCAAACCATTCTGGAGGTGATGCCTGAAATGGACATGGACGATCCGAATGTGTTGAGAGATTTTATCGACTGGGGACTTCGAAGTTTCCCTGCCGACCGCTATGGACTGGTTCTATGGGATCATGGTGGTCAATACAATGGATACGGAGGTGATCATCAGAACGGAACGCGAGGTTGGCGTCCTGCGATGAAAACGGCGGATATCAGGGATGTTACCCTTGAAACTTTGAACAAGCATCAAATTGGTAAATTTGATTTTGCCACCTTTGATACCTGCTTGATGGGAGGTGCCGAACAATTGGTGGACATGCATGAAATTTGCGATCTCTACATCGCTTGTCCGGAGCTTGATTTTGCTGCGGGCTGGGATTATGCGGCCACGCTCAATGCGCTGAAGGATTTTCCGGGCATGTCGCTCCTGGAGTTTGCAGAAAAAGAGGTTGCTTTCTGGGATCTGCATCACAACCGACAGCTTTCCGACAAGAATTACAAGGCACATGTTGCCTATGACATGACGAAATTCGATGCCTACAATGCAAGCCTCAAAGCCTTTACAAGCCAGATCAGGGAGGCGTCCTCTGAGACGCATCAATTGTTGGCGCGCCTCAGGCGCGGTGCCATCCATTACTCGTCCGTCAATGATCGAGGAGACGGGGAAAAGGGGCCTTCCCAATTCATTGATCTTGGATCATTTGCTCAGGCGCTTTCCAGAGAATCGACTGGTGCTCTGCAAGTGGTTTCAGCGCAATTGCTCGAGGGGATACAGGGGCTTGTCATCAGCAAAGCCATGGGGAGCCGCAGGCAGGATGCCGTTGGTCTTTCCATCACATACCCAATAGATGGGCGCACGGGCTACGCATATGTATTCGATGGAACTGCCTTTTTTGGTGAGGATGATTTTGGAGTCAATATTGGTGAGCGTCGTTTTCGTCAAAATTTCCTTCAACCGAGTTACGGTGGTGCGCAATGGAAGGAATTCCTGGGGCAGGTTCAACTGGCTTCTTTGAATGACAAGTCTCCACCTTTGATCTTGGCTGGAGGTGAGGGTGCCAAGTCAGGAAGAGTAAATCAGACGCCCGTAGAAGCTCAGGGAGTGCATGTTGCCACATGGGAAGAACCGGCGCAGATGACATTTGAGGTAGTCGACGGTGAGGACGCTTATGCGGCCTATGCTTCGTTGGTAAGCAACGCTTTTACGGATAATCCCAACGAGTATATCTATCTCGGGGAAATTGGCAGTGCCGAGCTGGATGGTGAAGGAGCTTACGATTTTTCATGGGATGGCAGCATGCCGATCCTGTCTCTGGCAGACTCGGATACCTATGAGCCGATCTACCTCGGTGGATGGGCCCTTGAGGCGGGTTCCAACCTTTACTACAGTTTTGCTGACTATCAGGCACCCAATGAAGAAAAAGTGCATCCCTTGATCCTGATCACTTCCTTCGACGAAAACGGTAATGGTACTATCGATCAGATATTGGATGACTCGGTAGCAACGGAGTCATCGGGGACAGGGCAGGGCTTGGCACCGGTCGCCTCTGGTATTCAGTTCGAACCGGGCGGATTGCTTTGGCCGGTATATTACATGGAAGAGTGGACAGGGGATGCATACGAACCGTGGTTGGTGTCCTTTGAGGACGGCAGTATCACTATTCCGGATACGGGGTTGAGCGGTTTGGAAATCAGCTACCAGACGGTGGAATCAGGCGACTACACCATCGAGCTGGAAACCGTTGACCTGTTCGACAACGCAAGCGAGGTGCTTACTTATTTTGTGTCAGTTCCTGAAGAACTGGGAGACTCGGCATCACGACTCTCCATCACATTGGATGGTCAGCAGATAAGTATTACCTGGCCTTCTTATTACAGTGGATATCAGCTGCAGTGGGCTGAAAGTCTCAGCAATGACTCGATCAATGTAGTGCCAGCAGAGGAAATTCAAGTGAATGGAGAACATTTTGTCTATGTATCCGACATTACCGGGGACCAGCGATTCTATCGCCTGGTGAAGCCTTGAGTGATATGATGACGAATATTTTTGAGTGATTGCCAACAAATCATTGTTCACCAATAAGATGGGTTTGGTGTCAAAATAAACAGTGCTGCCCCACCATGGATTACATTTATGGTGGGGCAGATTTACCTAAGTGAAAAAGCCATCACTTCACCTGGTCTTTTTTGTTCCTTTTACGGCAAGCCACGGTAACGATTCTCAGACATCAAGATCCAACCAGATTGCGGTTGCACTCCTTGTGTGTCGGATAACGACGGGCTTCAATACCATAGTAAGCTTTGAGTAAGTCGACCTCGATACCGATATCTTCACGGATTTTTTCCAGCGGCCAGTCGAGGTATTTACTGTAATCCACTTCTGCCAGCGGTGTGCAGTCAGAAATGAAGCCCAGCCTCACGGCATCCTTGAAAATATGAATATCTTCATCGGTAAAGCGGTATGCCTTGGGGTAAAAATATTTTGTCAGGATGCTGAATAGTTTCTCCTCTGCAGAGGTGACGCGGTTACTGCTTCCCATGGTAAAACCGATGACAAAAGCTTCGTCCTTGAGCAAAACTCCTCTTCCCAGAAGAATATGAATGTAATCGTGCTTTTCGAGATCTGTTGATCCATGGAAAATATCAAAGCCCGGTAAATCAAATCTTGGATTTTCAACCATCTGAATAATCAAAGGGACATCCCCCTGCTCGAGACCGAAGCTCTTCAGTTGGTCGTAAGCCTGACCCAATGTAATCTCACGTGAGGAAAGAGGCACGTGCCAATCTTCATATCCATTTTCCGATGCCATAATAGTATCTATTAATCAAAATTTAAGAAATGATGCAATACGTGTTATTTTTCAATAATACCTGACTCGGGCTTGATCCATCTTTGAATTCCATGCCTTCGATGCCTGTTCTAGTGTCCTTTGAATCATCTTCATTCTGTTTGCAATCATGAATGAAAGTGATGTCCAGCTAACACGTTTTTAAGAGCTCTGAGCGAAAGGAGGTATCGGGCAGTCAAGCATGTCGGCAAAAGCTCTCAGCAATTCCGCCTCTTGAATCGTCACCTCTCCATCCGCACCGACGGTGTGGGCAAGGGCATTCACTACCTTCATTCGCAGAGGAGCGGTTGCCTGCGCGAGCTCGGCAACGGCAGTATCCATCTCCCCCAGATTGCACTCGCTGTAGGGAAGGAGTTTGAGATTCTTCCCGAGTTCCTTGAGGCAGGCGGCGCCCTGCCGGAACGCATGCTCGGTCGAGGCCGTGTCTTCATGGCCAATATGCGCGAATCCAGAAAGTATCGTTGAGCATCTGGGCAGGAGAGGGATGATCGA
>Ga0315331_10003909_pt1 | contig 11255 bp, 5 predicted proteins | sample M160m34915metaG_FD_203456 | JGI IMG/M metagenome (GOLD analysis project Ga0315331, IMG submission 203456) | Ammonia-oxidizing marine archaeal communities from Monterey Bay, California, United States - M1 60m 34915 | ecosystem: Environmental > Aquatic > Marine > Intertidal zone | place: USA... | reverse complement strand
TGCCTGTGGCTTTAGTAGAAGGAGGGATGGCTCGGGGACGAGTATATTGAACTGGAATATAAAACTCACTGGGTTTACCTTGCCGATCTTCCAAATCCTTAAAGCGGTGGTTATCATATTCTCGAGGCGAGTAATTGATTTGTTCGGCTCGCACCATGAAGCCAGCACCTGTTTTGATTTTCTTTTTTCCTCGGAACTTCATGTTTTGATTCTGGAATGCTGGAGCCGTAGTAATAAAACGACAGTCGTGATCATAGAAGTTCCCTTCGGGAACGATATATTGCCCAGTCGTGCCCCAGCGCACGTTAATAGTATATGGATCGTCACCATCAGAGAAATGAAGTTGTTGATTGTTTCGCAAAGAAGGTTTGTCGACTGGTTCCTCATCAGGTTGAATCATCAACCAGCGGGAAGGGCTGGTAGTAGAAGTCCACGGGACAGGCCCCCATAACCCCTCATAATGTCGAGCAGCCGCCACGCCAGTGGTAGTGCAGACAAACATTCCACGAGGTTGTCCTGCTTTCTTAGTGGTTTTGCGAACATAAAAATATAGAGGGCAACGAGACAAGGCTTGCATCTTAGTCTTTTCGTGTCGAGTAATGAAATCAGCATCAGTGAGATCTAAATCGTCAGGATGAATACCTAAATCCCCTACATCAATATAGGCAGCCCCTTCGGTCCACATGTGATGTTTAGGATGGTATTACCTATTTGTAAGTTTAGTTCTGGGACAAACCACGATAAACTAAGAAACTAAGGGTGCCAGTGAGAATAGATCCTGCTACTACGGCTGCTACCACAGTGGTATTGGTTTCTGATGATTCTTCAGCAGACTTTTCGATCTCGATATCATATTCGAACTCAGGTTCATCGGGTGCAGCCTCCCATGCCAAGGAACGAGTTAGTTTAGGAGCAGGTGCAAAAGGCGATCCTGTTGGGGCAGCCCGAGTTAAACCCGAGACGGGGCTTGAAATCGTTGATCCACCGAGAGGCTTTTTATTGATTTCAATAGGACGGTCCAAGGAAGAGATAGCAGGAGTATCAGCGGAATCTTTAAAGTTACTGCGGGCGTCTTTGATATCGATGTTATGTCCTTTGTGTTCGGTGCGACGATCTCCACGGATTTTGCCAACGACTACATAGCCTCGGTCTCGATAAAACTCAGGAGCGTAAACAATAACTTCTCCTTTCTTGGCTTTAGCGATACCATCTAACATGCGCTTAATAGTTTTCTTATCAGTTCCAAAAGACAATTGATCATCAAGGGCTTTTAGATCTCTGGCGTTAATAACATTGTGAACCAAGTAAATAGATGCCTGCGATAACGCTTCCTTGCCCACTCCCGCAGGTCGTTGGGAAATCAGCGTTGCGCCGTAGCCCAAGGCTCGACCCAACTTACACAAGCGAATAATGGCATCAGCAGAGTTAGGCTTACCCATTTGTGGAATAAAGTCCTGACACTCTTCAAAGACAGTCATTATACCTTTCCCCAGTGTGCCTTCGAGAAGAGCCTCACAGTATTCAGTAATCATTTCTTGTTGTTTGGCCAAAGGCATACCTGCCATGCTGATAACTACGGATTTGGGTGTAGTGCGAATAGTATCTACTAATTCTTTCATGTTGATAGTTTCAGCAGGTCCGGGGCGGAGAGCAACTACATTAGGTAATTGTTCTGCCAAATAACCGTGAGCATCTAAAGCATCGAAACAGACGAATTGTAGTCCTAATCTTTCATATTCTTCCATAATGACCGCAGCAGTCCACGATTTTCCACTGCCACGCTTGCCTGTAACGAACATAACTTGAGAAATAATACTGTCGCTACCATAGGCTGGGAAATGAATATCCTTTCCCAGAACTACACGATCAGGAAGATTTACAACGGAATCAGCCATGTAGGTTCCTCAGCGTTCCAACTACTTATAGTTATTCGTCAATCCGAGGTTGCTAACTCGAGCATCAATTCTGCCATCTTTCGGGCAGCCGCTGGATCAGATGGATCTAATGGGAAAAAGTGAGCAGGTCTGGGTTTTATCTCTTTACCATAGTGTTGATCTATCATGTCATTTAGTTCGATGGCTGTTTTTCTACATCGAGGCTCTGCCCCTTTATTGTCAATACCAAAATAATAGACCGTAGATTCATTACGACGCAGGATGGTATCTCGAGGAGCCTCGGCAATAGGATCGTCAGAAAAGAAACCATGGAAAAGAGATCCAGCATTATAGAAATCATCAGTGATAACAAATGATACGGCAGAATCAATTCCCGTTCCACGAAGTTTCTCTACTAATCCTTCGACAGCATAGGAGTGAGTAGTTCCATCAGTGCAGGGAATGGGTGGGGGCATACCACCAACCCAATGCTCGGCTCGATATTGAGAAAAGTAATCGATAGCAGCATCGTAATCCTTGCTCAGCGGGATGCTCCATGAAGACAAATCACCTGCAGGTTGTTGTGGCCACTCCGTATATTTGGAAGAACCATAAGATAGCACCGCAAAATGATCTCCTTGATTCTGGGCTAACTTAATCATAGCACAAACTAAACCTCGGGCAACTTCAATACGATCCAAAGATTGTCCTTGAACTTCGAAGGCTCGGGAATCCATTGATCCAGAACGATCGACCATAATTAGAATAGCGGTGTTAAGACCCTCAGTTCCACGGGGAATTGGCTGATCAACTACCATAGCGGGTCCAACTCCCGGGAATGGGAAGGGCACTAATGTTGATTTGATAGCAGGCTTAGTTCCTTGAGAAATATCCCAATCCACAGTTCTAATGGGCACTTCAGGATATCTTTGGGCTTTAGGGGCTGGAACATAAGGTGGTGCGATCTCCGCAATAAAGTATTCTAAAGGATTAACGAAATCAGTATCCTCATCTTCAAACTCAAAATCTGGACCCGGCACTGAAAAGTTACAAGGGCCTCCTGATGCTGCACTACTTATTCCACTCATTTAATCACCTTAGATAATATATGTTCCATCTGCATTTTGATACATTTGTTTCATGGTATCGTCATGAATCCAAAACCACCAGCCGTTTTCGCTTTGAACATTAGCCAATTCAGCGTGAAGAACTGCTTCTGAATAGGTTCCGATCCGACGGGGGTTGAAAGAAGGGGTATTGACATCAATCCAGCCTGTGATAGTGCCGAATCTTTTGCGAACAATTAGGACTTCCACACCGGGATAGTATTTCTCAGGCTTACCATTATTCCATGCTTCTTGCAGATTCTTGGCTCCGCCGACATCAGTCCATGGTTTAGAGAGTGGGTTTCCAGCACCATTTTCGTCATTAGCCATAGCCATATCCATACCTGTTTTGAAATACTTAAGACAAGTTTTACATCCCAAAATCATATCAGAACCACCTAATCCATTATCGACCATGCCTTTGAAGGAAACATCGTGAGTGTTGTTAGCAACGTTACTGCTACCTCCACCAGCCAGATTAACAGAAGCGTGGTTAAAGATATCCATCATAATATGAGTTTTAGGCTTCATCCAGAGATACTTAGGTCCGATTTTCATGCTATCATCAGTTTCATCAGCGGCTCGTGGATCGATAGAAGGGCCGATAGTGAATCGAGGATATTCTATTCGCTTTCCTGCGCTGCCAGTAGCAGGATCTCGATAAGAAGCATTAGGGACAGAATGATCTACCCACCTTCGGCGTTCTCCAATGAAACAGGATTGGGTTCGACCTTCGCAAACAATCCATGAAAAGCCGGGGAATGATACACCAGATTGAGGGAAGCCTAAGGCAGAGGTGGCAGTAGTAAGATAATCCACGATCTTAGTGCTATCTCCTTTGTAATCTCCATTAAGGGCATCACAGGATAATTGATCAGTGGTAACATAGTCACCATCAGGCAATTCACAGACTCCTGTTGGCGTAGGATTGCTATTCTGGGAGTTGTAAGGATTTCCTAAGGCATCAATCAGCGGATCTTTAGGGCAACTGGCACTGCCAGACATGGAATCATCGTCATCGACACCCAACAAAGCATTGACTTCCTTGAGATTAGCAGGAATTGGTATAGTGGTAAACTTACCATCGACATAGATTTCATAAGAATAAGTATCATCGGCATCATCAGTTACTAACAGCATCATATAGGTATTCAATTTCTTTCCGATAGCAGGAGAAGTTAAAGGTAAGATTTTTTGACCTGCTGCTTTGATAGGTCGCAACATGAGTTTCTTACGAGGATATCTCAAATACCCTGAGTAACCTACTGATTGAATCTTCAAATTAGTAGGGTCAGTTTGATGGCCACAGAGAGGACAATCTTCTAAAGGTCGGGGGCTATTAAACGGTGCAGACACTAAGGTAGAACCACACTCTCGACAAGTATTACTACCGCCACGGGTATAAGGGTGTCTAACTTTACCACAATCCATACACATAACCTGTCCTTCTTCACCCCACAATGATACGGGGCTCGAGTGAGCCGTGCACACCATTTTCTTGTCCCATGTGAAAGCATATCGCATTTTACTGATTGGATATCTGGAAGGAGCATCATTGGCTTGCTGGATAAGAGGTCCTAAATTAGTAGTGCTGCCTGTGGAGTAATAACTACTTCCTGTTGTCATTGACAGATCATCAAGTTCTGGATCGAGCATTAGATCGGGATTATTGGATAAAACCTTCTGGGAAGAGGTAGATCCACGGAAACTCGGTGGACCGAAGAAGTGTTCTTCCTTGGGATTACTTTTCTCAACCAATCGATTAGGACGATAGAAGTTTATATTATCAGAATTAGCACGGTAGCCAATCTCTAAAGCAGGAATCCTTGCAGCAGCCTGCTTATAATTGTTGATCGGAGTATCCTTTTTCAAGATTCCACAAGTAATGCGGAAAGCAAAGGGCTTAGAAGTTTTAATTTGAGCCAACTTACCATTAACTGTTCCAGTAACATAAGTAGAAGGTTTGATAGCACCCATAGTTTGAGCATCGATACTGTCAATAGTTTGTTCTCTAACCATGTGAACTGCCATGTGCTCTTTGCCACATCCACCGCCCTCGATATTGGTAGATCCACAGTAGATACATTGACCGCTCCCTTTGTTAGCAGTAGCGAAAGTAGCATAACAGTCTTGACAATGATTATAATCATTACAACGAACTCGCACTACAATTGGATACCCAACTTGAGACCACTGATTGGCAGTTTTTGGATCAACAGTTCCGATCCAATTCTTGGAATCATAGAGTCCAGCATCAATAAAGTGCCAATTATACATGAAGTCGGCTCGGCCACAGCCTCCCAACTTGGGATCGCAGACATAAATCCCGCTATCTTGGGAGTCGCCGGGGAGAACGGGCTCATAACCTCCGATGAAACGTTTGGTAATGTTCACTAAACCTGATTTGTGAGAGTTAAAGAAATCTCTGTTGGCCTTGACATTGTCTTGAGCCAATTGGCTGGGATCTTCTTTATCTGGCCGATAGATGAGATCGAAAAGTTTCTGGAGATAACTGGTTCCTTGTTTTGTAGGGAAGGGATTATTTTCGTAGACCATTTTTTCACCTCATGGATTTAATAAACAAACTGATTCAGAATGGTGACCGATCATGGATACGTCGGCCAAGAATTGGTGGGCGGCTTCGTAGCCAGTTTTTCTGGAGTGTCCTGTGGTTAAGGCACGGAATCCAGCGTATTCTAACATAACTAAGATACGCCACAGAGTAGATTGTTCGGAACAAGCGTCAACACCACCTGATGTATCGATAGCACCAAAACCATCGACCAGATCACAAGAAGCATTCTTTCCACAATCAGGACAGAGTTCTTGGGTATAATAAAACGGAACTTTTTGGCCCTTTATCTCTAAATAGTGGGGGAATGTAGGCAAAGGATTGTTTATTTTACCCTCAATATCCCATGTTTTAGTGACTTCATAGGTGCCCGGTGATATCGATCCTGCCGCATTTACTGAACCTTGACATCGAAGACAAGTTTTTCCATCACAATTGGTGTCGCCCATAACTTCATCACAAGTAGGACAATGATAGAGTTTTCGAGCGTGTTTGATATTCACTTGACGATACTTGGCATCCATGTTCTTAGCACAAGCATAGGACATAGGAGGATATACTTGGAAACCTCGTCCATGGCCTTGTCGGATCTGGTATAATGGTGTTTTGCCGGGGATTGGTGTAAAAGTATCACCAGATTCGTGCGGAGAATAAGCACCAATAACTCCTGAGGGTGGAATAAATCTGTTATCTGGCAACGTGCCTGCTGCTCGAAGTTTTCCATGTTCATTAGTATGTTCACAGATTCGGGAAGCCAAGTGCCAGCGTTGCGACCATTCCATTAACTCAGCAATCTTTTCTTCCTCTTCGTTCTTGGGTTTTTTCATCCAGTCACGAGCCTTGAAAATATGGGTGTTTACCAAGACATCAGAATAAACGTTACTCCATGTTCCTTGTCGACTAAGATTGATTGGCCATGATCGGATTTCTTTTCCCCATGATGTAGTCCAGTGAGGTTGGATAGAAAGGTGACCTACTTCGTGAGCAATAACGAATTGATTCATAGATTGGACAGTAGCAACATCTGATCCAAAACCATGGAAGTTTTCAGGAATAGAAGAATCAACCCATTCAGGACCAAAACAAACTTGCTTAGAATTGGTAAAAGCATTGTGCAAAGAAGTCGATAGAACGAATTGGGTTTCCTGCGGAATACCTGTCAACTTCTTGAAGATCTTATAGGTTTCAACAAATGCTTTAGGCAAATGTTTATTGGCACGGTCTTCGGTTGACGCCATAATTGTAATTAGCATCCACCAACTATATAAGTTTTCACTCTAACGAGTTACCAAACAAATTATTGTAATACATACGATCCAAAGCCAACATGTTTCCTGAATCAATCAGAGCAGTATTGGTTTTGTAACCTTTCTGTGAACTTCCATTGGTCCATTGTTTACTCACGTATTGTTTCTTCTGGTCGATTGGTAGGATTTCGAAATCAGGTCCTTGTGCCATATCACCGACATTGGTCTTAGCAGTGAGAGCAGGTGCGGATGTGATACCGACGGTAAATAACATATCGATTAGATCGCCACCCGTAGCCGCTTGCGTTTGTCCCACCATGCTAAGTCGTAGCCAAAGACGAAGTTTGTCATCGCCCTTAACTCCACGATTTCCAATTTGTGGATTAACAACAGGAGCGTGATTTAGTTCGAAGCACCCCCACATGTCATTGATACCAGAGGTAGGATTACTGATCTTAGCAATCAAGAATGCTTGAGCCTTTTTAATCCACTCATCAAAGGTAACTTCAACAGCGGTTTCAGATTTCGGGAAGTCGTCCCCTAAGTTCATACCTGCTCCAACAGCGGATCGGAAGTTCTTAGCAAATTGATTTAGAGTTTTACTGATATCATAACGACTGATAGATTGATTGAGGTTAGCAGTCTGCTTGTAACGTCCACTGACACGAAGTGATTGGTTGGCAGCCGCCAATGGGAACTCGGCGTCCACACTTAGAGGGGAATTATCGTTAGCAAGAGAATAGGTATCCACTTGTCCTAATCCAATTAGGCTTCCATAAGCCCCTTGTGCATCATCATAGGTATGCCAATAGATTTGTTCTGGACGAGGCCATGGTCCTTCTCCGATGGATCGGTAGGAGGATTGAACCAAGTTTCCATCTGGACCAATAGGTGTGATGGCTTGAGGGAATGGTTGGACTTGAATAGTTCCAATTTCGGGATTGAGTTCTAAAGCATCGGCTCCAGCCACAGTTCGCATTTCTCCAGCGAGCATACGAAGAAGTCGCTCACGATCGTTAGAAAACAAGTTCGGTTCACGAGCGATAAAACCACGAAGTCGGTAATAATCCCAAAGGCACGGTTCTCCATTTGGACTTGGGTTCAAAATCATGCTTTCGTAGTTAGAATACATCTCGTGATAGTTAGTTGGAGGTTTCACGATAGCAGCAGATCCTTCTGGACCTGCCATAGAAGTAGCATAGTTACGAGCAACCTTACGACCACGGCCCTTGCGTTCTTCTTCAATAACCATCGAAGCGATATGCCAATGGATTGGAGTCAAATCCTCGACTTCACCACGAGCGATGCCTTCATAGAGTGGGCGAATAACTAATTGTTCGTATTCCCACACGGCTGGCACTGAATCCATAATGGATCGACAATGGTTGTAATAGTAATCAGAGTTATCCATCAGGTTTCTTTCTTCCATGGAAACATCCGCTACTTTACCTTCCAAGTAGCCTTTAACAATCATCTCACGAACGAACTCTTGTTCGTTGACATATCCGATACGGTTTCCGTCGAGACCCTTGTTGTTTCCTTCCATATCTTTTGCACCTGCTTTAGCACGACCCATACGGTGAGCGATAACATAAGGCACAGCATCCAAGATTTCTTGGCGAGATACAGAATCCTTTCCACGAAGGAAAGCAAATGCTTGAGCCAATTTAACAATAGAGTTAGTAAATCGGAAACCAAGAACACGAGTAAACACAGTTGGTAGTTGTCCTGCTCTTTCTGAACTACCGAAAATCATAGTGGTATCGTTGAGAACTGGAGAAGTAGTTCCACGATCAGAAGTGTTGGTGTTAGTAGTGGTAGAATAATCCAAGAGTGGTGATTCATAGAGATCCAAAGAGATTTCGTCATCAACATTCGAGAAAGAATATGGGACACCTTGATCTGATCCAGCCACGTTTACTGTCTTAGGACGAGCAGCGAAAATCTGGGAGAACAGAACTGAAATCACAGAGATATCACGGAAACCATCATAAGAAGAACCGGGGGTTGTAAATCGAGTTTCTTTGCCCACCATCTTCCAGAGACCTTGAAGATCATTGAAACGCATAGGTCTGAATGAATTAGGATCGGCCTCATCACTCATCATGTAATCAACCAAGATTCGGTTAGGTTCCAAACCACCTTTACCAGAGAACTTGTTAACTAATTGATCATATCTTCCACCCAAAGAGACCGACTTGAATAGCAATTCCATATCGATACGGTCAGTAAATGCCAGATCGTTTCCTTTTTGGTGGGGGTTAGTATCCATCCATGCTACGAAATCAGGTGATTTGAACGTTTTACCCCTGTATTCGACCAACTTTTCTGCAATTAGTCCCAGAATAGCGTCTTCTACACCAGATTGTGAACGATTGGCTTCGTTAAAGAACTTAACAGGTTGAGTAACAATTTCACGGGGAACTGGCTCGAACTCGTAAGTGTTTACCGTTTCACCAGATTGGTTAACGGCTTCAACTGCACGGATTTCAAGACCATAAAGCACCTCATCGGGACGCTTATCGTAATCGATCTTGGCAACACCAATCTCTCGCAGCATCTCGACAGAGATGTCGAATAGTCCAGCATCAGAAGTTTTGGTATCTGTTCTACCATCTAAGAACCAGTGGCACATAAACTTTCGCATCCAGTAACCTTCGTTTCGACCAGTATCGGTGTAGATACCTCCTTGGTTAGTAAATTGAACAAACTCGCTAACGTTACTGCAATCTTTCATCAAGTCTCGATAAGTTTGAGTAGTCCAATCAGGATAACGCAATTGCATCTTCCATGGACCGTAAGTCGGAGCCTGATTATTATTGAACTCCATGAAATCTGATCCATCGTGAATCTTAATAGGCTTAACTAACATACGAGTTCTACCTGCCTTCTTCTTTTCAATGAACTCATCAGACCCGGGAGTCCAATGTGAGGGGTTAGCAGTATTAGAAAAGTATTCATCAATACTGAAATCATCAGTAACTTCTACTTCCCAACAGTTGTAGAGTGCCTTGTGGAAACCTTCTGGATCAAGGTAAGTCTTAGATCGAATATCTCCATCGATAGCAGGGAGAACGGGTTCACCATTAACCATAACAGTTTGGTTGTCAGCATCAGCATAGGCTTTTTCAACCGAGCGCAAGAATTGGAAATCAAAGGTATAAGCACCTGAACGGCTAACGGTTCCGGGTTGGCTTTCTTGCCAGTCGGTAAATCTCCAACCATTCCAATTACGGTAAACTGACTCATTACGCTGATCGTTATACATAACGTTATAAGATTGGCCAGATGGAATCACATCTGCGATATGGGCATTATTCAAACTATCGTTGTTGGCAAAGATTTGATCTAAAGAATCATAGCGGTGGTTGCCGTTATAATCGACAGGGTATTTACTCATAGTGGAATTAGTAGCCAGATAGGTCTTGTTGATGTGGAATCCATAGGAGTTACCTAAGAGGGTGGCCGCACAATTGATAACGGTGGTCTTACCTGTTCCCGGAATACCTGACAATCGACAAGTAGAGTTCTTCATCAACCAAGCAGCGATAAAGGCTTCGAGTTGACGGTAATCATCGAATCCGAAAACTGAATTAAGTTTGGTAACTAAGTTACGAATCCATGTTAGTGTCTGAACTCTGGCCTTGCGACGGTCTCGATCACTCATGATTTGGTAAAAGTTCTGGAAAGCAGGAGTAACTGCTTTACCCATGGCCGATGGGCTGTATTGATTAGATCCATTTTTGAGAGCAGTCATAGCAGAGCCTGAAAAGACAGTATCTACTTCAAGTTGTCCTACTGAATCAAGACTCAATCCTACTGCATCAGTGATATCGGTTCCCTGATCATCAAATATCTGGAGGAAGTGGGCTGTGCCTACTGCATCATCTAAGATATCAACACGGTTAAGGTTGGAAGGTAATCCACGAATACGAACAATATCTTCTAAGGTCTTGCCTTGGATTTCGGCTACCTTTTGAATTAGTTCAGCCGCATCGTCACCCATAATGGATCGGAGGAACTTAATGTTATCGGGAGTCTCAGGCACACTTGCCAATGGAGATACATATTCTACATCTCCTCCATCAGTATATTCCAAATCTCCTTCTATAAGAGTAGAGAGTTGCTCAATCTGGGCTTCACCAATAAAGTTAGCCAGTTCTTGCATATTATCAGGATGGAGAATAGTAATTCCTGCTCCTTCATCATCTTCCATCTCTTCGATCTGTTCATCAGTGGTATCATCAAGCGTAACTACTTCTTCTTCTTCGACGGGGGTTTGTTCACTTAGATCTTGTTCCAAAGGAGTTTCATTGTCTTCAGCAATAATTTCAGGGATAGTGGTGTCAGCACCATCTCCAAAGAGATTCATCATTTCATCGTTATCAATAGGGGTTAATTCATCATCCATTATATCACCTCAAAAGTCCAGTTGGAGTTCCACCATTATAGGCTT
>Ga0315331_10003905_pt1 | contig 11260 bp, 14 predicted proteins | sample M160m34915metaG_FD_203456 | JGI IMG/M metagenome (GOLD analysis project Ga0315331, IMG submission 203456) | Ammonia-oxidizing marine archaeal communities from Monterey Bay, California, United States - M1 60m 34915 | ecosystem: Environmental > Aquatic > Marine > Intertidal zone | place: USA... | reverse complement strand
CAAAAATTGCGTTAGTGAATGCTAGGGGTAGTATTATTCCGATGTGAATAGCTATACTTGCAATTGTATTGTAGTTAAAAAACCCAAGATAGTTCGCTGCTAAAAATCCAAAAAAAACGCTCCACATGGTAAAGAGAACTAACATAAAGTATGTCTGCAAGCTTGGATCAGGCACGTACTTTAGTGGGTTGTATCTAACGTCCATTACTCTTCTCCATCCACCAACAATTTTTATTAAACTTGTTCTAAATAAGCTTGGTTTTTTCATGTTTGGTTCAGTCATCTCTTCTCCGATTGAATCTTATAAACTCTTTTATAACATGCATGCCGACTGTTGCCCATGTCACTATGACTAAACTCCAAAATAATAGCTCGGTCATTTAAATTATTTTCCTTTTAATTCTGTATTTGTATCTACTCGACAGTAATTAAGGATAAGTTTCTTATATTTTCTTTTTGTTATTAAAAAAAGGATATTATAAAACCTAAAGTTTCGCGATCACTAACACCGATGAAAATAAAGGAAAACATCATTGATGGGAGAATGCACCATGCGAATAACAGAGGGATTATTTTTTCTTGTAGTTCATAAGTTGCTAGATACAACAAAAGAGGAGCAATTATACCTAATGAGGTTAATCCAGAAAGCAATATGAATAATGAAAAATATCTAAAGCTTTCTGTCGCAATCCATGCTGGTTGATTGTTGTCAATGCTAAATGATGCTATTAGCACTATTGCAGCAGGAATAAGTTGACCGGAGTTTTTAACCATAATTAATTGATTTCAAAAAATTATCAGTCTCTCCCAGGGTTATATTCCAAGCCATGCCAACAATGCTATTGATCCCATTAAAATAGCTCCTGGCATCTTTAAAACTTCTCTATTTCCAAAACCAAGGATAAAGAAATAAATTGCTCCCAACACATTTATATAAATTATTGGATAAGCGGCGATAGCAAATTCAGGGTTATTTGCAATATAGATTAAAGTGCAAGCAGTTATAAATAAAAAAATGGTGTGGAATTGCCATGAAAACATACTTAGTGTTTTTCCTAAAGGTTCTAAATTGCTTTTATTTATATTTGTTTTATACATTTTACCGCCAACAAAACCATGGAATGCCACGCCAAGAAAAGAAAGAATTGCGCCTAAAATTAAGAACCAATTTTGCATTATGTTATTTTGCCATAAATAAATTATTTTAATTATAACTGCCTTTGCTTTTACTAGCTTTTGATATTAGAGTTTGCTGGTTATCATTCATAATTTATTGGTATCATAGTAAAATTAATCCACCTACATGGGGAAGGTTCAGTTAGAAGAATTTACCAAGTCTACATGCGCAACTTAATTCTAGAAATTATTAATGAAGGTTATGGATCATGCTTTAAAAAAAATCTTCCAAAGCTCAAGCCCAAAGAAAGAGATTATTTTGAGGATATGATTCTAGAGAATAAGCTATCTGCAATCTTTCTAGATTTTCTTTATAGAAATAAAATTATTGATTTGGTTAATAAGCCTTTTTTTGAAAGGTGTATTTTTCAAAAAAATAGGTTTCAGATGCACTCACTTGAAATTATAAAAGAAGTACGTCTTATTAATGGGGTGTTTGAAAGCAAAGGATTAACGCCTATCTATCTTAAAGGAATTGCAATGCAAAGAGAGTATGAAGATATTGCGTTAAGGCCTTTGGTTGATATTGATATTCTTTTTAAAAAATCAGAGCTCCTTAAGGCATACGAAATACTCCATAAAAGTAATTTATTGGCAGCTGACCAAGAGAGATACATTGATAAAAATAATATAGACCATTTTTGTAAAAACTCTCATCATATTGAAGTTAAAACAAAAAATAACATCTCTATTGAGCTGCATCATAGGGTAACTTCTATTAATGATCGTATAAAATTAGTCAATTGCCCGATTTCAAGCGACTTTTTTATTGATTTTAGGACTGTAAATTATTATGGATCAAATATTAATATTCCTTCAATTGAAAATATGATTATCCATCAACTATGCCATTTTTCTATTAATACAGATTTTAAAAATTTATTAAGAACGCTAACTGATATAAAAAGAGTGGCTAATAACCATGATATAGAATGGCATGAGATTTTATTCAAATATAAAAATACAAAAATAAGGAGGTCCTTGTGTTTATCTCTAGATCTTATGCACTTAAATAAAATTTTTATTAAAGATTTTTATGAGGTCAGAGATCGATTTCAGGAATTCTTCCCAAATCAGGAAGTTTTAAATGCCGCTCAGGTAAAGCTATTCCATAGTTATAACGAAAAAATTATAGGAGAAGCTTTTTTTGTTCGTTTTTTTAATCGTGATTCTTTTATTGATGCTTTTAAGACTTTTGTTTTTCCAAAAAAAGAAACGCTTATATATAGATTTAAAATAAACAACCCAACTAATTATAAACTTTTTAAGATGTACATGAGGTATTTCTATGAGCAAGTTTTCAAAATAGCAGGCCTGCCCTCTTTTTTAATTTTTAGGTTTAAAAATAAAAATGTAAAATATAATAATTCAATACAAAATTGGTTAAATAAAGATTGATGAGGTTAGAGTTAAAGAATTTATATAAAGATTTTGAACCGCGCACCTTCCTAAAGAAAAAAAGAACGTCTATTTTAGAGAATATAAATCTTACCATTGATGATGGGGACATTTTAGGCCTTATAGGAAAGAACGGGGCAGGAAAAACAACTCTTTTAAAAATGATTGTTGGTTTAATAGAGCCAAGTGATGGAAAAATTGTCTTTAAAAATAAAGAGCGTCCGCTTTTTGGATATACAAGCTGTAATCCTAGGTCATTTTTTTGGAGACTCTCATCTAGAGATAACCTGATATTTTATGGGAAAATGCTTGGGCTTAATAATAAGGGATGTGCTGATAGTATAGATAATATTTCAAATATTTTAGGGATAACGCATATTCTTGATATGCCTTTTATGCACCTTTCTTCTGGGCAGATGCAATCAGTAAATATAGCTAGGGCAATATTAAAAAAACCAGATTTTCTTCTTCTTGATGAGCCGACAACTAGCCTAGATTATGAGGCCTCAATAGGCATTATCAACGCTCTGAAGAAATATTTAAATGAATACAAAATTCCTACTATTTGGTGTTCTCATGACTACTTTGAGCTAAATAGAGTCTGCAATAAGTTTGGTCTCTTGAAAGATAAGAAGCTTTTCTATAAAGATGGTAGGGTTGATAGGTTTCATGAACTAGCAATTAATTATGAGTTTGAAATTAGCTGTGTAGATATAGAAAAAGTAAACTTAAAATTAAGAACCATAGTAAGAAATAGAGATGATAAAACGTGTTATTTTTCTTTAGTCAATTCTAAGCGGGACTTGAATGATGTCTTAAATCTTCTTAAGAATTTGGACATAAAGATTATATCAATAGAAAAGAATTTTAAATATTTCGAAAGCTACGTATCATGAAAATTTTTTTTACAAAGTTTTTAGCATTTCTATTGAAGGATATAAAAATTGCTTTTACTTACAAATTTAATATCTTGATTCAGATTTTAACTATTCTATTTTTTTTAGCATTAATCTTTTTTTCTCTTATCGACTCATCAGACACGTTAAGCCAAAGTGACGTTCAAAATAAAAATGCTTCATTTTTTAAAATTTTAATTGGCATCGCTTTGATAGATTTTATGTTTTCTTCAATGTCGGTATTCTCAAGAGAAATAAGGTTTGCTCAAACTTACGGTACTTTTGAAGCCTTGATTCTAACCAATACATCTATATTAACAATATTGCTATCCTCATATGCATTAACCTTTTCGAGATCAATTTTTAGAATAATAATATATATTTTATTAGGGCGGTTTATCTTTGGGCTAGATATCTCTTATGGAGATATCCCAATATTCTTAACTCTAATAGTTTATAGCTCGCTTCCTTTTATTGGTATTGGTCTCTTTGCTGCATCTTTTATCATTCTTTTTAAGGTCGGCAATATTATTAATTTCTTTGTTGGAATTGGGTCCATCTTCTTTTCAGGTATTTTCTTTTCGCTTGAGAGTTTGCCTCCTTTTTTTGGAGATATGTATAACAAGCTTCCGCTTACTATTGGGGTAAATATAGCTGAGCAAGTATTATTGGGAGACATATCATTTAAAGAGATTTATTTTGATCTATTAAAGATTTTATATCTAATAGTTGCTTTTGTTCCATCCGGAATTCTTTTAGTTTACTATTCGCTTAGGGTCGCAAAAAAAAATGGATCCCTTAATCATTATTAAAAGATAGATAATATGAAAAGAAATTTTAAAATTTCTGATGAAGTAGCAATCTCAGAGATAAATAATGAATCGGTCATTCTTAATCTAAAAACTGGAATATATTTTCAAACAAATGAGCTGGGTAGCTTTATTATTTCTCAACTAAATGAATATACTTCATTGGTAAATCTTAAAGAAGGCATTATGCAAAACTTTGAAGTAACAGATGATCAATGCCAAATTGATCTTCTAAATTTTATAGAAATGCTCAAAGAGAAGAACTTATTGAAGTTTCAATAGGATGCTGGTTCATAAAGATTTATTAATAAAAATAAAGTTTTTATCTATTTCTATTTTTTCTCTAATACTGGTTAAGATTTTTTTAAAGGTCATGCCATTAAGCTCAATGATTAAAAAAATTAAAAAGGTCTCTGGGCTTTTGTTTTCTCTAAACAAGCAAAATATATCAATTGAAAGAATTCATTTTTGGTATTTAAAGTTAAATAAAATATTAAATATTAAATCTTGCTTTGTTAATTCTTTGGTTAAAAAGATTATTTTTTCTTTTTTTGGCCACAATCTTGTTGTTGTGTGCGGAATAAAACTAGATGATGGGTCTAATGTTGATGGTCATGCCTGGCTTTGCTATAAAAACGAGACTGTCTTTGAAGACAATAAAAACTTAAATGGCTATATAGAATCTTTTAGGGTCTGACATGAATGATTTTATTCTTAAAGTTTCATTTAAAAGTCTCTCAAGCAAAAATGATTTTCCTTTAAAGTTTTATTCTGAAAATAATATAGATAAAAATAATATTAATTCTTATAAGGATAATGTTGTGCTTTTGAAATATAGCGGCCCCAATAAATGCCTATGTGAAAAAAGCTTAAATGATAAAAAATACTTCGCTTATGCCTCTGTCTTTGCAGAAGACGTGTTAGCGTTAAGAAAAAAACTAAATGCTTCTATTGATTGTAAAAAAACAGATTCTGAATTAATGCTGGAGTTATATTTGAAATACGGCAAGAATTGCTTCGACACCCTTGAAAATGGGTTTATTTTCATTCTAGTTGATTACTTGGAGGAGAAGGTTTTAGCATTTAGAGATCATATAGGTATAAAAAATATTTGCTATTATGAAAATGATGGCTCTATCTACCTTGCCTCATCTTTTAAAAATATTTATGCATTAGATAGTCTCGATTTTAACCTTAACCTAAAAAAGATTAAAAATTTTTTAGAGGTTAAAGATCATTCGAGTACAGACACTTTTATTAACGAAATTAAAAAAGTGCCGCCATCATTTTTTCTTGAATTTCATAAAAGCCATGTTCATGCTTATAGATATCGTAAATATAGTTTAAAAAGAAACGATAGATCGCCCAAAGAGCAAATTGCTGGCCTAACAAAACTCCTTAAAAGATCAATATTAATAGACCGGGCTAATACTCATTCAAAAATAGGCTTTCTCATGAGTGGTGGGATTGATTCCTCAACTGTCATTTCTTTTTTTAAGAGCTTTAAAAATTCGGACCACAGAATTTTTTCGTTTTCTGCTCAATACAAAAGCTTGGATGCAAAAATTTTACATTTAATAGATGAATCTGAATTCCAAGATGAAATAAATAAATCTAATGATATTAATGACGTTGCTTTTGACGGAGAAAATGAATCAACGTTATCAAAATTAGATTTTTACTTAGAGGTAATAGGACAACCTTTCTTTTTTCCAAATTTATACCTGCCAAATAAGGCTTTTAAGCTAGCTTCTGATAAAGGCATTGCCCTTATGATGAATGGAAATGATGGAGATTCTGTTATTTCACATGGATATGAATATTTTCTAGAATTATTTTTTTCTTTAAGATGGATAAAGTTATTTCAGCAAATTAATTTAACTGCAAAAAATAATAACCAAAGCAGAAGATTTATATTTAAACGATTAATCTATGACAATCTATCTTTAAATAATCTCTATAATAGCTCTTCTCAAAAAAAGCACTTAGAAGTTATGTCTTCAAGCAACCACTCTAAAGCTATTGAAATCCAGAGTTTATTAGCAAGCTATTATGGTATTGAAGAAAGGTACCCTTTTTATAATAAAGAATTAATCGAGTATTGTTTAAATACTTCTCCTAGCCTAAAAAACAAGCATGGGCATTCAAGATATATTTTAAAAGAAGCAATAAAGAATGTTGTTCCAGAGAAAATTAGAAACAGAACAACAAAAGCTAATCTAGGACATGCCCTATGTTTGAGTTTTCTTCAAAAAGACTATGAATTGATTAATGAACAATTTTCTAATCCTAACCCTCTTATTAAAAATATTATTAATTTTAATGATTTAAATAAGTCCTGGGATGATCTGAAGAAAAGCCCTAGAAAGTATGCAACGAGATCCTCTGTACCATCAAAGATATTCTCTTTTGTAGTTCTAAATAGATGGCTGGATTATAAAAAACAAAAATATGAAAAAGCTTGAAAAAAATACATAATATGTGTATCTTTCTACCTTATGGATAAAAAAGAATATACATCACCTGAAATTATCGAGCTTGGTAAGGCCAAAGATATTATTAAGAGCGTGTTCGTAAGTGGGTCTGGTGATACTTTTCCAGGCACAGAAGACACTCTTGCTTCGTCTTAATCCTTCTAAAACTTAATTTCCTTCTAATTACAGCAGCTGCTGAACTCCTATTATTTTATCCTTATTAAACCCTACCTAGTAAAAAATAATATACTTCTAATAGATGACTTTTAAATATCAAGTTTCAAGCCTAAATATCGTTTCTGATATAGAGATTCCGACCCTTAGATCAAAAGAGTTTATAAAGGCTGATATAGAGGTGCGTATTAGCTCAAAGGTACAAACCCCGAATAGAGTTATAGAATATTTACCTGATGGCAAGATTCTTTATAAGGATATTTGTGAAAATGCTTTTCTAATAAGTGGCTCTAAAATATTTGTAACAATAAAAGGTAAGAATATTGATCAGGCTTCGATTAGCCTAGTGGGCATACCATTGGGTTATGTCCTGCAAAATAATAATTTTCAAGTGCTCCATGGAAGCTCTGTTGCCTCAGCTGATTCTGCAGTATGTTTTATTGGAAAGTCTGGTGCCGGAAAATCTTCCTTAGCAATGGCGCTTGTAGATAGCGGCTTAAAACTGGTAACTGAAGACCTTTGCGTTATTAAAAATTCAAATATATATAATTTTTCAGATTGCTTAAAAATAAATATGGAATCACTTCCAGTAGATATTACATATTTATCAAGAATCCTGATAAAAAAAGATTCAAGGGATAGGGTTTTTTATAAGCTGGGTAGTAAACATATAAGTAGTATAAAAAGCTCCTTAAAAGCTATTTATTTTTTAGAAGAAGCAGAGCATGGAGTTATTAGAAAGCTTGGGGCCGCTGAATCATTTAAATATCTTTTAACCTACGCTTATCGTAATAATGATGTAGATATTGATAGTTTTAAAAAAATAACAAAAATATCTAAAGACGTTGAATGTTTTTCATTGTCTAGAGACTTGACTAAGCCTTTAAAAGAAAATGCTGAATTGGTTATTAATCATCTCGATATTAATTTTCCAAGTATTTTTTTTCCAAAAACAGACTCGATATAATCTCTATTAATTACTTTATTTATTTTTTTGATTCTTTTATTAGCTTAATAAGATTTTCATGAATTATAGGCGCAGTATTTGGGCCCAAAGATACCACCTCACCATAAGTTTCTTCATTCTCTCCGTAGATCCAGGGAGCATCTTTATCCCATTCACTTTTTGGAATGATGTAACCAATAGAATCATTTGCTAAATTCACCATCAAATTAAGTTTATCTGGAAATTGACTTCGCAAATGTGGAACTTCCTGTGGAGCTATGAGGTAATCAGCGCCTATAGGATTTTCTATGCCTCCAACAGCAATTTCTGGATAAAGCTCTCCGGGAACGCCAGTAATAGTTGCATCTCCTAATTGAATGAATGCCACCTCACTAAGATAGCGTATAAATGGTGGCATCAGACTAAATTTAGGATCGGTATCAATCACTCCAAGCAAGCTGCCTAATGAGAGCATGAAATTTTCTATCCCTAATTCTATTTCTTTCGAGTGGACGGTTATGGATGGCTTTGGGGACTGCTTAAAATCACCTGTATGAAAAGCCTCTATGACACTGTTTGCTAAGCCATATCCATATGCACGTGCTTTAGCATGGCTTGGTTTAGTGAGCATTTTTTTTAAAACAGGATCATAAATTGAATCAGTTGGCCCTGATGTCATCAAGCCTCCAATGTTTCCTGTAAGCCATAACGTGGTTCCACCCAGTCCAGTTCTAATAAGCCGATCATTATAATAAATGCCTTCGCTGATACCTCTTCTTAAGTAGCCTGCAACATCAGCAGTTAATTCCAGATTTTTATCCCATGCAAGTTCGACATGAATTCCAAAGTTAATTAACGAGCCTATAATTGAGCCATCAGGGCGATTGAACAAAATTGCTCTTATGTCGTCGTCTATTACGATGGGTTTTCGTTTGTCTTTGATAGGCGTAAGAGGATTAGTCGGAATTAAAGCCAAACTCATTTCTGCAGGCTCCAGATTGTCTATAGCTATCTTTAATGTGCTTATGAAATCTCTTTTCAGCTGCTCCATATAAGCATCATCAACGCCGCTTTTTAAAAAACTTGGGCCCCAAAGACCTTGAGTATCTGGGCCCTCATGATTATGTGTTGCATGCACCATGATGTAATCTAGCCCCCACTCTGAAGGAACATCCTCACGAACACTAAGTACAAATTTTCTCATTAAACCAATAGTGTCAGCACTAATGATTCCTATCCGAGTATGGCCATCATCAATCACTGCGGTTGTTACCATGAGATCATCTTTAACTCTTTGAGCAGCCCGTTTATTTTGAAAGCCTGCCATCCACACAGCATCGAATTGGTTGTTACCGTTTACATCAATCCACTTATCAATATCTGGATCAAATTGAGCGTTGTTATTTATGTCTTCCCATTCATCAATTAGGTCGGGGGTAATTGGAAGGTCAGCAAACCCAACTTTAAATTCATTTGCATAGATTTGGGAAGTCAAAGCAATGCTAAGCATTATAAAAATATAAAGTCTGTTTTTCATAAAGCTAAAAAATATCAAAATTACTTTTCATTATTTATTCAACATTCAAAACTATCCCGCCATCACTGATTAGTTTTAAACAGTGATTTGACTCCAACTCTTTTGTATTAAACTTCTTCATATTTTTATTTTATATATATTTACTATAGTTACTCCGATGATAATCAAAACCAATCCAATAATAGTCTGCCAGTTAAGTGTTTGTTTATAAAAGAAGTAACTAAACATTGCTACTGAGAAAACACCCAGTCCTGCCCATGATGCATAAATGATTGCAAGTGGCAGTTTTTGAGATACTAACGCTAAAAAATAAAAAGACGCACCATAAGACACTAACAAAATTGAAGTTGGAAGCGGTTTTGAGAAATTTTGTGATGCAGGCAATAGCATTGTTCCAAGAACTTCTAATGCAATTGCAAAAAAAAGAATTATGTATAATTGCATGCTTTTATTAAATCGCTGTTCAAATCTACTCCACAGTAAAGGAATATTTTGGAGCAGTGAATAAGATTCTCCCTTGTACCTGCTGACTTCCTCATTGCTTTTTTGTTGTCCAAAACTTGGCCATATTGGAAGTTGTGCTGTCTTTTAGAACAAAGTGATGATGAATGGCAGCAAGAATATGAATAACAATTAAAGCGATAATAGCGTTGGTACAAAATTCGTGTATCCCCCTAACTATCTTAAAAACATCATCATTATGATTTGCAAAAGCAAGGTCATATGAATTAAATACCAATATTGGATCTGAGGCATAAGTGGCTGAAATTATTCCTGTTAGCACCAAAGCGCCCATTAAAATATATAAACTATAATGGCCTACTTGTGCTGCCAAAACTTGCCATTTTGACATTGAATCAGGCAAGCTTGGAGCGCCATATTTATAACGTAAAATTATTCGTAAAATTAATAAAAAAGTAATAATTAAGCCCATGGTTGCATGATCTGCTCGAGATTCTAGTCGATCCCATAGCTGCATTTCTCCCCCAAATTTTTGGGCTACATTTAAATCAATCATAATCGCAATAGCCATTAACCAATGTATTATTTTTTGAGATTGAAGATAATCCATATTTGATTATTGGCTAATACTTATATGCTTATTAAACCAAACAAAGTAGATTAGACTAAATATAATCGCCGCAGCAATGATGATAGGTCCAAATATTTCAAATAAAATAAAAGTCGTTGTTCCTAAAAAAGCTATACATCCATATTCAAAATAACTGTCCAAATAGCCCTCTTTAAATGCTGCTTGCACAATTAAAAAGTTGACTGGAAGATAAAGTAGAGCAGCGGTTATCGCTCCAGGGCTGAAATCCGCAAAGTAAAAACTAAAGAAAATATGATAAAAAGCATTAATTACCTGAATCGCAAATAATATAAACAAAATGACATGTGCACTGGCTCTATTATTTTTAACCAAATGAAGAAGAACAAATATAACAAGAATGCACGTTAATATAGATAAAATTGCTTCGGTTGATAAGGCGGCAGCTGAATGCTGAAAATATTGTAATTTCCACTCTATAAAATTAAATATAATGTGTTCTTCAAAATGATGAATGGCATAGATTAGTGGGCCAAGGACAATTAAATTTTTAAATTTATCCATAATTTCCTCTCTTTAATTCACTATTTGTGTCTACTCGACAGTAACCGAGTGTTCTTACCCCACCCTAAATTATTGTTGTTTGTAATCTGGGTCATGCAGATCCATTATATTTTCAGCGATTGTAACTAAGTCAGTGTTGAAACCTGTGTCAGAGTCATTGGTTCTTAGGTTAACCCCATATAACCCATTCAACCATATTAGCGCTCCTGTGTTAACAACAATTTTACCTTGATGT
>Ga0315331_10003902_pt1 | contig 11267 bp, 10 predicted proteins | sample M160m34915metaG_FD_203456 | JGI IMG/M metagenome (GOLD analysis project Ga0315331, IMG submission 203456) | Ammonia-oxidizing marine archaeal communities from Monterey Bay, California, United States - M1 60m 34915 | ecosystem: Environmental > Aquatic > Marine > Intertidal zone | place: USA... | reverse complement strand
CACACCACTCTGCAACCGAAATCGCGATCTCATGGACAATGATGGTGTCACCCCGATACCTCGAGATCGCATAGTTATTGAGTGCTCGCTCGTAGATCGGCTGCACATGGCGCCAGATGAGCCTTGAAGGGAGTGGCCGTTGGAACAGGAAGTATGGGGAGCACCGCAGTCGGCGCCACAAGCGACGTACATTGTTGCTCGCGGATCGTTGATACAGTCGACAATACTTGCGGGCCATGTACAGCATTCGCTGCATGGCACTCTTGGAGGCGGCTATCTCTCGATGGTGACGAAGGTAGGTTTCTAGAGATCGTTTTGGATTGCCCGCTGGCGATAGCAACATCAGGGTTTCGACTTCTTTGCCCTGGGCTAGCAGACGGTTTGCGATCTCATGCGCCAAGGGCCCCCCGATAGAGTAACCACCGATACAGTATGGACCGTTTGGCTCTACGTGGAGGATGGTCTCCAAGTAGTAGTCGGCCATCGCTTCGATCGTGTGGTGACGAGCTGGTTTGCCATCGCTTCCCTGGTGATGCAGGTAGTAAATGGGTCTCTCAGGTGGGATAGAGGCCTGGCTGAGTTCAAGAAACTCGTAACCGTTGAGCCAGAAGAGAGGAGCCAGATGTGTTCCTACATTTACCGTGGTGTAGTCAGCTGATCCTCTCGGGAGCCTTTGCGGGCTACTCTTAAGGTTGGGTTTCGCGTTGACCAGGAAGTCAGCGAGCAACTCGATCGTTGAGTGCAGGAAGATGTCTTTCGCCGTGATCGGGATATCTAGTTCTTCCTCGATCGAAATGGCAAGGTTCAGATATCCCACGGAGTCCAAGCCAAGGACGTGGAAATCTTCGTCAAGAGGAATGCCGGTCTGCTTTCGTTGGATCAGGCCTGACAAGCGGGCTTGAAGCCAAGGCCTTAACTCACTGCTAGGGCGAATAGGTTTGTCATCGTCCATCGTGCACGAGTCGAGATCATCAGAAGCGGCCGTCTACTTTGGGCCAAAGTCGATAATTGGTAGCCCATAAACATAGCAGTACAAAAGCTGATTGGGTTGGCGTGCCATTCGCTGCTAATGCATCGGTCGCGAACTGAGTAGGCAGCGTTGGCTATCGAGAGTCTTGGCTGTTTCCAATCCCATAGGCATGACTTCTCGATGCTATTGAGCGCCGCGGCATGCTTTTGTCCCATGGGACCGGCCATTTGCCAAGTTGCGAGCAACCTCTGCTAGAGAGGGACTGCGTGAAGAGCGTTTGATGTATGTGCCGCAATGCCCCGAGCCGCATCTGCAATCCTCGGCTGATTACTTGTCTAAGCAGGTCAAAGTTTAGACAGAAGGGCATGTCACATATGAAGGCTGCTCTGATCGTAGGTCGATTGGCCGAAGGCTCCCTTTTGTCCCATCTAGCAGGTAGCGATTGCAGTCCACGTCATTGAGGAACTTGCGCGGAGGGCATAACCCCATCTCGTAGAGGGGGAGGCACCGAATGATGTAAACCAACCGATGCGCCTGACACTTCCAGGGCTCGACGTCGTGAAACATCTTGTTGTTAAAGAGGATGACCTCGCCTTGCTTCATGTCGATCTGTGACATCTCGACTTGTCGATAGTGCTGACGAGTCCTAGCAAGCCGCTCTTCGGCCATTTTGCGATACATGTCGGCGATGTGTCGTCGTCGTCGACATGTTTCCGCCCCTTCTCGAGTCACTCTGTCGTCTTTCATTCCCGCACCCTGGTCTTTGCAGAATTGGGCGAAGGACTGGATCGAGCGATTGCGCTCCGCAAAGAGGATGCTCTCTTCGGGATGGCGTTCGACCAAGAGCCGACCACCTGTTTCTTCATTCATGTCCTGTAGTGCGACATAGATCGTTACGTCATCTCCTGTCTGAAAAAAGATGTCCCACCCGAAACCATCATCATGGAATCCGAAGCTGTGATCGTTCTTGGTGCCCTCAAGTAGAATGTCGTGTGCTGCCAGAAATGAAATGTCGCCAAGTTGCGTCTTGAGACCTTTATCTAGCAACAGTCGCAGTACTAGCGGAATCATCTGTGTCGAACCGTAGATCGACTTTTCGTAGAGCTTCAGATTGGCTGCTGGCGGACCAAGTCTCGGCACCATCGAGCGCAAGATTCGTTTGATTCGGGCTCTGCGACTTTGATCACCAGGATTCGCGATCGCATTGGTCTCGAAGTAATTCCAGTTGGATCGGGACGCCGGCATGTCCCCGTACAGTTTCCGGATTTGACACAAGGTGTCTTGGGGCAGGATCGCGCCTGTCCGTACGTAGCCTTGCTTCTTGAAGTGCGAGTAGGACTCTTGCGACAGAACTGTTCTCACGAATGTAGCCTTCGCTTCGCCGAGATAATGGCTGGCACACGGGTGGCATGGACCATCTGATCGAACGTAATCTCACCTGTCTTGCGGGAACGGTCAACCTGCAAGGCAAGTGATCCACCGTCAGGGCAGGAATGTGTCTTGATGATTCCTGGCAACTGGCGAGCAGTTTCCATGGCCCGAGACTTGTCGGCCAACTCCCGATTGGTCGTTCCGTTGTATTGATCATGCATTGGCATCGAGGAGACCGATTCGGGCATTGTTGCAAGTGAAGAAAGAGTGACGTTGCGCTCTCTTGCTCTGCGTTCTCTCTGCGGATATCTAAATGAGAATGAATCTCAATAAGAAGATGGCAGTGTTTTCGCTGATGACCTTTGCCACGGCCGTCACGGCGCAGGTTGTTCCCGTTCACCCATTTGCTCGGACGATGGATTTGGTCGTATGTGACTCATCGTTCGATGGCGTTTGGCGGCTTGTCGATTGGAACCAAGACGGTGACTTGCTCGATGCTGATGAAGTCATTGCCTACTACGACGAATCGGTGGCTTCGATTTCGCTTGGTACACCGACCTGCTTGACGACTGGTCAAGACGGGACGGTCTACATTGGGGATTCCAATGTAGACATCATTCTGCGCATGCGGGACGTAAACGGCGACGGGGATGCCAATGATGCTGGCGAGCACAGCGTGTTCTTTGACAACACCAATGCGGCTGGCCTAGTGATGGCGTCGATTGGCGGAATCACGATCGACGCGCAGGGTCGCGTGTTTGCATCCATCGCAAATTCTGGTTCGACCGGCTCGGATGTCATATTCATCCTAGAAGACCTCAATAACGATGGCGACGCCAACGATGCCGGTGAGGCGCGTAGCTACCATGATGTCCCAGGCTCGGCTGGTTCAACGGGTGCTTCCATCCCAGTCGATGTGCTCGTTGGCTTTGATACCAACCTGTACTACGTCGATATCGGTGCGACTGGTGCAATTACGAAGGGCGTTTATCAGCTCGCCGACACTAATTTTGACGGCGACTGCAACGATGCCGGTGAGCGCAGTCTTTTCTGGGAGCCTACTAGCGTCAACAGCCAGTTCTACTTTGGCTTTGCCGTCGACTCGGCGGGCGCATTTTACCTCAGCGATCACGGCAGTGATGAGAAGGTTCTTCGTGGCTTCGATGCCGACGGCAACGGCATGATCGAAGCCAGCGAACAGACGATCTTCTATCAGACAACGGCTTCGACTTGGTGGGACATCATTGTTCGTTCGGACGGTTCGATCTTGCTCCTTGAAGACCAGACCCCGGATCGCATTACGATGCTGCGTGACCTTAACAATGATGGGGATGCACTCGATCCTGGTGAATCGACGCAGATCTACGACGACACGATTGCAGCCAACGGATCGGTCCGTCCGCGAGGAGGAGCCATGTTGCGTGCACCGCTGTTGCATGCGAGTCCCGCGCCGGTCTCTGTTGGGGCGACGACCAACTTTGTCGCAACCACTAGCAAGCCTGCGGAACTCGCGGCAGTGTTTCTGTCTTCGACGACCGCGCCGCCCGTTTCGGTTTCGCCTTGGGGAACTCTGGAGATTGCGGTGCCCGTTGTAGGGCTCGGGTTCGGCATCTCTGATGCTAATGGTCAACTATCGTTGCCGTTCGCTGTTCCCAACGTAGCGGCCGCAATCGGGTCAATAGCGGCCCAGGCGTGGTGTGGTGACGCGTTCCGCGTGTACTTGAGCAACGCCTTCACGCTGACGATTACCCCATGATCGAATTGGTGCGTTTGCGGTAGAGCAGCGGCGTGGTGGCGCCGCTCGCCATGGTGCTATTTGTTAGGCGACCCAAAAGCGAGGCGCTCGACCGGGCGCAATTTGCTGCGGCGGAGTAAGAGCAATCCGGAGAGGTCGGCTGGTAGCCGCGGCAATTTGGCGGTTGAGAATGCGACGGTCTTGCCGTCAGGCGATGGGGATGGCCGCATGAGGAAGGGCATGTTGCGTGAATACATGCCTCCTCCGTTTCTCGCCATTTCCTCGTCTACTGGTGCCTTTAGGATCACGGTCTCGCGTTGTACGTTGCCGCTAAAGTCCGTCTCGAGCATCGCAAAGGTGTCGACCTCTTCTCCTGGGCGCATCACCGTTGCGCAGACTGTGACCTCATCAATCCAGGCTAACGGTCCGGTTGATAACTCGCCTTTCAGCTCGATGGTCGAGATCAACTTGCCTTGTTCCAAGACTAAGATAGCCCACTTCGCACCGGTTAAATCGAAGGTCTTCAGGCCTTGTTCGGCGATGACAGCACATCGGGTGTGGCTGGCGTTGAAGCGCGGGTGAGGCTGGATTTGCCATGCGCAGTCTTTGGGTTGCTCAACCCACGGCGTGGCCTCGAACGTTTTTGGATCGAGTTTGCCAATGCTCCACTGATTGCCAGTCCTGTTAACGTAGCCCAGGTTGTCACCGAGAGGGAATGCGCGCATGCCGCGGCGGGCATCTGTGGTGGTCTCGCCCGACTTTAGGTTGACCCGGGTGATCGAGTTGCCGGTAATGAAGACGTGGCCATCGACGACCACAGGCTCTGAGAGCAGGCAGCTCACGTTTCTTGTTTTGACTGAGATCTGGTGTCGGTCCTTTTCCTTGCCTGCTGTGTCGAGAGTGAAGACGTTGATGGTGTTGTCATCAACGCCGTCAGCTGACACAACGACCCACTGGCTGTTGTCTTTGTCCCAGAGTATGTCTGCGGCTCCATCTTGCGGTTGCAACTCTAGGAGTGTGCGCGACTGACCTGTCTCGAAGTCGTGCTCCGTGATGAAGTGCTGTTTGTCATGATACGCCGGGTAGACCAATCGCTTGCCATCTTCAGACCACTTGGGACGGCAACCGAAGCCTGCGATCAGCACTGCGGCGAGTGTGCAGGCAAGGTTGCGCGACCATTTTGGCAGGGTGCGCGCGCGTGCCGTGCATCTGTTGTCGTCGCTTCGAATGTGTGTTGTCGGCGAAGTCGATGCGGAGAGAGGTCTGTGCATGGGCGGATGCCGTGTCGCCGGCTACGGTATCGCTTTGCATGGCAAAGTCAATGGCCGCTGACGCCAGCCTTGAGCGGGCCCTGGAGGGGTTCTCGACCACGAATGGAGCGAGGGCACAAGCATTGCGGGCACGGGCGGCACTTTGTAGTTGGGCATCGTTTGCAGGCATGTCCCTACCTTTCCGCTCTTGGAGTCTGAATGCTCTCGTATGCCCCATGCGCTGGCCGTTGACATGTTTTCTTGAATCGTTGGGAACCGACATACGTCTTTCGCGTTGCAGCTCGCATTCACATCCACATCTGTGCTTGTTTGATGAGTGGGTTATCAGGCGAGTGCGGATCGATACCCACTTCACGTGGCCTAGTCTCTTCCATCTATGAAGTTCGCAGCATCGCAAACGACGTTTCTTCTTGGCTGCCTTTCGGCGCTGGGATTCATGGGCTGCTCAAATCTCGCGAAAGGCGAGCGGCAATACACTGAGCAACAAACTGCTGTTCGCATCGAGCAGCAGAATGGCGAGACAAGAGTGACGTGTGCTCTTCCGTCACTCACATTCGACAAATTCCCTTTTGTCGTACAAGAGGTCGTCGTCCGTGGCGCGAGCGGAGATCCTTTGCCAGCAAGTCACGAATATCGTCATTCGACGGTGTCCTTTGTGACACCCGATGACGAGCTTGCCAAGATAACCTTCGATGTTCTCTATGTTGACGCCAGCGCTCTTCAGTGGATCTCTACGGATGCAGTTGATGAGCCAGACTGGCAGATGAGGTTCCAGCAATTCAAGTTGATCGACGCCTTGAATTGCGGGGCGTTCACGAAGAGCGGAGTGTAGGCGATCAAGCTACGGCGGGTGGGGCTGTCCGAACGCCGTCTCTACGAACTACAGCTCGCCGAGTGTTAGCGAGATCCCGTTCGAAGTCGCAAGGCTACCGATCGAAGCGTCGAGTTCTCCGGTCTGCAAATGCACCAGCATGCCTGACAACGAAGGGCTACCCGGGATCGCAAACATCACGGAGAAGCTTGTCGAAGTCGAAATGCTGACTTCCGTGAGTGCTGCATTGTTGAGCAGTGTGCATCCAGCCCCCGCGCCAAGTAAGCCGGTGATCGGTAATGCCGAAGTCGCGGTGCCCCAAATTGTGAGCTTGATCGGGGCTGAGGTGCTCATGGCGGTGCATGTGCCGGTCCATGTGGCGCCTTGCCACGGCAGATTGTCAGCGGCAAATGAGAGTGTGGTTCCCCCGAGTCCCGCACAGCCGGATCCGTAAGTGGCGGTGCTGGCCCAGGACTGCGGGCCGTGTGATCGAGTTCGGTTCTGAGTGCTATTGAACTCGTTGCAAGGACCATAGACGGCCTTGTTCAGCGCGGCGATCCAGTGCATGCCACCGTTGCGGCAGTTGGCGCCATTGCTTGATGCTTCGGTCCAATCTGTGCCATCGAACTCCCAGGTCTTGTTGCTCGCAGAGCCTCCATTCCCTCCGTGTAGAATCACCTTGCCCGTGAGTGGGTTGTAGTACGACATGGAAGCGAACAGCCCTTGCGCTGGGTTGGAGCTGTTGTAGGGATTCGTTCCCCCCGTTGTCAGCTGTGACCACGTTCCGGTCGTGAGCTCAAAGCGCCAGGTTTCACCGAGTTGCGCGGTTGGGTTAAAGCTCTGGCCGCCGTGGAGGATCAAGTCTCCCTCCGCGGAGCGATACTCCATCATCGCGTTTTGAATGGTTGGGCCAGTGCTGGACAAAAGCGCCCATCCGCCGCCGGTCCACAGCCAGGTCTCATTGCTCTTATAGCTAGTACCCGTTGCATCCCAAGCAGCGCCGCCGTGGAAGATCACGCCGAAACCCGGGACGTAGATGCCGTTGTGGACGAGCCAGCGAGGATCGGGTGAACCTCCTGCTGGAGTGACGTTGATCCATCCATTGGTAGCGTCCCACTCCCAGGTGTCGTTGTCGTGTGCCCCGGAGACTCCGTTGGTGTTCTGTCCTCCGAAGACGACAAACTTGCCGCGCGCAATGTCGAATGCACCGACAGCTCCAACGCGTGTGCCGGCACTGGCGCCAGAGGCTGTCACCAAGGTCCAAGTGCTGCCGTCGTATGTCCAGAGTTCATCGTTGCCCGCGAAGGCCGAGCCAGTCTGCCCTCCGTACATGTAGTAAAGAGTGCCATCCGTGCCCGTGGCCGTTCGCTCACGTGCCCCGGGAATCACTGGTGGAGTTTCGAGGGTCCAATTGAATGCTTGCGCGTTAGCTATGGCGGCTAAGCAGGGGAGTGCGAGGACTCTTAAAAGCGATTGCATGATGAGGCGAGGGGGTGGTGTGTACAGGATTGCGAGGTCTTGTGACTCTATACCAATCTCGCAGATTGAGTGGGTATGTCGGGCAACAACCTTCGTTACCATGTGCCGCAACATGAGCGCTGTTGCCCTCGTCGCTGGATTCTTGGCGGGCCAAAGTCTCGCAAGAGCGGAGCGTTCCGGTCGCCGGCGAGATTTGGGGCACTCGTTTCGGGCCCACAGCATGAACAACCTCTACTGATCGTACTGTGTCTTTCCATACAACTCGTTGGAGCTTGGTGCTCGCCAGTAGCTCAAGCAGTGCAGAAGCCGAGCGAGCGCTCGGTGATCTTTGTTTGCTCTACTGGCAACCGGTGTATGCGTTCTTTCGTCGCCATGGATCGAATCCGGACGAAGCCGAAGACCTGACGCAGGGGTTGTTTCTTCATCTGCTTGCGAGTGGCGACATGCAAAAGGCAGATCCTGCGCGTGGTCGATTCCGCACCTATCTCAAGTCCTGCGCCCGTAATTTTGCGGCATCCAAAGCCCGCGCTGCGTTGGCTCAAAAACGCGGCGGCGATGTCCAGCGAATATCGATTGATCGAAGGACGATCGAAGGGGATCTCGTGGTCGAACTTGCAGATCTTGAGACCCCGGAGCAAACCTTCGAACGACACTTTGCCAGAGCCCTAGTAAAGCAAGTGCTTGACCGGATGGCAGAAGACGCCAAAGAGCGAGGCAAAGACAAGGTCTTCATGGCGCTACGTTGCTACTTGGAGGCTGGCGAGGCGCCGGCGTTCGCGGATAAAGCGGCGGTTCTCAGCATGAGTGAAGGGGCCGTCCGCGTCTCAGTGCATCGAATGCGAGACCGCTTTCGAGAGCTGTTGTTGGCCGAGGTTCGTCATACGCTGGCTGATCCCGCCGATGCGGCTTGTGAAATAGATCAACTGCTTGTTGCGTTGGCCGGACCCAAAAAAACTCAGGAAGGCCTGTAACGAACGACATCTGTATGGCGCACGGGATGCTATGAGCGAACGACTAGACTTCCGTAAGGTGTTAGAGCAGGCCCGACAGCAGATCGCTGCTACCGAGGCTCGCCTTAATTGCACCGAAGCACCTTCGATTGAGGAGCTTACGCCACATTTTCCAGACTTTGAGCTCCTTGAGTTGCTCGGCGTCGGCGGCATGGGAGCCGTATACCGGGCGCGAGATGGTCGGCATGCACGAGACGTCGCCATCAAGGTCTTGTCAAAAGAACTCGCCAGCGACCCGGCGTTTGCGGAACGCTTCGACCGCGAAGGGCGCGCGCTAGGTCAGCTTGATCACCCCAACATTGTGCGCGTGTTCGGATCGGGCCGCAGTGGTCCGTGGCTCTACATCGTCATGGAATACGTCGATGGCGTCGATCTACGTCGATGGATGGATCTGGGCGGGTTCTCACCAGACGCTGCGCTCGAACTATTGAAGCCACTATGCAGCGCGCTACGTCATGCGCATGAGCGCGGGATCGTACATCGAGACATCAAGCCTCAGAACATCCTGATCGATCAAGACGGATCCGTAAAGCTGGCCGACTTCGGTCTTGCCAAGGTTGCCGATGAATCCGATTGGGGCCTCACTCGAACCAATCAAGGCCTTGGAACCTTGCACTACATGGCGCCCGAACAGCTAGAGGGTGCCAACGCGGTCGATCATCGTGCAGACATCTTCTCCCTGGGCGTCGTAGTCTATGAGATGTTGACTGGCGAGTTGCCGCACGGCCGGTTTGAGCGACCGTCTGTGAAGGCGCCAAACCTCCGTGGAGTTGATCGAGTCGTGCTCCGGTCGATGGATCGTAATCCGGATCGTCGCTATCAGTCAGTGGAGGTCTTTGAGCTGGAATTGCAACAAGGCCGCAAAGGCAAGCGTGTCGAAGTCGTGGTGCGAAAGACCGACGAGCAACCAGTTCTTAAGCCAGAGGTGCTGCTGGCTTGGCTTGGATTCGCACTGGCTGCTGTGGGCTGGGTGGTTTTCATGCTAGGGTCGATTGTGATCGCGATGGTCTTGGCCGCCGTAGCCATGGTGTTGGGATTCGTCAGCTTGCCGTTATTGAAGAAAGGTCCTTCATGGGGTCCACGACTGGCGGCGGCACTTGCTGCAGGGATACCAGCAGGGATTTTCTTTTGGATGCTGGCATTCCAAGTCCTGGCAGTTGTTTTGCCGTTTAGCAATCAGGGCTGGTTCGACTTCTATGTGATCGTTGGTATGGTCGGCACGTTAGCGTGGATCGTTGGCGCAACGGTTTCTGGTCAAGCCTTGTGGTTCACGGAGCGACGCAAGCGAGTGCAACAACCTCGCCGTCGACAGACTGGTCGCCGATGAGACGGTTGTCCCTTGTCGAGCGAAGTCCCGAAACGGTGGTGTCATCGTGAGGTCTGCCCAACAGTGAGTTGAGGTAGTTGGGGGATGCGGCCGGGACGAGCTAGCGGGGCGCCGGACCTTTTTAGTAGGCTGTCGAACAGTTAGACCTCGCGTCGCCGAACACTGTTACCATTCGCAGCATCGCGAAATTGGCGATATCGCAAGCTGTAGGAGCTTAGACATGGAACACAAACTCCCCGTTACCTTCGCTCTGATTGCTGCTGTGGCGTTGTCGTCACATGCGGTGATGGCGCAAGAATTAGGTTCTCCAATTCGCATCCACGCGAATGGTTCCCCAATCGACGTCACCGTTGGCCATGCGGCACCGTATCTGCGCGACATGGATGGCGATGGCCTTCGAGACTTGCTTGTCGGCGAGTTTGGTGACGTGCCGTTTGATACATCGCGCCTGCCTGCCGCCACGCACAAGAAGTGGGGCGATGAGTTCTCGCAAGGCAAGTTGCGCATCTATCGCAATATCGGCAGTGACACGAACCCGGTATTTGGTGGGTTCACATATTTGCAGGCCGGGGGGAAAGACGCGTCCATACCTACGACTTGATGCATCAGCTTCTGTCCACAGTTCGTGGACTATGACAACGACGGCGACATCGATGTGCTCTCCGGATCCTACACTGGTGAGATCTACTTGTTTGAATGCGGCAAGGATGGCGAGTTGGCTCTCGGCCGATTCTTGCTGGCCAATGACGGTACGGTGCTTAATGGCGGCACCTCGATCACGCCCGAAGCGCGCGATGTCGACGGTGACGGCGACCTTGACTTGGTGATTGGCACGCGCAGTAGTGGCGTGTTTACGATTGAGAACTGCGGCACACGCGACCAGCCAGCATGGTCAACGACGACGAAGCTCGTGCGCACCACCGACGGCAAGAAGATCAAGGGGTCCAACGCACACCACGCCGATTGGGATGGCGACGGAGTTGATGATCTTGTGCTTGGATCCGAATACGGCGATCTCGTTTGGCACAAGAATACAGGCAGCAATTCTCAGCCCGCATATGCCGCGGCAGAGAAGTTGGTCGACGTCCGTTCGCAACGCTCCGGTTCTCTCAACGAGGGCGACACGCCCAAGCACCCGGGGTCGCGCACCAAGGTGCATGTCACGGATTGGAATGGGGACGGTCAGGCTGACTTGCTGGTAGGCGATGTGCGCTGGGCCTACTACACGCTTGACCCACTGACTCCGGAACAACTCTCGGAGCAGGCTGCGGTGAAGCCTCTGTACGATGAAGG
>Ga0315331_10003900_pt1 | contig 11269 bp, 20 predicted proteins | sample M160m34915metaG_FD_203456 | JGI IMG/M metagenome (GOLD analysis project Ga0315331, IMG submission 203456) | Ammonia-oxidizing marine archaeal communities from Monterey Bay, California, United States - M1 60m 34915 | ecosystem: Environmental > Aquatic > Marine > Intertidal zone | place: USA... | reverse complement strand
CCCAGAGTTGCTTTAACATCTATACCAGTAATATTCTTAAATGAATCATTAATAGCAGTCGCATTAGTTGATAATGCATCTTTGATACCACTGAAAGAAATCTCTTTAGGGAATGTTAAATTCTTTAGTGGAGATAGTTTGTCTCCAACTGCTGTAAACGCTTTCTTTAGACCTTCCTGTGTAGGTATTAGACTTTTTGCACCTTCCCATGCTTTAGATGCTACATCTTTAACACCAGCAGTCAATGAAGAAAACTTATCACCGATTGCTGTAAATGCATTAGAGAATGTTTCTTGTGAAACAAGTCCGAATGTTAGTGTACTCAATGCACCAGCAGAACCCTCTTTAATTGCTTTACCTAAATCACCACTTTTCTTATATTCCTCAATACCAGCAGTAACACCACCGATGATACCTGTTGCAGCCGTAACTGCAAGACCAATTGGGCCTGCAAACCTTGCTAAACCACCCATCATTTTTAACATACCACCACCAGCTTTTGCAAGACCACCAACAGTTTTGGTTGCTCCACCAGCACCAGTTTTAAATATTGAACCTAATGCACCACTAATACTATTAGCAGCATTTTTTGCTATATTAACTGCACCAGTTCCAACTTTCATACCCATTTGTTTTACAAGAGATATTGCTTTGCCTCCTGCTCCTTTCGCTGTACCCCAGACAGACGATAATGCACTACTAATTCTACCAGACGCAGCCGTTGCTATACTCTTTACTCCACCTACTGCACTTTTTCCAAGATTGAGTACTTTTCCAGCACCACCCTTTACTACTCCCCATACAGAATTTAAGGAACTTTTTACCAAATTACCAGCACTTGTTGCCATATTACTTAAAAATGTACCTACAGGTTTCAATACAGGGGATGCAACTTTCCAAACTGCACTAACGCCAGATTTTATAAGACCAGATGCTGCTGATGCAAGTTTACCTAAACCAGCAGCTGCAAGTTTAAATGGTGCTTTGAGAAGAAACATTCCACCTTTTGCTATCATCCCCAGAGAACCCAGAATACCAGATTTAATTGCACCTAAAGCTGCGGTTGCCATACTAGCAAGACCAATACCACCCATTATTTTACCGAAGTCAAACTTGGGTTTCTTTTCCTTACCACTTGCTCCAGGCATACCTTTCGTTACACCTTTTAGAATACCTTCTAATAGGGTGTTGGTTTTGGCTGCAGCCATACGTTGCTCACGTGCATCTTCTGCTGCAGCTGCACCAGCGGGTTTTTGACTGACAGCACCAGACCCGCCCATACCTTTAACTGCTTTGTCAAATTTACTGACTGTCGATGCTAATTTATCTACTGTTGAATCAAAATCTGCCATGTGTTACTTCCTATTTTTTTGGAGTATCTTTTACCTTACTCTTAGCATACGCTTCCTTACCATAAAAGGCTGCGACAATGGCTGCAACGGATACGAAATAGGTTGGTGCCATATTTCCTAAGACTGTTGCGGCTTGTTCCATTTTCGCCCATATACTGACTACAACCAAAGCAGGGTATAGCAACATACCAAACAAGGCGAACCATGCCATCATTCGTTGGGCATCTTCTTTCTTGTCTTCATTTTCCATATCCGACTTCATATCTTGAAGTCGTAACATTTTCTCATCCATTTCAAGTTCCTCATCAGTGACAATTCCATCACCATCCAAATCTAAATGTGCATACTCCGAATCTTTCTGTAATTTCTTTTGTTTAGCAGCCACGATTTAATTCCTTTACTGGTTCTTATTTTTCCTTGCCTCTTCTTCCATCTTCTTTTTTTCTTCTTCAATATATTCTAGAAGTAACCCTACATATATTTCCCTTTCCCACGGTATCATATTTTCTAAGTCTGTAAGACTATAATTATGATGTTGTATCATTCCAAAGTTAGTTCGATAATAATTCTCTAACGTATCATGAGAAAGGGCTATACGAAAAAACTTTCTAATCCTTGGACTAACACCGTACCTTTCTTTTTGGTATTCGGGTTGGTTACTTCAATTTCATGTTGAAGCTTCGGCATGGTTTCAAAGAAACGGTTTACCTTTTCAAAATGTTGAGTAGTCATACTCTCAATAAAAGCATCCATTTCTTTTGCGGTAATATCAACCATCATATGAATATTTTCACCATCATGTACTTCCGCTATGCAATCTCTAATGACCGCAAATACTGATTTAACATATCCCTTGTTGTCAAACTTACTCATTTCTTTCAACGTAGGATATTTCATAACAAGTTTGATATCGTCTGTTAAACTAATATCAAGTGTGTGGTCTTCATGAGTTAGTACTTCAATCTCATCAAGGTTTACCTTGACCTGTACTTTAGTTTCCTCATCGTCTGGACAAACAACTTCTAAGTCAACTGTCTCGCCCATAGACTTACCACGTAATTTCAAAAACACATATTCAATATCAAATAGAGGCATTTTATATGCGTCTATCTTTTCTTCTACACAATCAGAGATAATATCTGCAAAGGCCTTTTCAACAACCTTTTCGTTTTCACTCTCTTGTGCAATCATCAACAACTTCTGTTCTTTAACTAAGAAGGGTCGATAATGTATAGTCTCTCCTGTTGACGGTAATTCCAATTCATAAATCGCCGTTTCAAGTGTTGGTAGTGCCATAATTTTTCATCCTTTTAAAATAATTTATTCAATACCTTTGGTACATTCCTTTGAATTTGTCTTTCCACAGTATTAACTATTGTCTGTGTAATTTTTTCACCAAGGGTAGGTGGTGTAGAATTTGCATCAACATTGATCCAATTTCTAAATGCAAACGAGACTTCAGTAGTCATATATGTATTATTCGTACCGTATCCTAACGAAGCTGCATTTATAGTTTTGGGGTATATCTCTAAACACCGTAGACCATATCTTTTCTGGTCATTCTGGTCTAATAGAAAAATGTCCATTGCCCCAATATATTCTTTATAATATCTAATGTTCCATGTTTGAGGGTTATATGCACTTTCCTGCCACTGTTCAAAGAACTTACGTACATCTAGACTAGTACTTTCTTGAAACGTACAGGATAAGTCTTCTGCAAAAGTAACACCATCAACAACCTGTCGAGTTGGGCCGTAAACATTAACATCCTCACTGGTGGTAAGGTTTCGGCCAGGCAACTGTACAGACTCACAACGTAGTGCAAGGTTCTTCATTTTTTGTCCACTTACTGGACGCCCTGCGCCTGGACTACTTAATTTGTTTGAGGAGTGCGATACGGGCGGATATATGACAACCTCATATTTGTTCGGTTTAGCATATCCTTCATTAGAACGAAACTCTGAAAGAATATCGTTTAATATACCAAAAGCTGCGCCCTCTATAAAACTCTTTAATGCCATTATAACATCCCTTTAGAATCTTTCCAGACTTCATCAGCACTTGCTTTTGAGAACCTTTGTACTGGTAATAGAACCGCAACTGTAAATTCATCAGCATCTATTCTACGGAATCTGGTCTTAACGTGTCCTGCTAAGTATCTTTTAACTGTAGGTCTAACTCCCCGAATACCCTTGACTGCATCATAACTAACCTGTAGTATAGTGCTTTCATCAAATTGAGTATTGTTAGAAAAGTCTACCATTTTATCAAGCAATCCAATTCGTATATCCATAGGTAGATAGTGAAAGTTAATACCTAAAAACCCATCGTTATATTTTTCCAGTGGTAAAACCAAAGGAAAACGGTCATAATAAGGCAATTTCTTTTTCCATTTTGGGTCATAGAAAAACATATTCAATCGTCCATAGTGTGGGGATTTTGATTGTTTACCGTCACGAATCAAATCCATAGCACCAGGCTTGCCGAAGTCAGCAATCTTGTCTCTATACCATGCGGTAGACCTTGGACGCCCTTTAGCGGCCTTTACTACACTCTGAACGAAATTACTCTGTGCCATAACACTATTTATACCGAATGTTCAGATGGTCTTCAGTTAGAATCTTAAATTCCATGTTGTTATGTTCACACCATGCTTTCGCATATTTCCATTTCGCCTCATTGATGCCGAAGGTTTTGACCTCTTTTATAAACTTTTTGGTCTTTCTCATTACGGGCTTTGGCGGCCTTGTTTGTCTTTTGGGTTTAACCTCTATAATAAACTTCTTCAGTTTGCCATCCGATTGTTGAACCTTAATATAGAAATCGGGGAAATAACGATGCATTTTTCCATCCCAAGGGGATAGATATGGTATGATAATTTCCTCAGAACCCCATTCTATTATCTTATCATTATTATCACAATATACCATAAATTTACGCTCCCAAAGAGAACGGTAGAAAATCTTGGTGGGATCACCTACGTACTTCTTGGTGTTAATTATATGATATCTTCCACTGTATGCCATCTGAACCGTATAAATAGTTTAAAATATAAGTTTATAGGATTATTTAGACATGGCTCTCACCACATTAAATGCGTTACGAAATCAAGCAACATCCAGATTAGGGTCTGCTATTACCAGTACTCTTACTAGTGGTCTAAACAAGATTGCTGGAACTGGACGTTCTGCAAATCCTAATAATCCAGGCTCATTAAATAGTTTTGGTGGAAAACATAAGTTCTCCAAAAGAACCCTCACATACCCCGCTGACGTAGGTACAGACGGTCAAGGACACTATGTAATCTTTAAAGTGGGTGTTTATACCCCGCCTAAAGTTGCAATGACAAATTCGAAGGCAGTACTTGGAGATGTAATCGGTGGGGCTATAGATGAAGGTATAGGTAATGGTGGTAGTAAGTCTGGTAATAAAAAATCAGACGCTCAAAAAGAGGGTCAAACTGAAGATAAGAAATATGCAAATGCGGCCGAGATGAAAGCTGCACAAAAGAGGGGCGAAGCTGCAGCTGCAAAATCTAGAAAACAGATTGGTGCTGGTGCAACGAAGAAACATCATACTGACCATATTGCATTGTATATGCCTCCACAAGTACAGGTACAGTATACAGCAGGATATGCAGAACAAGAAATTGGTATTCTTTCTGAAATGGGGGCGGACGTTATAATGGGTATGATGAACGCCACGCCAGGCGGTTTCATGGGTATTGGTAATACTCTATCAGCAGGTTTCAAAAAAGCAAAAAGTTCCATTGCAGCTGGTGGTAGTCAAGCATTACTAGAATATGGACTTAAAACATTAGATGGAGTAACTATACTCCCAGGCATGGAAGGTGCTAAAGCAATTGCACAGATGAACATGGGTAAGGTTGTTGCACCCAGAATGGAATTGATGTTTGAGGGTATGGGGCGTAGAAGTTTCAACTTCACGTTTACATTCATTCCAAAAGATGAACAGGAAGCAATAACGGTACATAACATTGTAGATTCTTTTAAACACAATATGTCATCTAAGTTTCTCAATGGACAACGGATGCAAACTATCCCTAACGTATTTGACATAGAATATATGTGTCTATCTGGTGAGAATACATTTCTTAATAAAATAGGTACTTCAGTTCTTAAATCAGTTGATGTTACTTATGGTGGAGACAGATATAAAGCATATGATTCTAGTGCAGAAACACCACCCCAAAGAACAACTATAGCTCTTGCATTTACAGAACTAGAAATTCTCGACAGAGATATGATCGACCAAGGATACTAAGATGTATTTTGACGCTTTCCCACTAATACCATATGACGCTGTAGGTAACCATGATTTTAGGGTTTTAACCAATCTCTGTAGACGTACTGGTATGTTAAAAAAATTAAAATCAACAAATGTCTTGTATGATACATATGACGTTAAAGATGGAGAAATGCCAGAACATATTGCATTTAAGTTATATGAAGATGCCGAACTCCATTGGATAATTCTCGTAGTAAATGATATTGTGAATATCTATGAAGATTGGCCGATGTCTATTCAAAATTTTAATCGTTATGTTGATGAGAAATATGATAACGTAGATGCGGTTCATCACTATGAGATATTTGCAACTTCTGGTGATACAACCAAGAAGATTAATATTGGTAGTGATAATAGTGACTATCCATCAGCAACTGCGATTACAAATTACGAGTATGAAGAATCTCTACAGGAAGAAAAACGCAAGATTAAACTACTTGACCCAACATATGTGGCACAAGCAGTTGAAGAACATATTGCACTAATGAAGGAATCTGATCAGTAATGGCTGGTGTACAATACGCTGGTGAATTTGATATTTCTGAAGCATGGATAATAACATCCTCTGGACTTGAAGTAGACATATCGACTTCCATCATCACACTCACTCTTTTTGAAGACATATTCCAGGCCGCAATTTCTGGACAGATTTTGATGTTCGATGCGGTAGCATTGGCAAGTATTGGCCCACTCATTGGACAGGAATATCTATCTCTAAAACTTAAAACCCCAACATTAAATGACCCAGATACGACTATAGATTTTACTAAAGAAGTATTTCATATTCACAGTATGAATAGTAAGGAAGATATGGGAAAGGGTATACAAGGGTATACACTAAACTTTACTAGTGGAGAAATAGTACGTAACCAGAGAACCAAGATATCCAAAGTTCTCAAAGGTTCATATTCTGATATTGTTAAAGAGATGTTGGGCGCTCTTGACTGTAAGAAGGATTTGTATATAGAACCAACAAGTGGTAATGTACAGATGGTTGCCAATCATCAATCCCCATTCGGAGTTATTAAACAGTGTCAGTCTATGGCAACTGCATCTGAAAATGGGTCACCCACATATCTATTCTTTGAAACTGCAATGGGATATCATTTTAGAAGTCTAGACAGTCTATATGCACAAGGGGCAATCCATAATTATAAACCCACTACAGCGGGTAAGGAAAATATAGACAATGGTAAACATGATATTGAGAAAGAATTAAAGACCGCATTGAGTCATAATGTTGTTGGTCAGACAGATACTTTGGCTGCATCTTATATAGGAGCAACTTCATCCAAACTTATTGTTCATGATATTTTCAATAAGAGTTATAGTTCACATACGTATAATTTACATGACAATTTCGTTAACGAAAGTCATATCAATTCTTATGCTGGTTCAGATGGTGATTTTCCTATATATTCTAGTGCGCCAGTTGATGAAGATGAGAATAGAATATCAGACTTCCCAACTAGACAATATGTACTGCCCACCTCTATAAAGGATAGGGAAACACAATCTAATGCAAATTACTTCTCTAGTAATAGACGGTATCCATATCAATCACCCAAACCACAAGAATGGTTACAAAGACGCCACTCACAAATGTTTCAGTTGGACTCTGGACTTCAAGTGATGATGACAGCGTATGGTAACACAGTGGTTAAAGCGGGTGATATTGTTAGTTTCAGTATGGACTTAGGTAGTCCATCAAAAGTAGAAGGTGTATACGACCAAAAGGATAAACTTTATCAAGGCCCATTTCTAGTTAAACGTATTCGACATGATTTCGATTTTGCTGGTAAAAAACATGAAATGGGATTATTCTTGGTAAAGGATTCGGTTGGTGAAGAATTAGAAAACGGTGGCAATGCAGCTGCTGAACCTAGAAGCAAGACAAAAGGAATTGTACATGATTCTTTTTATGATTATGCTCTAGATGATATGTATGAATAGGAGGCTATCCCAATTTCAAAAAAACTCTCTCGTAAAAATGCTAAACTCAATAAATTAAAATCAGTGGAGAATAATATGCCCCGAGCTAAACAGAGAATTAAAAAAATGACATTTCAGAAACAGATGAGAACAGAAGAAACTGTACAATTTGAAGATAATAAATATACGAGAAAAGAGTTACTAAGGGAACGAATACCGAATGAAAACATTCAACCAATTACAAGAGGGAGTCTACGACCCCAATATATTTAAAGCGTTCTTCCTAGCTGGTGGCCCTGGCAGTGGTAAGTCATACGTTGTCAGGAAAACCACCGGCGGTAGCGGATTGAAGACCATCAATTCAGATGATGCTTTCGAGCATCTACTGAAAAAGGCAAACCTATCCCTAAAAATGCCTGAAGATGAAAAAGATGCAAGGGATGTTCAACGTAAACGTGCAAAAGAACTTACTAAGAAAAAGCAGGACAATTACCTAGATGGTAGACTTGGACTCATTATTGATGGCACTGGTAAGGATTACGATAAAATACAAAAACAGAAGGCAGGACTAGAACAGTTAGGATATGACTGTTATATGATATTTGTCAACACCTCTGTTGATGTTGCACTTAAACGAAATACAGAACGTCCTCGTTCTGTGCCAGAACCTCTAGTAATCAAATCATGGAAAGATGTCCAAGGGAATATAGGTAAGTTCAATAACCTATTCAAGAGTGGTATGGTAATCGTTGATAACAACGATGCAGGCGAAGATATATTCGCAGGCGTATGGAAACGTATAAGAGGTCTGTTAGGGCGCAAAGTCCGAAACACTAGGGCCGATACGTGGATTAAAGCAGAACTCGCAAAAAAATCACGAAAATAGCTACTTTTTTCTTGACAATTTATAATCAGTATGTTATAGTACATATATGATGAGAATTGATGAGAGGAAAGATATGTTTGAGATACGGAACTCTGCTGGCGAGACAGTCGCCACCGAAGGGGATTTCGGTAATGCGGCCGAACTTGAAATGGTTCTGTCTGAAATGAATCCCGAAGAAAATTTCACAATCATTGAGGTTACGAATGAGTAACGAATTTAACTTCATTCATCCTAGTATGTCAGAGAAAGACATGAAATCTTTCGGATTTTGGGAAGATAAGGACTCTGCATGGCATATTGAGGACAATTGGTTAATGGCCCACATAATGCATCTTGCTGGTGTGTTTCCAAGTGTGGGAATCGCCCGTAAAAATGGATGGAACAAACCCATCCCAGAAGGTTTTTCCGAATTTACCGTAGGTAAGGGTAAGAAAAAAGTTTTTATTCTCAATGAAATCAATGACTTATAAGGTCATTTTTTCCTTGACAAAACCCATTTTGTAGTGTATGATCATAATATAATCAAGAGAGAGAGAAAATATGGTTGAATTAGGAACAAAAATTATTGGAAATTACGGTGCGATGATACCACTGTCTTTTGGTGAGGTTGTTACAATCAGCACGTATGACACTGGCCCTTCAACTCCAGAAGTTAAAGTCAAGTGGGAAAATGGTTCTCATACTTGGATGTTGATGAGTGAAATCAATGATGCCATTGGTAAATTAAGTCCTATCGGTCACTATACAGAGGAGGTTTATTATGCGTCTTAAAGGTGCAACAACTATTTTGAAGAAGGAAGCAGAATTTCTTGGAATGACTTTTGAGGAAGTGCTAATCTTCATTGAAAGAAATCCATACTGTGTAAAAAACAGCACAATAGATGCGTTTGCGGTCTGGAAGAAAGAGATGTGGAACGAAAAGTGGTCTGCAAAGAAAGCAATGGAAATTATTGAAGGAGCTGCGTAATGGAAGCAAGTGTTTATCATAGACGAAGAGCTATGTGGCACAAGTTCAATAGAATTGCTGGTGAAACAGTATTCGTTTTAACAATCCTTTCAATTCCTTTAGCATGGTGGTATTACACATGAGTAAAAAATTAGACGCTTTGTTAGCAACCCTTGAGTCGAAAAAGGCGGTTAAAGTTGCGGTTATTCATTCGGCATTTGAAGATGCACCTTGTACAGTTGCATTGATTGATTTGCCTGAGGGTACGTCCGATGAGACTGCCTGTGAGAAGGCGTTCATGATGACGAACACAATTGAGAGTGCTTGGTATACTAGTGAAGAACTTACATATATTGGGCCTGAAAAATCTTGTCGTTCAACTAGTGTTGGCGATATGGTGCTTGTTGGTAAGAACAAGTATGAATGTAAACCTTTAGGATGGGAGAAAATATAATGAATGTATTTGAATTTGAAAACAGTGAAGCAGTTGAGGTTAACGGTACTTCCCTAATGGGAACTGTCAAAACTGACTATGCCACATTGGTAGAAAAGTTTGGTGAACCGACTTACACTGGCTTCGGTGACAAGATTACCGCTGAGTGGACGTTAGAGTTTGCGGTTGATGCTGACAATGGTAGTTTCGGTGAAGATGGTAACATAGACTATGTGACTGCCACCATCTACGATTGGAAAGAGTTGGAAACACCGATGGGTGAATATAATTGGCATATCGGTGGACATTCGTTTGAATCTGTAGAAGCAGTTGAGTCTGCTCTGGAAAAACCAATGGTGGGGTTATCGTAATGATAAAGAAAAAAAAGACTTCTCGTTATGAGACTATAGACCTTGATGGGCCCAATGGTAACGTGTTTTACCTATTGGGTACTGCCAAAAAATATGGACGGTTGATAGGTAGTGACTATGACAAAATCATAGAGGAAATGACCTCTGGTGACTACTATAATGCTGTTCGTGTTTTTAATAAATACTTTGGTAGTTTTGTAGTATTAGAAACAAATAACGAGGAACTTCTCAATGGCACCTAAGACGGAGTATTGCGACAATGCACTAGATGAATTATCATCTAAACCGCTTAGAAAACCAGAAGAACCCCCAGAAAAATCAACAAGTCCTAATTCAGTAGGTATGCTCCATATTGCTGTTTTGGAGTATGAATTACGACATTTGAAAGGGCATCCATCCGAAATAGCATATATCAAGAAATGGATGGAAGAACGAATTGACCTTATAAAAAGGATAGGTGTATAATGTTAAAAGCTTTATTGATTGTAACCGCAATAGGCGGTGCAGACTATTCGGTAGAAATGCCGAATATGAAAGAGTGTTTAGATGCTCGGACACAAATTGCCGAACAAGACAAAAGTGTAAAAACTCTTTGTGTACCTAAGGCAGATGAGACTGCTAAGGTGCAAGACTTTTTTAATATTTTCATGGACATGATAACCACCATGAAAGAAATGGAGCAAGATGAAAACAATGATTGGTACAACGAAAACTCTAGAACAGAGGATTGCAAACGCCCATTCGGCGCTCTCGAATGTGAACAGTGAGTGGGGGAAAAACTTCTGGAATAACGTATTACAAGCGTTATTGCGAGAAGCCAGGCGTATGTCACACTAAATAGATATATGCAAATCACATTAACCGATAAAGCAAAAGAATATCTAAAAAACATATCCAAAGGTGGGTATGTTTCTTTAGGCGTTAAAGGTGGCGGATGTTCTGGTTTCACTTACGTCTGGAGTCAAGCAGATGACGAACCCGATGTTAAATGGTCTAAACCAATCGAAGATGTATTGGTTGTAGACCCTGTAGCCGAAATGT
>Ga0315331_10003898_pt1 | contig 11272 bp, 8 predicted proteins | sample M160m34915metaG_FD_203456 | JGI IMG/M metagenome (GOLD analysis project Ga0315331, IMG submission 203456) | Ammonia-oxidizing marine archaeal communities from Monterey Bay, California, United States - M1 60m 34915 | ecosystem: Environmental > Aquatic > Marine > Intertidal zone | place: USA... | reverse complement strand
CTGGCAAAGTTCCTGGACCAGGAAGAATTGGTGATACTTGAAGGACTCCGCGGTAGGGCTTACCCGGCACATCTAGCCTCCTATTTTGCCCCGCAGACAGCCGAAGTTCTTACACAATATCACTTTGAGACTCCCCCTGATCTCACCCTTGAGGGAATAATCGACAGCGGTGACCGTGGACGATCCCGGTTCATAACCACCTTCCAATCCTCTGCCCCTGCAAACTGCCGCCTGTTCAAACGCGACCTATCCATCATTGAGCCCGAGGGCACGGTGAAACTGGATGGCTCGTTGATAGAACTCGACGTTAAGGGAAAAATATTCGGCGGTCAGGTCAACTACCTGGGGTCGGTTGACGTTGCCACAGAGGTCAGCAGCATCAGTGGTCACGTGCGGGGTAAAGGAATCAACTTTGGTCAACTGGCAACACTCTACGGATCTCAAGACAATGAAACAGAAGGCGAACTGACGTGCGACTTTCGTTTTGATATCCCTGGGGGATCGCCGGAAACATGGACGGGGCAGGGAACGGCGCACATCGCCAACGGTGATATATTCTCCATGCCTTTCATGGGCACGATATCGCGCCAAATCAATGCCAACCTGGCCACCAGAACAGCCTCCCTGCCGTTTCTTATCAGCAGCGTCCTGGACCTTGAGCCTGCGAATGACTCCAGTGCAGGGGCATCCATTGATTCCAGTTTCCTCAATAAAGGTGACGGCATAATTAAAATCGTCAGTTTCAAAGGTATAGCCCCAGGCTTCACCCTGCAGGCAGAGGGTCAAATAAACACCCTGGAAGCCAAGGACCAGCTTGATATCAGGGCTGAAATGAACGCCCGGGGACCGTTGAAAATCGTGGGTTGGCCTATTTCAAAACTGTTCAAATACCATTGCGGGGGATCATTGGATTCCCCCATCTGGAAGCCTGTGAACTTCAGCCTTCTAAACCGGCAAAACAGTCATGAGAAAGGCCTCCTGGACTGGAAATTCAAAACCAGGGGGATTTTACCTATACCCCGGATCATCATCCGCCCGCAGGGCAATGAAAGAAATTACCAAAATGACGATGCTGGGAAGAAAAGCAGCGATACCACCCAGAAGGTGATCGATTAAAGCTGACCCGTTCCGTCCAAAACTTCACGTAGGACGTTGGACACCATGGTGATGTCATAAGGCTTGGAGAGTGCACTGATAAATCCCTTATCTCGCTGTTCCTCAGTGACCCGATCACTCAAGTATCCGCTGCTTGCTATCACTCTGGCCTCAGGATCAACATCAAGGATTTTCTCGGCAGCCTCCTCGCCATTCATTCCCCCTGGGAGAGTCAAATCCATTAATACCGCGGCAAACGGCATCCTTTCATGGCGATAGCGCTGAAAAACCCTGACCCCCTCCTCGCCATTGGCAACGCAAACAACCGTGAAACCAAGATGCTTTAAGATTGCCTTGATAGTGTTTAGAATCATCGGGTCGTCATCCACGACGAGAATTTTTCTGCCATCGCCGCGATAAAACTCCCCATTCCCGGTCTCTTTATCCTGCTCGGCAATGTATTCATGACCGGTGGCAGGCAGATAAACGGTAAAGCAAGTGCCCCTGCCCTCCTCCGAGACAACACCAATACTCCCCCCGTGTTCACGCACAACGCTTAGGCAGGTTGCCAAGCCAAACCCACTGCCTTGATCCTTAGTAGTGTAAAAAAGCGTGAAGATTTCTTCCAGCTTATCAGCCGGAATACCGCACCCATGGTCCATCACTTCCAGTCGCAGGTAAGGACCAGCAGGCAACTTATCATCTTCACCCTCTAACAACTCAACATTACAAAGTTTGGCCTGGAAAACTCCCTGATCATTCATCGCTTGCCGGGCATTGAAGATCAGGTTGCTTATCACCTGGCTAATGCGCGTCACATTAATGGTGGCAGACCACAGGTTCTCGCCGAGGAGAACTTTACACTGCACTTCTGACCCCCCTCCGGTACACAACTGTGCAGTTTTCTGGAGCAAATGACCAACATTCGCCTCCGATCTTTCATCGCCATCACCGCGAGCGAAAAAAAGCAAGTGCTCGGCCATGTCGCACCCCTTTCTGGATGCTTCTATCGCGTCATCAATCTGGGATCCAAGTTCATCCTCACCAACCTGCTGGCGAGCCAACGAGAGGTTGCCCATCACTCCGGTTAACATGTTCTTGAAATCATGCGCAATCCCACCGGCCAACAAGGCGAGGGTCTCCATCCTTTCCGAACGTCCCACGCCTTCAATCATCTCGACCCTGATTCCATCATCACTGCTCTGGAGAACTTCAGGATCAGCCCCCCCGGCCACGGTCAGCATAAAGTTCAAAGGCTCACCCTTGTCATCACACACACAGCTAACTTTCCACGTGCAGTCCAACTCCGATCCGTCAGCCCTAAGCAGTGGATTACTGATTTGAAAAACGCCCTGCTTAGCGGCAACGGCGGAGAGCCTGTCGAGCAACATCTGCAAATTCCGTCCACCAAATAAAGTCGCCAGTGAATTACCGAGCAGGTTTTCAATATCAAAACCGCTCAGAGCTGCAATCCCTCGGTTCAAAAACACCATCCGCGGCCCGGCACCCTCCTGGGGTTGTAGGTCCAGGATAATCACTCCCTCATCCACCTGATCCACCGCCATCCGGAGATGATGATATAAGGTCCAGATGCGCTGAGTTGTTGAATCCATCGTTGTCATCAGGATATACCGAGCTTGACCGAAACACGATTAGAGCGCATCAGCAATTAGTAAAGTAAAGTTAAATTCCTATTCATCTAAATCATGATAGAATCAAAACATTGCCACAAGATCCGCGCGTAAATTCAAAAAGCGGTTGCGGGACAGCCGGATTTCGCTAGTTTTGCCGCCCCATGGCTAGAACAGCGGGAAAAAGCAAAACGCACAAGGCAATCTCAAAGCGGGTTAAAGTAACCGGCACTGGGAAAATGTTGCGCCGTAAACAAGGCAAACGCCACCTCCTCCTCAACAAAAACCGCAAAAGAAAGCGTAATTTGGGTAAGGCGGCACTTGTCTCGGAGGCTGACTTGCCGCGTTTCCGCGAAAACCTGCCCTTTAGCCACTAAGTCGTCCACCAGGACGATCACCTGTTGATGCTGTTTCAAAACAGTATGAGCGGGTAACGACCTCGCGGCCTGATTCCCGGTTAGGGGAATCAAACCGGACAGGCGAGACCGCAGGTCATGAAGATATAAACCAAACTGCCTGAACCGGAGGATACCAACAATGCCAAGAGCAACCAACTCTCCAGCAAGCCGCAAACGGCGTAAACGAATGCTTAGCCAAGCCAAGGGATTCCGTGGCTTTCGCTCAAAAAAATACCGCTTTGCAAAGGACGCCGTGCGCAAAGCAAAGACCTATGCTTACCGTGATCGCAAGAATCACAAGCGCACTTTCCGGGCACTTTGGATTCAGCGTATCAATGCCGCCTGCCGTGCCCGCGAGATTACCTACAGCAGGTTCATGGAAGGGCTCAAGGCAGTGAATATTGACCTCGACCGCAAGGTAATGTCCGATATTGCAATCCACGATGAGGCAGCCTTCACGCAACTCGTGACCCAGGCAAAAGCCGCCCTCGAGAGCAAAAAAGCCGCATCATAATGCGACAAGGTCGCTAAAAAAAGCGGGAGGATTTTAAACTCGCCTGGCGCGACGGCTTTTCCCATGCTTAAAGAACTTGAAGCCATCCATGCCGATGCCCTTTCCGCAATTTCTGAAATTGCAGATGCTGACGGATTAGAGGCTTTTCGGATCGCCTACCTCGGCCGCAAGGGGCGGATCACCGTTGCCGCGGCAGGAATGAAGGGTATTGCGAAGGATGACAAGCCTGCTGCCGGCAAGGCACTGAACGAGGTCCGAAACGCGATTACCGCGGCAATCAGCGAAAAGGGACAATCCCTGCAAAGCGCAGCCGATGCCAGGGAGGCTGACAATATTGATGTCACCCTTCCCGGTCGGCCGACTCCCAGGGGATCGCGCCACCCGATTTCACAAATCCTTGACCAAGCCGTGGCAACCTTGCGCCGTATGGGGTTTTCCCTGGCCAGCGGGCCCGAAATCGAAACTGAGTGGCACTGTTTCGATGCCCTGAACACCCCGCCTGACCACCCTGCCCGCAACGAAAGTGACACCTTTTACTTCCAGGACGGCCGCCTCCTGCGAACCCATACCTCAACCGTGCAAATACGCACAATGGAGACAACCCCTCCCCCTGTCAGGGTCATCGCACCTGGCGCCGCTTTCCGGCGTGATGAAATAGATGCAACCCACCTGAGCAATTTCAACCAACTGGAGGGACTTTATGTCGATGAGGACGTCTCCCTTGCGGACCTCAAGGGAACCCTTGAATACCTGCTTCGGTCGATCTTTGGCGAGAAAACACCGGTACGTTTTCGCCCGCACTTTTTTCCGTTTACAGAACCGAGTTTCGAAATCGATATCATGCTGGAAGCCCGGGGAAAGGAATCGAAATGGATCGAGATCGCAGGCTGCGGGATGGTCGACCCCGATGTGTTCAACGCAGTCAGCAAAGTGCGTGAAGACAGTGCCTACTGCCCCAAGAAAGTCTCCGGATTTGCCTTCGGCCTTGGCCTGGAGCGCCTGGCAATGATCCTCTGGGGAATCGCCGATATCCGACTGCTCATCGAGAATGACATCCGCTTTTTGCGCCAGTTTCCATGAAAGTTGCAATAGATTGGCTAAGTGATCACGTTGACCTCTCAGGATACTCGGAGGCGCAACTTGATGACCTCCTGACATTTGCAGGCATTGAGGTAGAAGGCATCGAGTCCATGCCTGAAAAGGTTGTTGTTGCCACGATCACGAGCTCGGAAAAACATCCTGACGCCGACAAATTATCCGTTTGTATGGTGGATGACGGCACCGGGACGCCCCGGCAAATCGTCTGTGGCGCGAAAAACTACCAGGTCGGCGACAATGTCCCTCTCGCCCTGCCGGGAGCCGTCCTGGACGTGGGGTTCACCATTAAAAAAGGCAAGCTTCGCGGCATCGAGTCACACGGCATGCTCTGCAGCGCCAAGGAACTCGGTGGAGAGGACGACAGTGGTCTTTGGATCCTCTCCCCGGACTTGCAGCCCGGCACACCATTGCTCGATCTATTTTCCGCAACGTTCGACCTGGAAATCACCCCCAACCGCCCCGATTGCCTTAGCCATCTTGGAATCGCACGGGAACTGGCAGCACTTGCCGACCGTGCCCTTAAATCCACGCATGATCACCCCCGTGCCGATATTCCTGAGAAACCTGCAACCGGGGAGCAAATTCGGGTCAGCGCCAGCGGGGAATGTGATTTCTACACGGCACGCCGCATCAGGGGGGTCAAGGTCGCCAAGAGCCCGGACTGGTTAAGGACAAGGCTTGAGTCAATCGGCCTGCGGCCAATCAATAACATCGTTGATATCACCAACTACGTGCTGATGGAGATGGGACAGCCCCTTCACGCCTTCGATTCCGCCAGGTTAACCGGGGGTATCCATGTCCGAAAAGCTGAAGCCGGGGAGAGCATCCTTGCCCTCGACGAGGTGAGCTATGAGTTAACGGGCGAGGATCTTGTTATTGCTGATGACAGCGGAGCTGTTGCCATTGCCGGGATTATGGGCGGTCAAACCACCGGGGTCACCGGAGAAACCACGGACATCCTGCTTGAATCAGCCCATTTCTTTCCCGCCGGGATCCGCCGCAGCGGACGTCGACTTGGAATCTCCAGCGACTCAAGCTATCGTTTCGAGCGCGGCGTCGATGCTGCTCAGGTTGTAGATGCTTCAGCACTGGCCACCAAACTGATCCTGGAAATTGCCGGAGGCAATGCAGAGGAGCATATCATGACCTGCGGCTCGTTACCGGCCTTGGATCAGGAGGTGGAACTGAATGCTGATCATTGCAGGAAACTCCTTGGGTGCAGTATTACCAACGCCGAAATGTTCGCCATCCTTGAGCAACTCGGCATGAAGAAACTACAAGAGGAAGGCTGCCTCTCAAAATGGCAAATGCCCACTTACCGCGGTGACCTGACCCGGTCAGCTGATCTCCACGAGGAAATTGCCCGCGTCTATGGGCTGGACAACATTCCCTCCAGCCAGAGATCATGGTTCTCGGAAGTTTCAAGTGCCGACAAAGAGCATGATTTCATGGCCTCAATCGCCAACCGGCTCGCCTCAATCGGTTTTCATGAAACACGCAGTATCAAGCTTACCTCTGCTGCACGCACGGCGGACAATATCTGCACGGGGGATAATGAGGCCGTTGCACTGAAGAACCCGTTAAATGATGAGCTTACCCACATGCGCACCGGGCTGGTGGGTGCACTGATCGAGGTTGCTCAACGAAACATCCACCAGGGAATCGAGACCCTGCGGTTATTTGAAATGGGCACGGTATTCTCCGGCAACGGCAAGACCGAGGAGGCACAGCATCTGGGATTGCTCGTGTCAGGCCCCGGTCAGGGCTTCTGGCAGGACCCGCACCCGGGAAGCGCCGATCTTTTTACCCTGAAAGGGATCATCGAGGCGTTCATTGGGACCATGCCAACTTTTGTCAGGACAGAAAACAAACTCCCGGCAACCTCCTTCATCAGTAATATCATGCTGGGGAAAATGTGCATCGGACAGGCCGCTCAAGTTTCCCCGGCAAGGGCCCGGGCCATGGACGCCCGGCACCCGGTCTATGCAGCCGAGATCGATCTTGGTCTACTGCAGAAGAAAACCAGCACCAAAAACCAGTATGAAGAACTGCCTAAGTTCCCATCTATCAGCCGCGATGTGGCCATGGAGGTGGACTTGACACTGAGCAGCGGCGAGATTGAAGCGGTCCTATCTGGAATTAAGTCACCATTGCTGGAGTCCTTCAAGCTCTTCGATCTATTCCACGATAAGAGTGGTCAGCGTCTGGATTGCAGCAAAAAATCCATTGCTTATTCATTGACTTACCGGGACCGAACCCGCACACTGGAATCATCGGAAATCGACAGTGCTCATGCTGGAATCCTCGCTGAATTAAAAGCAAAGCTACCAGTAGATTTTCGCTAAAACCCATGAAAGCATCTGCCTAATTGCACGTGTATCCATGAGTTCCTGTTCTTTTTTATCATCCAATTTTGAGACAACCCTACGGTGTTTCGCGTAGTGCGGACTTAAGGGCCCGACCCGTTAGTTCATGTAAGGGAGGCTTAGCCGGTTGTTTGATGTCAGGCCTTCACTGGAAGGCAGATTTCAGCAAGGCGGCCACCCACCTGGTAATATCCGGGACACGTGAGCCCTTCACCGCCGTCGGCACATGCGGGGCCTCAATCCCTAAAGAAGCACTCCGGTTCACTCCGGGGTGCTTTTTGCGTTCAGATTCAGGACCAATGCCCATGTCTTGAGCTCTTTCCCTGCAAAAGGCAGCATGACAATCTCATCCGTTCCGCAAGCACAAGTCATCCCTGACGGAAAACCCCAGAACGGCGAGAGTGCCGAGAACTACAGACCCAATTCATTGTCAAGCGGCCTTCCCGGTTCCCAAAAATATCCTGTTACCCGACAACACGATCGGCAGCTTGCCATCAGTCGCCTGGAGCAGTCATACAGGCAGCGTTAGTCCACCGATCCGTCTGCGTTGGCAACAGCCCCTTGAGTTACCGGCCCGACTGCTTCCCTAATTATCTGGTCGCCGTTTGCGTTGCTCAAATCCATTGCCCCCGGAGCCAATGACTCTCCCGTATCCGGATGGCTGAGCTCGGAATCAATCCATACCCTGAGCTCCTCCTTCAATTCTGATTTCTCCGCTTCCAGGATCACCGCGCGATCCTGCAGGCGGTTAAACCGATCCATCAATCCCAGATTCTGCGCCTCTGCCGACACGAACTTGTCCTCAAGCTCATATAACATTTTCAGGTAACGGTCATTCTCAATCGACAGCCGCTCATTCTCCCGGGATGCCCCGGCAAGCTCCATGCTGACTGTACGGTAGGATTGCTCCAGTTGATTTATCTCCTTGCCCTGGGCAGCCACTGCCTCCCCCAACGCAACCCCTCTGGCATTAAGATCACGCTTTATGTCCTCAAGCTTGGCAATCTCCCCGTTCAGTCTCGCCTCGTTCTCATATTTTTCCTCAAGAATGGAATCAATGCTAAGCTGAAGGTCCTCTACGGCCATGTCACGATTCAAGAGGCGCTTTGAGAGGGATATATTGGACTGCTGGGCAATCTCGAGCACATCCTGGTAATCACGGATTCTCGACAAAAGGCGCAGGTTGTCTTCCTTGAAACTCTCCAGTCGTCGCTGGAAGAAACTCCGCTCATCCTCCAGTAACGCGACCCGGGTTCCGAGTTGCCTAACCTGGCCACCGGTCATCCCGAGGATAATAACCAGAAAAACCACCAGCAACGAACCGGATATCACGCGCAATGACAACATCCCCGATCCACGATCTTTGCACCCATGGCTTCCGGAGTCATGGGTGACTGGATCTCTCGGCCCTGCACTCATCATGGTTTCGTTAGGCCCCAGCAACCGCTCAATTCCTGAGCATAGTCACAAAAGATGGGGTTTTTTCTAATTTATATAATGTATTCCTTTAATAGTTAAGCAAGCTTAAATGTTTTTTAGGCATAATAAGTCCACTCATCAGCCCTTTTTTAGAATGAGGCATAAAGGATTCCATTTTTTTTGCTCCCCATTGCTTACTTCCTGCTAACATTCCCGGCAGATGCCTCACGATACCCTAGAAAAATCCAATCAGGCCCGGGTTGAACCCGCGACCCTTGAAGACCTTACCCAACTCATCCAGATGGCAATGGATCTTTTTGAAATGGAGGGTGATTTCGAACCCAGTCATGAGAAGCAGGAACGGGGATTAAGGCTCATCCTTGAGGAACCGAGCCGCGGGCGCATCTTTGTCCTGCGCAACGACGACCTGATTATCGGCATGGTGAACATTCTCTTCACTATTAGCACGGCAGAAGGAGGACTGGTTCTGGTCCTTGAAGACTTTTTCATTCATCCATCCCACCGCGGGCAGGGTTACGGATCAAAATTGTTGGATGCGGTAAGGGAATTTGCCCTGGCCAAGGACTTCAGGAGAATCACCCTGCTGACCGACAAGATCAGCGAAGAATCCCAGCGCTTCTTCACGAGGAATGGTTTCGTCTTCTCCAAGATGATTCCCATGCGCCTGCACCTTGATCCCAATACGCCGCATCCAAGCCCCGACGTAGATAAACAAAATGGATGAAGAACATGACGATAATGATAATGTCTGCAACATAGAGACACTACCATGCCGGCACAGGAACACAAAATTACCAACCACCAATGCCAAAACAAAGCTGTGAGGAAATAAAGGACGAAAGTCGCGGCCTGCGTGGAAAGATCGTTGAGACCCTGCTTTCAGACGCCTCGCATTTTGAGGAGGCCGAATATCAGTTACTCAAGTTTCACGGCAGCTATCAGCAGGACAACCGGGATAGCCGGTCCGAGCGCCGTAAGCAAAAACTCGACAAGGAGTGGATGTTCATGATTCGAACCAAGATGCCTTCTGGTACACTTACTGCCGAGCAATACATTGCACACGACGACATGGCAGAAAAACTGGGCAATGCCACGATGCGCCTGACCACCCGCCAGGGCATCCAGTTGCACGGCATCCTCAAGGGAGGATTGCGCGACACTGTCCGGGCTATCTCCAGCTGTGGCCTGACCTCCTGGGGCGCATGTGGTGACGTGGTGCGCAACACCATGGCTCCCGGGACGCCCATCAATGATAAGGCACATTCGGCCACCAGGCGCCTAGCGGATGAAATCAGCACTCGCTTTATGGCCCGTACCACTGCCTACACATCCATCTGGCTTGACGGCGAAAAACTCGACCTTGCCGAAGATGAAGCAGCCGGGCAAGTGGAGGAACCTATTTACGGCAAGCACTACCTGCCCCGGAAGTTCAAGATCGGTATCGCGGTCCCGCCATGCAATGATGTTGATCTCTTCAGCCAGGATGTCGGCTTCATCGCCCACGTTGAGGATGGGGAGGTCACCGGTTATTCCATCCATGTTGGCGGCGGGTTCGGCATGAGCCACGGCAAGCTAGAGACCTATCCATGCCTTGCCCAGCCGCTGTTTTATTGCGCTGCCGAGCACGCCGCGACTGCCTGTGAGGCAATCGTCACCGTGCAGCGAGACCACGGCGACCGCAGCGACCGCAAGCATGCCCGGATGAAATATCTTGTGGCCGAGCGCGGCATCGATTGGTTCCGCCGCAAAGTTGAGGAACGTATCGACTTTCCCACCGAGCCCGTAAGGGAAGTGCAGCTGGGCACCGTTGCCGACACCCTTGGCTGGCACGAGCAGGGAGACGGAAAGTACTTTGTCGGAGTTTACGTGTCACAGGGAAGAATTACCGACAACGATGACGAGAAAAACCGAAGTGCCTTCCGCCAAATCGCCGGCGAGATCGACTGCTCCATGCGTGTCACCGCAAACGCGAACATGTATTTCTACGATATCAAGGAAGAGGACCGCGACAGGGTCGACGCGATCCTCAGTGAGCACGGGCTGGTAACCGGGGAAGAATACACCGCCACGCGCCAGATGGGTCATGCCTGTGTGGCTCTGCCCACCTGCGGGCTGGCGCTGAGTGAAAGCGAACGCGTCTTTACCGGACTGCTTGACTCGGTGGATGTAATTCTTGAGGAACTGGGCCTGCATAATGACCCCATCCTTGTACGAATGACCGGTTGTCCCAACGGTTGTGCGCGTCCCTATAACGCCGACTTCGCCTTTGTCGGCCGAGCGCCCGGGAAATACGCAATGTTTGTTGGCGGTTCAAGTTCCGGGGACAGGCTGGCAGGACTGGAAAAGAAAGTCGTTCTATTCGAGGATATCCCCGGTGAAATCCACGGTTACCTCGCCGACTTCATCGAGCAACGACAGGGGGGGGAAACATTCAGCGAATACTGGGGCCGGACACGACCGGCAGCCGCTCAACCTACTCCTGAGCAGTTCCACCTTGAGGAAGCTGACCGTAGCGCGTCCTGAATTCTAGGCCGAATGATCAAGGCGCCTGTCGAACTCCAGGTTTTTCTCTCTTAGAGCAAGACTTTCCCGTTTCGCATCCAGGAGTTTAAACTGCTGAGAATATCAAAAGGCAGGGATACAATGTTTTGTATTCTCCCCTGATCGCTGTGCCATTGAAGCAATGCCATATGCTCACTTTGTCACCCAGAAGGAAAGAGTCATTTCCCG
>Ga0315331_10003897_pt1 | contig 11272 bp, 16 predicted proteins | sample M160m34915metaG_FD_203456 | JGI IMG/M metagenome (GOLD analysis project Ga0315331, IMG submission 203456) | Ammonia-oxidizing marine archaeal communities from Monterey Bay, California, United States - M1 60m 34915 | ecosystem: Environmental > Aquatic > Marine > Intertidal zone | place: USA... | reverse complement strand
GGCAGTTATCGAAAGCATTTTTCACATCCGCCACGCCACTCAACCTTCGTCTCAATGCATCATGATGCGGCCAGCCAACACGCTCAAATTTTCAGACTGCGTCGCTTATGCATAAGTTCTATCGAGCCCAGAATACAATAAATTCAGCGTCGAAAATTGCGAAGGAGACCTGTCTATAGCTTTCTGGGTAACTAAGCAGGGCTCTGCGGAGCTGCACACAACACACTCAGCGTACTAAGCGGGGGTATACCTTGGTCTTGCAATCTGCGGTCAAGCTGCTCAAGACGGGATGCGGAAAAACCGATGATATCGAGCGTCTCAAGCAATTGTGCCAATAGGTCTATTAATTCTGCGTTGCTATCAGTGTATTGCCCTGCGCCGGTATAAGCGCTCTGAAGTCCCGAATGAGGGTCCAGAATAGTGTCCGAGACAAACTCAGCAACCAGCGCCACTGCGGCGCGCAGCTTTTCACTGTCTGTTTGCAGATCGTTCAAAGTAGCGTGAGACATGCGCTCTTTACCGGAGAAATCCGGTTAAATTTTCATCCCAGCTTTTTCGGGCAGGTCGCGCAGGTACTTATTCTGTTTATCCACCAAAATAATTTTGGCGTCAACAGGCTTATCACTTAACTGAAAGCCCATAATGACAATCTCTTCGCCCTGGCGAATATTGTGTGCGGCCGGGCCGTTCATGCAAATATCACCGGAGCCACGTTTGCCCTCAATAACGTAGGTTTCCAGCCGTGCGCCACTATTGCTGGCAATTAGAACCCGCTCGTTCAGCCACAAACCAACACGGTCCATAAGGTCACGATCGATCGTGATACTGCCCACGTAATCAGGGTCGGCCTGGGTCACGGTGGCTTTATGAATTTTTGAACTCAGTACCCAACGCACTGCCAGCTCTCCGTTTAAAACATTCTTTAAAAATTAAAAGGTGTCCAAATAAAAACAACCGCTGCAACCCGCTGAAAACAAGGCAATTGCCGAGGCATAAACTCTATGTCAGGACTTGAAGGGGCGCAATCGTACCAGAAATGGGCCGATATTCAGCCACCCTGGGGTCTTTTTAACGCTTCTTTCTAATACAGACAGCGATACGGGGACTTTTCGCCCATTTACCTTAGATAAAACTGCGCCCAATTAGCAGCAACGCCGCGACAACCGCCAGCCCCAAAAGAAACCAGCGGACACCAACCTGATCAAGCCGGGCGGAAAGATGTTGTGACGCAAAATAACCCGCCAGAAAACCCGGTACCAGCCAAAAAGCGGCAACCGCGTCCTGCAGATCAAACTGCCCCAGTGCGCCGAGTATCAGCAGAATTAATGCGGAGGCGCAGGTATATAACAGCGCCAGGGTTGCACGAATTACCGGCCCTCCAGCCCGCTGATACAGAATCGCCAATACCGGGGCCCCAATACCCGTGCTAGCACCCATCGCGCCAGCCATCACGCCAGCCAACAAACCGTTGGTGCGCGTTAACGGCACATGCAACGAAAGAGCGGCGAAAATGACGCCCAACAGGATCACAACGCCAAACACAATACCCAGCTTATCGAGACTCACGCCCTCCAGAACCAAGCCACCAATAATGGCACCAGGCACGATGCCGCAAAGAATGGCCCCTACGTTTTTGTAATCAATATGCGCCCTGCCCTGATAAGTCATCAGCCCGGATAACGACATACTCGCTAGCACCATAGGACCCGGCAGCAAGCTGATGTCAATAAGCGCAATAATCGGCACAACCAAAAAACCAGTGCCCATGCCGGTTAATGTTTGAATCACCGAGCCAGCACCAATGACCAGTGCGGCATAAAAAAAATCAAGCCATTCCATTGTGAATATTCTTTCGCTAATTGAGCAGCAAGGGGCTAGGTCTGGCCAAACGATTCACCATCACGCAAATACTCAAGCTCTGAGTGAGTCGATGCTCGGCCTAAAATAGAGTTGCGATGGGGGAAGCGACCGAAGCGTTGAATCAGGTTACAGTGCAGCTGAGCAAAGTCGAGGCTCTCCGACAAAAATTGCTGCCATTCAGCCGAGGCGCCGGCTGCCAGCTGCTGATACAAAGCAACGCCTTCGAGCTGACGTTGCGCATCTTCAACGTGCTGATACGGCATCAAAAAAAACATCTGCTCAACCGGCGATAACTCCTGCAAAAAACCCATACGCTGGCCAATAACAGTTAAGCCCAGAGCCAGCGCATCATGCATAAATGCGGCTGGAGTACCGCGGTACACATTACGCGGAAACTGATCCAATATCAGAATCAGCGCCAAACACCCCGACGGCGTTGCCGCCCAATCAGCGCAATCACCCTTCGCAGCACGATCAATGGCCTCGCCGAACTGAGTCTTAATGCTCGCATCGGTATCCGCGGTTGCGCTAAACCAGAAACCCATGCGCGCCGCAGCTGCATTGGCATCGCGCTCGCTGCCGGCAAACCAAAACTTAAGGATGTCTGTGGGTTGCATGGTGTTTGTACCCTCTTTTTAAAAACTGAACCCACAATAATGGAATCAATCAAAGCTTAGCTAGTCATTCACAGAATGATCAAAGCTGCCATGCTCCAGAAAATAACGGACCTGATACTGAGCGGGAGGGGCTCCGGCAATCCAGGTGTGGGTATGATGAAGCACAATGAAATCGGTCATACCGTCCAAGCGGGCCCGCGCCACCGCGACCTTACCATCATCATCCCCGGGAATGATTGCAGAGTAGATGGGATTAAAGCTTCTGCTGCCGGCAATGACCCCGGCTTCAACGGGTATAGAGCCCAGTGCGTTCGGCAAACTCGCCCTATCGGTGCCCAACTGCAACCCAGCCGGACCATTAAGCAGGTAAAACCCGGGCACACCGCCCAGCTTATCGACCAGTTCACTGCCTTGATTGGGCGGCACTAACATGACCACCCTGCCCACGCGCGAATGGTCGTTATGTTCTAGCCAGTAGCGCACCAGAATACCGCCAATTGAATGGGTAACAAAATGCACCGTGCTATTAGGAGCACAGGCTTCGATAGCCATCGGAATATAACGATCCGCAAGTTCTTCCACCGGGAAGTCGGTGGATGGGTAATCGACATTCACCGTCTGGTAACCCGCCTGTGTAAGGTCCTCAGCGAGCTCAGACATTGATCTGTCGCTGCGGGCAAGCCCATGCAATAGCACTACGCAATCGGCGGCCTGAAGCGGGACCGCCAGAAGCAATAATGCCATAAAAAGGCCTTTCCGCCTAAGTGACAAGAGCAAATACCGGAGAAAAAAAGAAGCGCACTTAAATTTCAATTAGCGTTCAACAAAACAGTTGTTGGAAAACATCGCGATTTGATCATTGTCCCACTCGCTCTTGTCATCATGTGCAACACGCTCACACCATTCATAACTGCCGACCTTCGGGTCGCAAGCACTTACAAGCAAAAACATCAAAACCGACAAGAATACTTTGAACATGATCACTACAACCCTTCAGGTCATGCGCACCAAAAAATATAGTACCGGGTAAGGCTCGGGGAATCCTATAAAAAAAACCCCTCCTTGCCACCTTCTCAATAACCCACTCGAAAATCACGACCGTAAATAACACAATACGGCGATTACTTACCAACACCAAAGGTGATGAAAAAATAATCGGGTTAGGCAAATCGAATTACAATAAACCAGCCCAGCATTGTAAATGCCAACGATAACTTAATCGCTGTGCCCAGCAACAGGCCAATGGTTGCGCCCCAACCAGCTCGACCAGCAGCACGCAGCTCAGGGGTTACGGTAAGTTCGCCCAACACAGCACCGATGAATGGTCCCAGCAGCAGGCCCGGAATACCAAAGAAAACACCCACCAGCGCTCCGGCTGTTGCCCCCACCATAGATCGGACAGATGCGCCGTAGCGACGCGCACCAAGTGCGCCGGCAGCAATATCAACCAAATAAGTCAGCAGAGCCAGTATCGCTAAAAACACAATGGTACCGGTGCCCACATAGGCAAAATTTTCTGCCCACGCCGCAAGCACCAACCCACCGAACAACAGCGGAGCTCCGGGGAAAACTGGCAAAACCAGCCCTGCGAAGCCTGCAACGATTAGCACTGCAGCAGGAATTAGCAATAACAAATGGTAGGTCATTTGCAATGAACTGCGCTTAAGGCCAGCAACCCACAAAAAAAGCCCGGCACAATTTAAGTGCTTTTGTTGCCAGGCCCGAAGAGGAACCAGACGATTAAGCCAAGCACCGGCAGCAGCAACACGGCCACGATCCATGCCGCTTTTACCCCATTGCCGGCACTGCTCTGAAAAATCTTTAAAATGGCATAGATGTCGGCAAATAAAATAAGCACGCTAAGTATTCCCTGAACCTCCATGACCTAACTCCTGTACCTTATAGTGTAGTGGAAACACACAGTATCAACTGCCGGAGTATGACTCAATAAGCAGGAGTTTTTCGCGGCGACTGAGCTGTTTTAGCGCATATTCGCGGCGTGATGCGCTGGCACGGTCCGCTGCCAGCTCTTGGTAAGTCAACACCACGGGCACGCGGCTCCGCGTATATCGGGCGCCCTTACCGGCGTTGTGGGCAGCAATTCTTGCCGGCACGTCAATAGCAATGCCGGTGTACAGGCTGTCGTCTGCACAGCGCACCATGTACACATACCAATCGGGCCTCATTTTCCCAGTCACACTCAATACTCCGACAGCTCTTGTGTATAGTAGCCAACCCTTAGCCAACATCCACATATAAAGTATTCCCATGACACTGGTTCGGTTTGATGAAGTCTCCCTTGAATTTGGTGATCAGCCGCTATTGGATGCGGCATCCTTTGCCATAGAGCCTCGCGAGCGTGTCTGTTTAATCGGCCGCAACGGCGCCGGCAAGACATCCATGCTGAAGCTCATTAACCGCGAGCTGCAACCCGATGCAGGTCTGGTTCAACACTCCAGTCATCTGCGTATCAGCCAGCTCGCACAAGCCATGCCTGATGCAGAGTCTCGCACCGTGCGCGATGTTGTGCGCAGCGGGCTAAAGGATGCAGAAACATTGCTGGCCGAATACGACCGGCTGCTGAATGTGAAACCTACTCCTTCCAGTATGCGGGAGATTGAGGACATACAGCATCGCATTGATGCACAGAATGCCTGGAATATTGAGCAGCGGGTAGAAACAGTCATCACTGAGCTTAAGCTGCCTGCTGATAAATTTATGTCGGAACTCTCAGGTGGCTGGCGCCGTCGGGTGGCACTCGGCAAGGCTTTAATCAGCCAACCCGAACTGTTGCTGCTGGATGAACCAACCAATCATCTGGATATAGCAACCATCAACTGGCTTGAACATACGGTCAGGGGTTTTCGCGGCAGTGTGCTGTTCATTACCCATGACCGCGCCTTTCTGCAAAACCTTGCGACACGAATTGTAGAAATCGACCGCGGCAAAATAACCAGTTGGCCCGGTGACTATCAGAACTATTTGGTGCGCAAAGAAAAAGCGCTTGAAGACGAAGCCTCGGCTCACGCCAAGTTTGACAAAAGGCTCGCTGAAGAAGAAGCCTGGATACGTCAGGGCGTAAAAGCGCGGCGAACCCGCAATGAAGGCAGAAAACGAGCGCTAATCGCTATGCGCAGCGAGTACTCTAAGCGCAGAAAAGTTCAGAGCAGCGCCTATATCTCCATTGACGAAGCCGATACCTCGGGCAAGAAAGTCATCCGAGCAAAACAATTGCACTACAGCTATGGCAAAGAACCGCTTATCAATGGTCTGAGCCTGCAAATTATGCGCGGCGACCGTATTGGTCTGGTTGGTAACAATGGTGTTGGCAAGAGCACCTTGCTTCGACTGCTGCTCGGTGAACTCGAGCCACACAGCGGCACGGTAAAACTGGGAACCAATCTCGAGACCGGCTACTTCGATCAGCTGCGTCAGAACCTCGACCTAGAAAAAAGCGTCGCCGCTAATATCAATGATAAAGGCGACTACGTCACCATTAATGGCAAACAGCGTCATGTCGTCGGCTACTTAAAAGGTTTTCTTTTCCACCCAAAACGAACGCAGACGCCGGTAAAGGCGCTCTCTGGCGGTGAACGAAACCGGCTTATTTTGGCCAAGCTGTTCACCCGACCGACAAATCTTTTAGTGCTGGACGAACCGACTAACGATCTGGACGTTGAAACCCTAGATGTGTTGGAAGACCGGCTGGCCGAGTATCAAGGGACATTAATAGTAGTCAGCCATGACCGACAATTTCTTGATAACACCGTAACCAGCATTCTAGTCTTCGAAGATGGCAGCAATATTCAGCACTACGTTGGCGGTTATAGCGACTGGTTGCGGCACGGACATTCTCTGGCCACAGTGGATACTGAGAACACTCGTAGCAGCGCTAAACAACCGACACCAGGCAGCGCCGCCAAACTCCCAGCTAAATTAAGCTACAAGGAGCAAACAGAACTTGCCAGATTACCGGAAATGATTGAACGGCTAGAGCAGAAAATAATAGCACTACAAACTCAAGTATCGAGCCCCGAATTTTACTCTCGCGACTACGCAGAAATCGAAGCTGTTAATACCGAGCTAGCAACAAACAGCGAGGCGCTAGAAACACTGGGCGAACGCTGGCTTGAGCTCGAAGACAAGGGCTCACGCTACAAGCAGAGTAGAAGCTAAATGTCAGATCAATAATGTGGCGGCGGTTCATCTGTATTGCCACCGCCCCCACTGTTGTCAGCAAAACTCTTGACTCGCTCTGAAAGCTCGCGAACCAATAAAGTCAACTGCTCTAACTGCTGCTGTTGCTGAAACATTTCCTCCCCTAACAACTGCAAGCTATGCTCCTGATGTGCAACCCTCTCTTCGAGCCGCTCGATACGATTATCCATTTTTAAGGCTCCAAACCAGCAAACGGTTATTTGCCGGCATCTCATAATCCTGCTGCAAAAATAAACCCTGCCGCTTTGCAAGCATTGCTACGTATTCAAGATCACGAATACCACTAAGGGCATCCCGCTGCTTTAGCGACGCGTCAAACGCTGCATTACTCTGACTGGTATGCCGGCCGCCATAGGTAAATGGCCCGTACACGACCAGTCTGCCGGCATCCGCCAAAACCTCACCAATGCCGGCAAAGCATGCTTCCACCTGCTCCAATGACATGATGTGCAAAGTATTCGCCGTGTAGACAACATCATACTCCGAGTCGGGCCAGGCATCGGTGGTCACATTCAACGCCAATGGTGCAATTACGTTAGGCACTGAGTGTGCATCAAGGTTAGCTTGCAAACCGGGCAGATAGATCGGCTGATCACTTGTCTGCCAACTCAGCATCGGCAGCGCTTTTGCAAAAGATATCGCATGCTGACCGGTGCAGCTGCCTACCTCCAATACCGTTACCGGGCAGGTCAATTGTTGCCGAAGAATCTGCAGTATGGGATCAGAGTTACGCACACAGGCTGCTGAAAACCCTCCCGGCCAATTGCCCCCACCATCGGATACGCCCCCTACTCCTGCCACTGCAAAACCAGATCATTCAACCCATAGGAAAAACTGGCCCACAGTCCGGGCTTGGTTCCGCAGGCATTGTTTATTTCTATCGACAATATGTTTTGCTGTAAATCGATACTCGGTTGTTCACGCTTACGCGCAATAATCCCAGTGGGTGTTTTATACACATCGTAAATCTGTGTTACATCAATATCGTGAAATGTCGAGCTCCCATAGGTCGCATCGATAAAAAAATTAAAACGGCCTAAACCCTCTGAAAAACGGGCAATATCCAATAACGTGGGGTCACCCAATGTGTGCGACAAACCGCCGCGCTGATTTTGCATCGCCACATCGGCATAACGCCCTTCCAGCCGGTCGAGCCGGTACTTTGATTCAAACCCGAGTGCCGCAGCCCAATACTTCCATTTAAGAAAACCAGCATCAAGGCGCCACTGATCGCCGTGCACAGTAAAGCCACGAACCTCGCAAAAATCACCGGTCGCCAAGTTCACCAAATACTCATCGGTATCGATCTGAGTAAAGCTTAATTCAGCAATCCGAGTCTCAGAGGTCAAATTGGTGTAGCCAAAGTAGCTCACTGAAAACAGCGCCAGTAACAGCACCATCGCCACTGCAGGCGCCGCCAAAATTCGTAGAAATGCGGAAACTCTCATAATCACACGGGTACACTATCTGGAAGCCTCATATATTATGCAGCAATGATTGGTGCACATCGCGACTAAATGATCGCAGTTCAGCAAACTCGGGCGCGAATAAGGCCCCCATTATATGGCGAAAAATGGCCAACATAGACCCTATGAAATATAACGAACAAACCGGTGAGATCTACCTTGATGCGTTTACAAGCGCTCCTGAACGAAAGCTCCGCACTGGTGAAATAATCATTCATGCCGGCGATACCGCCAAACAGGTATTCAATATTATTGAAGGATGCCTAATGGTCAGCCGCGTCGGCAAAGATGGTCGGCGGCAGGTCATGAGCTTTTTATTTCGCAATAACTTCGTAGGACTCACTGCAACGGAGAAATACTTTTTTACTGTGCAGGCGGTAACACCTGCCAAAGTGGTTTGTTGCACTCGCAATCATTTGGAGAAATATCTGGCCGATGAACACGATGCCGAAAAAACCTTTCGCAATATGGTATTCAGAGTGCTTGAAAACTCTTTGGATCTTGTCTACAGCCTTGGGCAGCGCACAGCAATCGAGCGCCTATCGCTGTTTTTGCTGTATCTGAGGCGCCAATACCAAGTTTCGGGTGCTGAACTGCCGAATCCTGACCTTATACCGTTACCCATGTCCCGGCAGGATATTGCCGATTTTCTCGGCCTGAAGAAAGAAACCGTAAGCCGCAGCTTCTCTGAACTGGAAAAGCGCCAACTCATCAGGCGACCGGACGCGCACAGCGCTCTACTGACCGAGGTTGAGGGCCTCAGAAACCTGGCTGGCATTATGGATTTCTCGTCGCCGCTGCGCTTGGCCGGCCCCCGGTTAAAGGACAAACCCGGCTGAGTCAGTGACTCAGAGCACCGGACACCACCTTCCCTACTCAGGTAAATCCGTCCCGGATGCCCCTCAGACAGCGATCAAAGCAGTTACGGCGGTGTTTTCTCTTTATGCGCGGTCACTTTGACTCTATACTTGCGCCCCGCAGAGCGCACACTGGGCAATTCGTGACACACGACTTATTGGTGCGGCTTATCAAATTTTGGAGTGGATAGAACCTTGAGCAGTGAAGAAACTAAGCATGACCAGCAGTTCTACGATCGTTTTCTGATCATTTTAGGTGCCCTACTTGGTGTTACTGTATTTCTTTTTGTGCTCTCACGCTGGATTGGCGTTGAGAATATGAACAGGAGCATGCAAAACGATCCGGCATATCAAGCAGCCGTTGGCGCCAGAATTTTACCCGTGGCTAAAGTCGCCATCGAAGGTGAAGACTACATGTTTGATGGCCCTGAAGTGGTTGTCTATGAAGGGCCTGAAATCTTAGAAGTCATAATGACCGGGCCTCAGGTGTACAACTCAGTTTGCGCCGCTTGCCATGGCACGGGACTTGCCGGCGCTCCGATGACCGGCGATACCGCGGCGTGGTCTGCCCGTGTTAGCAATGGCACGGAAATGATGAATAACAATGCTGTTAATGGTTTCCAAGGCAGCGCAGGCTTCATGCCGGCAAAAGGCGGGGACCCGCGTTTGTCCGATGATGAAGTTATTGCAGCGGTGCAGTACATGGTTGATCAACTCTAAGCACACCCCGACGGGTGTTAAGTGCGCCCGATCACCGTTCGAAATGATAACGCCTCGGCAATCGCCGGGGCGTTTATCGTTTCAGCCCCGTTAATATCTGTAATGGTTCGCGCAACACGCAAAATACGGTCGCTTGCGCGCAACGATAAGCCATAGCAGTTGGACGCTTTTTCTAATAAACGCTTGCCCTCGCTGTCAGGCCAGCAATACTCACGTGTGGCCTCAGCACCCAATCTGGCATTGAGACAACCGCGCTTGCTCTGAGCGCTGCGCGCCGGCGCTATCGCGGCCCGCATCGACGCTGTGGTTTCGCCTCGCTCCTGCCGCTCTGCAAAAATCAGTGGGCTGCGAGTGAGCGCTACCATAAGATCAATGCGGTCCAGTAGCGGCCCCGAAATTCTGCCTTGGTAGCGCCGCACTGCATCAGGCGAACAATGGCAGTTGTGCCCGGGGTCACCTGCGTAGCCGCAGGGGCAGGGGTTCATCGCCGCCACCAGCTGAAAGCGCGCAGGGAACTCGCAGCTCTGCCCAGCTCTGGCAATAGTGATACAGCACGTCTCAAGCGGTTGACGCAAAGCCTCGAGTGCCGCGCGTGAATACTCCGGCAGCTCATCAAGAAATAATACGCCATGATGCGCCAACGATATTTCTCCCGGCGTCGGCTTAGCTGTGCCCCCAACCAACGCAACATTCGATGCGGTATGGTGCGGCGCCCGGAAAGGCACTCGGCGCCAATCGGGCAGCGCCTGGCCGGCGAGAGAATACAACATCGCTGATTCCAATGCCTCGGCATCATCCAGTGACGGCAACAACGCCGGCAATCTGCGGGCCAACATGCTCTTGCCGGTACCGGGAGAGCCCGACAGTAAAATATTGTGGCCGCCTGCCGCCGCAATAAGCATGGCTCGGCGGGCATGCTGTTGACCAGCAACGTCAGCAAAGTCATCGTAATAATGCGCCACTGCGGCATCAACCGCAGCAGGCCCGATAGAAGGCGGACAAGGCAGCTCAATAGCGCCATGTAAAAACTGGACGACGTCCAGCAGATTATCTGCCAAAAAGACGCCCCCTTTGTTGAGCAAGGACATTTCAGCAGCGCTCTTTGCCGGCACTACAACACAACAACTGCCGCGCAGCGCATGCATTGCAGATGCCAATAACGCAGGCACCGATTGCAGCGCACCGGACAAACCTAACTCGCCGAAGAACTCATAGCCGGCGAGTTTATCGGTGGGTATCTGGCCCGATGCCGCCAATATACCCAAGGCAATGGGCAGGTCGAAGCGACTGCCGGACTTCGGCAGATCGGCCGGTGCGAGGCTCACAATAATACGGCCATCAGGAACCTGTAAGCCGCTATTGCGAATAGCCGCGCACACACGATCACGGCTTTCTTTAACTGCGGCTTCAACCAGGCCCGAAATTGATAGCGAAGGCAGTCCAGCAGAAACGTGCACCTCAACCCGAACGGGCGGTGCATCTAATCCGGTGTGTATGCGGGTACTGACCGTAGCCAGTTGCATGACCTTCTACG
>Ga0315331_10003896_pt1 | contig 11274 bp, 6 predicted proteins | sample M160m34915metaG_FD_203456 | JGI IMG/M metagenome (GOLD analysis project Ga0315331, IMG submission 203456) | Ammonia-oxidizing marine archaeal communities from Monterey Bay, California, United States - M1 60m 34915 | ecosystem: Environmental > Aquatic > Marine > Intertidal zone | place: USA... | reverse complement strand
AGACCGGATAGGTTCTGGCTTGAGCGGCAGCTACCGGCACGATTCGATCAACTTTCCCCGTCAAGATTTGGTTTGGAATCTCCGGAAACTCAATGCGAATCACGTCTCCTTTGCGAAGCCCCACAACCGTTTCAGCCGTGACGGGTGCAAGAATCTCAACCTCATCCATTTGAATGATTTCAACAACGGGATCACCGCGATTGATCCATGCGCCCTCTTCCGTAAATTCAGCTGAGACAAACCCGTCGAACGGAGCGGTAATTGTTGCCTTCTTCAACCGGTCTTTAATTAGTTCGAGCTTTTGTTTTTGCAATTCAACTTGAGCTTCCGCCTGCGCGATCGTTTCTTTTCGCGGGCCCTCTTTAATCCGCTTCAATAAAGCCTCGGTGCCTTTGAGTCCAAACAGGGCGGCGTCGGCGCGTTCCTTCGCATCGTCTAGCTCTCCCAAGCTGGATGCAGATCCTCGCGCTAAGGATTTCATTCGCGTTAGGCGGGATTCAGCATTTTTTGCAGCAGCTTTAGCGGCTTGCATGATGGCATCGGCTTCGGCAATGTCCTCCGGGCGTGAACCATTTTTCAGCTCGGACAATCGGCTCAACGCTAGTTGATATTCGGCGTTGGCAGCGGCCTGTTCGATCTCAAGTGTGCTTGTTCTAAGCTGAGCCAACGTCTGCCCTTTGCGAATCATCTGGCCTTCATCCACATGGAATTCAAGGACTCGCCCGTCGAGAGCGCTGCCGATTCGACTGGTCCGAAGTGGCTTGACGGTGCCAACAACGCGTTGACCCGCGCGAACTTCGGCTTCGATAACACTCGCGACGACTACCGGTTTGAGGTCCTGACCCACTAGTGGATGGCCAATTGCAAAGTTAACGCAAGCGAGCGCCAACAGGCAGATAAATTGAGTGTAAAAACGAAACATGCTTCTACCTTAGTTTCTGATACCGGCAACGTAAATCACCAACACCTCACAACTTGCAAGTTTAGCGAAGCACCATACCATTGCGGGAAACAATCGTTTTAATCGGTATATCGAAATCGCTTCGGAGGGCTGAGAACCGACCGAAGACTAATAGAGATTTTGATCCATTCGCCCAAGATGTTGTCCTGATTTTTGCGGTGGTCAAGCCTTTGGCCTTTACCTCAGTATTCATTCAAAGAGGACTGAACCATTTGATTAGTTCAATTCAAAACAGGTCGCCTGCATGCCACCCTATCTTTAAATCCGTGAGATATCGCGATCACTTTGAGGGCCGCTTTACCAAACTTCAACCGCACAGTTGCCACAGGATAAATGTGGCGACCAAAATTGCGACCAATTGTTTGACCACAGCTCGAAACACAGCCACAATGCAGAGCCATAGTGAATTAAAGTTCCTACCAGTTCTCAACCAGCCCACTTAAAACGTAAACTGCTAACAGCGGCAAAAATATGAAACTATTATTAAATGCGATACTGATAGCCTTGTCCTTGGCGTGCGTAGTTAGGGCGGATGAGGTCAAGAAGCCGAACATGGTTTTCATCCTTGCCGATGACATGAACCGCGACACGTGGGGTGTTTACGGGAGCGTGGATTGCAAAACGCCTAACATCGACCAACTAGCTCGCGAAGGTATGCGATTCGATCACGTCTATGGCTCGGTTGCCATGTGTGCGCCGTTCCGGCAGGAACTCTACAGCGGCAGATCGCCTTGGCGCACGGGTACCTTACCCAACCATTCAAAGTCCAAGACGGGAACGAAAAGCATCGCCCACTACCTGAAACCGCTGGGTTACCGCGTGGCGCTGGTGGGCAAAGGACATGTCGGTCCCAAGGAATGCTATCCATTTGAATATTCCCCCGGAAAAGATAAAGTGAAAGATCCGAATCCGTATTGCCTTGAAAAGGCGGGGGAGTTCATGGATTCCTGCACGGATCAGGGCAAGCCGTTCTGCCTCTTTATCGCCTCGAACGATTCCCACGCACCGTTCACGACAGGGGACCGGACCGCATATGATGCCGCGTCGTTTACAATTCCTCCCTATTGGCTGGACACCCCCAAGCTTCGACAGGAACTCGTTAAATACTACGCCGAAATCAGCAACTTCGATCAACTGGTTGGCAAGATGCGCAATGAGTTGCAAACGCGAGGCCTGTGGGACAATACGATCTTCATAGTTTGCAGCGAGCAGGGGACACAGTTGCCATTTTCAAAATGGACTTGCTATGACAACGGTCTGCATTCTGGATTGGTCGCGCGATGGGCTGGAGTGACCGCTCCGAACTCCGTCGTTGGAGAACTGATTTCGATCTCGGACATCACACCCACCTTGGTCGAAGCCGCGGGTGGTTCGTTAAAGCCAGGCGACTGTGATGGAGAAAGTTTCCTCAAGATGCTCAAAGGAGAAAAACAAATACTGCACCCCTACGTCTTTGGTGCCTTCTCCAACTGCAACATCATCGGAAGCCGCGACCGAATCTTCCCGATCCGGGTGATCCGGAACAAGTCATTCTCTTTAATCTACAATCCCAACCACCAAAGCCAAACATCTAACACAACACTCGACAAGGCGCTGGCGATACTAAACGATCCATCCGCACCATCCGAGGACGGACCGGATATCGCATCCTCCTGGATTGAGCTATCCCAAAAGGTGCCATCCGCAAAATCGCTGGTACGAAAACTGCATCATCGACCGGAGTATGAACTTTACCATCTCGAAAAAGATCCCTACGAACTCAAGAACGAGATCAACAACCCGGAATACCGCGCGGCGGTGGAAGAGTTAAAAAAACAATTGCACGCCAAACTTGCGGAACTGGGAGACGCCAATCCGATCGAAACCGAAAAATCGCTCGTCAAAATCAAAGGGGCAAAGAAAAAAGTCAGAAACAAAGGAGGGAAGCAATAATGATTCACCGTACCGTCGGAGACACGTGTCGAATCGAATCTATCAAAATAGCTGCATCACTTGCAGGAACACCAACTCGCCTGTGTGGGTAGACTGATTGCCTTCCAAAATCTGGGACATCAGTATGTATCCCAAGATGCAATTTCAAATCGATACAGGTCGTCATTTCTCGTAAAGCGCTAAATGAAAATAGCTTAATAGCTATCAACGTGAAAACGTTAAAACACTACTGATGGGAAATGTAAAATGACAAATTCGAAATAACTTTTACCGCCTTACACTTTACGAGGGTCAGGCCTTGTGTTTGGAGTTCAGGCTTAAAAACTGTTCGATCGTCTCAAGGTCTTTTTGCCATTGAGCGGACTCGTAAAACCGGCTTTCACCACGAGGCCAGCTGGCAAGGCACACCCACTTATGTAGCGCAACAGGGGAAATACCCCTTCATCTAAGAGCATATCGATACGGCAATGGGTTGGCTTCGATGGTGACTTCAGAATCAATAGCTCGTTGTACGCATTGCCTCCCTCCCGTCAGGGTGAATGAAGCCGATGAAGACTCAAGGTTTTTCAGGCTTTTTCATGGGTCTATGTACCACCGCTGGCCAATCTTTTTAAAAACCGTCTCGTTGAATTCTGAAACGTCGTATATTTTGTACGTTGCCGTTTTTCCATCATCTGAATAGACAGGCGTCTTTCCATCCATTTCCAAAAGGGCAACTTTTAATACATCATTAACAAAGGGTTCAAGTCTGGTTGTCAATTGCTCGAGTGAGCCAGCTCGATCGACATCTTTCTTTAGGTCTTTAGGTAGCATGTAAGTAGTCAAGAAAGTTTTGACATCGCCAGCGGTAAGTAATTCCAAGGCGTGTTTCACTGCAGCTTCTGGTGTACTGGGGAGTTTACCCACCGTCTTTCCAACAGCGGGTTGTTCAGGACTACTTTTTTTTTCAGAGTCACCATGATCGTGGTCACTATGTTCGGCTTTATCCTCCGAATCAGGCAGTCGTGTAAAAATGGCTTCGCGGGAAAATACAACCTTACCATCGAGCTTGACGTGCGATAGAAAAAGGCTTTTGTTCCTGCTGACCCTTTGAAAACTTGTGGTTTCCTTAGCGCCGTCGGAAAAGGTTGTCTCTGCCCGGTAGGTTTTGGTTGCTCGATCGTAATGCTCTTGGGAAACAATCTCAGCAAACCCCTCTCCCTTCCTGCGCCATATGAAGACGCCCGCCTGAGCGTCATATTCCTTGTCCCCGACAAAGGTGACTCTCTTCCCGTTGATCAGTGGACTAAACGTGATCGCTATAGATTTACCCACTACCTTCCAGCGAGTCTCCATCGCATCCTCAAATGGTTCCACATCACCGCCCGCGGAAATGATTTTTCCTTTAATTTTCCAACGTCCTATCTCACCCCCCAATATGTCCGCAACTTCCTCTGCGCTCAATGTATTGAGATTTTGTTTTTGAGTAATCTTTTCGGCAGGGGGTTGTCCTAGACTGCTATTTTTTACAGCTTCGCTATGCCCATCTTCTTGGCCACTTTCATCACCTGTTTTTTTGCCCGCCTCATCCCAGTCGACAATGGACACCGTTTCGCCATCGCGAGAAGTTGTTTCCTGAGCCTTTTGACCGTTTGCATGCCACTTGGTGACAACAAGATGAAAGCTACCATCCTGACGGGTTCCATCACTCGTGATTCTGCCTTTTTCATCCCAGATGAGGCACCGCTCAAAAGTTCCCTCATTAAAGATGTTTTCGCCCGACTTTTGACCGTCTTCGTACCAGGTCGAAGATAAACCATGGGCTGCGCCTTGGTCGTTATAGCTGGATTCACTTTCTTTTTGGCCACTGGGATACCAGGTGACCGATACGCCATACTCGGTGCCGTTCCGCCAATTGGATTGGCTGGCCTGCTTTCCATCTCGAAACCATTCCAATTGCAAACCATCAAGCGACCCTTGCCCGTCGCAATTTTCCTCACGTTGTTTCTGTCCGTTTTCAAACCAATAATTTTGACGACCAGCTTTACCGTTTTGGTTGTAATTTTCCTCAATCGCTTTGTTGCCGTTTTCATGCCACGTGACATAGGGTCCATGCCAATTTCCATCTTTAAAATTCGTCTCTACAGATGGCTGTCCATTCTCGTAATAATCAACCTGCTTCCCGGTGAACGGTTGGTTCGTGTTGGAGTCATAGGCGAGGCCGTCGCGAACATAATATTTCTTCGCGGCAGCGGACATGCCGATCTCGGACGATCCGGCCCGTTCTCCGTCTATTCGATCCTCCGATGACTGGATGGAACAACCATTCATCCACACAAGCAAGATAAGGGTCAGCACGTAACGAGCATTTCTATTCATCTCAAGTCTCCTTAATGAACGAAAGGGAGCCTAGGGCTCCGCCAGCTTGTCTTATTTCTGTCCTGCCTCTAATTCTATGGCCGTTATGGAGCCGTGTTTTCGACCGACAGAGATCTCGTCCCTCACCGATCCAACCAGCGAAAACCCTTGCGGATTTTCTAACAGTATTTCATCGCTAACTTTAATACTTCAACACGCCGCAAATCACCCACTAGACCGCTGTAATTAATTAAACCAAAGAAACAATTGGTTGCTAATTTGGATTTGGCTAAATACGTTAAAAGAAAAAATGATGTGCCTTAAGGTGACAGTGATTCACCTCGCAAAATGTTGAGTCGTTCCCTGGGAGCTGGAACCTTTTCAATATCTTGGCAAGCTTGAAATCCAAGCCAGGGATTCTATCTAAGAAATATGTTTAACCCGCTAAACGTTATCATGGCACAAGCCTGATCTCTGATAATCACTTTTGATTTTGGTGGATTTATCCGTGACTCAGCAATAATGGTAATAAAATGACAGTTTGCATCGCCCCGAACTCCATGGTTTTTATTGATAGAACCTAGTGAGGTCTTTAGCGGCTATGCAAAAATGGAATACTCAAACTTCTTTATGGACAGCCCGTGCATATATAAATATAGCCACCATTTTGGTTTGCTTGTATTAGCTTACCAAGTAGGGGTCTGAAAATAAAATAAAGCTGCCAAAATGGCCAAACATTTTTTCCCGGCTCGGTGACCATCGACAATATCAGACTCCGTTCTCGGTGCGTTGAGGTTAGGTGAGTTGTTTTGCTTAATCTTCCATTATTTTGACAATATCTGTGGCCTCTTAACGAATACAACTCGCAGGCTCGCCTGCTGCTCTATAAACAATCCAAGAACACCCTTGAAAACTTTTTGATTCTCAAAAGCGGCAATCGCAAAACGGCTGGATTGACGGGCGCGATTGAACGGGGCGGTTGGTTACGTGGCAACATATTCCTGCAGAACTGACTCCTTAAGAACGAGGGAACGTTCGTATCGGATCAATCATAGGTCGGTACGGGCTTGCGGGATAAGCGAGCTTCACACCAGTTGTTCTTGCCGTGGGCCCCACCCGCGACACCGCCCCAAATCGACTGCTTGGGATTTTGATCCTCCACCGCCAAATTCACTGGCAATGAATTTATCGGTTGAGAAACATTTGGCCGCAATCTTCGTCGACAGATTTGTCCCGAGACACTCGTGCGGAACCATTGGTTGTAGCGGGGTTAAAATGGCCTCCAATCTTACGCGGGTTCGGATAATCTTTGACGGGTACAAAGACCTGAGAACTCGCAAACAAATCACGTTCAAGAGTCAATTCATCTTCCGAAGGTGGATTGGATAAACTCAAATTAAATCAAATAAAAAAACCCACCGAGCCGAAGCGGGTGGGTTTTGAAAAAAAATATAGTTGCAGGATCAGCTCTACTTCCGCCGACGACGTGCTATTAAACCAACAAACCCTATACTAACAAGTGCGAGGGAATTTGGCTCGGGAACAGCATTTAGCTGGACACGGTTCCACACTGCAGAGCCCTGCCCGCCAGTAGTACCGGATCCGAATACAATGTTGGTTCCAGAATTGGCTGACGAGCTTATTGAATAATTATTGCCAAAGTTATCACTCAGTCTAGCTGTACCAACACCGGCGTCAGGAGTCCAGGCGAGGTTAAATGTCGCAAAATCCATAAATGGTGCGCCTGTCCCAATTTGCTCACTCTCTTGAAGAAGATCACCGCCACCAGTGTCAATCGTCTGATTATTTACAGTAACGTTGCCGGATCCATCCTGAGCGAAACTAAGAATTGTCCGGCTTCCTGCAACATCAACATAGAAAACCTGTGCGCCCGTGCGCCCTGAATTATAATAATTGTCAACACCGCCGGGACCGGCACCATTCACAGCATCGTGATTAAGCGCCAACGTAAAAGTTGCTTCCCAACCGAGTGCAAGCTCAGACTGTTCGGCGGCGGTGAAGGCATCCGCATACGAATAACGACCTCCGGCGGTACCGTCGACCAAGTTTAATCCGCCGTTGCCGGTATCAAAAGCGCCGTTGTAGCCATTAATGGCTCCCGCCGAAAATACAGTCCAGTTATCAACGCCTGTTCCGGCAGTCGGATCCGCCGCTCCGCTGGCTCCGGCTGTAGCGGCAACGCCTGAATCGTATCTTGAGATGATGATGTCGGCTTGACCGATGGCGGGCATCAACGCAAGACAAAACGCAAGTAAAAATTTCTTCATTTTCGAAAACCTCGATTTACAAAAACATTATCTGAGATTGTGGCTTCAGCGAAACTGCTGACGCGTTGGGCGATCGGTTCCGGTAATCTGCAAGCTTAATTGAGCCGCAAATTCTGACTTATGAACCCGCGCAATATCTTGTTCTATTTTGCGCACACCACAGATTTCGACTTTCTTATTAAGAAAACCTCGGTTTCCACGGCTGAAATTCCAGGATTTTGGATTTAACCCACCGAAAATCCGCCGTCAGCATCGATTTTCCGTGGTTCTCTCGGAACCAACTGGTGCTCGATTACGACTCCGGCTTCGAGAATCAGGTTCAAGGAAATATTTCTGTCGGTTCTCAACGAACAATGTTTGGAATGGTGACGCCGCTAATCTTTCGTTAGCTCAAAATCGAATTTTTGATCCGATCCATCATCAACACGGGCGGTCAAGATCGAGTTGCGATTGTATTTTGTCGGAATGAGCTGAAGCTCTCCATCATTTCGCTCGTCATCCGAACCATCTTTCGTACTGGTGGTGAAAGCCTTGATCCGAACCGAGTGTTCACCTAGTGGAACGCCACCATTAGATTTAGCAACATATTCTCCATCAACGATGGGTGCACCAGAAATTGGACCACTCGTACCATCCTTTGGTACAAATCGAATTTCACCGTTGGCGATCGGTTTATCATTGAAGGTAACGCTACCAGAAACAATCGCGCGCTCAAGGTCATTGTCCGCTCCGCAGCCGACAAACATAAAGCCAAATCCGATGATGGCGATTAACGTAAGGCACCGTGGATTTATTGACTTTCGTGAATGGATGGCACTAGTCATTGATATTAGCGTTAGCTTCGCCCCCGCGTTTAGTTGCCAAAGCATCCAGCACACTTTTGTCGATCGATTCAGAAAGAAAGTGAGAACTTCCGTCCGCTATCGAGAAATTTGCACCACCAGGATGCCAACTTGACAATCCATTCTCGCGATAGTACTCAAGGTGTCTGTTCTCTCCCGAGTTGTCAATTGGATCCAGATTGTTGTCTCGTCCGCCCGGCATGGAACCCGGCCCGTTGATACCCTCAAACGTCGACTGAACCGCACCGTTGTGCCATTCAAATCCAAACAACGCACTACCCTGTGAAGGATGGGTCCCGGGTGTTTCAGTTACCTCCCCGAGAAGCAAAGTGTTGCTGCTTCCATCTTTAATATCGCGAAATCTCGTTTCGTCTTTGTAATAGAGAACCCCATTTCCATTGGTCCTGCTTTTGTTAACGATTTCGTTGCTGCCCATGATTCCGACGATATTGGTTAAAGCCGTATCCTCGGTTGGCGAGCTACCGTTCGAAAATGAAGAACAACATTCAATGAGACGATTCGAATTTGGATCACTGGGGCACAAGAAGGTTTCGATTTCCATCGCAATTAATTGACGATTGATACCCGAAAGATTATGAGACGAAAAATCAATTTGATCCGCAAGATTGCCAAGTTCAAGATGATCGAGAATCAACGCATTCCACCCCCATCCCCTGTACCAAGGCGTCCAAGCTCCATTGTTTAATCCGGCAGGAAATTTTTGATGCGCAGTTTCGTAGTTGTGAAGTGCCAACGCACATTGCCTAAACTTGTTCAGGCATTCGATGCGTCTGGCGGCCTCGCGCACTTGCTGGACGGCGGGAAGAAGCATACCAATCAAAATGCCTATAATGGCAATCACTACCAAGAGTTCGACCAGCGTAAATGCACCTCTGCTGTCGTAGGGAAATGAAGGGGGCTTCATGGGTTGAAAGCTCATGCGTGGCGGCGTAACACAAGAAATGACTCCCTATCCTATTCAAAATCTCGAAGTTATAGATTGTGCTTTCGCGCACCTTGCCATTCAAATTGCGCAGACAGAGAGTTGATTCACAGAAAACCGTAGCCGGTGTCGCCAAAACTTCGGATGCGATACCGATACGATTGAATTCTGGCGAATTCAGCTACGATGAAAGGCTCGTTTCAAATACTGCTCTACCTTTGAGACAGAGCCTAATATTCCATCGAACGATATTGCGAAGGAGTCATTCCCGTCTGTTTTTTGAAGACGGTACTAAACACCTGACTACTTCCAAAGCCGGATCTCAGGGCAATTTGTGTAATGGAGATATTGGAATCAACCAAAAGTGACTTGGCCAACTCCATCCGCATCCTCAGTAATTCCTGATGTGGACTTGAGTCCAAGGTTTCACGAAACCTCTTTTCCAGCGTGCGACGAGAAACTCCAGCTCGCTTAGCGATTTGAGATATCTCAATTTCGTGATGTGCGTTATCGCGAATGAATCGAAGGGCACTCTCAATGAATTCGTTACCTACCATCAGAACATCCGAGGAACGACGACCAGAGACTCTCTTTGGGGGAAGCGATCGGTTTCCAACATTGTCACCATTGAGCTTCGCCACCAGTGTTTCCATCGAAAAAAAACCAATCCCAATCGAATCTTGTGCAATTGCAGAAAGCGGTGGATCCGTTGTTTCACAAAGGAGCGGGTCGTCATTGACCGCCACCACTGCCACATCGTCTGGAATCGTTGCGCCCACAGAGATAGCTGTTCCCATCACAGCCCTCGCTATAAAAGAGTTGGGGCAAAACAATCCAATCGGTTCCTCGGAAAGTTTGATAGCCTTGTGTACTCCCGTTAGCTCAAGGTCGCGAAGTTCGAATATTGGTTTTGCAAATGGAAAATCAAGTTCGTTTAATTCAATAGACTCACATTCGAACCCGGATTCTGCTAGGCAGTTTTGAAACCCGTCAAACCTAAGACGTTCGTCATCCCAATTCCGACCGCCAACATAAAGGAAATTTTTCAAGCCACATGACAAGAGATGCTCAGCGGCAAGTTTTCCGATCGCAAGATTGTCTGAACAGACAACCAGTTCACTTGGTCTCAGAAACCGAGAGCCGGCCAATACATACGGTACACCAGAAGACTTCAGTCGATCCAATTCGTTTTTAGAATTCGCAATGGCAACCAGACCGTCACCCTGAAAATCGGCTAGATGATTCCAGGAGATTAAGGGAAGAAGGTTTTCGCCAATGATCTGCACGGACGGATTGGCACGGTGATACTCGACGGCACCCAACGCAATTTGACGGTGGTGAGCGTGGTCTGATCGCAGCAACAAGCCGATCCGCAGTCCCTTAACATCTTGCACTTTGTCATTCATTGACCCACGCTCGTTTCAACAGACTCCGCCAATTTTGCTTAACCAACGTGCCTCAGTTTCACAACACTGCCCCGCCGGCTTGGTCTTTTTTATACATGTGCTTGGCAGGACCGCGGTGATTGCGTCGCGTCTGAGCCCGTCGTTCCTGAATAAATAACGCGGCCAAACGATAATCAACGATCGCGTTGGACTCGGATCGCTTCGACGGTATCTCTTGAGGGGTTGGACTTCATGATTTTTTGCGAATTGCTACGGTCGCCCAATTGAACCATGACGTTACTTGAGTCGGGGAGGATATCAATCGAAGCGCCAGAGGCGAGTAAGTTTTCGACTTCCATCACTTCCAATACTGTGTCGAGGACTTCAGGGTCCTGTTGGGCGATCTCGTTGAGTGCGTTACCGACGATGCTGGGTCGCGCCGCAGCGGCTTCGGCCATTTTTTGTGAAACTTTGAAAGCCGTTTCGGACTTGATTAAACCCACACGGTTGTCACCATCCTGTTTCATCGCGCTGGTTACCTGAACCAGTCGCTTCACGACTTTCTCGGTGATATTTTGGACCATGT